>Ga0209006_10000179_pt1 | contig 67272 bp, 54 predicted proteins | sample JacPin_JW_Ref_O2_FD_188567 | JGI IMG/M metagenome (GOLD analysis project Ga0209006, IMG submission 188567) | Forest soil microbial communities from Algoma, Ontario, Canada - Jack Pine, Ontario site 1_JW_Ref_O2 (SPAdes) (version 2) | ecosystem: Environmental > Terrestrial > Soil > Boreal... | reverse complement strand
GCTTTCGGCGGTGTAGCCGTCTTCTTCGCCGACAATGCCTTCGAGTTCGCCGAGCTTCATGCCGTCTTCGTCGGTCATGTCGTGCTTGGCGTAGATGGCGTCGCGTTCCCGGATCGCAGTCCAAAGGCGCTGGTTGCCCATGACGACCGTGTCGATCACGCCGAAGGCGTCGAAGGCGAACTGATCCTGGCTGAGGACACCGAGCTTCCGCGGACGCACGACCGTGCCTTTTTGTGGCTCAAGTTCGCCGCTGAGCAGCTTCATGAACGTGGACTTGCCCGAGCCGTTAGGCCCGGTGAGGCCATAGCGCTTGCCCGGCGTAAACGCCGTGGAAACTTCTTCAAACAGTATTTTGGCGCCGTAGCGCATGGACACATTGCTGACTGAAATCATGATTTCTGGTTTCTCTTCTTTTGGCTTCTTCAGGGAAGCTTCTTCAGGAAGCTTTCTTCTGGAACTGCGGGGAAATTTCCGCCAAAACGGTACGCAGCTGGTGTTACCAGAATATCATGCGCCTGTTTACGCGCGGCGTAATTACCCGATCTTGATCAGTTGGCGGTAGTGGGTTCGAGGGCCTGGACGGCCGCTTCGCGTGTGACCGTGGGAAAGTCGTCGAGGAATTCGTTCAGCGATTGTCCAGCTTCCAGATGGTCCAAGAGCGCTTGGAAAGGAACGCGCGCTCCTCGGAAAACAGGCGTCGTGGCCAGCACGTCCGGGTCCCTGGTGAATCACGGCGTTGGGCGAGGCGAACGCTGCGGCTTCCTGCTCCATTTCAAGTTTTACTCCAGCCGTGGTGCGAAAAACACGTGGCGATAAGTCTTGAGATCTCAGGCCAAACTCGAAACTAACGCCTCGCAATTGCGGCGTTCAGTTGGGGGGTTTCGGATTCGCGCTGCCTTCGATCAACTGCTGCACCGGTGCTGCCACCATGAGCAGCAAGTCGGCTTTCCGTTTTTTTGCGCTCTCGACTGTCGCTAGCTGCTGCGTTTTTGACGCGTCTGGGACGGGTCGGGATTTGTCGAGATCGTCGAGGGCTTGCAGGCCGGCGGCGCCCAGAGCGGAAAGATCGGCAGACAGCGGCGCTACTTCCTGGAGTAGAAACTCGCGGTCGAGCAGCGGGTGAAGCTTCGCGTCGTTGTCGCGCCAGGTGGTGAGGTAGGCTCTGATCTGCGTTTCGGCTGCCTGGTCTTGGTTACCGCTTCGCACAAACGTCTGCACCAGGTTGCTAAAATTTCGTGCGACATCGCTCTCGGGATAGACGGCGTCGATCATGCGATTGAGGGGCGCGTGGAAGTCGATGGGGCCTTTCGCATCATCCCAGCGGTTGTAGTCTTTGACTGGTTCGACTACGTCGGCCAGCACACGCAGGGCGGAAATGTCTTCCGAGCCGGCCATGCGCTGCAGCATTTGGGTTCGCGCCGATCTGTGAGTGATGCCCAACCACTCAAGATGCAGGCTGACGGCGTTGAGTCTGGCGTACATCGAGTCGACATCTGTGATTTGCTGCGGAGACCAGAGGCGCTCGGCAATGACCGCATTGCGAGGCCAGATGTGGGAATCGATGTTTTCGGGAGTGACCCACTCGGCCCACTGGCAGGCCTCGCCACCGAGAATGAGCTTCTGTTCTTCGGGATTCAGATTCGCCGCCTCACCGCTCATGGGATCGACCGCGTAGTGCCGCGACGCGGGCCACATCAGGTCGAGATAGTATCCGAACGAGAGTAGGCCGCTGTAGCCTTGTTTCGCGGCCTCGGCCAGCGACTTCTGGCCGCGCCAGGATTGCACTGTGATTGTCTTCGGCAAATCGGGATGCAGGATCTCGTCCCAGCCGATCATTATTTTGTGATTCTTGTTGACGATCTTTTGCAGGCGTTGATTGAAGTAGGCCTGCAGGTCCTGATTGTTCTTCATGTTGTGGGCATGAATGAAGGCCTGGATTTTCGGATTGGCGTCCCACTGCTTGCCGTTGACCTCATCTCCGCCGATGTGAAAATAGGCGTCGGGAAACAGCTTTGCCATTTCTGCGATGAATTTTTCCAGAAATTTATAAGTCGATTCCTGCGTGGGATCCATGATGGGGTCGATGCCGCCGCCCTCCAGCGTGTACGGGCCAGGCCCGCTGGACAACTCGGGATAGCCGAGGAACCAGGCGCGGCTGTGTCCGGGAATGTCGAACTCTGGCATCACGCGAATGCCGCGATCGTGGGCGTAGGCGATGAACTCGCGGATTTCGTCCTGCGTGTAATACATGCCGTCGGCACCCATGCCGGTGAGCTTGGGAAATTTTTTGCTCTCGACGCGGAATCCCTGATCGTCGGAAAGGTGCCAGTGCAGGACGTTCATCTTGACCGCGGCCATGGCGTCGAGGTTGCGCTTGAGCACATCGATTGGGATGAAGTGGCGGCTGACGTCGAACATCAGGCCTCGCCACGGGAAGCGGGGCTGATCTTTGATGGTGACGGCGGGAACGGAGAATCCGGTAGCGGAGGGTTGAACCAATTGCAGGAAAGTCTCGAGGCCGTGCAGGACGCCCAGCGGAGTTGGAGCGGTGAGCTTCGCTCCCGAGTCGCTGACGGTCAGTTCGTAGGATTCGTCTTCTGCGAGCTTTTGGACTTGCTCGCGGCCGTGATCGACGTGAATCTGCAGGGACGCGGCCGCACCGGGCTTGGGGCGGAACGGGACGCCTGTCTGTTTTGAAAGGTGAGCCTGGAACCTCTGCACGCCGCCGTCCAGGGAAGCATCGTGAACGCCTGTGACCGCAACCGAGAACGATGGATCGATGAGCAACTGCCCGGAGCCTGGCTGCACCGTGGAGGGCATGGGCATGAGGTTGAGTTGGGGTTGCGCCTGGGCAGAGACAAAAGGCGGGAGGAAAGACATCAGGATTAGAACAGCCCATGCTTGCAGAATTCTCACCTATCACCTCGATCGTGTTTCACGGCTAATCTTGCCCGCCGTGGTCAATGCGCACTATTTCTACTGTCTGATCTTGAATCCTGTAAACCACGAAGTAGGGAAGGCCGGAGAAAACCAGTTCGCGCGTGCCTTCGATCCGTCCCTTGCGACCTCGGCGTGGAAAGCTTCTCAGGTGCCGCAGCCATCGTACAGGGACTCGGCAACATCCGCAGCAGCTTGCGGATTGTCTCGTTGAATGCTACGCACGATATGGTAGAGGTCGTCAGCGGCGGGGGTAGTCCAACGCACGCGCGTTTGGCCGCAAGATTTGCTTCAGCTTCCTGCCGTCTTCCTCGTGCTCTACGAATTCCCCGCGCTCGGCGGCCGCCAGGCCAACGTTGACTGCCTCAATAAAGCGGTTGTCGTCTTCCAGGTAATGGCTCAACACCTGTTGAGCGAGTTCGTCGGTCTTGGGGCCACGCTGAGCCGCAATCTCGGCTAACTGCGCCTTTTTTTCGGGTTGAAGGCGGACTTCCACGGAATGAGTCTAGAAAGGTTGCGTAGAGCTGTCAAATTGCTCGCCGAGGCTGCGGCAAGTTATCGCCAAGGGGTTCTTCATAAATAGGCGCGTCTCAACCCGTACCGCAACTAACAATCGATCTAGTGGCCGCCGCCGAGTTCACGAACGATTGCGCCGACGAACTGTTTGGCGTCACCGAACAGCATCAGGGTGCGGTCGAAGTAGTAGAGCGGGTTGTCGATGCCGGCGAAGCCGGGGCTCATGCCCCGCTTGATCACCATGACGGTGTGGGCTTTGTCGACGTCGAGGATGGGCATGCCGAAGATGGGGCTGGACTGATCGGTGCGTGCGGCCGGGTTGGTGACGTCGTTGGCGCCGATCACGAGAGCCACGTCGGTCTGAGGAAAGTCGCCATTGATCTCGTCCATCTCGATGAGGCGGTCGTAGGGAATGTCGGCTTCGGCCAGGAGCACGTTCATGTGGCCGGGCATGCGTCCGGCGACGGGATGGATGGCGAAGCGGACTTCAACGCCCTTCTTGGTCAGCGCGTCGTAGAGTTCGCGAACTTTGTGTTGCGCCTGCGCGACGGCCATTCCGTAGCCGGGAACGATCACAACTTTATTGGCGGCGGCGAGAATCGCGGCGGCTTCCTCGGGAGTGGCGCTGCGAACGGGCTTGGCTTCTGCTCCTCCGGCGGCGGAGGCTTGCACCTGGCCGAAAGCTCCGAACAGGACGTTGGTGAACGAACGGTTCATCGCCTTCGACATGATGACGGAGAGAATCAGGCCGGAAGAGCCGTCGAGGGCGCCGGCGATGATCAGAAGCTTGTTGTTGAGCACGAATCCCATGGCTGCGGCGGAGAGGCCGGCATAGGAATTCAGGAGGGAGATGACCGTGGGCATGTCAGCGCCGCCGATGGGGATTACCAGCAACACGCCGAAGACAAGAGACACGCCAACGATGAGCGGGAAAAGCTGTTTGGTCTCCGGATGCAGCACCAGATAGACCGCGCTGCCGATGGCTACGATGAACAGCAGGAGGTTGACCAGGTTCTGTCCCTTGTACGTGATCGGACGCTGGGGAAGAATTTCTTGCAACTTTCCGGCGGCCATCAGACTGCCGGTGAAAGTCAGGCCACCGAGGATGACTTCCATGGAGAGCACGGATAATCCGAACTTGGAGGCGTTCTGGGTTCCGAGATAAAACTCTGCGGTGCCGACCAGCGTGACGCACAGCGCGCCAAAAGCGTGACTGAGGGCGGTCCGCTGCGGGACTGCGGTCATCTGCACCATGCCGAGCGGGACGCCGATGCCGCTGCCGAGCACCAGCGCGATGACGATCCATTTGTAGTCGACAATGCCGTGGTGAAGAAGCGTGCCGGCAATGGCCAGCACCATGCCAATCTCGCCGGCCCAGATGCCGTGACGGGCGGTGGTGGGCGAACTCATCCACTTCAGCGACAAAATGAATAGCGCGCTGGCGACGAGGTAGATGACTTCGATTAAGGTTTGGCTTGCGGCTAACTCGGTCATGTTGGCTTTAAATCGGCTTTGCTTTGAATCAGGTTTGTTGCATCGACTATTTCTTTACCGGGCGGCTGCTCTTGAACATTTTGAGCATGCGGTCGGTGATGAAAAATCCGCCGACTACGTTGCTCGTGGCGGCGACGATTGCGATCACTCCCAGGACAGTCGCGAAGGTGCTTTTCTTTTCGCCCACCAGAACAATTGCGCCGACGACGGCGATGGCATCGAGGGCGTTGGTCAGCGACATCAGCGGGGTGTGCAGCAAAGGCGACACGTGGCGGATGACTTCGAATCCGATGAATGCCGCCAGCATGAAAACGAAGAGTGCGTCGATCAGATTGGAACCCATATGCTCCCTCAGGGGCTAAAGCCCCATCCTCTGCGGACCTGCCCCGGCCCCGAAGGGCCGCTCTTCCACGGCGCTACGCGAGCCGGGGGCGCTTCATCCGACCCGTTTATCCCCCCGCCGGAGCTAACGCCGGCAGCTTGAAGAATTCACGGACGCGGGCGTTCACCACTTCGCCGCCCTGCGTGACCATGGTCTCGCGGATGATTTCATCTTGCGTGTTCAGTTGCAGTTTTCCATCTTTCACCAGGTACAGCAGAAATGTTGTGACGTTGCGGGCGTACATCTGGCTGGCGTGATAGGGGACGCTGCTGGCGAGATTGATCGCGCCAATGATCGAAACGCCGTGCTCCTTCACGGTTTCTCCGGTGCGGGTGAGTTCACAGTTGCCGCCGCGTTCGGAGGCGAGGTCCACGATCACGGAACCGGGAGCCATCCCTTTGACCATGTCTGCCGTGATGAGCACCGGAGACTTCTTGCCCGGAATCACGGCGGCAGTAATCACCACGTCACTTTCGGCAACCACGCGACCTAGAAGTTCGCGCTGTCGGGCGTAGAAAGTTTCGTCTTGGGCGGTGCCGTAACCGCGGGCGTCTTGGGCATTCTGGGCTTCAATGGGGAGTTCGACGAAGCGTCCACCGAGGCTCTGCACCTGTTCTTTGGCGGCGGGGCGCATGTCATAGGCCGACGAGACGGCGCCCAGGCGGCGGGCGGTGGCGATGGCTTGCAGGCCGGCAACTCCGGCGCCGATCACGAAAACGCGCGCCGGCGTGATGGTGCCTCCGGCCGTGGTCATCATGGGGAAGATTCGAAGCGAAGTCTCGGCCGCCAGCAGGACAGCTTTGTAGCCGCAGATTGTGCCCATGGAGGAGAGGACGTCCATGCTCTGGGCACGGGTGGTGCGGGGCATCAGTTCGACCGAAAAGGAAGTAACCCCGGCTTGCGCGATTTGCTGCACGATATCAGCCGAGCCCATGGGGCGCAGAAAACCGATGAGAGCCTGACCGCGGCGGAGAAGAGGTAGATCAGCCTTGCCAGTAACATCGTTGGAGCCGTAGCAGAGGACTTGTACGATTACGTCCGCGGTGCTGAACACAGAGGCACGGTCGGGCAAAATCCTGGCGCCTTTTTCGGCATAGAGCGGATCTGGATAACCGGCCGCTTCTCCGGCTCCTGACTCGATCACAACCTCCACGCCAGCTTTGGCGAGATTTGGAATCACCACGGGAACCAGAGCCACACGACGCTCGCCCGGATAGCTTTCTTTGGGTACTCCAACAATCACGCGGCTCTGATCCTTTCGATTGAGAAACAGTAACAGATCAGCATAGACCTGAGAAGATGGCGGGGAAACCGATTTGAGCACTGAGGACACTCAGGAGCAGGAAGGAACCTTTGCGGCCTTTGCGGGCATTCGTTTTGGAAATGTGGTGCGGGGATGGTAAGTTAACGACTCAGCAGCGACAATTCAGTTTGATCCAGCGAGCAAAACCACGTGACTTCTGCACTTCGAGAGTGGCTCAATCTCATTATCCGGTGGTTCCACGTGTTCGCCGGAATCATGTGGGTCGGCCAGACGTATTACTTCACTTGGCTCGATGGGCAATTCGGAAAACTGGCGAAGAATGCGGCGGAAAGCGGATCGTTTCCGCAGGTCTGGATGGTGCACAGCGGCGGCTTCTACGCCGTAGAAAAAAAGAGTTCTCTGAGCGTGGGACCCGAGCAGGTGCGCTGGTTCCGGTGGGAAGCGCTGATGACATGGGTGAGCGGGATCGCGCTGCTTTTCCTGGTCTATTACTCGAGCAGCGGGCTCATTGACCCGGACGTCGCCGATATTTCTCAGGGACGGGGCATCGCCATTGGACTTGCCGTTTTGATCGGCGGGTGGCTGGTTTACGACCTGGCGTTGAAATCGCCGCTGGGTAAATCGGAAGGTGGATTCGCGGTGTTTGCGGTTCTCATGATCGCTGCCGTCTCCTGGGGATTGCTGCACGTGTTAAGTGGCCGGGCTGCCTATATTCACGTGGGCGCGATGATGGGGACGATCATGACGTTGAACGTGTGGATGCGAATTCTTCCGGCGCAACGGAAGATGATCGCGGTGGCGGCGGCCGGCGGCAAGTTTGACGCCGCGCTGGGCGCTCAGGCCAAGCTGCGATCGAAGCAAAATACATTCATGGCCGTGCCTGTCGTTTTCATTATGATCAGCAATCATTTTCCGGTGGCGACTTACGGGAACACGCACAATTGGGCGGTGCTAGTCGCGCTGGTTGTGGGCGGGTTCGCGGCGGCGGCGATTGTTCGCAAGGCTTGAGTTTGTGGTGACGACAAAATCTGGCTCTGACAAAACCGTGGCCGAACTCGACTACGCTGCGATGCTGGCGGTGGCGCTGGCGGAAGCGCGCAAGGGATTGGCGGAGGGCGGAATCCCGATCGGCGCCGCGATTTTTGACGCGAGCGCGAAACTGGTTGGTTCCGGGCACAACCGGCGGGTGCAGAACGGCGATCCTTCCCTGCACGGCGAAACCGACGCGTTCCGGAATGCGGGACGGCAACGCAGCTACCGCAAGTTGATCATGGTCACGACTCTGGCGCCATGCTGGTACTGTAGCGGACTGGTGCGGCAGTTCGGCTTTGGCACGCTGGTGGTGGGCGAGAGCCGCAATTTTCCAGGCGGGCTGGATTGGCTGCGATCGCTGGGCGTGCGCGTGATCGATCTCGACTCCAAAGAGTGCGCGGCTCTGCTGGCTGGCTACATTCGGGCCAATCCGGAAGTGTGGCACGAGGACATCGGCGAAGAGTAGGTGGAGTAGGTGGATATGAAACCCGACAAACAGTTATTGAAGTCGCTGCCCAAGGTGCTGTTGCACGAGCACCTGGACGGCGTGCTTCGTCCGCAAACGGTTATTGAACTGGCGCGCGAGGCAAAATACGCGGAACTTCCCACCGAAGATCCGGAGGCGCTGGCGGAATGGTTTTTTCGAGGCGCGAACCAGGGCAGTCTGGCCAAGTATCTGGAGGGTTTTGCTCATACCATCGCGGTGATGCAAACCGAAGATGCATTGGAGCGCGTGGCGTATGAACAGGCGGAGGATCTGAGCCAGGACGGAGTAGTTTACTTTGAGACCCGGTTCGCGCCGGTATTCCACACCCGAAAGGGATTGAGCCACCAGCAGATTGTTTCCGCAGTGTTGAAAGGGTTGGAACGCGGGCGCAAGGATTTTGGAGTGCGATCGGGGTTGATTATTTGCGCCATGCGCAACATGAACATATCGCTCGAAATGGCGGAACTCGCGGTGGACTTCCGCGAGCGTGGCGTGGTGGGCTTCGATCTTGCGGGAGAAGAAGGCGGCTATCCTCCGAAGAAACATGTGGATGCTTTTCACTATATTCAACGGGAGAATTTCAATATTACGGTGCACGCGGGCGAAGGCTACGGAAAGGAATCGATCTGGCAGGCGATTCAATACTGCGGCGCGCATCGGATCGGACACGGGACGCGGTTGATTGATGACATCGCCGTGAAGGACGGCAAGGCGGTGAATTTGGGTGACCTGGCGCAGTACGTCCTCGACAAGCGAATTCCACTGGAGATTTGCCTGTTGAGCAATGTGCACACCGGCGCGACGCCGAGTCTGGCCGAGCATCCATTCAAGATTCTTTACCAGGAAAGATTTCGCGTGACCCTTAATACAGATAACCGGCTGATGAGCCACACTTCGATGACGCAGGAATTCGAAGCGGCCGCCGAGACCTTTGGCCTTACGTTGAACGATTTCGAGAAGATTACGATCAATGCAATGAAGAGCGCTTTTTTGCCGTACGATCAGCGCATTGAATTCATCTACTCGATTATCAAGCCAGGTTATGCCGGCATCCGTAGGTCGGCAGGCCTGCCGGGCTAGTCGCAACCGTAGGTCGACATCGAGACTTCATGCGCAATTTCATTTCATGGTTGATTCCCGGATTTATTTTTTCCCTGTGTGTTTCGGGTCTGCTCTGTGCGCAGACCTCGACACAGAGTTCGCCGATTCGCGTCAAAGTTGTGGTGGTCACCATGTTCGAGCGCGGGGAAGACACGGGCGACGCACCCGGCGAATATCAGCTTTGGGTGGAACGCGAGCACCTGGACCAGATTCTTCCGCTACCTTCCGGCTATCACCACGTCCGCATGAACAAGGACGGGGTGCTCGGCATGGTGACGGGAGTGGGAACAGCCAAGGCTGCCGCATCGGTGATGGCGCTGGGTCTCGATCCACGGTTCGACTTGTCGAAGGCGTACTGGATCGTGGCCGGCATTGGCGGCGGAGATCCGGCGGATGTGTCGGTTGGGTCGGCGGTTTGGGTTGATCATGTGATTGATGGCGACCTGGCGTTTGAGATTGATGCGCGGCAGATTCCCGCGAGTTGGCCGACTGGGTACTTGCCGCTGCGCAAGGGAACGCCGTACGAACAACCTGTCAGTGATGAGTATGGCGAAGCTTACACGCTAAATTCGGAACTGGTGGGTTGGGCGTTTCGTCTGACGCAGGATGTGCCGCTCGCGGATTCCGATTCGTTGCGCAAATCGCGGGCGCGTTTTGCTGGGTTTCCGAATGCGCTGAGGCCTCCGTTCGTGGCGAGGGGCGATACGCTTTCAGCAAGCACGTTCTGGCATGGCTCGAAGATGGATGAATGGGCCAATGCATGGACTCGCTACTACACAGGCGACAAAGGCAATTACATGGTCGCAGCGATGGAGGATTCGGGCACGCTGCAGGCGCTGACTTTCTTGCGCCAAGCTGGTCGCGTCGATCTGCGGCGCGTGCTGGTGCTGCGTACGGTGAGCAACTACGATCGAGAAGCGCCGGGCGTGCCGGTGGCAGAGAGTTTGCAGGAGATGGTTTCCGGAAACTACTCGGCTTATATGCCGGCGCTGGAAGCGGCGCAGACGATCGGAGACAAGGTAGTGCGGAATCTGGTGGAGCATTGGGCGGAGCGGGAGTCGACGATTCCGCACACGCCATAATCGAAAGCAGCGCGTGATACGTCAAGTCGATAAGGCCGCCAAGGTTTCTGCCAGCACCAGAACTCCTCTCGCGATATCCTCCGGCGAAGCGTATTCGTCGGGACGATGGCTGTAGCCGTTGCGGCATGGAATGAACAGCATGGCGACGGGAGCGATACGCGACATGAACAGCGAATCGTGGTAGGCGCGGCTGACCATGGGAAGAAAACTTAATTGGTGCTTGCGGCAGGATTCGGAAACGGCTTCGATGATTTCGGGAGCACTGGCTGCGGGGGCGTCGGCGTTCAGCAACTCGGTGTGGATGGAAACCTGGCGCTCGCCGGAGATGGCGTGGCTGGCTTGCTCCATGGAGCGAATCACAGCATCGCGTCGGTGAAGGTCAGTGTCGCGAATATCGGCGCTGAGATGAACGCGGCTGGGAATGCTATTGACGGCGCCGGGAAAGACTTCGCAGATTCCAACCGTGGCCACGGTGTCCACGGCGCCGCTGGTGCGGGCGGCGGTCTCGATGGCCAGAATTAATTCGGCGGCCGCGCAAAGAGCGTCCCGGCGATCGAGCATTAAAACACCGCCGGCGTGGCCTCCAGCGCCTTCGAGAGTGATGCGAAAACTTGCCGGGGCAGCGATCTGCGTGACTACGCCCAGCGGTATTTTCTCGCGTTCGAGCACGGGGCCCTGCTCGATGTGCAGTTCGACAAACGCCTTGTAGTAGCCGGCCGGTAATTTTACTTGTTCCAGTTCGCCTGGCATCCCTGCCTGGCGGCGAACTTCTTCGACCGTGGCGCCGGCCTTGTCCGTTAGTTTTCTCGCGGCATCGGGAGAGAGCGCGGCCGATAACAGGCGGCTGCCCAGGCATCCGATGCCGAAACGCGTCGGCTCTTCCGCGGTAAAAATCAGCAACTCAATCGAGTGCGTGGGGCGAAATCCCGCTCGCTGAAGCGCGCGGATTGCTTCGAGGGCACCCAGGACGCCGACTACGCCGTCATATTTTCCGGCGTTCGGAATGGCGTCGATGTGGGAGCCGGTGCCGACGACCGGCGCTGATGGGTTGGGGCCGTTCCAGCGCGCGAAGGTGTTGCCGATCGCGTCCTGACGGAGTGTGAGACCCGCTTCCTCGCAGCGTGATTTCATCCACGCTCGCGCCTTGAGATCGGCGGGGGTGAAAACAATTCGAGTCACAACTGGCGGTTCGGCTTCCGAAATCGAGCCCAGGGCTTCGATCTCGGACAGAAGGCGATTTTGATCGATTTCGATGTCGAGGTGCATGCTCATGTTTGCGACTATTTTTCTGCCAGCGGGTGCCGGTTCCAATCTTTGTAGATGAGATATTTTGCCGGCACTTTGCCGATGGCTCCAAACCATTGCGGACACCACGGGCCCATCCAGATGAAATCGCCCGCGGTTACGGGATACCAGGAATCGCCGAGGCGGTAAATGCCGCCACCCTCGAGCATGAGGAGCCCGTGTTCCATGATGTGCATTTCGACCATGCTGAGCGCGGAGCCGGGTTGATAGACCATAGTGTTCACCGCGAAATCGAACTTCATTTCGTCTGGAAGCAGGCATTTGACCTGCAGTCCGGGATCGTCGTTGAGGGCATGTGGCGGAATCGCGTCTTCGCTGGAAATGATCGGCTGCGGGGGTTTGGTCGAGGCCAATGCCTGGTAGCGTTTTTCAATCACGGCGACGCGGCAGGGTTGCGACGCGGTCACCCGGTGAGCAGAATTTTCGGGTAAGTATGCAAAGCCGCGCGAACCGAGTTCGCTCCTCTTGTTTCGCCCCTTCACTTGCACGCTACCTTCGATTACGTAAATGAAGCGCTGCGCGGATGTGGTGCCGAGCTCGCCGCCCGTTTCAAATTCGGCGGTATATTGCGTGAACTTCGCGCCCAGCGCGGGCCCGGCGTGCACAACGGCGGTGCATCCCTTCATCCCAGGCAAGGGGGTGCGCACGAAGGTGTCGGCGGTGAGCAGCAGGTGGTTCGGCTGTTGCGAGCTTCGAGTGTGACCAAGATTTTGCACGTCACGTCCTTTTCAAGAATTCGGATGAGGAAGCCAGGCGGTGGAGCAGGTGCATGCCACATTCGATGGCCTTCTCGACGTCCTCAGCGATAACGGATTCGGCTGGATCGTGGCTGATGCCGCCGGGCGTCCGCAAGAAAATCATGGCCGCGGGAACCTTTTCGGCGAGAATCATGGCGTCGTGACCTCCACCACTCGCCATGCGATGCGGCTCGCATCCGGACTGGCGGATCGCCGCTTCGATTTGGCTCCCGAGAAATGGATCCATCGCGACGGCCTGCTGGTTCAGCAGGACACTTCGACGCACGGCGAGTCCGCGGCGTTGAGCAATCTCTTCGGACTTGCAGATGAAGTCGTCCACGGCGCGGACGCGAACTTCGTTGGAGCTGTGACGAACGTCGAGGGTGAGCAGCGCTTCGCCGGCGATGACGTTTGTGGCTCCGGGTTTGGCTTCGATTTTACCCACGGTTGCGACCATGCCCGGAGTGCTCTGCGCGAAGCGCTCGACAGCAGAGATCCATTCTGCGGCCGCGGCAATGCTATCGTGGCGAAGATGCATGGGCGTGGTGCCGGCGTGGTTGGTGCGGCCGATAAATACGAACTCCAACCGGCTTTGCCCGGCGATGGCCTCGACCACCCCCAGGGGCCGAGCCAGGGTCTCGAGCACCGGGCCTTGTTCAATGTGAAACTCGAGGTAGGCGAGTGTGTTCGCGGGGATGTGAGCTTCAGGAATTTTTTCTGGCTGCAAGCCGAAATCTTCGATGGCCTGGCGTACGGTTACTGCGTTCGCATCCTGCCGGCGCAGAAGTGCTTCGTCGAGGCGGCCAACCAGCGCGCGGCTGCCGAGGAAGGGCTCGCCGAACCGCACGCCTTCTTCTTCGGAAAAACCGACGACTTCGATTCCGAACGGAAGCTTCTCTCCATCCAAGGCGGCCAACAAGGCAACGCCAAGCAGCACGCCGAGAACGCCATCGAAGGCTCCGGCATTCGGAACGGTGTCGAGATGTGAACCGATCAGCAGGCGCGGCGCGCCGGACTGCGCGGCGTCGTAGAAGCCGCGCAGATTGCCCGCGGCATCGATGCGGACCTTTGCGCCCAACGCTTGCAGCCACGATGTGATCTCGCGGTGAACCTCGCGCATCGATGGAGAAAGAAACGTGCGGCGAGTGCTGGCGGGATCTTCGCTGACACGCGCCAGTTGCCGACAGCGGGCGATGGCCAGCTCCGCACTGGTCTGGAAGGGGCGTGCGCGCGGCGGCTCTTTCGTTTGTGTTTGCAGCTGCTTCATCGCTGGCCGATTCCTACTGACTGATTTATGCCAAGAAGATTCAGCTTCCCCGGTACGTCGTATATCCATTGGAACTCAGTAGCAACGGGATGTGGTAGTGCAATTCGCCTTCGCGGACCTGAAACGTAATTTCCACAACCGGATACAGACCCTCGAGCTTCTGCGCGCTGTAGTAACTTGCAGTATCGAACAGCAAGCGATACGGACCAGCCGGCAGGGGATGGTCTGGGGGAAGCAACTGAGCGCAACGGCCGTCTGAATCGGTGTGCGCGGATGACAGCAGATGCCAGACGCCGGTCGCTTCCTGCCGCTCCAACTTCACGGGAACGTGGACCGCAGGCTTGCCGCGCGCGGTGTCGAGAATATGAGTCGAGATGCGGTTCATGGTCTGCGGTTCATTGTCCGAGCCACTTCTTCAGGCGAATCTGTGTGATCAGCCGCTGCTGCTCGGCCGCTTCGCGCAGTTCCGTTGCCGCGTCATTGCGCAGGCGGCGGCGCAGGATCGCGAGAATTTCCGGAGCTGTCTTGCCGGTTGCGCACACGATGAAGATGTGCGGAAAGCGGCGCTCATACTCGCGATTGCCTTCGGCCAGAGCAATCTTAACAGCGTCGGCGGCATCGGCAACTTTCTGTTGCTCTTGCGCCGGCCATGCTGCGGACTTGTCAGTCGAGGCATGCGTCAGAGATTCGCCGATTCGGGGATGACTGCGAAAGGCCTGCAGCCAGTCGGTTTCGCTTAGGCGGCACCAAATTTCGTCCGAGAGAGCGAGTAGCGCCGCCTCGTTTGCGATCGGGCGGCGGGTTGCTACCTGGGCGGCCCAGGCGTTTGATCCGCAACACGGCAGAATCTCATTCTCCGCTTCTTTGCCTGGGAGCCGGTTCCAGCGCGTGAGCGCGGCGTTCACGCGATGGCTCCTGGTTCTCGAGCCTGTTCACCAGTGGCGCGCAGCCGTTCGAGAAATTCTACGATCAAATTACCGGCCACAGCCGCACGATACCGGGCCGTGGAACGGATATCGTCAATGGGGCGGATTTCTCTGTCTGCTATTTGCTTTGCCAGAGTCAGCAACCCGCGATCGATAATCTTCCCTTGAATTGTTTTTTCCGTCTCGATCAGTCGAAGTGGGATGGGCGCAACGCTTCCCAGAGCGATGCGAACGTCTTCGATTCGCGGAGTGTCAGCCGCATCGCTCGAGAGCAGGCCTAGAGCAGCGATGCATACTTTTGAAATCGCCTGCGCGTTGCGTGCGCCCACCTTGCGGGCATAGGAAACGTAGGTCGAAAACCTTCGCGGCAGGCATACGGAGCGAATCAGTTCGTCGGGTAAGAGTTGCGTCCTTTTATAGCCGGTGTGAAAACCGAAATACGGAAGACGGCGCTCGCCTCGGGCGGAAATCAGAACCAGCTCCGCGTCGTAGACCAGCAGGGCGGGCAGCGAATCCGCGGCGGGCGAGGCGTTGACGATGTTGCCGCCGATGGTGCCGCGATTCTGATTGGCGATTCCGCCAGTCCATTGCGCGGCACTGGCCAGCAGGGGCAAATCGCGGCGCACAAATTCATGTTCACGCAGATCGGTATAGGTGCATCCGGCACCGATTCGAATCTCATCCGGCAAAATGTCGATCTGGCGCAGCTCGGGAAGATTCCAGATGCTGAGCAATTTTCTTGCGGTTAGCTTTCCCGCAGCGTATTGCACCATCACGTCCGTGCCGCCGGCGATGGGGAGCCAAGCGCCGGGCTCAGCAGCGAGTAGACACACGGCGGCGTGCAGGCTGCCGGGAGCGACGAGTTCGTAGTCGGACGGATCGCTCCTCATGAGGATGTGTTACGCAGATGGCCCACGCCGGGCTGCCTCCAGGACTGCCTCAAAAATTTGCATGTAGCCGGTGCAGCGGCACAGATTGCCCGAGAGTCCTTCGCGGATATCTTCGAGCGTAGGCTGCGCTCGCTTGTCCAGCAAATGAACCGCGGCCAGAATCATGCCGGGGGTACAAATGCCGCACTGGGCGCCGCCGCATTCGAGAAAAGCCTGCTGCATGCGGCACGACGGTTCATGCGCGGCCAGTCCCTCGATCGTGAGGATTGCGGCGCCTTCGGCTTGGAGAACGGGAACCAGGCAGCTATTCACCAGAGCGCCGTCCATCAATACGGAGCATGATCCGCATTCGCCCTCGCCGCAACCTTCTTTCGTGCCGGTCAAGTTGAACTCGTGACGCAGCACGTCGAGCAGGCGTTCCATGGGATAGACGCGAACCATCTTGGGCTCGCCGTTGACCTCGAGCGACAGCTCGCACTTGCCGTCATTTTTTTTCCCCGGTGATTGGGTCATCGTCGTCCGCCGGTGAGTTGAGGTTCGCCCGGTGGCGACGCCTGAGCGGTGAGTGCCTCGAAGACGTCCTCGGCCAGCAGTGGGATCGAATCGAATGGAATGCCCAAGGCATCGACGGCGGCATTGACGATGGCGGGCGCCGGACCGTCCATGGGGAGCTCGCCGATTCCCTTGGCGCCGAAGGCGCCGTGCACATTGCCCAGTTCTTCAAAGAAAACGCGAATGGGCGGGAGGTCAGCGGAAGTGGGCATGATGTAGTTGGTCAGCTGGCCATTTTGCATGCGTCCGTTTTGCCAGATGACTTTTTCGTACAACGTCATTCCGATTGCTTGCGCGACGCCGCCCGTGATCTGACCCTCTGCCAAGATCGGATGCAACACCTTGCCGACTTCCTGCAAGGCGACGAATTCGTCCACGGTTACGCCATAGGTGGTTAAATCCACGCTGACTTCCGCGATGTAAACCGCCCACGCGAATGCGGCGTAGGCCTCGCCTCGGTATTTAGCATCGTCCCAGAAGACGCCGGCGGGCGCTTCGTAGCGGGCCAGCGAGCGAAACGCGCCGTGGGTAGCGACGTAATTCCGGCAAGCCGTACGAAATTCTTCGGGGGAGTAGGAATCGCCGAGCAGGCCTGCAGCTTGCAGTGTTTGTTTAATTCCCTGGGCTGCAGACTGCACGATTTTTCCGACCACCATTACGGTGCGCGACGCAACTGTGGGACCGCTATTCGGCACCTCAACCGTATCCGGCTGTGCGACTGCCACGTCTTCATATCTCAGGCCGAGCGTTTCCGCCACGATCTGCGAAAGGACAGTCTTGGTTCCCTGGCCAAATTCGGTGCTCGACACCAGCACGCGCACGGTTCCTTCGGCGCATCCCTCGACGGCTACCAGGGAACTCAGGTAGCGTTCTCCCGACCCGGTGAACCCTGCGCCGTGGAGAAAAGTGGCGACGCCCATGCCTTTCTTTTGGGTCCCGGTTTCGTTCTGCGCGACGAATCGCTTTCTCTTGGCTGCGTAGTCCGAGAGTTCGAGCGCACGATCAAGAAGTGTGTCGAGGTCGATGGGTTCGTGCACCGTCTGATCGGTGGTGGTGGTCTGGCCGGTCTTCAGGAAGTTTCGGCGGCGAATTTCGACGGGAGAAACTCCGATCGTTTGCGCGATGCGATCCATGTGCCGCTCCATCGCGAACAGGGACTGCGGCGCCCCGAATCCGCGAAAAGCCCCGTGCGGCGGGGCATTGGTGGCGACCGCCTTGGCACGGATGCGAATGCTGGGCCAGTAGTATGGGCCGCCCGCGTGAATCGTGCCGCGCGAAAGCACGACCGACGACAACGTCGCGTACGCCCCGCCGTCAATCGTGAAATCGATCTCGCCCCCGAGGATCTTGCCGTCTTTGTCCAGTGCCGTGCGGTGACGCGTGCGCGAGGGATGACGCTTGGTGGTGGCAACCATGTCCTCCATGCGGTCGTAGATGATCTTCACCGGCCGGCCCGACTTCATAGCCAGGAGCGCGGCGTGCCCGGCGATCATCGAAGGATATTCTTCCTTGCCGCCGAACGCGCCGCCGGTTTCCATCTGCACCACTCGCACTTTGCCCTCGGACAGGTCGCACAATTTCATCAGAGCCTTGTGCACATAGTAGGGGCATTGCAGCGAGCCCCATACGGTGATGCCGTGCGCGGGATCGAAGGCCGCGATCATTCCGTTGTTCTCGATATAGAGCTGCTCCTGCGCCCCGGTGCAGTATTCGCCGTCGACGATGAATGCGGCCTGGTCCCAGACCAGGTCTACGTTGCCTTTCTCGACCAGGTAGGTCTTGAAAGTGTTATCCGATCCCCAAATGATTTCGGAGCGTTGCTCGCTTTCGTCGATTGTGAATATTGCCGGAAGAGCTTCGTATTCGATGGACACCGCTGCCACTGCTTTGGGAAGAACATGGCGGTCGGGATGGGCCAACAACAGAATCGGCTCTTCCGGATGATTGACGAATTCGCTGGCCAGACAAGGCTGGTCGTCAACGATGAGAGCGATGCAATTCGCGCCAGGAATGTCTTTGGCCGAGACGATTACGAATTCGTCCCACGCGATCCCGGGACCGAAGGTGATCTTCTTGATCTTGCCGCGCGGGACCTGGCTGCGAACGGTGGCGCCGTGGAGCATGTTGGGCAGAACCATGTCGTCCACGTATTGCGCTTGCCCGGTCACCTTCTCGCGCCCCTCCTTGCGGGGAACCGGCTTACCGATGATGCGATCATTCGCCATGCGAGTAGAGTCCCGTGACGCCGTGGAAAATCCAAAGGTTTCCCTGGGGCGACCTGGGGATGGGATAGTGTATGACAGACAAGGGCAGACTGGCTGGAAGTTTTGGGCGAGACGAGAGCCAGGATCACCACGCCCCGAGACGCTAGCGGCGCCACTCCTGGCCGCGAGGTCCAAAAGGAAAGCCGCCTTCGAGGAAAACCGTCGCTCCGCGCAAATACGTGGTCTTCACCAGTCCGCGCAGGTTTTCTCCCATGTAAGGAGAGATCCAATGGCGGTAGTGGAGCCGATCTTCCGTGACCGTGAACTCGGCGTCGGGATCGAACACGACGAAGTCTGCATCGTAGCCGGCAGCAAGTCGGCCTTTGCGCGCGCACCCCGCCAGTTTCGCAGGCTCTTCTGCCATCCAGCGGGCGATGTCTGGAAGGTTGAATCCGCGGCGGCTGGCTTCGGTCCACATGAGAGGCAACGCCACCGAAAGACTGGCAATGCCGCCCCACGCCGTTTTGAAGTTGCCCTCGTCGAGATGTTTCATGGCCGGCGGACAGGGAGAATGGTCGGTCACCACCATGTCAATCGTTCGATCGCGAAGGCCTTGCCACATCTTCTCGCGGTTGTCGCGGCTGCGGATGGGCGGCGCACATTTCGCGAGCGTCGCGCCGTCAGGAATAGTTTCGGCGGCTAGGTGCAAATAATGCGGGCAGGTTTCCACGGTGACGGGAAGGCCGGCAGAGCGCGCGGCTTGCAGTTCTTCAAGGGCGAGGCTGGTCGCGAGATGAACGATGTGCAAACGGAAACCATATTCGCGGCCAAGGGACAATAAGAGGCGGATCGCCGCTAGCTCCGCTTCATCGGGCCGCGATTGCAGATAGGTTGCGTAGCGCCTCCAATCGGCGCTGGCCAATTTCTCGGAGGCGGCATCGATGGGCCCCGGAAGCTCGGCGTGCACCAGCAGGGGCAAGCCAGTCCGTGCGACGTGGGGCAACGCCGCACGCAGCTGGGGCTCCGTAACCATGGTGAAACCGTCGATGCCGGGATGAATCAGGAAACACTTGAACCCCGGCACGCCGGCCCCGGCGAGCGCTTCGATCTCGTCCTGGTTATCAGCCACCACTCCGCCCCAGGCGGCCCAATCCACCCAGCAGCGCCCCTGTGCGGCCGCGCGTTTCGTCTCCAAGGCAGCGACCGTCGCCGTTGCGGGCAGGCAGTTGAGCGGCATATCGACAAGCAGCGTGTAGCCTCCCGCAGCCGCCGCGCGAGTCGCGGTTTCAAAGCCTTCCCATACGGCGCGCCCGGGATCGTTGATATGCACATGCGAATCCACCAGCCCGGGAAGAATCGCTGCATCGCCGAAATCGTGCACCTCCGCGTGCGCTGGCACCTGTTCCAGACCGACGACGGCACGAATCTGCTCACCCTCCACAAGTATGGCCGCTGGGTGGGTTTTGCCCGGCGTCACGACGCGGCGCGAAAGGTATGCTTGCAAACTCAACGATTCACTCCTGCTTTCCTGAAGACGTCGAAGCCGAAAAACCAAGCGTATCAAACTCTTTCGGAATCTACGCAGTTTGCTTATACTCGCTTCCCAGCCAAGCTGCTGCGAAAGGGTCCAGGTCGACCGCCGCAGGTCGCGGGTTGTTGCGGCCAGCACACCGAATGATGCTTACTTGACGGAAGTGAACCCATGGACAACCCTTTCATGGCCCGCGCGATTCAGCTTTCGGTTGAAAATGTTAACGCTGGCGGCGGACCTTTCGGTGCGGTGGTGGTGAAAGACGGCGCCATCATCGCCGAAGGCGTGAACCGCGTGACCGCGAGCCGCGATCCCACGGCCCACGCGGAAATTTCCGCGATCCGCGCAGCCTGCGTCAAGCTGGGCGCGTTCGAACTCAAGGACTGCGATCTCTACACTTCCTGCGAGCCCTGTCCCATGTGCCTGGGAGCAATCTACTGGGCGCGCCCGGCGCACGTTTACTTCGCCAACTTGGCGGCGGATGCTGCCAGAGTCGGCTTCGATGATGCGTTTATCTACCGCGAAATCGCACAGCCGCACGCGCGGCGCGAAATTCCGATGATTCAGATGATGCGCGAGGAGGCGCTCGCCGCATTTCGCGCCTGGGAAGCGAAACCCAACAAAATCGAATACTGAAATCGAGCCGACATTTTCTACCGCTCTTTCGACCGCTCTGCCACCGCTTTGCCTATCAGCGCTAGCAAAAGATCGGCAGTCGGGAGGAACCAGCAATACCCGCTCTGTCGCGTATACTTACGCGATCATGAGCGAGGCCGAAATGATGGTTGCGCCGGAAAACGAGACTGGCAGCCCGAATCAGGCTCAGCGCAAATCGCTGATCGATCGCTATTTCAAGCTCACCGCGAATCAGACCACGGTACGTCAGGAGATGCTCGGCGGCCTCACCACCTTCGTGACCATGGCTTACATCGTCGTGGTGAATCCGAAAATCCTTGCCGACGCGGGAGTCCCGGCCGAAGGCGCGTTGTTCGCCACCTGCATTTCCGCGGCGGTAGCCACGCTGGTCATGGGCCTGTATGCGAATTACCCGATCGCCCTCGCCCCGGGCATGTCGCTGAACGCCTACTTCACCTACACCGTGTGCCTGACGATGCATATTCCCTGGCAGACGGCGCTGGCTGTTGTTTTTTTTTCTGGTGTGCTTTTTCTCGTGCTCACTGCTACGCGGGTGCGCGAGCAAATCGTCAACGGCATTCCGGACTGTCTGAAGCATTCCACTGCAGCCGGAATCGGAATCTTCATCGCGTTTGTCGGTATGCGCAATGCCAAGCTGGTTGTAGCCAGTAATGCAACATTCATCGGTCTCGGGAGCTTTTCCGACAAGGAAGTGCAGACAGCCTGCCTCGGATTGGCGTTGACCATCATTCTGATGGTGAGACGAGTACACGGCGCCATTCTGCTGGGAATTCTTGGGACTGCACTACTGGGATTTGTTCGCCACACCTCGCAGTGGCCCACCGCGATCTTTTCCATGCCTCACCCGTCGTCCACGTTTCTGAAGTTGGACTTTCGCGGCGCAACTCACCTCGGCCTGCTGGAAATTCTTTTCGCCTTCCTGTTCGTCGATCTCTTCGACAATGTGGGTACGCTGGTGGGAGTGTGCGAACAAGGCGGCTTCATGCGCGAAGGCAAGATTCCGCGCGTGGGCCGCGTGCTGACGGCCGATGCGGTGGGCACGATTTTTGGGTCCCTGACCGGCACCTCGAGCGTTACCAGCTATATCGAAAGCGCCGCAGGGGTCGCGGCCGGAGCTCGCACCGGACTCAGCAACGTCGCGGTTGCCGTGCTCTTTCTGCTGGCCACATTTTGCGCGCCGCTGGCGACCGCAGTTCCGAGCTACGCCACTGCGCCGGCGCTCATTCTGGTGGGCGTTTTGATGTCGCAATCCATCGGGCACGTGCAATGGAGCGAATTCACCGAAGCTTTGCCCGCCTTCATCACCATGGTCGCCACACCGCTCACATTCAGCATTGCCACTGGGCTCAGCCTTGGCCTGATTTCCTACACTCTGATAAAAGTTGCGTCGGGCAAGGTCCGCGAGATTAGTCCGCTCATCTGGATTCTTACCGTTCTGTTTATTCTGCGCTACGTTTATCTCGCCGCGCAGGCCTAGGGCGCGGAGACGAAACGTTCGATGGCTTGAATGCCGGCTATGCCGCCTGGTCCCCGAAGTTGGAGAAGGTCGATCGAGGACGGCCGCGAATCAATTTCTCAACCTGCCTTCAATGCGGAGTCCAATGTGGATTGGCGGTGAACAGGCCGTCGACAAACCCGATCTGGAAGGTGACGAACAACCCGAAGGCCACGCTGATGAGCCCGGATGCGATTCCCAGGCCACGGTTGAACTTTTCGAATCGCCTGCCGGTGTAGGCGAACGGCACCCCGATCATCATCGTGATCAGCATCATCCCCGCAATTGTTCCGACACCGAAAACCAGCAGATAAACAATCGCCCACCGAGGTTCCCGGATCGTGGTCAGAACCAGAAGTGCCACTGCCGCGGACCCGGCGAGGCCGTGCACGAGCCCAACCGCTAGTGGCCGAAGTAGCTGATACAACCCCATTCGCGCCAGCGCCTTCTGGAACGCACCCTCAGGGTCCCCATTCCGATCCAGGTGCATGTGCACCTCGGGATTGTGGCCATGAATGTGGGCGTGGACTTCACCACCGTGCGTGTGCGCGTGGGAATGAATCACTTCTTCGTGCTTATGCCCCGGCGTGAATCTTTGCGTGACCCACTGCGTCACACCCGTAAGGTTCAACACGCCGAGAAGAATCAGCATGAGGCCCACCGCCAATTCCATGGCGAGGCCAATGCGCGGGGGAATCGCCAGGTTGAATAAAATGATCGCCGCGCCCACCAACAGGATGGTAATGGTGTGGCCAACGCCCCACAGGATTCCGATCAGGCCTGCATGACGGATGCTGCGCTGTCGGCTCACGATGGTAGTTACGGCGATGACGTGGTCCGGATCGGTGGCGTGGCGGATGCCGAGCAGAAACCCCACGCCAATCACTGTAAGCAAATTTACCATTTGGGTGGTCGAGGCCGAACCGGAACTATATCACCGCCGCTCAACTACACCGGCCCTCTTCGACCGTCACTTTCGACCGTTACCTTCAGCCGTCACTTTCAACCGCCGTTTTCGGCCGTCATTCCGGGGTGCCTTCTTCTTCTCCAAAAAGCTGGTACCGTTTGAGCACATCCTGCTGGGAGATCACGCCCTCCAGCTTGCGAAAATCGGCACGGTTGACAACCGGAAGAAGCGGCCAGCGATCCACGTAGCGCAACGCCGTCTCCAGCGGATTATCCGGATGCAAGAAAAGAATCTGCCGGCCAGTCAGAGCAGAACCGAGCGTCAGATTGCCTTTGCCTTCCTTGACCATGATCTCGAGCGCTTGCCGGGTGATAATGCTCCATCCCGTCGGATCCAGACGGACGAGCCGAACCTCGGGTAGCTTCGCATCCCAGCGCTGAAGAAGCTGATCCAGTGAATCGTGCGCTTCCAAAACGGTGTCCAGCACGGCCCGGCTCGCCGGACGCATCGCGTCCTCCACGCGCAACGTTCCCTCTTCCCGTTGTTCTTCCATCGATGGCAATTCCAAACCGTCCTGGCGCGTGAGCACGTCAAAGATCGCGGTGGGCTGCAGGCCCCGTGAAATCAAATACGCAAATGTGTTTGCAATGAGAACCGGCAAAATGATCGAGTAGTTCCCGCTGACTTCAAGAACCATGAAGACGGACGTCATCGGGGCACGAAGAAATCCGGCAAACAGAACTCCCATGCCCACCAGAGCGTAAGTGCCCGGCGACCCGCTCAGGTGGGGAAATAAAACGTGTTCCGCCCCCCCCACCGCCGCTCCCAGCATGGCGCCGATGAACAACGTGGGAGCAAACATACCGCCCGGAGCTCCACTGACAAAAGAGAGCAGAGTAGCAATGATTTTCAGTCCGGCAAGAATGGCCAGCATTTGCCACGTGAATTGACCGTGCATCGCTTCGTCGATATAGACATAGCCCGCGCCCATCACTTGCGGCGCGCCCAGAACAGCGATGATCCCGATGAGCAAGCCGGCGATCGCGGGCTGAAAATACTGCGTCCAGCGCGGCAAAGCTTTGCACCATGGGCGCAGCGTTGCGATTCCGCTGGAGAATGCCACCGAAGCGAGCCCTCCCACAATCCCGAGGACGGAATACGCGATCAGTTCCGAGGGCCGCTCCATTTGCACGGCGGGAATCCGGAACATGGACTCCGATCCCAGAAACCACCGCATCACCACCACACTCGACACAGCAGAAAGCACAACCGAACCCAGAATGCCGGCAGTCCAGCGTCCGATGACCTCCTCGATCACGAACAACACTGCGGAAATCGGCGCGTTAAAAGCCGCTGCCAGTCCAGCGGCAGCGCCCACGGGAGCGATCAGCCGCATGCGGTCGCGCGACAAATGCATGCGCCGCCCCAGCGCCGAAGCCAGGCTGGCCCCGATTTGCAGAGACGGATCTTCCGGACCCAGAGACTGTCCAGACCCAATGGCCAGCGCCGCCGTAATAAATTTGCCGACGGCGGTGCGCAGCGGGATATATCCGTTGTAGATATAGAGCGCCGCCTTGGTTTGATTGACCCCGCTCCCACGAGCCAGAGGAAAGACGTGAATCACGAGCACCGCGATGAACAGGCCAGCGAGGCTCGGCGCCAGCACCATGCGCAAAGGCGTAAGCGTGGCTCCCGAACCCAACAGATAGATGCGGCACCAGGCAATGGCGAAACGGAAGCAGACGACCGAAAGCCCAGCGAATATTCCAATGAATACCGAGAGCACAAGAAAGAAACGGTCTTCGCGAAACACCAAACGCATGAAAGCTTCGGGAGCGCGACCAAGGAACGGTAGCGCCGGCGTGGGCCGCCTTTCCTCCACCAGAGTCGCGTCGCTTGGATTGGGCGGGATATCCACGTCAGTTGCTCTCATGCAATTTTGCGATTAGCAGCAGCGCCACATCGGTTTCGCTCGCGGCGCCGCAGGCGTTGCTGGTTTGGCGCTCGATGCTGAATACCAGCTCCATCGCCGTGTTCACCAGGTCCGGATCTCGGCGGAGGCCCGACTCGGTAATCCGCGGCTTCATCTTGGCCCACTCCTCGGTGAGGCCCGGTTGCGCGACCGGGATTGTGGCAGGCCCTTTCGCAGCTCCTGCGGCGGAGCACGACTCCAGGCGCTGACCCGCTGCGGCAAAAGCTTCCTGCACAATCCGGTCACGCAGCGCGACCGAGATTTGGCGCTGGAAAGGATCCATCTGCATGACCAGCGCCGCGGTTCTGAGCCGGGCGGCGCTCTGCGCGTCGTTGGGATTGGCCGACACCGCAGCCTGCAAGTAGCTCTCAGCCAGGCTGTAGCGGCCGAGCTGGAAGGCAGAGAATCCGGCTCCAGCCAATGCCGTGGGGTCGTGGCGCTCCGCCTTCAGGCTGAGGCGGTATTCGCCCAGCGCATGTTCATAATCCTGCGCCTGAAGAAAAAGATCCCCCACCCGCGACTGCTGCGCGGGATCGTCTTCAAGATTCGCTGCCAGAGCAATCAGCTCCGCCTGGGCGTGTGCCTTGGCGTTGATGTTTAGCAGGTACTGGATCAGCTCCAGTCGGGTGTCGCGGCGTTGCACTTGCTGATCGCCGGGCCAGGTCGCGTAGATCGCGTTGTGGTAATAGCGAAGCGCCTGTTCGGTTTCTCCCTTTTGTGCAGCGATGCGCGCCAGCTCAAGATTCACCAGCCCATTCTCAGGCTCGCGGTCCCAGAGGTTGATGAAGTAAGCGTAGGCTTCGGCGGTCCGCTTCAGACCAACGAGCGCTTCCGCCAGGTTGAGCTGATATGTGTAGCTGTCGCGCGAGTAAAGCAGCGCCGCTCGGAATTCAGTGACCGCAGATTCAAAGTGGCGTTGCTTGAGGTCCGCGGCACCGCGCAGGAACCAACGGTTCCCAAGAAACTCTTGCTGGGCCTCATAGATGTGCGACAACGCGGTTACGGCGACGAAGAAAATTACAGCCAGCGCGGACAGCAGCGCCAGGATGACCGCCTCTCGCCTCAAGTAGCGGCGGAAATCTGGTGTGTTGCCGGCGGTGGCCTGCGCATCTCCTTCCGGTTCAGACATAGTAATTTTCTAACATAAAATGGCGAACCCAAACTCAGGAGCTGCGAGTCTTCGAGAGCAATCGGTAATGAGAAGGCGCGAGCTGGGCGCTTGGCATTCCGGCCGTGTGTTAGTTGCTACGGGCTGAAACCTACGCTACGCCACAGCGGTGCGCTTTCGAAGAGCACGCCGTTGGCGACTGTGAAGCGCACGCTGCGAATATTATGGATGTCCGCGAGCGGGTTGGCATCGAGGATATCGAGGTCAGCGCGCTTGCCAACTTCAATGGAGCCGCTCTCGCCATCCGCGTGCATCACCTGAGCTGGAACACTCGTGGCGGCTTGCAGCGCCTCCAGCGGCGTGAATCCGGCCTGGTTGTAAAGCTCGATCTCGCGATAGACAGAATAGCCGGGCACGGTCTGATCGGTTCCGGCCACGATGCGCACGCCGGCCCGATGCAGAGCGCCGATGATCGCCAGTTCTTCCTTGACGATTTTCTGCGCGGTCGCTGCGTTCTCGGGCGGCACGCCTCCGCTGACCAACTGTTCGCGCAGTTCCGGCGCCACATGGTCGACTCCGGGTTCGTTCCTGTCCGCAGGCACGCTCGCCGGGCGCCGCATAAATTCGAAGATCACCATGGTCGGGTCGATGACGGTGTTGTGTTCTTTGAGAAATGCGATCGCCCGCTTGCCCTCCTCGGAATTAATATCCAGCGACGCCATCATCTCCGCGCGCTCTGCAGGGCTGGCCTTGGCAGCTTTTTCGTTGAAATCTTTCGGCTTGAGCAGATCGTAGACATATTGAATGTGGTTGATCTGATCCATGCCATCGTTCACGCCGTCATAGGCCGTCATGCCCTCGGGAATGTGGCCGGTCACGGTCATGCCCAGCCGGTGGGCTTCGGTGCAGATGGCTTTCACATTGTCAGATTTCACCGAACTGTAAATCTTCATCTGCTGAAAACCGGCGTCGTGGTAGCGCTGCACCCAGGCCTGCGCGTCCGCGGGAGAATTCACGCGAGCAATACCAAGGGCGTAAGCACTGTCGCCGTCGACGATTCCCGCCACCAGCATGTGCGGCCCCAGCGCCTTTCCGCTATTCACCGCGTCTCGCACCGCGGTGATGAACTCGAATTCGTTGCCCACGTCGCGCACGGTTGTAACGCCCGCCGCCAGGTAGATCGGTCCCCACTCGACCTGCTCGTAGTGAGCATGCATGTCCCACAAGCCCGGAATAATAAATTTGCCTGCGACGTCGACGCGCTGCGCATCCTGCGGCACTTTCACTTTCTTGCTGCGCCCGACGGCGACAATCTTGCCGTCTCGCGTAACCACGGTGGCATTTGTAATGGGGGGCCTGCCATTGGTGTTAATCACCGTAGCGCCGACAAAGGCAAAGGTTCCGGTGCGGCGTCCCGGAAGGCTCTGGCCGAGTTCAGAGAGCGCAGCCATTTCGTCACGCGCCGCGCTACCGACGAACTTGGCAAGTGCTGATTCGTATTCCTCGCGCACCGCCTCAAAGTGGTCGAACTCGGCATCCGTCGAAACCAGCGCAGCCAGGTTGTTGTCGCTATCCATCCACAACGTTTCCATCCCCCAGATCAGGCCGCGGACGGTGAAGCGCTCGGCCTGAACGCTGTGGCCGCCTACGTCAATGCTCTCGGTGCCGCGGTCTTGAATTTGAACCTCTCCCGAGGGAAGCGTCGGCAAGTGCGCGGGTGAACCGTGCGATCGCCAGTAGCGGATCAGCGCCATCTGCATGGCCACGGGCGCGTAGCCCGCGATAGTGAAGAAAGCCTGGGACACAGCGACGGTTCGCGCGTTCTTGCTGTCACCCTGACGAACGCCCTGGCGGATCGTGGCGCTGGACCCGCTGATTTCCACACTGGAATCAATCCCCGACATGCGCGAAGTCTTTCCCTGGATCGTGAAACTCTGCGGCGTATAGTCGTCGGCCGTTTTCAGCGTAGCGGTGAGCGGAACCTTGGTCGAGCGGTCGCTGAATGCGAAATCCGATTTCAGCGTGAGTGTCCCGGCCTCGCGCGTGATCGCGTACGTCTCTTCCCCAATGGGCTGCTCAAATTTATGCAGTCGGAATTTCCCGGTCTCGACAGCCGGGCTGGGTGCGGGAGGGGGAGCCATGGCAGGAGCGGCCGCCGTCGAAGGAGGGGTCGTCTGCGCTGGCAGCAGAACGGGCGAGAACGCGAGCAAGAAGAGAGCAGAGATGAGGCCGGCACAGAACCGGCGAAAACAATCCACTGGGAGCATCCTCCTGAAAAGCCGCGAAACGAAAAGAGCTGGGTCGTCCGGAGGAAAAGTATACATGGGTACCGAGTGTGCGAGGCACTGAGTCCAACGCCTCCCAGTGGAGTGCCTTCCGGAACTTCACTCACGGATTGACGCGCCCACATAGCACGTATAATCGTGCTGCACGCTAATTCGTGCTTACCAGGAATCGGCAATGAAAACCAACATTACGCTCAAGCTGGAATCAGCCCTGCTGCGCGAGGTCAAGATTCTTGCGGCTGAGGAAGACACTTCCATCAGCGCCCTGCTCGCAGCGCGCTTGGAACAGATTGTGAGAGAACGCAAGACCTACGATCGAGCACGCAAGCGCGCCCTGGCGCGGCTGCGCGAAGGGCTCGACCTGAAGTGGACGCGTCCACGTTCACGCGATGAACTTCACGAACGGTAACGATGGCCGACAAATTCTTCGTAGACACCAATATTCTGATCTACGCGCATGACCGCTCCGCGGGAATAAAACACCAGCGCGCCCGCCATGCGATCGAGCGCCTGTGGACGGCCGGGCAGGGCGTGCTCAGCACGCAGATCCTGCAGGAACTCTGCATCAACTTGCGGCACAAACTGGCCCGGCCACTTCCCGTGGAGGAAGTTCGCCGCCTGATTCAGGACTACCTGAGCTGGGAAATCGTGGCCAACAGTCCGGAAGCCGTTCTTCAAGCCCTGGAAATCGAAGTGCGCTACAAGATCAGTTTCTGGGACGCAATGGTTTTGCAGGCAGCCGAGCAGTCCGGTGCGGCAATTCTTTATTCCGAAGGTCTTGCCGCCGGTCAGAGCTACGGTCCGGTTCAGGTGATGAATCCACTCCTCTAAAAGTCGCGCAAGGTTGCTAGGTTATAGTCGACTCTCTTCCCGGATACACTATATCCATGACCAGCACCACCCTCAACTCCCTCGCTCGCGCCTCATCCGCATACTTGCGTTCCGCCATGCATCAGCCCATTCAGTGGCAGGAGTGGGGCGAGGAAGCGTTTGCCGCGGCGCAGCGCGAGAACAAACCCATGCTGCTCGACATTGGCGCCGTTTGGTGTCACTGGTGCCATGTGATGGATCGCGAGTCTTACGACGATCCCGAAATTGCCGCGATCGTGAACCAGCACTTCATCGCAGTCAAAGTGGATCGCGACGAACGTCCGGACATCGACAGCCGCTACCAGGTTGCGGTGCAGGCCGTCAGCGGCCAGGGTGGATGGCCGCTCACCGCGTTTCTCACTCCCGATGGCAAGCCTTTTTACGGCGGCACTTATTTTCCGCCCAACGATGGGTACGGGCGTCCCAGCTTCCGCCGCGTTCTGCTGAGCATCGCCAACGCTTACAAAGAAAAGCACGGCGACGTAGTCGAGCAGGCGCTGATGGTCGAGAACTCGATTGCGCAGTCGGAATCGTTTGCCGGACGCGGCGGTCAGGTTTCGCACAGCGTGATCGATGCCATTCAGGAATCCGCCTTCAAGATGTTTGACGCGGTCCACGGAGGGTTCGGACAAGCGCCAAAATTCCCCCATCCCTCGGCGCTTGATTTACTGATCGAGCAGTATGCTCGCACCACCAAGAACGAGCGGACTACGAACGAACCGACGAAGAACGAGCAGACGAACAACGCCGAACTTCGCAATCTCATCGTCACCACGCTTGAGCACATGGCCAACGGTGGAGTCTACGACCAGCTGGCGGGCGGATTTCATCGCTACTCGGTGGACGAACGCTGGGTGGTGCCGCACTTCGAGAAGATGTGCTACGACAATTCCGAGCTGCTGAAGAATTACGTACATGCCTACCAGGCCACCGGCTCGGAGTTCTTTGCCAGTGTGGCGCGCGACATCATTCGCTGGATGGATGAGTGGCTCAGCGATCGCGAGCACAGCGGCTTCTACGCCTCTCAGGACGCCGACATCTCCATGGACGACGACGGCGACTATTTCACCTGGACGCTAGGCGAAACCCGCGCGGTGCTCACCGAGCAAGAGGCACAGGTTGCGGCTCTGCATTATGACATCAACGAAATCGGCGAGATGCATCACAATCCGGCGAAGAATGTGCTCTACGTGCGGGCGCCCATCGAAGAGATTGCGCGGCGCTTGAGCCTGGCACCGGAGCGCGTGACAGCGTTACTCGCCTCGGCGAAAAAGAAAATGTATGCGGCGCGGCTCGACCGGCCCACGCCCTATATCGACAAAACGGTTTATGTGGGATGGAACAGCCTGTGCGTGTCGGCGTATCTGGAAGCGGCAAAAGTGCTGGGTCTGGATGGAGCACGGCGGTTCGCGCTCCGCTCACTGGACCGGGTTTTGGCCCAGGCCTGGAGCGCCGGATCTACGCGTGCGAAGAATTTAGAAACGACTGCAGGCCAACTGCCCGTGGCCACACAAACTTCACCACTACTGGCCAGACCGCGACTGCTGCACGTGGTCGCCTACTCCGATCCAAAAGCCGAGCATCGCGAAGTTGCCGGGCTGCTGGATGACTACGCTTTCACCGCGCTGGCCTGCCTTGATGCTTACGAAGCGACCGCCGATCTCAGCTACTTCAAGTTCGCACAGTCGATCGCCGACACGATGATCGCGAAATTCTACGACGCGACTTCCGGAGGCTTCTTCGACAGCGAGCCTCCCGCCGAGGGCAAAGGCCTGGGCGTGCTCGCGACTCAGCGCAAGCCGCTGCAGGATTCACCCACGCCGGCGGGCAATCCGATGGCTGCGATCGCGCTGCTGCGGCTGCATCACTACACGGGTGAGGCTGGCTATCGCGACAAAACAGAAAAAACGCTTGAGACCTTCGCGGGAGTGGCAGAACAATTCGGCATCTTCGCCGCGACCTACGGGATCGCAGTTGCGCATTTCCTCGAGAGCCCCGTCCAGGTCGTGGTGATTGCCGGGGATGGCTCTACAGAAGATGGGTCTGCCGAAGACAGATCCGCAGAATCCGCCGCAGAACTTCAGGTTGTCGCGACCGCGGCATTCGCTTTCAATAAAAGCACGCTGCGCCTTACACCGAACGAAGCAGTAGCTAAAAATCTTCCACCCGCCCTGGCTGCGACCATCCCCAACCTGCCGCAACTAAAGTCGGGCAAGTCGTTTGCGGTCCTCTGTTCGGGTTCGGCCTGCCAGCCTCCGGTATCGGATCCCGCCGAGCTCAGGCGCCAACTGGAACGCGCGCTCGAAAAAAACGCTGAGGCTCCACGCCATACCCGCCGGTGAATATCAGCGTTAGCGACGCCCAGCAGACTCGGGTAGCCCCGCCACGCTGCCGGCTTCAAAACTAGCCACTAGCAACGAGCCACTGGTCACTGTTTTTTCACTGGCCGTCTCAGCACAAAAAAAGAGGGCCGCCGGGTTAGTATGAGTCCCGTCAGCCCAAAAAATTGCGAGCCCAAGTTTTCGGCCCAAGTTGCGGATGTTACTTTGGTGACCTTGCGTCGTCGCTCGACAACCGATTAACTACATCGGTGGGATTTGCGGACCGTCGCATTTGCCGGCTAGTTGTTGTTGTGGTGGGCACAATGGAATCGGGCCTCCGTCCGGGGCGGGAACCTGCGGAACGGCGGCTGCTACATACGTGCCTACTAATCCAAACATCAGGACCGAAATCCTGATTACTTGCTTCATGGGTTGTCTCCTACCACGACCAGGGCTTCCAAAAACAGCAGCCTTGGCGCGGAGCCGCATTATAAGGCACGAGTCAAGCGAATAGTGCAAAATATTGCAACCCGCTTGGCTCCCTGCTTCTCAACCCAGGCTACTTCAACCCATTTTCGCCGCTGCCATAATAACCATCACCATAGATATAAGTCACATATCTTTGATTTGCTGATGTTTTACTTTAACTTTTCAGGATGTGTCCTCCCGAGGTTCGGGAAGCGTCAACGGTGTGCACTCATTTTACAAAATCCAGGCAGCGTCTCGAATCGAGCGATGAAAGCGCGCGACAATGTCACGCACAGTCTTTAGGTCTTGGTGAGGACCTTCTCCACTAGAGCAGAAAGCGCGAAAGACGGCACCGACGCCGCCGTGGACGACGCTTTGGAACTTTGGGTTTCCGCTTCGCGCGATTGCGTGGCGTGAGTGCGCGATAGAGCTCGATCCACCATGCCTTCAAACATGGGGATCAGCGATTCTTCCGGCAACGGATGCTGAATGTCGGTCAGGCTCTGCTCCCACCTGTGCGGCTGCAACAACGTGGCATAGCCTTCGCGAGCCGGGCTCTTCACCAGAGCGTAAACAAACCAGATGAGCAAACTCGCATTATAGGCGGACATGTTGACCAGGTGTGCCGATTGTCTGCCGAGATGGTCTCCTCCCCAGGACGCCAGCAGCGCCAGTTCCACCAGAGCGAAACTGCCGAATCCCAAAGCGATTCCGAAGCTATGCTGCTTGCGGCTCACGCCCAGGTAGCGGGCAAAAATCAGCAGCAGGAGCACAATTCCCACTTGCACGATGCGTACGCAGCGCTGAGAAGTAATAATGGCCTGCATCCACGGCAGAGTCTCCTTTGAGTCGCTGGAAACCGCCACCACTCCCGCGGCCATGATCATGACCAGTGCCGCCCAACGGAACAATACCGTCCCCAGATCGCGCAGCGTGTGAAAGGGCCGGAACACGTCGAGAAACACTTCGTGAATCACTTGAAAGCCAAGCACCGCGCTGATCGCGTTGCTGAACCAGTAGAGATAGAAGAAGGCCCAATAGTTGTGCTTAAGATAGGAAGGAAAAATCAGGCTGAAGATCAGCACCTGCGTCACGATGTAGGCGAAAAAGAACTTGAACTTGCGATGCAGGCCGCGTCGCAACATGACCATCGCGATCGCCGTCTGGATCACAGGGTGCGCGATCCACAGAGCGTAATAGGCGTAATAGATGATCCGGGTTTTATCGCTCATCGGCAAGGGCTAACCTTAGCGATCGGCACCACCGCCCAAAGCCTGCCAAATACTGGCTTCTGCATGGTTTTTCCCACCATGATACTTCGGGCTACTTAAAAAGAAGTTAACGTCTTTCGCCCCGACGTTCAATGCACTATGGTAACCAAAAGTAACGTTACCTACTTGAATCGAAACCCACGAATATGGTTGGAAGAAGCCGTACCTTGGCTAGGATCGGGGAGAGCACGAGTTTTAGTGGCTGCGGAAAAACTCCCAGATGCCTGCAGCACAAATGCGTGCAGCACCATGGGCAATACCAATGCGAGCAGCACCGTGGAAGAGCGGCGCTTCAGCGCCGCGCAAAGCCCCCAAAATCAGTGCGGGCTTCAGCCCCTGTGGTCGCATTTTGTATCTACAGCGAGTTTTTCTTCAGCCTGTTTTACTCGTGCCGATAAGTCGTTGAAAGCATGACCCGCGCTTTAGCGCCCGAGGTGCGCTTTCTCCCGACGAGTTCTCCGCAACCTCTTCCAGCCACCCAACAAAATGGAGATCCTGGCTTTTACCTCTGAGGCGTCGGTCGTGGCGAGCCGATCGAGGATTCTGTGAGATGGATAGCCTCTTAAGCGTCCGGAGTCGAGTAAATGTAAGCGCGCATCATGCGCACCTCGTCATCCTTCTGGTCTAAGTCATGCAGCAGAATGTCCCGCAGCGACACCATGCCGACCAGCTGTCCGTCATGGCACACCGGCAGATGCCGGAACCCGTGGCGGCGCATCAGCGCCATGCAGTTCTCAATATCCTCGTTCATGCTGATTGTCAGCGGATCGTCGGTCATCACCTCAGCCATACAGGTGCTGCGCGGATCATGGCCTTCGGCAACCACCCGCTTCATCAGATCGCGTTCAGAGAAAATTCCCACCAGCTTGCCCTTGTGCAGCACCGGCACGGCGCCGATGTTGCGCTCGACCATGGCTTGCACGGTTTCGAGTACGGTGTGACCCAGTTCGGCCTGGTACGTTTCCTGATCTTTAATCAGATCGCAGATTCGCATTTGATACCTCCCGGGAACAGTGGTTCCGAGCAGTCCAAAACCAACTATCGGGCGGGAGTATAGGACGAAACAGTCGACATGGAAAGAAATAAAAATCGAATACAAATAAAAATCGAAAGGACCATCGCGGGAGGTGAGAACTAGGCTGGGTTTCCGATTCCCGAAGCCGGCGATCGTTATCGGTTCTGAGCCTTCGCGGAGCCAGCCTCATCGAGGAAGATGAAATACGAAGAGTTCCACAGGGCTGCGGGCAGGCTTTCCCGGGACCGCGCCGTGAGAACAACGTGGTACTCGCCCCCATTGCTACGGCTTATTTCCAGCAGCGGATCGCGGTTGGAACCTTGCGACGAACCTTGCGACGAAGCATGCGGCGCGGTAGTTGCGCCGGCAACCGCTTCGGTAACCGCCGCGACCGTCGTCTTAGATTTTTCTTCAGCCGACTGAATCACACCCGGTTGAATCACGGCCAGCCCCGCCAGGAATTCGTGCGGATCTTTCGTCCGCGGCCGCCCCGGCAACAGGAACGAGAGTTCGGCGTCCTGCTCGGAGAAGTGCCACGCGAGCGAAGCCGCCAGGCCCACGGCACGCTCATATTCGGCTTCGCCAAGCACACCAGGCGCCGGGTTGTCGAAGACAATGCAAAGCTTGCGTTCATCCTCGCGGCTGAATTCACGCACTTTGAGCGACCCTGACTTCGCCGTGGCCTTCCAGTCCACGTGCCGCGCGGAATCCTCGGGCTGATATTCACGGATGCGATGCAGATCAGACCCGCGCCCGCGCACAAAGCTCTCCCACTCGCCGCGCACCCTCGGCAAAATCTCAAAGAGTTCGTCAGTGGGCTCGATCCGGGGATAGACCAAAATTTCGCGCGGCAGCGCAACGTGACGCGTCTTGGTGAGAAACGCAAATGGAAAGCGTGTCGCGACGCCGAAGCTGCCCTCCCGGTACCGGCCGCGCTGTTCAAACAGCAATTCGAGATCGGCCGACAGTTCCTTGCGCGCCGGAAGAAACGGAAAATAGGCGATGCCCGGAAAAATTCCCGGCGGGTCAGGAGCAATCGTCACGCGCCGCAACCGCCGGTCCGGCAGTCGCAGCCACTGCTCTTCCTGAGGACGGTTGAACGGAAAAGCGAACGTCACCGCCTCCCACTGCCACTGCTTCTCGGGCTTGGTCCGCCGCTTGCGCGTGGAGAGCACAAAGATGGAAAACGATGGCAAATATCGGCGGGGATTGCGTAGCACAATGCGTCCCGGCACAGCGCGCCCGGCAAAGACGTGCTCGGGCAATCGCACATCGAGTTCCAGCCAGCGCAGCACCATCGCCGAAACCACTCCGGAAACCAGAATCGCCGCCAGCATGGCTGCCACTACAATGTAGAGCAGGTTGTTTCCGGTGTTGAGCGCGGCGATCCCAATCACCAGCGTGACCAGCACATAAATGACACCGGCGCGGTTGATTTCGTAGTCGAACGTTTCCCGCAGCCGCTCCATCGCTACCCGGCGCGCGAGATATGGCACGGTGACCAATCCCACGATCGTGGCCATCACCAGCGAGGCCGAGGCCAGAATCACCGTCGCCCACACGTTGCCCGCGTCGCGCGACACGGTCGAGAAAAGCGCGGCGGCAAAAGCCAGCCCCAGCCCTCCCAGTGCCAGCAGGAATTTCACCCACACTTCCGCCGAGGCCGATTGCAGCCATTGCATCGGGCCGCCGCCGGGGGCGGGGGGACTCACGGAATCTGCGTATGCGGGAGGCACCTGTTGGCAGCCTAGCATCCGCTCTGGGAACGTTCAACGACCATCGCCTTGCGGAAAAAGCCTTCGGTAACTTGGGGTGGGCTCGGGGTATCCGTGGCAATCCGCGAAAATCCGTGCCCCCACAGCGTGTCCCCACAAAGTGGTGTCCCCACAGAGTGGTTTTGCTCTGAGCCCGGTTGTGCTACCCTCTTGGCGCTCGAAAACTGCGTCACATCGTTGCACTCACGTGAGGAGATCTCCCATGCCCCTGAGCAAACGTGCGCTTGCGGAATTCTTCGGAACCTTCTGGCTGGTCTTCGGCGGATGCGGAGCAGCCGTGCTGGCCGCCGGCTTTCCCGCGCTCGGCATCGGATTCGCCGGCGTCGCGCTCGCCTTCGGCCTCACCGTGCTCACCATGGCCTTCGCCATCGGACACATTTCCGGCTGCCACTTGAATCCCGCAATTAGCCTGGGGCTGGTGGTGGGCAAGCGCTTCCCCGCTTCGGAGTTGCCTCACTACGTGATCGCGCAGGTCGTCGGAGCGATCGCCGCGTCGGGCGTGCTCTACGTGATCGCCAGCGGCGTGCCCACTTTCGATGTACACGCGGGCTTCGCCTCCAACGGATATGCCGAACACTCTCCCGGCGGCTACTCGCTGCTCGCCTGTTTGGTGGCCGAGGTAGTCTTAACTGCGTTTTTCCTGATTGTCATCATGGGTGCCACCGATAACCGCGCTCCGAAAGGATTCGCCCCCATCGCCATCGGCCTCTGCCTAACCCTGATTCATCTGGTGGGCATCCCCGTAACCAACACGTCCGTAAATCCCGCCCGCAGCACCGGCCCCGCACTCTTCGTCGGAGGATGGGCACTACAACAACTATGGCTGTTCTGGGTAGCTCCGCTAATCGGCGGCGCGTTAGGCGGAGGAATCTACCGCACAATATTCGGAGAATAACGTCGGAGAATGACGAAAGATGTTGGTTTTCACTGACCCCTGACCACTGCTCTTCAGTACTCGGCCAGCTCTTTCATAGCCCGGAACAAATCATTCGTCTGCGGCAGAATGGCATCTTCGAGAATCGGCTGGTAGGCGACAAACGTGTCGGCGGCGGCCACACGCCGCACCGGAGCGTCAAGCTTGTCGAACAACTGGTCGGCGATGCGCGCCGCGATCTCGGCGCCGTAGCCCCAGCTCAGCGAATCTTCATACGCCACCAGCACGCGATTAGTTTTTTCCACGGAGGCGGCAATCGCATCCCAGTCAAACGGATTCAGGCACCGCAGGTCGATCAGTTCGACCTTGACTCCATTCTCGCGTTCCAGCTTCTGCGCCGCCTGCAACGCCCGCGGCACGACCGCTCCATAGGTGATCACGGTAAGGTCCGTGCCGGGATGCACAATCTTCGCCTTGCCAAACGGAATCATGTAATCCGGGCCAGGATAAGGCGCGCGTCCATAGGTCTCGCGATACAACCGCTTGTGCTCGAGAAACAGCACCGGGTCGTCGCAGCGGATGGCCGTGCGCAGCAACCCGGCGGCGTCGAGCGCGTTCGACGGAAACACCACGCGCAGTCCCGGCATGTGGGTGAAGATGCTCTCGCCGCATTGCGAATGATAAATCGCGCCCCCGGTAAGGTATCCGCCAATGGCTACGCGGATCACCACCGGACAGGAAAACCCATTGTTCGACCGCCAGCGGATCACGGTAAGCTCATCGCGAATCTGCATCATCGCCGGCCAGATGTAGTCGAAGAACTGAATCTCGACCACCGGCTTGAGCCCGCGTGTTGCCATGCCTGTAGCGCGGCCCACGATGGCGGCCTCGGCCAGCGGAGAATTGAACACGCGATCGGGGCCAAATTCATTCTGCAGGCCGAACGTCAACTTGAACACTCCGCCCTTGCCCTTTACCAGCTTGCGCTTGAGATATTCTTCGCGGCTGCAATCGGCCACGTCTTCGCCGAATATCAAGATGCGCTCGTCGCGCTTCATTTCATCGCGGAGCGTGGCGTTGATCAGGTCGGCCATGGTTTTCGCCGCCGGTTTCTTGCCGTCGGCGGACTTGGCCTCGGAAATTTCGGCAATCGGCTGCGTCGAAAACGCCGCCGAAGTCGGGTCCACATCGGGAGAATACAAATATTTCTTGATCGTCTCCGGAGCCGGAGGCAAGGCCTCGAGAGCCTGGTCAACCGCCACCTGCAGCTCTTCGTCCACCTGCTTCTCGAGCTGAGTGATTCCCTTCTCGTCGAGAATGCCCTCCCGCAGCAGAAACATTTGTGTGCGGGTCACAGGATCGCGGGCCGCATCCCGCTCGCGTTCCACATCCGGACGGTAAAGCCGCTCGTCATCCGACAGCGAATGCGAATAAGGCCGAATCACATGCGCGTGCACGAACGCCGGCCCATGCCCATCGCGGCAATATTGCGCCGCCCGCGCGAACGCGGCATAGCTGGCCACCGGATCGGTACCGTCGACTTCTTCAAAATGAAAATGGGGAAAGCCGGAAACCAGCCGCGAAATGCTGCCGCCCGCGGTCTGTACCTCGACCGGAACGGAGATCGCGTATCCATTATCCTGCACGCAGAAAATCACCGGCAGCTTGCCCAACGCAACAGCGTTCAACGCTTCCCAGAATTCCCCTTCGCTGGAAGTTCCGTCACCCAGCGAAACGTAAGTGACTTCGTCATTCTGAAACTTTACGTTCTTAAACAGCCGGTAGTCAGATGCGTCGCCGGGCGCCCCATCCTTCGCGTCCTTTGCGAAGGGTGGGAATCCCGGAACCTCAGCAGCTTTCGGACGCTGCGCAAAATAGCGTCCACCCTCGGCGCACCCCACCGCCTGCAGAATCTGCGATCCCGTCGGGGAAGACTGCGTCACAATATTGAGCCGCGGATAGCTCCAGTGCGAGGGCATCTGCCGCCCGCCGGAACTCGGGTCGTCCGCCGCACCCACGCCCTGCAAAAACATGTCGAGCGGCCTCACGCCCAGCGCCAGGCACAGCGCGCGATCGCGATAGTACGGATAAAACCAGTCGTACCCCGGCTTGAGCGCCAGTCCGGCAGCCACGCCGATGGCTTCGTGACCCGCCCCCGACATCTGGAAATAGATTTTTTGCTGCCGCTTCAGCAATATCTCCCGGTCGTCCACCCGCCGGGACATATACATGAAGCGGTAAGCCTCGATCAGCCGTTCGCGCGTAAGTCCTTCATAATTCTTGGACTTTTTCGCGCCGTTGCCTGCGAGAGCCAGCTTAGGGTCAGTTTTTGTGGTCGCCATCCGCTCGCCGTCGTTTTAGGTTATCCCGCGTACTCATACTACATAAGATTCGCGAAACCCTTCCCGGGGTTCACTCTGAGATTCCGATTACTGCAAACCTGTTGCATTGTAAATGGAGACGGCAGGTTGGAAAAGCATGGAAGTTCGTTTCCTCGAGAAGTTTCGGGACTTTGGTAATCGCCAAATTGCGTCTAACCTTGCGGTCGACGCCAGCCTTGGCATCCTCTAAGCTTTCGTCGGAGGGTCTTGATCATGTGGCACGCTTTCCCCCACTCGCTTGCTGTATCTCTAGTTTTCCTGGCTTCCGCATCCTCAACTCTGGCGCAAGATAACTGTGTCCGTCCCCGGCTCATATCGGTAAATGGGACCGCTGAGGTTAATGTGGCCCCAGACGAGGCCATTCTGCGTCTCGGTGTCGAATCGCGCGACAAGGAATTGGCCGTCGCCAAATCGCGTCACGACGAACGGGTGAAAAAACTCATCGGCATCGCCCGCGACGCCGGGGTTGAGGCCAAGTACATCCAGACGAGCCAACTCACCATGGGTCCTGAATACTCCGACAATTATCGGAGGAGCTTCGCGGGCTACCAGGTTTCGCAGAGCATCAGCCTCACGTTAAAAGATTTGTCGAAGTACGAGGTGTTGATGATACGCGTTCTCGAAGCGGGCGTGAACGAGGTACAGGGGATTGAGTTCGCGGTGGCCGATCCTGCGAAATACAGGGCCGAGGCGCGACTAAAGGCGATCCGGATCGCGCGAGAAAAGGCCGGCGCGATGGCAACGCAGCTTGGCCAGACGGTGGGAAGGCCCTGGGAGATTTCGGAGGAGGGCGACAGTCCCGGCCTCTTCAGTTTTGGCGCACGGGCGAATGCGAACTACGCCTACAACGCCGGAGACAAGTTCGCAGCTGGTGCGGATGAATCCACCGTAGCGCCGGGTGAAGTCACGATTCGGGCATCCGTCAGGGTGAGTTTCCAGTTGGAGTGATCGCTCACGCGGCTGCGTCTCTACGCCGCCATCGTTTATTCTGAGAAGGCATGATTCGGACCTTCCGTGCCTTCGACCCGCGCTCCATCCAACTGGTGATCTTCGATCTCGACGGGACGCTGATTGATTCGCGCCTCGACCTGGTGCATTCGGTGAATGCAGCGCTGCGCCATATCGGGCGGACGGAGTTGCCGGACGATGTCATCGCCAGCTACGTGGGCGACGGCGCACCGCTTCTGATCCAGCGCGCGCTCGGCGGCGAGGTGGTGGACGAGGCGCTGGTCCGCAAGGGGCTCGAGTTTTTTCTCAAGTACTATCGCGAGCACAAACTCGACCACACCACCGTCTATCCCGGAGTGGCCGAGGCGCTGGCGGCGATTCAGAATTCAGCCGGCCAGTCCCAGAACGGCGCGCCACGCAAGTTGGCGGTGCTCTCGAACAAGCCGGTCGTTCCGTCAAAGGCGATTGTCGACGCGCTCGGGCTGGGTCAATTCTTTTCGCAGATCTATGGCGGCAACAGCTTCCCGACCAAGAAGCCCGATCCTGAGGGCGCGCGCCGGTTGCTCGAAGAGTATGGCCTGCAACCTCAGCACGCCGCGATCATCGGTGACTCCCACGTCGACGTGAATACGGGACGCAACGCGGGCATGGTCACCATCGGCGTAACTTACGGCTTCGCTCCGCATACGTTGCAGGACGAGCCTCCCGATGTTCTGGTGGATCATCCCCACGAATTGCCGGCGCTGTTTGCAGCACCATGATTTGCATCATCATGATTCGCGACACCATGATTCGCGGCACCATGATTCGCGGCACCATGATTCGCGGCACCACGATCCGCTGCAACATGGGATCGGTGCCCGGTAATTCGTAGAGACGTAACTTATTATGTCCCGCACTGCTACGGACGCCATCCGGCGGCGCACGCAAGGGACGTAGCCAGCTACGTCTCTACGAATTACACCAGATTCGCGCACCATGATTGGTGCAGCCGACGGCAAGCTGATGAATGCAAAGAGGTTGCGAGGTTCAAGCATTGCCGAACAAATTCCTTGCATCGCATTGAAAAAAGGCTTGTTATGTCTCGACTTTAAAGCGATTCACCTTCCCCTCCTGGGCGTTCGACTTGCCTCACCCACCGATGGTCGGGTGCACCGTCCACGAGCGGCTGCGGGCCCCCAAGTCACCGCACGGGGCACTTCCGGAACGATCGCCGTCAAACGATCACCTCGCGGGTGCGGGGGGCGCATTCGTACCTGCAAATAGCTTCGTCTCGTTATTCGTCTCGTTAAGGTCAAGTGCGAAGTCAAAGGCTAGCGGGCAAGAGTGCCCGCTCCACATAAGCAAATTCAACGGCAAGGTCAAACCTGGGGATGACAACCTGGGGATGATCCGACACCCTCGCTGAGGCATGCTTACGTTACACTGCTGCGACAAGGAAGAACCTGACAAGGCAAGTCTCTCTTCCTCATACATCTCCCAACTCATGACCGCATCCACGTCTGCTCCTTCTGACTTCACTGCCAAAGAATTGCGCAAGCTGCGCAGCCTGAAAAATCCGCACGGCATTCAGAAATTTCTGGATGCCATTCCCTATCACCTGGAAGATACCGCGTGGTCACCGCGCAAGGTGCTGGCCGAGGGAACCGCGCATTGCCTGGAAGGCGCGATCTTCGCGGCGGCGGCGCTGCGGGCGAACGGGTACCCTCCGCTGCTGCTGGATTTTGAAGCTGAACTTGACACCGACCACGTGATCGCAATCTTTCGCGAGAACGGATACTGGGGCGCCGTCGCCAAGTCAAACTACAGCGGATGCCGCTGGCGCGAGCCCATCCACCGCTCGCTGCGCGAGCTGGCGTTGAGTTATTTCAACGGTTACTGCAACCTGCGGCGTGAGCGCACGCTGCGCCGATACTCCGGCCCCGTCAACCTGAAGCGTTTTGACCGCCAGCACTGGATGACGACCGAGAAGCCGGTGTGGTTTATCGTCTATCATCTTTTCGATATCAAACACTACTCGCTGATCACGCCGGCCCAGGCGAAACGCCTGCATCGCGTGGACGAACGGCTGTTTCAGGCGGAATGTTTCGGGAAGGCATTCAAGCGCGAGTCTTAACTGGGCTCGCTGAAGCACGCTTGCCGAGCAGAATCTCGCCGCATTACAGTTCGGCAATGCAAATGCGATTTCGGGTCGGGATTAAGATTAGAAGTTGCTGAGGTCTTCATTACCTGCGCTAAAGCTCCAGGGGCTTTCCGCCGATTCCAGATAGCGGTGCGTCGCGCACGCGAAACGTCGCAGTCCGGCAGATGGTTCGCCAGGACTCGGCTGCGGCCCCCGGGGGAATTTAGAACTTTGGAGCTTGGGCCGCAGTCAGAGTTTACGACATGCAAGCTGCAGCGGATGCGCGCCGCCATCCCCGGTTCAAGCTCGAGGCCGAGCTCCGGATCTATCCCCGCAACAGTCCGGTGGTTCGAGGGCACACCGTCGACATCAGCGAATCCGGCGTCTCCGCCATGCTGCGGGTTGAGGTCCCTTTAGGCGCGGTGGTTCGGCTGGAGTTCGATCTTCCGCTGGGCAGCGTTGAGGTTCCTGCGCTGGTTCGCCAGAGGAACGCATTTCGCTACGGCTTCCAATTTCTGGAGGCCAGTACAACCCGGGAAACCATTGGACGCACCTGCGCGCAACTCGCCCTCGAGCAGTCCCCGCGCCTGCAATCGCGAAGCGACAATCCTGGCACGGGCTGAACTCGTGCGGAATATAATGGAAACATGAAGCCGAAGTGTTTGCTGCTGCTCTGGCTCCTGGTATGGAGCGCAGTGGGGCAGAGCGCCCTCGCACAAACCCCCGCGGGGCCGCCCGCGCCTGATATGGCGCATGAATCGCATCACCGGCTGCTGCTCGAAAATTCTCAGGTTCGTGCGTTTTCGTTGAAGCTGGGATACAACGAAAGCGAGTTCACGCGCCACGATCATGCCTTTCTGCTGGTTACATTGGAGGATTGCCAGCCGGCAATGTGGGTCGAAGATCAGTCTCCCATCGTTCCCGGGAGGTTGAAGCAAGGTGATGTAAACTTCGTGTCCGACCTATGGACTCGCGGTATGCGCAACGACCAGAAGAGCATGTGCCGCTTCGTCGTGGTCGAGTTTCTGGATCTCAGGGCCACGATGAATGCAGGCGCTGGATATGCGGGCAACGCCGGGCCGTCGGTGGATCCGGCAGCCAAGGTGGACCCGGCGGCCAAGTCGATCGCCACTGTGCCGCTCGGCGCATCGTATGTCACCACCGCATACCTGCCACCGGGCGAGTCCATTCCCGCCCGGCCGAAAGACATTGGCGAGTTGCTAATTCCGATCACAGGCCTGGACCTCAAGACCGAAGAGGATCGCCACATGCGCAAATCGCCGGGCGAGGTGGAATGGATTGAGCCTGGCCGCGCGTCCGCGTGGGAGAGTGACGGTTCGGCCCCTGCGCGGTTCGTGCTGGTTCGTTTTCTGCCGGACGATTCTCCGGGAAGCGAGAAGTAGGCTCGCAGGCGACGAGGCTCAAGAACGTTGACTTTAGCCGCTTCGCCACTGTAATTTTTGCCATTGCCACACGTCGACCATTTGCATGAGGACTCAGATTCAGAGCTTCGCGGTCTCCGCATTTCTTTCGGGACTCCTGTTCTCCCTGTTCGTCTGCCTGGCCGTTGCGCAGGAAGATCATCCGGCAGCGTCGGCTGACCCTGCTGTCGACGCCGCGTCCAAACTCAATCCCAACCCAAAGCTGGACTTAACTCCCGACGCCCACGGCGGATTGTCGGAGCACCAGATGCAGGAGTTGTTTCGCGTGGTCGCCAGCAAGGATGAGGAAAACGATAAGCGTTTGCGCGACTACACCTACATCGAGCGCAACGAAGAACACAAACTCGATGGGGATGGGCAAACCAAGTCGACCGAAGCAAAAACCTATGAAGTGATGGAACTGTATGGCGAGCAGGTGAGGCGGCTCATCGAAAAAGATGACAAGCCGCTTTCGGACAAGGAGAAAGCCAAAGAAGAAGAGAAGATCCAGAAGGTTCTCGACAAGCGCAAGAACGAGTCGGACGAGGAACGCAAGAAGCGCGAAGACAAAGAAGAAAAAGATCGCGAAGACGGGCGCAAGTTTGTGCGTGAGGTTGCCGACGCCTACAACTTCACTCTGGTAGGAACGGAAGTGCTCGGGGGACGCGAGGCCTGGGTGATTGATGGCGTGCCGCGTCCGGGATACGAGCCGCACATGAAAGAGGCAAAGTTCCTGCCCAAGTTCCACGGACGGGTGTGGATCGACAAAGACGATCTGCAATTGGCCAAGATGAACGTGGAGGCGATCGAGACGGTTTCTATCGGGTTGGTGCTGGCGCGCATCCACAAAGGCACCCGGATGATGCTGGAACAGACGCGCGTGAACGACGAAGTGTGGCTGCCCCTCCACATCACCTTCAAAGTGGACGCGCGCGTAGCATTGTTTAAAGGCTACAAGATGGACGGCGATGACACTTTCCGCGATTACAAGAAGTTTCGCACCTCGGCGAAGATAGTGGGCCTGGGGGACGCGAAGCAGCCGTAGGCCGAAAATCGTGGCCACGGATCGGCAAGGGTTTTCACGGATTTTTCTCAACTCCACCGTTGACGTTATAGGTGCGTGCGCGGTGTGACACTCATGAAAGTGCCACAAGCCGCAGCTTCAGAACCTGCTGCAGTCCTTAAGCTTAATCCAGGCTGGAGGAGATGCGGTCATGCGGCAGGTTGCGGCGTTCCTGGCGGTTCTGGTGAGCCTTGTCTCGAGCGCCAACGGCTCGGCTCCGCAACAGCCGCAGCCAGTCGCGACGCTTGCATTGTCGCAACTGCTCCCACCTGGTTCTGCGGCGAGCATCTGGGGAGCCGTCACCTTTGTTTCTGACGGCTCCGTTGCCGTGGGTGTTTGCCGCGCGCCGGGTAGCACGGAGTGTTCACTATCCCTCATTCACGCGAAAGACGGCGTCTTGCGCCCGTTTGCCGAAACGCGAGATCTGCACGGGATGCAGCTGCATCGGTTTCCCGGCGGACAGATAGTCACGGTACCCAGTGGGGAGGGACCGGCCACGTTGTACTCGCCGAATCTGTCTGCCAGGCAAACTCTTTTCCCCCTGGACCACATCTCTAATTCCGGCGGAATAGTGGCGGCGTCAACCAGAAGCGGCTGGGCGCTTTTCGACACGAAACTGAAGGCAATTCGAAACGGGAACGGCAGCTTGCGATCCGTCTCCGACGGAGTTGTGGTCTTTCAGAGCGGAGTCACCATGCGGGTCGAGGCAACGGACGGCAAACCGCTTGGGGCTTTCCCCGTGCCTTCGGAAGCGAAGTGCTACAACACGGCCGAGATCGCGGGTGATCGCCGGCTATATCTGGACAACTGCAAGTCGATCCGCATGGTCGATTTCAACGGAGAGACCGAACTCACGCTGCAACGGCCCAAAGGATACTGTGATCAACCCTCTCAATTCGACCGCTGGTCGGCTGAGGGAAAGCGCGTGGTGTTTGATTGCTCGAGTCGCAAGGTGTCATTCCTGCGCGGCTTGGTAGATCTCATCCACAGCATATCCAGCCTCGGAATGTGTTGCGAAGAATGGGGCAATCGCGAAGAGGTTCGCGTCGTCGATGTTACGAATGGGAAAACATGCTTTGACTGGATTCGGCCGGTCGCGATGGGCACAGAACCTTTTGTCAGGACCATCGCGATTTCGCCGTCGGGCGAGTTCGTCGCGATTTTAGCGGACGGACTTCTCGCCCTGTACCGCCTTCCTGCGGTCTGCAACCAGTGAGTTCCGCCCCAACCTTCCACCTGCGCGGCGTCGTTTCGAATGGTGATGCGCGGTCGATCCCTCGCTCCGCCTGAAGAACGGCTCCGCTCAGATGACAAACTGCGGTGAGGGAAACTGCACCACTGCCCCGCTAATTCATTTGACTTATCCACCCGGCTGGTGGATACCTCTAGTGGCACCGCCATGAAACGCCTTCTGCTGCTGGCAATTCTTTGCTCGGCTGTTCTGGCTCCGGCGCGGGATAAGCCGGAGAACTGGGTGCAGGTGCGTAGCCCGCACTTCACGATCGTCAGCAACTCCAATGAAAAGCAGGCTCGCCGCGTGGCCGACCAGTTCGAGCGCATGCGGTCGGTGTTTCACAAGCTCTTCCCCAAGCTACAGATTGACCCTGCCACTCCCATCATCGTACTGGCTACAAAGGACGAGAACGATTTCCGCGCGCTGGAACCGGCCGCGTATCTGGCCAAGGGACAGGTCAAACTGGCCGGACTTTTCCTGACTGCGCTCGATAAGAACTACGTTCTGATGCGGCTCGATGCCGAAGGCGACCACCCCTATTCCGTGGTGTATCACGAATACACGCACCTGCTGTTGAGCAAGGCGGATTGGATGCCGCTGTGGATGAACGAGGGCCTGGCCGAGTATTACCAGAACACGGATATTCGCGAGAAGGAAGTGTTCGTGGGCGAACCGAGCACCGAAAACGTACATCTGCTGCGCCAGAACCGCATGCTGCCGCTGGCCACGCTGTTTACCGTGGACCACACGTCGCCTTATTACCATGAAGAGAACAAGGGTTCGATCTTCTACGCGGAGTCGTGGGCTCTCACTCATTACATCCGGGTCAAGGATTCCCAGGAGAACACGCACCGCTTGAGCGACTACACCACGCTGCTGACGCAAAACGTAGACGCGGTGACTGCGGCGACGCGCGCGTTTGGAGATTTGAAACAGCTGCAGAGCGCGCTGGAAGATTATGTGCAGCAGAATGCATTCCACTACATGAAAGTGGCTGCCACAACGGATGTAGATGAATCGGCGTTCCGGGCCCAGGGCCTGACGAATTTACAGGCCGATGCCGTGCGCGCGGATTTTCTGGCCTACAACGAGCGTACCGCGGACGCCCAAGCGCTGCTCGATCATATTCTGCAGGAAGACCCCAACAACGTTTCCGCGCACGAAACCATGGGCTATCTCGCTTTCCGTCAGCGCCATATGGACGAAGCGCGGAACTGGTATGCGCAGGCGGTAAGACTCGATTCGCAGAGCTTCCTTGCGCATTACTACTTCGCGGCGATGTCGATGAACGGCACGGTCGCGCCCGCGGACGAGGCGCAAGTGGAGAGTAGTTTGCGGGCCAGCATCAAGCTGAATCCGTCGTTCGGACCAAGTTACGACTCGCTGGCCATGTTCCTCGGCATGCGGCATCGCAACCTCGACGAAGCTCGCATGATGGGTCTGACGGCCGTGGGACTGGAGCCGACGAACTTAAGCTATCGGATGAACCTTGCGAGCGTGTTGCTGCTGATGCAGCGTGGCAAGGATGCGGAGGCCGTAATCCGCAACGCCCTGCACTTCGCCAAGACTCCGGAGGAGACGGCCAGGGCGCAGAGCTTTCTGGAGCATGCCGAGGAGTACGCGGAAGCCCAGGAAAATCGCCGGCAGTACGACCAACAACTCGAGGCAGAAACGGCCCCGGTAACGGCCACCGGCAGCGTGCCGGAAGCCGAGGGCGCCCCTGCTTCTCCGCCGGCGGAAGAGCCGGTTCCGAAAGGGCCATACCATTTTATGGTGGGCGTGCTGAAAGACGTGCATTGCAGTACTCCTGCGATGGACCTGCATTTGATTTCAGGCGGGAAGACGCTGGGATTGCATACTGGCAATTATTTCAAGCTTTCGTTCAGCGTCCTCAACGTTGCGTTGAAGGGCGCTCTCAATCCCTGCGTGGATTTGGAGGGGAGACCTGCGAAAGTGGAATACGCCGAATCGGCGGGCAAGAGCGCGGCAGTGGTGGTGGCGATCGAGCTTCATAAGTGAGCGAGGGGCGATTCGGCTAAGTTTGTGTGCAGCGGGCACTGTTGCCCGCTCGGCTCGGAGAAATCCTTCCGGTTCGAACCGTTTATAATAGAAAGATTCGCTCTCGGTGAAATTGGCATCTGTGAGGGTGGCGGCGAAAAGGCAACGCTCGCTGGGCTCGCGGGACCTCCGAGGCGCCTGTCCCTACATGGCCATCGCTGCCCGTCTCGCGCGGGTTGGGTAAAAGCTAAGAGCGAACGGCTAAGAGCTTCTCTATGGACTTCAAACTGGTTTCCGATTACACGCCGCAGGGCGATCAGGGGCGCGCCATCGAGGCGCTGCTGCGCGGAATCTATGACCGCGAGGCGCATCAGGTTTTGCTGGGCGTCACGGGGTCGGGCAAGACTTTCACCATGGCCAAGGTGATTGAGGCGGTGAACCGTCCGGCGCTGGTGATGGCGCATAACAAAACTCTGGCGGCGCAGCTTTATCACGAGTTCAAGAATTTCTTTCCGCACAATGCGGTCGAATATTTTGTATCGTATTACGACTATTACCAGCCGGAGGCCTACGTTCCGGCCGCCGATCTCTACATTGAAAAAGAGGCAACCATCAATGACGAGCTCGACAAGCTGCGGCTTTCGGCAACTCGATCGCTGTTTGAGCGGCGCGATGCGCTGATTGTGGCATCGGTGAGCTGCATCTACGGCCTGGGCTCGCCGGAAGCGTATTACGGCATGATGCTGTTTCTCGAACAAGGTCAGAAGATCAAGCGCGAGGACATCACGCGCAAACTGGTCGACATTCTTTACGAGCGCACCAACGGCGACTTCCGGCGCGGGACCTTCCGCGTGCGCGGCGACGTGATCGAGGTCTTCCCTACTTACGACGACATGGCGTACCGCATCGAACTGTGGGGCGATGAGATTTCGTCGCTGACGCAGATTGATCCGTTGTTTGGCACGGTGAAACAGAAATATGGGCGCCTGCCGATTTATCCCAAGACGCATTACGTGATGAAGGAAGAGACGCGGGCTTCGGCCGTGGATTCCATCAAAAAAGAGCTGGCGTGGTGGGAAGTGGAACTGGAAAAGCAGGGACGGCTCGTGGAGTCACAGCGCATTCATCAGCGGACCATGTTTGATCTGGAAATGATCAAGGCTATGGGTTACTGCCACGGCATCGAAAACTATTCGCGGCACTTTACCGGACGGCTGCCGGGCGAGCCTCCGCCGACGCTGCTGGATTATTTTCCGCGCGACTATCTGATGTTCATCGACGAGTCGCATCAGACGGTGCCGCAGGTGCGCGGCATGTACGCCGGCGACCGCTCGCGCAAGGAAACGTTGGTGGAATACGGGTTCCGCATGCCCTCGGCGCTGGATAACCGTCCCCTGACGTTTGAAGAATTCGAGCATCGCACCAATCAACTGGTTTATGTTTCGGCGACGCCGGGGCCTTATGAATTGACTAAATCGGCGGGGGTTGTGGTCGAACAGATCATCCGGCCGACGGGATTGATCGATCCGGAGGTTGAGGTGCGTCCGGTGAAGGGGCAGATTGACGATCTGCTGCACGAAATCCGCGCGCGTGTGGAAAAAGGCGAGCGCGTGCTGGTGACTACGCTGACCAAACGCATGTCGGAAGACCTGGCGGAGTATTACGCCGAGGTGGGCGTGAAGTGCCGCTACATGCATTCGGAAATCGAGACGCTGGAGCGGGTAAAGATTCTGCGCGACCTGCGCAAGGGCGAGTTCGACGTATTGATCGGCATCAATCTGCTGCGCGAAGGACTCGATCTTCCGGAAGTCTCGTTGGTGGCGATTCTGGACGCGGACAAAGAAGGTTTCCTGCGCTCGGCAGGGTCTTTGATCCAGACCATAGGCCGCTGCGCGCGCCATCTGAACGGGCGCGCGATTCTTTATGCCGACCGGATGACCGATTCCATGAAGCGCGCGATGGATGAAACTTTGCGGCGGCGCGCGATTCAGACCGCGTACAACGAAGAGAATGGCATCACGCCGGAATCGATTGTGCGTCCGTTGGATATGACGCTGGCGGGAATCATCGCTGCCGACTATGCCGACCTGACGGGCGGCGAAGGGGAAGGGCTTCCAGAGTTCGCGTCGCAGGTAGACGTGAATGCCTACATTGCGAAGCTCGAAAGCGACATGCGGGAGGCGGCCAAGCGGTTTGAGTTTGAGAAGGCGGCGAAGCTGCGGGACACGATCAAGGAGTTAAGGACGAAGGAGTTTTTGTTCGCGTGAGCTAGAGTTTCTTTCGCTCCGAAAGCTTCCGCAATCTGCGAGCCGAAAGTATGCTTTTGATCGACCTCGTGCCTGAATCCTTCTTGATCGCCAGGCACGCCCCACAATTCAGATGCTCTGGCCTGTAGATCTCGCTGCCAGGGAAAAACTGCCGGCTGGGCGGACCAGGGCGTCCGCCCCTCCACGAGGATTATCTTCTTGGTTAGCGTCCGTATGCCGCTGACGCGGCCAGCGGTTTGCGGTGGAAGGTGTAGCCGTCGAAAGTTTCGGAGCGGAAGTTTACGTTGGGAGCGCTGAGTTTTTCGGTTTGACTGAGGAATAGGTATCCGCCGGGCTCGAGGTAAAGGTGCAAGCGCTCGAGCAGAGCGGTGCGTTGGATGCGCGAGAGGTGGGGCAACACATCCATGCAGAAGATGCAGTCGAAGCGGCCGATGTAGACCGGCTTGGTCAGGTTCATGGTGTTGAAAGTGACCAGGCTGCGTACCCGCGGCTTTACCTGCAGTTGCGCGCCGTTGGCAGATCCATTCTGCGGCGGCTGCGAACCGTTCATGACATCGCCGGGTTTTCCGTTCGACACCTCACTGTTCACCAGGCCGTGGTTCGCGAGGCCGCGGTTCGGCAGTCCGTCCAATGAATTTTTCTGCGACCCGTTCGAGCTCCCGTTGAGTCCACTTTTTGAAAATGACGCGCGGATGGTGGCCGGAGGCAGTCCCGCCAGAGCAGACTGCGGATACAGGCCGCGCTCGGCGACTTCGATCGAAGACGCAAGCAAGTCGCTGCCCACGATGTGAATGGAGAATTCTCTTCCCGGCTGCGAAAAAATCTGCCCTGCAGCTGAGCCAGACGATTCGGTGATTCCGCCATTGCGGCTGGCCGCGTTCTTGCCGCCGCTCGACCCGTTGGAGCTTCCATTTCCGTTGCTCGGAGTCACGGCATTTGCGCCGCTGTTTAGAGCGCCGTTCCCGTTGCCGTTCGCAGCGATGTTGGCGGTGTTCACGGCAAGCGCGGCACAAGCTGCCATGGCAATCGAATAAGCTTCTTCGCCGGTCGAGCAGCCCGCGCTCCACATGCGGAGTGTGGCAGGATTGTCCGGAGACTTGCGGGCAAAGAGCTGCGGCAAGACCTGGCGAGTTAGCGCATTCATGGCGCCGGGATGCCGAAAGAATCCCGTGTTTGTGTTCAATACGCCATCGAGAAAGTGCGGCAGGCATGCGGGATCCTGATCGGCGGAGCGCAAGCGCTCGAGCACGGCGGCTACGGAATCGAGCTCCTGTGCTTCGAGATATTCCGCGACGTGCGCCGCCAGCGCGCTGTTGGGACAATCCAGAAGGATTCCAGCCTGGCGCTCGACCAGCAGCCGCAGATCGGAAAGCTCGTGCTCGAGAATCGTGCCGCCGGCCATCAGTCTGTGCATAGGTTTCCAGTTCAGCTTTCAGCGTTCAGCGTTCAACTCTCGGCTTTCAGCTCTTAGCTCTCAGCTTTCGGCTTCTAGTTTTCTAGCTGACCCTAAACATCTTGTCCTCCCGAACCGGGCTGAAGGCCCGGTGAGGGGTCTTACGTCAGCAGTATCCGCAACGGCGGCCGGCGAGAAATGTTTCCATCTCAATGCGTACCAGCCGCGGCCGCGTACAGCTTGCCGGAATCCTTTTCCGCTTCTCGCGCGGCAACATTCATTTCTTTTTCGAGCGAAGAGAACCGCTGCAGAACTTCGTGAATACGCAGCGTCATATTCCGGACGGTTTCGAGCTGGGCGCGAGCCTGCGCCGAGAGGCTTCCGGGCTCCAGCAGCAAGAGATCGGAGTTTCCCAGCACCGAGGTGAGCGCATTGTTGAGGCCGTGTCGCATCTCGAGCATGTAGCGGCCCAGGGTGGCCTCACGCTCCAATTGGGCGCAGGTGAGTTCGGCGGCGCGGGCTCGGGCTTCGGCGCGGGAACGGTGCACGGCTTCGCAGGCAGCCGGCACCAGAATTTCAAGCCAGTTTTCGGCGCGCAGGATGGACACTCGCGGCCAGCGCCGGTGCACGAGTTCGGCGGTTTCAGAATCCTGGCAGACGCAAAAAATCGGCTGCCTGGCGGAATGCAGAGGCTCGAGAACCACGGATAACAACTCACGGCGCAATTCGCCGACGATGGCGATATCGAAAGAGTCCACCGCAAAGCGAGGCCACAGATCGCCACTGAGCATGGTGAAAGTCGGCACGCTGCGCTCCATCTGCCAGCGGGCCGTAACCCGCCGAGAGAAATCGACCTCGTCGGAGATGATCAGTACAGTGGGTTGATCCACGTTCCTTACCTTTTGCGGCGGTTCAGTTTCGCGCCGGGCTTGCATGCAGTTCTGCGTCACGCCTGTTGACAAACTATTTCTTGCCGGTTGGCTTCGATCCGGACTCAGCATCCCAGTCCTGGTCGGCGGAGACTTCAAACTCCGGACCATCGTCGCTGGAAACGGAAAATTGGGCTTGGGGTTTAGCCGCCGAAGCTGCCGCAGGCTTCCCCGGAGCCTCGGTCTTCGCAGCAGGTTTGACGGTCGCGTTGGAAACTGCGGAGGTGGGCGCGCCGCCAGCGGCCTTGGCTGCAGCCGCTTTCGGAGCAACCGCAGCGGCCGGCGCAATTTTTGCGGGAGCTGGAGCCGCGGCTGGCGCCGCTTTGGCCGGAGCCGCGGGCGTTGCGGACTTCGGAGGCGCTGGCTTTCCAATCACGATTTTTGCCGGTGCCGGCGCTGCATCTTTCTTTTCGCCCTCCGGCGCCTTGCCGCGCCCGAGCGCGTAATCCACCGATGCCCGCAAGTCGACCAGCATGCGCAGCGGGGTACCGGAGGAATATTCCGCCTGGAACATCACCTTCCACGATTGGCAGATAATCCGCAGCCTCGCGACCGGTTCCTGTGCCGAAAACTGTGCGCGGCGGCAATCGATGGCTTCGATCCCTTTGGTCTCAAGATCGTTTAGGCCGTCGAGAATGGCGTTGAGATCATTGTGCATGAGGCGGAAGAAGGTACGCCGCATGAGATATCCGAACCGGGTAAAGGCCACCAGCGCAATCGGGAGATAGAACAAGTCTCCGGCTTGAGTTTTGGCTTTGCGTCCTTGTTCGAGGATGCCGCCGTGCAACAGCTGATCGAGACTCTTGCACTTGCGCGCACCTTCGAGAACCCGATCCAGGGCGTTCAGCCACAACGGGGTCTTCAGGTCCACGGTGCCCTGGGCTGGTTCCAGATATTGGGCTACCAGGGCGAGATCCACATCGTTGTCATCGAGTTCGCCGGGAGCGGCCGTGCTGAAGTACTGGACCAGGAGAAAATCAATTTTGTCGCGAGTCGCGTCGGTACGGGTGGGACTGGCCAGAAAGTGCCGCAGCAGTTCCAGAAGTCCGTCCTGATCGGCGAGGGGGCTGGACTGCAGAAACTGGCGCAGTTGATGGACCTGGACGCGCTGGTCCATTTCCTCCAGCCATTGCGTGGCCTGCTCCACCGATTCGCGGCCGGGCGTGTCGGCCCCGGCTTCCAGATCGGCGCAAGGCTGCACGTCGATGACGAATTCGCGCGCGATTTCAAAATAGATAGGGTAGAGCCGGCGGGCGGATTGCCACTGGTTGGCAAGATCTGGTGCTGGCGATGTCGATGTCATGGTTTCACGATCCAGTTGGGCACGTCTCCAATAAAGCGGGCCGCGACGACGGTCTTGCCCGGGTGATATTGCACCGCCACCACCGCAGCCTCAATGTCCAGAGAACCATCGGAGTTGCGCAGGCGCAGCACGTCGGCAAACTCCAGAGGCGTGGTGCAGGCAAACAAGACTTCGCGCGGAGTGCCAAATTCGATGACGGTGCTCTCAGTGAAGGGACGGGCGTTGGAGCCAGGCTCACCGCCCCGCGCCAATTCGACCGGGATGCGCACCGGAGCAGCTTCCGGAAAAAAGCGGGCCAGTCCGGCTACTGTGCCGGCACTCTGCGCCGCGCGCGCCGCTGCTGTGGCTTGTAGCGCCAAAGCGTTCGCCCCCTTTTTCCGCTACCCGATTGCAAATGCGGTTGGGCTCCCCTCTTCCCGGTTAGGAAGAGCTTTTGGGGGAGCCGAGAATCCGCGGTTTACATTGAGAACAGGTGCAAGGTGGGAACCAAAGCGGCGAACGAAAGGTCTAGCACCACGGGTGGTGCATTTTCAGTGAGTTAGGGAGAGACGGAATCTCCTGCCAGAGGAAAGCACCAAGCCAGCGTCTCAATTTGAAACATCCGTCTCACTGCAGTCTTGATGGTCACAGTGTCGCGAGAAAGCGAGAAGAGTGTACAATTGGCGGCCACACCCCCCGGTGGTCGTCTGTTAGGCGCTCTTTTCGATGAACGACACACCAGAGGACACCAGGACTACGGGTCCGCAGCCGGATTTAACCGGCACCACGCTCGGTCGCCTCCACGTGGTCGCACGCCTGGGCGCTGGTGGCATGGGTGAGGTCTGGCGTGCCGATGATCCGAAACTCCGGCGTACCGTCGCCATCAAGCGAGTTTCCATTCGTGGAAGCGGCGGTCCCGACGAAGCGGCTCGCCTGCTCCGCGAGGGGCAGCGCCTTTCGGCGCTGAACCACCCCAATATTGCCAGCGTGTATGACGTCCTCGAACAGGGCGGCGAAATCTTCCTGGTGATGGAGTACGTGGAAGGGCAAACCCTGCGGCAGCGCCTGAACCAGCCCATCCACATCAATCAATTTTTCGACATCGCGATCCAGTGCGCCGATGCCCTCACCGCCGCCCATGAGAGAGGCATCCTGCACAGCGACGTCAAACCCGAAAATGTCATGCTGACGGAATCGGGACAAGTGAAACTGCTCGATTTCGGCGTGGCCCGGCGCCTCGCCGGTGGCGGGGCCAGCGGAGCCGGCGGTACTCAGACCCTTTCCACGTTCGCCCCCGTCGGCGGAACTCCGAGCTATATGGCTCCTGAGGTCCTGCTGGGAAGTCTGCCCGACTTCCGCGCCGACATCTTTTCGCTGGGCGTGGTGCTTTACGAAATGCTCGGAGGGCGCCATCCTTTTCTCGGATCCACCGCCACAGCCATCGCGATGCAAATCGTGCAGCAGGAGGCAACGCCGCTCGACAAGGTCGGTCGCTCGGTTCCGCCGCCGCTTGCTCTGATCGTCGCCAAGGCGCTTCACAAGAAACCGGACGAGCGCTACCAGAGTCCGCGCGAGCTGGCCGCGGATTTGCGGGCGGTGCGCTTGGGATCGCGGCCGGCGATTGCCACCTCGCAAGGGTTTCTGGCACAGCAGAACTGGAAGGTTTCACTGTTCGGAAGCATCGCTGCCGCGCTGGTGCTGGCGGCCGTTTTCGTGGTTCGCCATCGCGAGCAGATTTTTCATGGCTCGGGCTCCGCCCCGTCCCCGGCCGTGAAAACCCGGCCGTCGGTGGCCGTGCTCGGGTTCAAGAATCTTACGGAGCGGCCTGACAAGGCATGGCTTTCGACCGCGCTGGCCGAGATGCTGAGCGCCGAGCTGGCGTCGGGAGGGCAGTTGCGCCTGATTTCCGGGGAACAAGTTGCCCGCGCCAGCCGTGATGTTCCGTGGAGCCTGACCGATACCCCGAAAGATTCCCTGCCGCGTCTGCGCGCCAACCTCGACACCGATTACGTCACGACTGGCTCCTACGCCGTGGTCGGCGAGGGAGAGAAAAGTCAGATCCGGCTGGACTTCCGGCTGGAAGACACCACGGCCGGCGACACCGTTGCGGAAGAAGCTGCCGCCGGAAGCGAAGCCGACCTCTTCGATCTGGTTTCGCAGATCGGCGCGCGCATGCGCGAACACCTGGGAGCTGGCCAGGTCAGCCGTCAGCAAGCCACGCAGGTGCGCGCTTCGCTGCCCTCCGACCCCAAGGCGGCGCGGCTGTATTCCGAGGGGTTGAACAAACTTCGAGCCTTCGAAACCTCGGCCGCGCGCGATTTGTTGACTCAGGCCATTGCGGCCGATCCGAAGTCTCCGCAGCCTCACGCCGCACTCAGCGCGGCATGGCTGGAACTTGGCTACGACCCCAAAGCCAAGGATGAGGCACAGCGAGCCTTCGAACTTTCCACCAGCCTCAGCAATGAAGAACGCTTGTGGATGGAGGCTCAGTACCGCGATCTCAACAACGAAACTGCGAAAGCCATCCAGATCCTTCGCACCCTGTCCGACTTGTACCCCGACAATCTGGACTACGGTTTGCGTCTGGGCGCTCTCGAAAATTCCGCCGGAGATCCCAAGCAATCGCTGGCCACCTTTGAGGCTCTGCGCAAGCTGCCTCCGCCCGCGGGGGACGATCCTCGCATCGATCTGGCGGAGTCTCCCCCGGCCGAATCGACGGGAGACTACAAGCATGAGTTGCAACTGGGGGCAGCGGCCGTTCAGAAGGGGCAGTCGCGAGGCATTCGCCTGGTGGTGGCGCACGCCCTGATGTATGAAAACACCGCGCTGCAAGCTCTCGGCCAAAGCGATCAGGGCAACGCCGATCTGGCGCAGGCGAAGGTGTTGTTTGCGGCTGCGGGCGACCTCAAGAACTCGGGCATCGCGCTGGTGTGGTCCGCTGACTATCTCAACGGCAAGGGCGATTTGCCCGCGGCCCGTAAGCAGGCGGAAGAAGCGTTGCTGATTTTTCGCCAGATTGGCAACCAACTCTATGCCGCTCAAGCGCTCAATGAAATTGGCATTGTGACCGCCAACCAAGGCAAGCTCAAGGAAGCGATCAGCTACTACGAGCAGGCGCTTCACAGTTATCGCGAGGCCGACTATAAGGTGACCATCGGAGATGAGCTGGGAAACATCGGCGAGGTGCTCGAACGCCTGGGAGATTTTGCCGGCGCGAAGAAGAATTTCGCCGCGGCGGTAAAAATCTTCGACGAGGTTGGCGATAAGAACGCCGCCGGCATCACTGAAATTAACCTGGGCGACGCGCTCGCCGAAGATGGCGACCTGCCGGGCGCGGCGCGACACTATAGCCGAGCTGTGCAACTGGAGACCGAGACTGGGCATAAATCGGCCCAGGCCTCGGCTTTGTATGGGCTGGCCGATGTTCTCATGGCGCAGGACGATCTGAAGCAGGCTCGCGAAAAAAGCGAGCAAGCGCTCGCGATCCGCAGAGAACTCAAGCGAGCGGCGGCGTTGTCGGGAAGCCTGATCCAGATGGCCGCAATTTCGCTCGAGGAGGGCAAGCCCTCAGACTCCGAAAAGTTGGCCGGCGATGCCTTGCAGGAACTGGACGCGACGGCTCCCCCAGCCCGCCCCGCCGAGGCCTATGCGGTGAAGGCGCTGGCATTGCTCGCCGAAAATAAGCAGCCCGAAGCGCGGGAGGCCGCGGAGCAGGCGGCTGCATTTGCCGCCAAGGCCGCTGACCTCGATCCCAGGTACGAAGCTGCGCTGGCCGGCGCACGGGTAAATCTGGCCGCCGGAAAATTTTCCGATGCCCGCAAGCAGATCGCGCCTATGCTGGCTCAGCCGAGCAAGGCGGTCCACGTCCCGTACTGGTTGGAAGCGCGCTTGGCGCAAGGCGAGATCGGTTTGCAGTCAGGTCAAACCGCGGCGTCGCGAGCGCAGCTCACATCGCTCGAAAAGGAAACCCGCGAGAAGAAATTTCTGCTGATTGCGCGCAAGGCCGCGACCCTTCTGGCACCCTCCCCACACTGATTGCCGCTTCGGGCCATGGAGCACTGCGTTTTTTATTGCAGAGTGGGGCTCGAAGAGTCTGATCCGCTGCCCGGAATGTTGTAGCGCTTGAGCTTGCGGTAGAGGGTCGCGCGGCTTATGCCCAGCATGCGACCGGCCAGCGCCTTGTCGCCGTGGACCTGCTCAAACACGCGTTGGATGGTGGCGCGCTCAATGTCTTCGAGATCAGTGCTCGACAGAGGAGTTTGCGGAGATTCGGCTACGGCCGCCGGAACGAGTCCAGAATCCAGATCCGAGGAATCCTCGACCGAAGCCGGCAGCGACGCGGTGGCGGCAGCAATCGCCGGCGGAAGATCCCCGGAATCAATGATATGCCCGTTACCCAACGCGACCGCGCGCTCCACGCAATTCTCCAGTTCGCGCACGTTGCCGGGCCAGTCGTATTGCATCAACGCCTTCATGGCGGCGTTCGAAACGCGCAACTCCGATCCCGGCGCGTAGCGTTCCAGGAACCAATGCACCAGCATGGGAGTATCGCTGCGGCGTTCGCGCAGGGCGGGAACGTGCAGCGTGACCACGTTCAGACGGAAATACAGATCTTTGCGGAACGCTCCCACTTTGTAAGCCGCTTCCAGGTCACGATTGGTAGCCGCGATCACGCGCACATCCACTTTAATGCGCTGGTTGCTGCCCACCGGACGCACTTCTTTTTCCTGGAGCACACGCAGTAGCTTAGCCTGCAATTCCAGCGGCAGTTCGCCGATTTCGTCGAGGAAAATGGTGCCGCCATCGGCTGCCTGGAATAATCCCTGCTTGGTTTTCAGAGCGCCGGTAAAGGCTCCCTTTTCGTAGCCGAAGAGTTCGCTTTCGATCAGCGTGGGAACCAGCGATCCGCAATCTACTGCGACAAAAGGCCGCGCCGCGAAAGCGCCACGGAAGTGCATGGCGCGCGCCACCAACTCTTTGCCCGTCCCGCTCTCGCCAAAAATCAGCACCGGGGTGCGCGTGTCTTTCAGGCGCGAGACCATGCGCATCACTTCCTGAATTTTGGCCGAGGAGCCCACAATGCCGTGGACCGCGGTCTCCGAATCCATGCGCTGCCGCAGGAATTCGTTCTCCTCCACCAAGCGGATTTTCTCCGCCATGCGGCGCAGAAAAAGTCGCAACTCCTCGAGCGGGGAAAACGGCTTGGTAATGTAGTCGTAGGCGCCCAGCTTCATGGCCTGCACCGCGGTTTCAATCGATCCGTGGCCGGTCATGAGCGCAACTTCGGTGCGCGGCAGCAGCTTTTTTACTTTTTCGAGAAATTCCAGCCCCGACATGAGCGGCATCACCATGTCGGTCAGCACCATATGAGCGGGCTGTTCTTCGAGCAGAGCCAGCGCCGAGTCTCCGCTTTCGGCTTCCATGCAGATGAAGCCCAACGCCTCGCCCACCGTAACGCAAAGCTTGCGGATGCTCTGCTCATCGTCGACCACGAGCAGCCGAATGCGCAGTTCTTCCTTATTCAAACCCTTATTCAAGCTGCTCTGATTCATACCGCTTTTGTTCAAACCACTGCTCACTGCGAACTCCCTAACGTCCTTGAAACAACGTCAATAAATTGCTGCACCCGGAAAGGTTTTTCCACGCAGGGCGCGCCGGTCTGGCGCAGCGTGGCCACGGTTTCTTCGTTGGCGATGTCTCCGGTGATGAAAACAATTCTCGAAACCAGGTCGGGCCGGTGCTCCGCCACCCAGGCATAAACCTGGGCTCCGTCGACGCCGCCGGGCGTTCGCATATCTGAGACGATGCCGAGGAAGCTTCCATTCTCGAGCAGAGGCAAGGCTTGCGCGCCGGAATCGCAGCAAACCACCGGATACCCACTGCGTTCGAGGGCGGCTTGCACGTAGGCCATGACGGCCGGTTCGTCTTCAATCAGCAGGACCGGCAGCGGAGCGGGTTGAAACGCGGGTAGGCTCATGTGGGCATAGCTCCTGCGGCCGCGCTGACAGAGACAGTGCGGGCCGTTGCGGGAAGTCGGACAATAAACGTGGCGCCTTGTCCGCCGGTATTGTTGTGGCACAAAATCTCGCCGCCGTGCTCCTTGACGATGCCGTAGCAGATGCTCAAACCGAGGCCGGTCCCCTTGCCCACCTCTTTGGTGGTAAAGAACGGATCGAAAATGCGATCCGGCTGTGAGATTCCTGTACCATTGTCGCAAAATGAGACCTCGACCGTCTCCCCGAATTTGGCGGTCATGATCTCGATGCGCGCCGGACGCCCCACTTCATGCGCGGAGTCGTACGCATTATTCAGAATATTCAGGAACACCTGCTGTAGTTGGTGCGCGTCGCCGATCACTTCCGGCAAGCCTTCGTCGAGGTGCTCGACGATCTCGATGCCGTGGCTGGTGAAATCGTAAGAACGCAGCTGGATGGTGCGCCGCAGCACCGAATTCAACTGCACCGGATTGCGTTGCGGCGGCATCTGCCGTGCGAAGCTCAACAGGTTCTGGACAATCTGCTTGGTGCGTTGCGCCTCCTGCAGAATGATACGTAAATCCTTGCGCACATTCTCCGGCAGGTCAGGATTTTCCATCAGCAGGTCGGCAAACCCCAGAATCGCGGTGAGCGGATTGTTCACCTCGTGCGCCACGCCAGAAACCAGTTGCCCGACCGCCGCCATCTTCTCCGAGTGCACCAGTTTGCCGCGCAACACCGCCGAATCGGTAATGTCGGTGAGCACCGCCACAATACTCACTATGTTGCCCTGCTCGTCGCGCATGGGACTGAGATTGGCGGAGAATTGCCCGGGAGAACCGTTGCCCCGAGCGATTTGCAATTCCAGGTTATCCACCTGCTGGCCCTCGAGCGTGTGGCGAATGGCCTCGGCCAGCGGCGCCACAAACCCCGCCGCGGCCAGCGCCACCAGAGGCCGCCCCAGCACGTCACGCTGCTCAAAGCCCGCTTCGCTCCAGCGGCGGTTGGCGTAGCTGATCAATCCCGCGGTGTCGGCCACCAGAATCAGGCTCTGCGTGTTGTTGAGGATTTTGCCTGAGAAATCGCGCTCGCGGTGCAGCTCGGACTGGTAGGCGCGCAGGCCGGTAACATCGAGCATCAGGCCGCGGATTTGGGTCAGCTGGCCGAGATTGTCATACAGGCCAAAGGCATTAATCAGCACATGAACGGGCAGGCCATTCTTGCGGCGCAGCGTTGCCTCAAAATTGCGCAGGTGGCCGTGCTCCTTCATTACCTCGGCATGCTGCAGATTTTGGTCGGGAGAAAAATACAGTTGCGACGGAATATCGATTTGCAACAGCTCTTCGCGGCTGGAGTAGCCCAGCATGCGGACCATGGCGTCGTTGACTTCGATAAAGCGGCCCGCCGGTGTGCTGAAGAAAAGCCCTTCCTGAATATTGTCGAATAACTCGCGGTACCGGCGCTCGGCTTCCCGCCGGTCTGTGATGTCCTTCAGGACGTGGATGGTCTGTACACCCTCGCTTGAGGTTCCGTGAACCCGCGAAGTCGAAACCAGATAGGTGTGGTCGAACACAGGATGCACGAACTCGTCGCTGTCGGTTGCCATGGAACGGCAGAAGGGACATGAGTAGGAAGCCACGTCGCCGGTCAGCGCCATCAGCGCGCGCATGTTGACGCCGATCAGTTCGCTGGGAGGCACGCCGATCATCGAAGCCAGAGAGCGATTCACGCGCAGCACGTTATCGGTTTCGTCATGCGCGACGATGAAGTCGGTAATGGCATCAAAAATTTCCAGCCAGTGCTGGTTGGCTTGCTCCACGGCCGTAAAGAGGCGGGCGTTCTCCAGAGCCATCGCGGCGTGGCTGGCCATGGCTTCGAGGAAGGCTCGATCCTCTGGCCCGAGAGGACGAGAGCGCCCAGCCAAGCAGAGCATTCCCGCCAGTTCGCCTTTGGCTCCAGCCTCGCCCTTCGCTCCCGCATCCGCTTTCGATCCCGCCTCGCCCTTCGATGCAAGTTCGTAATTCGATCTGAGCTGGCTGTTCGGCTTCATCAGGCGGACCACCGTGCACTCACCCCAACCGGCGGCCGAAGCCAGCTCGGGACCCAGCAGGTCTGCGGCAGAACCGGACACCACTGGTTCCGGGTGTCGCGACGCGAGGTCGCCGAGAGCTTCCCCGAGGGCGCGTTCGAGCGCCCGATGCGAGCGTCGATCGCCGGCCACGCCGGATTCAACCAGCGCGCTCTCTGTTGCAGCGTTTCCCGGCCCCGCCTGCGCCTGCGAGGATTCTGCGCTGTGGGATTGCGGCGGCTCTTCCGGTGACGAAAGAGCGGCTGCACGAACCGCAGCATGCGCGGCTGAGGCAGGGGCCGTAGGAACCGAAGCGGAAGCCGATTTAGCCCCCGCGGCGGGATGCAAAACCACGGTCTGAGCTCGTCCGTCCTGGAACAGCGCCAAGGCTCCCGAACCAGCCCCGGTAAGCTCCGCGGCCCGGGTGATGAATCGGCGTGCAAAATCGGGCACGCGCAAGGCGCCGCTGATTTCGCGGGACAGCTCGATCAGCGCCTCAGCACGGCGGCGGTGCTGCTCCGAAAGGTCCAGATTGCGGGCCACTTCGAGAACTACGGCAACCTGATTTCCCAACGCGCGGGCGCGCCGAATGTCTTCCTGCGAAATTCCCGAACGATCGAGACGGTCGAGCACCCCAAACATCCCCAACACTTCCCCATTCGTACCCAGCAGCGGCACCACCAGAAATTGATGCACTTCGTACTTCAGCACCACGTCGAGATTGATGCCGGGAGTGTTCTTGGCCTCATCGGTCCAGAACACTTCTTTCGCCCGCAAGGCACGAGTGGCCACGCCCTCGGGGAAAATTTGATCCAGGCGCCGCGGCTCGCCCTTGCTCACGGCGTAGCGCAGATGGAACTCACCAGTTTCCAGCAGCGCCATAAAGCACCGCCCGAATCCCAGAAAGTCCGCCGCCCGCACCACGAATGCCTGCAGAAATTGCTCCAGGTCCCCGCTCGCGCTCAGAGTCGAAGATATTTCGAGCAACTGGTGGAGTTCGTGAGCCTGGGCATGCGCCGTGGCGTAGAGTTCCGCGTGCGCCACTGCAACTGCCCCGAAGCCGGCAATCGCACCCACCAGCGACTTCTCTTCCGCGGTGAAGATTCCCTCCTGCCGCGGATACACCAGAATCGCGCCTCGGGTGCGCGAAGTGCGCAGCGGAGCAGCAATCAGCATCCCCGGTGAAACCAGGTTGCCGAGCGAGTGCACGTCCCCGCCGATCGAGAGTGTAATCGGTTCCCCCGCATTTACGGCACGTTGCGCCAGATCGGCGGCAAAGCGGACCGTCTTGCGGTCATGCCGGGCGCGCACCGAGTTGGCCAGTTGCGGCGTCTCGGCGGAAACTGCGCGCAATTCGAACGGTCCGTCGCGGCCCAGCAACACACACACCAGTTGTGCGCGCAGGAGCAGGCGCAGGCGGTCGGCCAAAGCCTCAATCACTGCGGCAACGTCCGGCGTGCCGTGCAGGACCTGGGCCACGTCGGCAAGAATTTCCGCCCGGCGGTGTTCTTCTCGCGAGGCTTCCGTCAGCCGGATCGCCTCGAGCAGGCTTCCCATCTGGCCCGCCAGGATCGTGGCCTTGGTGGCCATGTCTTCGGTAAAAAAATTCTCGTCGCGGTCGTGAAGAAATGTGACCGCCCCGAGGACCTCGTTAAACACCACCAGGGGCGCTGCCATCAGGGAACGCGCCTCGAGCGTGGCGGCTGCCGGAAACGCAGTGGAATCAACATGATTGGCCAACATGGTCCGCTGCCGGCGCACCGCCTGCGCGGTCACGGCGCTTTCCACCGACCGGAGGCGAAGGCCGACGATCACCTCCACCAGCTTGCCGTCCCCTTGCTGGCCAATGAGTTCGTCCGCCGACTGGCAACGCCAGAAATAGACTCCCGCGACCTGAAAAAACTCGCGCGTGGCGCGGCAGAAGAACTGGATCAGGGCGCCGCTGTCCGGCCGCTCGCTGGCCTTGGCGGCGAGACCCAGAAGCAGTTCCTGAAACTTCTCGTCGGACCCCGGGACTGGGTTTGCCTGGGGCACAGGCACGGGGTTGCCGCCGAAACTGTTCAGCGCGTCATCGGCGGCGGATGGAGAGGGTTCTTGATTCACAAGTTATTGAATATAAGGGGAAACTACGCTGTCATCTCAATTTGAGTCAAGTGAAATGGGAAGGGCAGGTGCCCAACTGTGAAATCTCAATAATTGCGTCTCATCTCGTCTCACAATGAGAGCGCCCAGCATTGACGCCGGATCTGAGACGATACGAATCCTGGGCGGACTCCCTGGCATTCCGCAGATTGTCAATAAAGCTTTTCTTTACATGAAGATCGGCGTTGTGACTTTGGTTTTTTCTGGAAGTGTCTCATGGCCCCGGCTGTGCACGCTAACGGTTCACCACGCTTTGCGCGAGGGGAGGAACCGTGTCTCAACGAACGACTGCGGCTTTATTGGCCGCTCTTATCTCAGTGCCGGTTGCGGCCGTGCCGGCGATCGCCCAGACCCAATCGGCGCAAAGTGAAGAAATGCTGCGCCGGGCCAAGACAAAAGTGCAGCCGGGCTATCCCGACCTGGCGCGCAAGATGAATATCACGGGAACCGTAAAGATTGAAGTAACGGTGTCCCCGAACGGGACGGTGAAAGAAGCCAGGATCGTGGGCGGCCACCCAGTGCTATCCGCCGCCGCGCTGGAAGCGGCCAAGAAGTGGCGCTTTGAACCGTCCCCGGCAGAGAGCTCAGGCATCATCGACTTCAAGTTCGAACCGCGCTAGAGGCGTCCGGCTGCGGAGGAGAAACTGTAATGACGATTGGCAAGAAGCTCTACATGAACTTCGGCATCATCCTGACGATGGTGGTGGTGCTGTTCCTCGTCAACCTGCTCGCGGTGCAGCGGGAACATTCGGCCAAGGCGGCAGCGGCGGCGTCACTGCAACTGAAAGACAACACCAACGCCGAGCGCTTTCAAGTGATGCAGAATCGGCTCTATCTGAGCAACTACCTGCTCAGCGGCGACACTCGCGAAGTGGATCGCATGAACGAGGGCTTGCGCATCCTGAACCAGAAGCTCGAAGACGGCAAAGCGCTGGCCACATCGGACCAGGAAAAATCCGACCTCGCGCGAGTGCAGCAGCTGGAGACGGCCTGGTCCCACGACTTTGCCCAGCCTCTGATCGACAAGCGTAAAGACGTGGATTCCGGCAACGCCACGGTGGCGGAACTGCAGATCTATTACTTGCAAAAGGACGCTTCTGCCTGGGTAAAGAATTCCACCGACGCGTTGGACGTGGTCGACGCGGAAAACCAAAAACTGGTGGAAGCAGCCGGTCGGTCTGACGACACGGCCAGCAGGCTGACCATCCTGTTCTCCGTAATCAGCACCCTGATCGCGCTGGGTCTGGGCATCATCATCGCCTTCCGTACCGCCCGCTCGATCACCGAACCCCTCACCAACCTCATGAAGGTCGCCCGGCTGATCGGCGACACCGGAGACCTCGAGCACACCATCGAACTCAAGCAGGAAGACGAAATCGGCGAACTGGCCCGCACCTTCGCCAAAATGGTCGCTTACCTCAAGGAAATGGCCGCAGTCTCCGAATCACTGGCCGGCGGCGACCTCACCGTGGCGGTGAAACCTCGCTCGACGCACGACACTTTGGGCAACGCCTTTGCCCGCATGGTGGAAGGCCTGGCCGGCCTGGTGCGCAGCGTGCGCGACGCTTCTTCGCAAGTCGCCAGCGCTTCCAACCAGGTGGCATCCGCCTCGGACGATTCCGCCAAGATCGGCCTGCAAGCTTCGTCCGCCATCGACGAAGTCACCAGCACCATGCACGAGATGAGCGTCAACGTGCAGAACATGGTGAAGAGCACGCAGGTGCAGGCTTCGAGCGTCAGCGAAACTTCCGCCTCCATCGACCAGATGGTGGCTTCGATTCAGCGCGTCGCCGACACCGCAAAAGTCCTGCTCGACATTTCCAACCGATCCCGCGAGGAAGTGCACGCCGGCATCGCCACCATGGAGAAGGCCACCGACGGCCTGACCAAGATCAACACCACCATCAACAGCTCCGGAGAAATCATCGGAGCCCTGGGCCAGCGCGCTGACGACATCGGTAAGATCATCGAAGTGATCGACGATCTCGCCGAGCAGACCAACCTGCTCGCCCTGAACGCCGCCATCGAAGCTGCTCGCGCCGGAGAACATGGCCTGGGCTTCGCCGTGGTTGCCGACGAAGTGCGCAAGCTGGCGGAAAAATCGGCGCAGTCCACCAAAGAGATTTCCGAACTCATTCAGAGCATCCAGAAAGAAGCCCGCAAGGCGGTCGAAAACATGGACCGCTCCACCGGCATCGTCAACGAAGGCCTCGAACTCGGCGGCGATCTGAACGGCGCCTTGCACAAGATTTCGAACGTGGTCACCGAAGTCTACAAATTTGCCCAGGAAATCGGAGCGGCCACCAACGAGCAGTCGCACGGCTCCTCGCAAATCGCCCGCGCCACCACCCGGCTCAACGAAATCACCCACGAAATCAACTCCGCCGTGGAAGAGCAAGCCTCGGGAGCGCAAGCCGTAGTCAAAGCCATGGAGCGCATGCGGGAACTGGTGCAGCAATCGACCTCTGGTTCAACCGAGCTGGCGGCGTCGTCGGAACAGATGTCGAAGATGTCGCGCGGCCTGCTCGAATTTATGGACCGTTTCGCGCTGCAGGATTCGCCCAGCCAGAACAGCGGCCGCGACGAGCACTCGCAGGCGCGGCGGGCTTCGGCCGGAGCGCATTTCTAAAGCCAGAGCAATCGCTTGGACGGCAGGTTATTGATTGAACTTTATTGATTCAACTGTGATGACACTATGAATCGCGAACTTCATATCGTGGGCTTTCAGGTGGGACGCGAGACCTATGGCGTGCCCATCACTTCCCTGCACGAGATTGTGCGCGTGCCGGAGATTACCGCGGTTCCGGATGCGCCGGATTATCTGGAAGGCGTGATCAACCTGCGGGGGAAAATCGTGTCGGTCATGGACCTGCGCAAGCGTTTCGGAGAAAAAGGAGTTGCCCTGACCAAGCGCAACCGCATTCTGGTGGTCGAGCACTCCGGAAGGCTGGCCGGACTCATTGTGGATTCAGCCTCCGAGGTACTGAAAATTCCTGCCGATGACGTGGAAGCTCCGCCCGCGGTATTTCAGGACGGCGGCCTGAACTGTGTCACCGGACTCGGCAAGGTCAAAGGACGACTGGTTGTATTGCTGGATATGAGCAAGTTGCTGGCTCCAGGCAGCCTGCAGATCAGCGCGGCCACGGGCGAAGCCAAAGCCGTAGCCAAAGAAGCGAAGGCAACACCTAAAGTTGAAGCGCGGGGCGCTTCGGCGCGGTAAGCACGTTGTTGCTGGGCTCTTGAATTCAGCTGCGAACGGGAAAAGCATGGGCACATCTGGAGCGGCACCCGCTCCCTTATTGACGGACGCGGAACTAAAATTGT
>Ga0209006_10000178_pt1 | contig 67468 bp, 64 predicted proteins | sample JacPin_JW_Ref_O2_FD_188567 | JGI IMG/M metagenome (GOLD analysis project Ga0209006, IMG submission 188567) | Forest soil microbial communities from Algoma, Ontario, Canada - Jack Pine, Ontario site 1_JW_Ref_O2 (SPAdes) (version 2) | ecosystem: Environmental > Terrestrial > Soil > Boreal... | reverse complement strand
AAGCAGAGGAGACTGAGATTCCTCCGCCCGCGAAGCAAACGCGGCTGTCGGAATGACGGCGGGCGGACGGAAGTGTCCACCCCACATGAATCGGGCTTAGAATTGTGGCATGAAGACTATCTATCTGGATAACCACGCGACCACGCCCGTGGATCCGCGCGTGCTCGAGGAGATGCTGCCTTACTTCAACGAGAAGTTTGGCAATGCGGCCAGCAAGGGGCATGCGTTTGGTTGGGCCGCGGAGGAGGCGGTGGAGACGGCGCGCGAACGAGTGGCTCGGCTAATCGGGGCGGCGGCGAAGGAGATTGTGTTTACGTCGGGCGCAACGGAAAGCGACAACCTGGCCGTGAAGGGCGTCGCCGAGATGTATCAGGAAAAGGGAAATCATATTGTTACTGCGGTGGCCGAGCACAAGGCGGTGCTCGATTCATGCCATCGGTTGGAGCGGAGCGGGTTTCGCGTGACTTATTTGCCGGTACAGAAGGATGGTCGGATCGATCTGGAAGATTTGAGTCGGGCGCTCGACGATGGCACGATTCTGGTCAGCATCATGGCGGCGAACAACGAGATTGGCGTGTTGCAACCGGTGGAAGAAATTGGAAAGATCTGCCGCGAGCGCGGCGTACTTTTTCATACCGACGGAGTGCAGGCGATTGGAAAAGTTGCGGTGGATGTGAACCGGCAGTGCATCGATTTGATGTCGATTACCGGGCATAAACTTTATGGGCCCAAAGGCGCAGGGGCGCTGTATGTGCGGAGTAAGAATCCGCAGGTGCGAGTTGCGGCGATGATGGATGGCGGTGGACATGAGCAGGGAATGCGGTCGGGGACGCTGAATGTGGCGGGGATTGTGGGGTTGGGAAAGGCTTGCGCTTTATGTGCGGAAGAAATGCAGACGGAGTCAGTGAAGCATGCGGCGCTGCGCGAGCGGTTGCGGGAACGGATTATGGGGCGACTGGATCAGGTGACGGTGAATGGGTCGATGGAGTATCGGCTCCCGGGGAATCTGAATTTGAGTTTTGCGCATGTGGATGGCGAGTCGCTGATGATGGCGATTCCGGATATTGCGGTGTCGAGCGGGGCGGCGTGCACATCGGAGAAGCGGGAGGCATCGCATGTGCTGAGAGCGCTTGGAGTGGATGAAGAGCTGGCGCAGAGCACTATTCGTTTTGGCATTGGGCGATTCAATACGGAGCAGGAGATTGATTATGTGGGAGACCGCATTGTGGAGACGGTCGAACAGTTGCGGGAGCTTTCGCCGAGTTATGAAAAATGCGGATGAGGTGCTGAAGGGTGAGGCCGTTCACAAAAGTCTACGAAAGTTTTACATTGCGGTGACAAGTGGATGGGATCACGACTTTAGCCTGTGAATGCCCAGAGCAGTAACACTTCCGTGGGCATTCTGTGGCCACTCTCTCCGGCCAGGAACAAGGGCATGGTTCCCCAAAACCGTGCCCATTTTTGTGTGAGGCTAAGGGCAGTTCAAGGACCTAAAAGCGATCGGGCTGCGCCCGATAGACAGCCCCTTCGACTCCGCTCAGGGCAGGCTAGGGGCGGCTGTCCCCACAGGATCAAAGTCTTACCCGACGGAGGCGGGAATTGATTCTTCAATGTTGGCTTCGCGCAGGAATTTGGCGGCTTCTTCGGGCGGCGTGGGGTTGATATAGAAACCGGTGCCCCATTCGAAGCCGGCGGTCTTGGTCAGTTTCGGCATGAATTCCATGTGCCAGTGATAGTAGTCGTTGGTCGGGTCTTGCACGGGCGAGCTGTGAACGACCAGGTTGTAGGGTGGGTTGTCGAGCACGCGGTTGGCTTTGAGGAGCAGAGACTTCAGGGCTTTGGCCAGATCCTCGAACATGCGGGAGGAGGAGTTTTCGAAAGCCGACTCGTGCTGCTTGGGGAGAATCCAGGTTTCGAAGGGGAAGCGCGGGGCGTAGGGTGCGAGAGTGAGGAAGTTATCGTTTTCGGCGACCACGCGGGTGCCGTTATCCATCTCCTGGTGGATGATATCGCAGAAGACGCAGCGCTCTTTGTAAAGGAAATATTGCTTGGAGCCTTCGAGTTCCTGGGTGACGTTGATGGGCAAAATCGGGAGTGCGATGAGTTGGGAGTGCGCATGTTCGAGCGAAGCGCCGGCGGCTTCGCCGTGATTCTTGAAGAGCAAAATGTATTTGAAGCGGCGATCTTTTTTGAGGTCGAGGATGCGGTCGCGGAAGGTCCACAAAACATCTTCGATGCGTTTGGGGGGAAGGGTGGCGAGGCTAGCTTTGTGGTCGGGCGTTTCGACGATGACTTCATGGGCGCCGATGCCGTTCATGCGGTCGAACATGCCTTCGGCCTGGCGGTTGAGGGTTCCTTCTATGCCTAGAGCGGGAAACTTGTTGGGGACGACGCGGACAGTCCATCCGGGCGTATCGCGAGGGGCAGCCGGGCCGCCGTTGGAGTTGGGACGATAGGCCTGGATTTCTGGCGGCGTCTTGGTTTCGTTGCCGTAGCAGAAGGGGCAGTATCCCCCTTTGATCTTCATATCTTCGCGAACAAAGTCTGTGGGCCGCTTGGCGCGGTCCGTGGAAATGATGACCCATCGTCCGACGATGGGATCTTTTCTTAATTCAGGCACTGATTAGGACCTCTCCCCGTATAAAAATCGTTATTCTACGCCGACAGGGAGGCATTACGGAAGACCTCAATCCTGGGCTGGCTGGCTTTCGGCGTTTCAAAGTATACGCTTACTATATCGAATCTCCACTGGCACAGTGGTTCCATATGGCGGAGATACTCTCGTACCATTAACACGATCTCGCGGCGTTTGTGACGGTCGACGGCGGCCTCGGGAGGCTTGACTCCCAGCGAAGTACGGGTCTTGACCTCAATAAAGCAGAGGACGTCGGCGTCCCAGCCAATCAGATCGATTTCCCCACGGAGCTTGGGCGAGCGGAAGTTTCTCGCCACCATGATGTAACCGAGTTTTCTCAGGTGGAAGTAAGCTTCCTCTTCGCCCCGGCGTCCGGTGCGTTGGTGCTCAGGGAGTTTATCGGCAGGAAGAGTGTGCAGGGCGAGCCAGTCGAGTGCACGGATGGTGTAACGGGTGAACAGTCTGGGAATCATTGCCGCCTCGGTACTGATTGTAGAAAGGGAGCGGGACGGGAGGCTGTGATGCGACTCACAGAGGAGCGGGGAAAGTTTCTGAGTTCCCAATTTAGGACTGGAACTTTGAGGAATCTTGCGCGCCGGAGCGCAGCAGCTTCCGGCAGTTAGAAAAAAACAGCCGGAGAGACATGGAATCTGGAGCTTAGGCGGCGAATATGCTCTTTGGTGAGGTCGCGCTTTCCGCGCAGGACATCAGAGATGATGCTTTCGGTGCCGAATACGTCGATCAGATCTTTCTGGCGTAGGTGGTGGGCTTCCATCAGATGGCGAATGATGTCTAACGGTCCAGCTTCAGGTACGGGATAGTGCTTGGCCTCATATTCTTCGACCAAGACTGTTAGGAGTGCGATCAGCTTTTCCTCGGCGGGAGTGACCGCCGGTTGCGCCGTTAGATCTTCCAGTCTGGCGATGTAGAGTTGATTCTGCCGCTCGCCAGTGATGACTTCGGGTTTTTCAACGGAGAGAAGCGATCCGTAGTCGGTTGCGGCGGCGTTCATTGCTCCCAGGCTCCTTTGTCGCATTCAGAGTGCGACAGCAGGTGCTTTACAAAAATCATCTGCCAGCGATATTCGATCTTTACCACCAGCCGATAAGCGTTGCCTTTGATGTTGAAGATCGTAGATGGATCAACGAAGTCGGCGTGGGGATAAACCTTCCTCACATCGACCAGACTCTGCCATGTCGCACAGGTTGCGATTTTGTGCCATTCACCGATCACGGATTCGAGCTTGGGGTCTGAGGCCACAGCCTCCCGCCAAGCGCTTTTGCTGATCACGTGCAAGCAAATTCCGCAGTCGAAAACGGTCGAACTTCTCTACTATACTTCGCAAAAAGCGAAGAATCAAGGGGGGAATTAACTTTCTGCGAAGATTGAGGTTCGCTTGGTGGTTGCGCAAACCAAAAAACGAGCCCGCCAGCCGACGATGGGATCGTCGGCTGCCGGGCTCAGTTACGGCACAAGATGGGGCTGCGTCACCGACCCCATCAAGCTCCCCTAACTCCAATTAGTCACCGGTACCGCAGGTGCAAACGCCGCGTCCGCTGCCATCGAGCTTGATGGCAGTGCATTCGGCTGCCAGGCGGGTGACTTCACCGGCGCTGAGAGTGGCATCGGATGATGCAGTCTCAGTTTCGGAGAAGTTGCCGTTCTGGATATGGGTCAGCCAAGCCCGAACTGCAGGCTCGGAGTTGACCTTGGTGGGCAGTGGGCAGGCGCCGGCGACCGGAATAGTGGAAACGATCTTTACCAGGCCAGTTCTGAGAACCACGCCAGTCAGTGGGTTGCCAGTCAAATCGGTATTGACCGACAGGGTACGGAGACCGTCGGGAGTGAGCAGGCAGCTGCAACACTCCGTCAGTTCCTGCTCCGGATCGAAGACAAACAAGCTGGCGCAAACGTTGCCAGCGGCAGTGCCAGGGTGAGTAAGACGGAGTGTGCCATCCGGTGCTCCGGAAGTGTTGGCGTTGGCGAAATAGTCGACCTTCAGCGTGTCAGCTGGCGGCGTGGTTACCGGCGTTGCTGCCCACCCGGATGCGACCAATAGGGTCAGGGTAAGCAGGGAAACGACGAGCGATTGTTTTATTGTCATTATTTTTCCTCCTCAGAATTGGGGGAGATAAGGCGGACGGCGAGACAGGTAGGCGAGGCACAGTTGCGGTCAAGCAATTCCCCGAAAATTATCCGAAACTGTGCTACGCTTTTACCCTGGACTTGCGCTCCAGCGCCGCACCGGCCGCCCTAAGGGAAGCCATCTTCCTCGATGTAGGCGTGAAATGTCCTGAAAGCCGAGATGAAATCTTCTGAAACGCCCCTATGGGTAATGGAATCAAGAGATTCTACGAGTTCGGACCGTTTCGCATCGACCCCGCACGGGAATTGCTTTTGCGCTCCGAAGAACTCGTCCCGCTGACCTCTAAGGCCTTCCAGACGTTGTTGGTGCTTGTGGAAAACAGCGACCAAGTGGTCCCCAAGGACCAGTTGATGAGGACCCTGTGGCCGGGCACTTTTGTGGAAGAGTCGAACCTCACCAAACATATTTCCATGGTGCGAAAGGCTCTGGGACAAACAGCGCAGGAGCACGGCTATATCGTGACGGTGCCGGGAGTGGGGTACCGGTTCGCGGAAACGGTGCGGGTCATTTCCGTCAACGGAACTCCTCCCGCGGAACCGGTTGTCATAGAGTCCGTTTCCGAAGTACCGCCCCCGACAGTCAAGCCGAGACGGCGGGCAGAGTGGATTGCCGCGACTCTGGTGTTTCTACTTGCGGTGGGTATCCTGGTGGACAGCCTCTATCGCCGTCCCCGTCCCGCCGAGCCCTTGACCGAGAAAGACACAGTGCTGCTAGTCGACTTCCTGAACAGCACCGGAGACGCGGTTTTTGACGACACGCTCAAGCAGGCGCTCAGCGTATCCCTGAATCAATCCCCTTTTCTGAACGTGCTTTCCGAAAATAAAGTGACGGCCACGCTGCGCATGATGGCGCGTCCCGAGGGCAAGCTGCTGAGCCCCGACCTGGCGCGCGAGCTTTGCCAGCGGGCGGGCGGCAGAGCCTACATTGCCGGATCGATCACGAGCCTGGGCAATCAGTACGTGGTCGGGCTGAAGGCGGTCAATTGCGCGAACGGAGATACGCTGGCGCAAGAGCAGGCCTCGGCGGCGGCAAAAGAAAAAGTCCTGGACGCTCTGGGAGCGGCTGCGGCCAAACTGCGCGGCGAACTGGGTGAGTCGCTGGCTACGGTGCAAAAGTTCGATGTGCCGTTGCAGCAGGCTACGACTTCATCTCTGGAAGCCTTGCGCGCTTACAGCCTGGGGCGTAAGGAAGCCGGCGAACAAGGACCTCGCGTGGCCCTGCCTTACGACTTGCACGCCGTTGAACTCGATCCGAACTTTGCCATGGGATATTTTGCCGTGGGCTACGACTACTTCATTCTGGGCGAAGTGGGGAAGGCGAGCGAATACTTCACCAGGGCCTTCGAGTTGGGCAAGCAAGTCAGTGAACGGGAAAAGCTAACCATTGCGGCCGCCTACTATCAGAGCGTCACGGGAGAACTGGATAAGGCGACACAGACCTACAAAGAACAAATCGCCAGTTATCCGCGTGACTATCGGGCGCATCTGGACCTGTCGATCGTCTATGGGCAGCAGGGACAGTATGAGGCTGCGATCGCGGAAGTTCGGGAAGCGGCCCGCCTGGCACCTGAAGATGTCGCAACGTACGGCGTTTTGAGTTACGACCTGCTCGCCTCGCAGCGAGTGGAGGAAGCGGAGCAGGTTGGACGGCAGGCGCAGGGGCGGAAGCTGGACGATTTTGTGCTTCGCCAGATTTTGTATACGCTCGCATTCCTGAAGAATGATTCTTCCGCTATGCAGGAGCAGGCGGCGTGGTTCACCGGGAAAGCTGCGGTGGAGAACTCCGGGCTATCGCTGGAATCGGACACGGCGGCTTACAGCGGCCACATGCGACGAGCGCAGGAGCTGACGGCGCAGGCTGTCGACTCGGCCATGCGCAATGGCCACAAGGAAAGCGCAGCCATATGGGAGGCGAATGCGGCGGCTCGCGCAGCCGGGATGGGTAATGTCGCGGAAGTTCACCGGATGTCAGATGCCGCGCTAAAGTTGTTGCCCACGGGACAGGCGGTAAAGATTGAAACCGCACTGGCCCTGGCTATGGCTGGCGATATTGCACATGCCACTTCTCTGGCCCAGGATTTGAACCGGCATTTTCCTCTGGATACTCAAGTGCAATCGTTGTGGCTGCCTACGATTGAAGGGCAACTGGCTCTCGACGGAGGAGATGCGGCGGCGGCACTTAATCGCCTGCACGCGGCCGCTTCAATGGACATGGCTTCGATTCAGTTTCTGGTCAATGTTTCCTGCCTGTATCCCGTTTATGTTCGAGGCGAAGCGTATTTGGCGGCGGGGAATGGAAGCGCAGCGGCGTCAGAATTTCAGAGGATTCTCGACCACAGCGGGATTACGTGGAACTGCTGGACGGGGGCTCTGGCGAAACTTGGATTGGCGCGGGCATACGCACTGGAAGCGGGCGCGGGCGGCGTTCTGAAAGTAAAGGAAGCCAGCGGCGTCGCGGATCACGCGGCCGATCCCGCAGCGCTGGCTAAAGCGCGCACTGCTTATGAGGATTTTTTTTCGCTGTGGAAAGATGCAGACCCCGAGATTGCCATTCTCAAACAAGCGCGGGCCGAGTTCTCGAAGCTGCCATAGGCCCTACAGTTTTTTCCTTTGGGCGAATCACTTAATTGAAAAAAATCAACTTTGCTTGATCACGCGCCAATGCGGAGGTCTATGCTTGAATCAACGCTCTTTCCCAAGGGAAGGGGACAAATCCCAATAACTTGTAACCGGAGACTGGAGGTAGTCCCCATGAAACTAAATGACAGCATCACCACATACGACATTGCCGAGGCTTTGCAGGGCGAGACCGGCAAGTTTGAAGTTACCAGCCCAAATGGAGAGCGCTATTTCGTTACCTGCCAGCCTGGACACTCCATCGTAAGTCTGGAGTGGGCGGGCAGTGATCCGAATCAACAGCCCTTTCTGGTTCGCAAGGTTGCGCAGCCTGTTAGCCTGGAAGGCCGCAAGAGATCGGCATCAGCCGCTTAGCGGTAATAGCGGCAGAAAAAACGAGCCCGGCCTCGCGAGACCGGGCTTTTCCATTTTCAGCGTGCGATTAGATCGAAAGAACATCCTAGTTTTCTTTGCCCACCATCTTGATGCACTCCTCCAGCACATCGACGGCGATATCGGCTTGCTCCTTGGTTACGACCAATGGCGGGCAGAGGCGAACCGTGCTGGGGCCGCAACCGAGGAACAGGACGCCGCGTTCGAATGCCAGTTCGACGATGCGGTCGCGCTCAGCGTTGGCGTGGTCTTTGGTGATTTTGTCTTTGACGATCTCGACGCCGATCATCAGGCCGCGGCCGCGAACGTCGCCGACCAGCTTTAACTTCGAAGGCCAGTCTGCCATGCGATTGCGAATGTGATCGCCGACTTCGGTCGAGTTCGTGAGCAAGTGTTCCTTCTCGATAACATCGAGCGTGGCCAACGCCGCGGCGACTGAGACGGGATTGCCGCCGAACGTGGAAGCGTGGGAGCCGGGGACCCAGTCCATGATTTCGGCACGGGTGAGCGTGACGCCGAGCGGCATTCCGGAAGCCAGGCCCTTGGCCATGCAGACCATGTCCGGTTCGACGCCGGTGTGCTCGACGGCCCACCATTTGCCGGTGCGCGCGATGCCGCTTTGCACTTCGTCGACGACCAGCAGGATGCCGTGACGGTCGCAAATGCGGCGCAGTTCCTGCATGAAGATTGTTGGAGCGACAACGTAGCCGCCTTCGCCTTGCACCGGTTCAACGAAAATTGCCGCGACTTCTTCGGGCGGCAGCGTGGTCTTGAACAGCTTCTCTTCGATGAAGCGGGCGCAGCCCAGAGCGAAGTAGTCGGCTTCCTGTTGGCCGCCGGTACAGCCGCGGTAAACATCGGGATAGCGGACGTGAGTGACGCCGGGCATGAGCGGCGCGAAACGGCGGCGCTGCTGCGGCTTGGACGCAGTGAGAGAAAGCGCGCCCATGGTGCGTCCGTGGAAAGCGCCAAAAAACGCAATGATGTTTGGCCGCCTGGTGTGATAGCGGGCGAGCTTGAGCGCGCACTCGACGGCTTCGGCGCCGGAATTGCCGTAATAGACGCGGTGCGGACCGGGCATGGGAGCGATCTTCGAAAGGCGGTCGGCGAGTTGCACCATATTTTCGTAATAGAAATCGGTGCCCGACATGTGGATGAGTTCGCCAGCCTGCTTCTGAATGGCGGCTACTACTTCTGGATGGCAGTGGCCGGTGGAAGTCACGGCGATGCCCGCGGAGAAGTCGAAGAACTCGTTGCCGTCAACGTCGGTGACGACGATGCCGCGACCGCTTTTGGCGACCAGTGGATAGGAGCGGGTGTAGGACGGCGAAATCAGCTTGTGGTCGGCATCGAGGACGCGCCTGGCGTTGGGGCCGGGCAGGGCGGTGCGGATTTGCGGTCCGGCGGTGCTGCGGGGCTTAGTCGTCATGGTAGTAGTCATTGTTTTAGTGGACATGGAATCCTCCGAAATGCAGTGGCCAGCGGTTAGTGGCCAGTGAGCAGTAAATGCGGGTCGGAATGCGGCGGCTCTGGTTTGAGCGCGCAAAACCGAAACATTCAGGCGAAGGATTTGTTAGTCGCTACCGAAGAGACTGGGACGGAGACGTGAAGGCAGATTGGCCCGATAGCGCCGCGGACAGACGAGGCAGTGCAGCCAGCACTCGGGCAAATGCGATTTGGGATGAATTTGCAGCATCGCAGACGGTACCCATTACTCAACCATTATAGCCTGAGGCGATGAAGAGGCGGAATCCATTTTTCGCACTTCCGTACTCGACGATCTTCACGCGAAGGTGCTTCACTCGGCGGTCTCGGCGGCCTCTGCGTTAGAAGCTTTTCATCGCCGACCACGCAAAGAAGGCCGAGGAGCACCCGGCCCGTGAATTTTGACATCCTTGCGAACTCCGCCTAGCATTGCTTCTTCCGAACGGGACCCTTGGCGATTGCTCAACCAGACTATCTCGCATTATCGAATCATTGAAAAGCTCGGCGGCGGCGGCATGGGCGTGGTGTACAAGGCCGAAGACACGCGGCTGGGCCGCTTTGTCGCGTTGAAATTTCTGCCCGAAGACCTGGCGCAGGACCGCCAGGCGTTGGAACGTTTTCGCCGCGAAGCCAAGGCCGCGTCCGCGCTGAATCATCCGAACATCTGCACGATTTACGACATTGGCGAGGAAGATGGGCGCGCGTTTCTCGTCATGGAGTTCCTTGACGGGGTCACATTGAAGCACGTGATCGGCAACCGGCCCATGGAACTGGACACCATTCTTTCGCTGGGGATTGAGATCGCCGACGCGCTCGACGCTGCGCATGTGGAAGGCATCGTGCATCGCGACATCAAGCCGGCGAATATTTTTGTGACCAAGCGGGGGCACGCAAAGATTCTGGACTTCGGCCTGGCCAAGGTGAAGGCGAGCGCGGTTGCGCCCTCAGGGTCGCACGATCTCACAGCACCGACCGACGTCGCTATCGAAGACCATTTAACCAGTCCGGGATCGACGCTGGGCACTGTTGCTTATATGTCTCCGGAACAGGCCAAAGGTAAGGATCTGGACTCGCGCTCCGATCTGTTTTCTTTCGGCGTTGTTCTCTACGAAATGGCTACAGGTACGCTGCCTTTTCGCGGGGAAACTTCGGCATTGATTTTTCAGGCGATTCTGTCGCGTGCGCCGACTTCGGCGGTGCGGCTGAATCCCGATCTGCCGCCGAAAATGGAAGACGTGATCAACAAGGCCGTCGAGAAAGATGCGAATCTGCGTTACCAGCATGCGGCGGATATTCGCGCCGACTTGCAGCGGATCAAGCGCGGGCGGGCGGTTGCGGTCGAAGAGGCTGACGCGAATGTCCCGCAGGCTGCGAGTTCGGCTCCGGTTTCAGGATCGTCGCAACGCGCCGTTAGTGCAGCCAGTGCCGTAGCATCGGCCTCCGCTTCGGCAGCCATGCAACCTAGCGCCGTTTCAGAAAAGAAATCCCCCAAATTGATCGTTGCCGCAGCGATCCTCGTATTGGCCGCGATCATTGCCGGCGGCCTCTATTTCCATTCGCGCAGTTCGGCGAAGCTGACGGAAAAAGACAGCGTGCTCATCGCCGACTTTGTGAATACAACGGGAGACGCCGTCTTCGATGGGACGCTCAAGCTGGCTCTGGCCGTTCAGTTGGAGCAATCGCCTTATCTGAATATCGTTCCCGAGTCGAAGATTCGCGAAGCGTTGAAATACATGGGCCGGCCGGCTGATGAGCGGCTGACCGACGATGTGGCGCGCGAAATCTGTCAGAGACAGGGAATAAGAGCCATGCTGACGGGCAACATCGCCAGCCTCGGCAATCACTATGTGATCACGCTGGCCGCTTTGAACGGCCAGACCGGAGATTCTCTGGCGCGCGAGCAGGTGGAGGCGGACAGCAAGGAGCAGGTTCCTGAAATCGCTGGATAAGGCCGCTTCCGGCTTGCGGCAAAAGTTGGGAGAATCCCTGGCTTCGGTGCAGCAGTTCGCCACGCCGCTGGAACAGGCGACCACGTCATCGCTGGAGGCGCTGCAAGCGTTTAGCTTGGGAGAGACGGAACATCACAACACGAATGATCCGGCTGCAATCCCTCACCTGAAGCGTGCGGTGGAACTGGATCCGAATTTCGCCACGGCTTACGCGACGCTCGGAGTCGTTTACTACAATCTCTCCCGTCCGATCGAGGGCGCCGAGGCGCTGAAGAAGGCTTACGAACTGCGCGACCGGACCAGCGACCGGGAAAAACTCTACATTCAGGCCCACTATTACGATGAGGTCACGCTGGAAATTGAGAAGGCTCTCGCCGTCTACGCCGAATGGAGGCAGATATATCCGCGGGAAACGCTCGCCTACGACAATGCCGCCCTTTCTCAAACGTCGATTGGGCAGTTCGACAAGGCGGTGGAATTGTCCAGTCAGTCGCTGCGCTTGGATCCCCAGGATCGCTATGGGCTAGCCAATCTGGCGGCTGCGTATGAGGGCCTCAATCGGTTTGATGAGGCAAAGAGCGTAGCCGATCGTGCAGTATCGCAAAAGCTGGACTCTCTGGGCATACATTTGGTTTTGAGCGACTTGGCACGATTCCGGGGCGACCGGGATGCAATCCAGCACGAACTCCAGGCGGCAAAAGGCACGCCGGATGAGGCATTCCTGATGTTTTGGAACGCGGTGTGGGAAAACTCCCTGGGTCATGTAAAAACAGCGCGAGGGCTGTGGCAACAGGCGCGGCAGGCAAACGCCGACATTGGAGCCAAGGATTTTGCGACAAACATTTTGGCGGTTGAAGCGCTGGAGGAAGGTGCTCTGGGATACCAGGTGGATGCCCGGCAAAAGGCTTCGCAATCGCTGCAACAGGCGCAAGAGCAGGATTCGGACACGCGCGCTATAGCGGCGATGGCCTTGGCCGTCGCCGGCGAGGGGCAAAAAGCGACAGCGACCATGGCCGCATTGGAGCGTTCCTTCCCAGAGAACTGGTACTTAAGGGTGATCGTCGCACCGCAAATTCAGGCCGGTGTGCAAATACTCAAGAATCAACCCGACCAGGCGATCAGTGCGCTCGAGCCGCTGCGCGCGTACGAATTTGGAATTGGTCCCCACGGCACGAGCGTAGGCGCTGTCTATTTGCGCGGTCTGGCTTATATGGGGAACCACGACGGGGCCAAGGCGGCAGCCGAGTTTCAACGTCTTCTGGACCATCGGGGCGCTGCTGGCTTCGACGTTGAGTATCCTGTCGCGCGCCTGAATTTGGCAAGAGCTTACGTATTGCAGGGAGACATGGCAAAAGCGAAAACAACCTATCAGGATTTCTTTGCCGCCTGGAAGGATGCCGATCCCGATATACCGGTACTCGTGCAGGCGCGGGCTGAGTACGAGAAGTTGAAATAGCGTTCGTGATTGGTTATTGGTCTTCATTCCGAACCATTCATTCGGAATCCTCCCTCCTCTGATCTCGTCTGATATGTTTTAGTTTCGCAGTGCTTCGCCATATGTCACTTGCAAAGCAGCCAAGCCGGTGGTCGGTGATTCTCGCCTTCGGGCTGGTGTATTTGTTTTGGGGCTCGACTTACCTGGGCATCGACATTGCGGTGCAGAGTATTCCTCCGGCGCTGATGTGCGCAGTGCGGTTTTCGATTGCGGGATCGGTGATGCTGGCGGTGTGCGCGCTGATGGGGCGCAGAGTTTTGTATTCGCCGCAGCAGATTGCGTTGTCGTGCGTGGTGGGAGTGTTGCTGCTGATGGGTGGCAACCTGACGCTGTCGTATGCCGAGCTGTCTGTGTCCACGGGGTTAGCGGCGTTGATTGTGGCGATTACTCCGTTGTGGTTTATGGTGCTCGATTCCCTGCTGCTGGGCGACCATCGCATCTCCGGGCGCGGCACGGCTGGGCTGGCGCTGGGTATTGTCGGATTGTTCGTTTTGTTCTATCCCGAGCTGACTTCCAGGACTGCTTTGGGCCATAAAGAATTTTTGGCGTCGCTCAGTCTGATTGGCGGATCGTTCAGTTGGGCCCTGGGATCGGTGCTATCGAAGCGGTGGCAATCGGGCATGGATGTGTTCAGCGCAACGGCCTGGCAGGTGATTGCGGCAGGAGTGGCGAATTTTATTTTCGCGGTGATTGTCGGGGATTTTTCGCGCGTGGTGTGGACGGCGCGCAGTTTGGGCGCGGTGTTTTATCTGGTGGTGTGCGGGTCGTGGATTGGATACACCGCTTACATCTGGTTGCTGGAGCATGTTCCGACGTCGAAGGTTTCGACTTACGCTTACGTGAATCCCGTGGTAGCGGTGTTTCTTGGCTGGCTGATTTTGCACGAGAAGGTGGATCGATTTATTTTTGCCGGCAGCGCGATTGTTGTGCTCTCGGTGATTCTGGTGACCAGCGCTAAGGTGAAGCATACGAATGCGGCGGAGGCGGAGTTGCCAGCGGTGGAAGCGGCGAGGGATTGAACATGACGCGGTGGAGGCGACACAGGAGCCAATTGACGGCTATTACATTCTCGGAATAGGCTCAAAGGATGAACGATCCGCGATTTGAATTACTAAAATCCGCGCCGCTCGATAGCTGGGTTGCTCTCTCCGAAGACGAGACTCGTATCGTGGCCGTTGGAAGGTCCTACTCTGAGGTCGTGGAGAAGAGCGAGAGCGCGGGCGTCACCGACCCAGTGTTGATAAAGACGCCGAAGGAATGGCAGCCAATCTCGCTGTGAATCTGAAAATTCCTTATAAGAAGTACCCTGCGCCTGGCGGCTTCTATTACACCGCCGCAATCCCAGTAGACATCTCGCGCCCCGCCAAAGGCTCGCTTCGTTCCAAACGTTTCGATGCGATCATCGACTCGGGGGCTGCGGGATGTCTCTTTCATGCCGCAATCGGACGGGCCATCGGGCTAGGTATTGAGAGCGGCCAACTGGAATACACCCAAGGCGTAGCTGGAAAATCGAAGGTCTACGTCTTTGAAATAGCTCTTCATGCTGCGGGCGCTACGATCCTGACTCTCGCGGGTTTTTCCGATGATCTTCCAATCGCAGGGCTGCTCGGAATGCGCGGGTTCTTCGAAAGCTTTAGAATCACATTTGATCCGGCCTCACTCCAAGTGGAACTGGAACGCTTCCATCGTGCGTAAACTCACGATGTTGCAGATGTGTTCCGGAGCTTTGCGAATGTGCTACAAGTGTGCGGGTGCTGAGTCTCTAAATGGCGAATTGCGTTAGTTGCGGTATTCCGTTGCCGTCCTCGACCTGGGGTAAGTCCAGCGACACGTGCCCGGGCTGCCGCAGAATGGCGGCGCAGTCGGTTGTGCTTACGCCCGACGGCACGGTGGCACAACAACCGGCGCCTCCGCGCGCCAAAACCTCCAGCCTGCGATTGTCGGTGACTACGGCGATCGTGGGCATCAACGTCGCTGTCTTTGTGCTGATGGCGCTCAGCGGCGTTTCTATCGTCGAGCCTAGCCTGCAACAGCTTTTGAAATGGGGAGCCAACTGGGGACCATTGTCGCTCGGGCCTCAGCCCTGGCGAATACTGACGTCGAATTACGAGCATATCGGGATCATCCACATATTTTTTAATATGTGGTGTCTGCTGAACCTGGGAGCGCTGGCCGAGCGAGTGTTTGATCGCTGGACTTACATTCTGATCTATACGGTTTCCGGAATCGGCGGAAGCCTGGCGAGCCTTTGGTGGGATCCGACAAGGTATGGCGCGGGAGCATCTGGAGCGATCTTTGGTTTGGCCGGCGCGCTGCTGGCGGCGCTTTATCTGGGAAAGTTTCCGATTCCGCGCTCTGCGCTAAAAGGCACAATGAAAAGTCTGGTGATGTTCGCCGGATACAACCTCCTTTTCGGGCTGGTGCCGGGAATCGATAACTCCGCGCACATTGGCGGGCTGTTGAGCGGGGCGGCGCTGGGGGCTTTCTTTTCCGGTCACCTCATGGCAGCGCCCGAGGAGCGGCAGCGCTGGCGGACTTATGCACTGGTGGGCACGACCGCGATAATTATTGTAGCGTTCGAGATGCTGAAGAAGCGGGCCGCGCTTCCGGAGAGATGACGGGAGCCAACACAGATTTCACTTCGAGGCCTCCACATCCTCGTCATCATCTACAACCAAATCCACGATGTGCCCCCGCACAGCGTAGGTTTGTTTGGCCGCGCCCGGAGGTTGAAAACTCACCTGCACAGGATTTCGCTGCCACGCCGGCGAACCGCAGGCTGAGTCTGGCGCAGCGTCTTCTGATATGGCATCGCCGGCGAGCAACTTCTTCACGACTGGCTTGCGGCGGCTGACCTGCGCGACGATTGCATACTTCCTGCCGTCGTCGGCGACGCCGCAGTAAGCCACGTAGTCGCGATACCAACTCGCGGCGGAATACAACGCGTCAAACTCGGGCAGGTTGAGCGCGGAAAGTTTCCCGCTCACGCGATCGACCAGCAGCCATCCACCACGCTGCCACAACCAGCGCGGATTCGCTTCGTCGGGAAGACTGTCGTTGACGCGAAAGACTCGCCGCGCGACGAAGAGCCTATCGGTCACCTCATGCGGCGTTCCAAGAATGTATTCCTTAGGCCGCCCATCGACCATCAGCGCGCGCACTTTCAGAGTCGGCGGTTTGCTGTCGCCGAGGCCGGAGAACCGGGGCTCAGAAGACCAGGGCACGGTCGTCCACTTGCCGAAGGTGATAACGTGCGGTTTAGTGGCTGCTACCGCTTTGATGGGCACTAAAGAAGCCAACAAAAGCGTGAGGAAAGAAAGTGTGCAGGTTCTCATACAGCGCCAGAGTAAATACCAGGTTCGATGACCGCAAGGTTATCGGTCACAAATTAGTGCGGTGGATTCCGAATCGGGAAGATGAAATATTATTCATTCGATTGACCATCTAAATACCGACGGCAAACCGTTGGCGATCACACGTTCTGTTGCTTGTAGAATCAGTTAGAACTGTCCGGCGCAGAACTATCCGGTGAAGTGTAGCAAGGCAAAGTGGCAATAAGTTGCATGCGGTAATTTATTTCTTTGCCAGGCTCTGCGCGGTGCTTGAGGATTCTGTACAACTTCGATAGGGAAACCGACTTCTTATATATATGGGGGAACTGTCGATACGCCGGCGTGCGCCCAGAATTCTGGTAGTTGACGATCAGCCGAGCGTGGCCGGATTGATGAGCCAGTTGCTGGGCATTCGTGGATACGAAGTCGTCACCGCGGCCAATGCGGAACAGGCCGAAGCCGAGGTGCGCAGAGATCCGCCCGATTTGATTTTGTCTGACGTCCGCATGCCGGGCAAATCTGGGTATGAACTTTGCCGCGAGTTAAAGGACGATCCGGTTACGCGCCTCATTCCTTTCGTTCTCATCACGGGGTTGAGTGACAGTGCCGATAAAGTGCGCGGGATCGAGGCCGGAGCCGACGACTTTCTGAACAAGCCTGTGCTGGCGGAAGAACTGGTGGCGCGAGTCCACTCGCTGTTGCGGTTGAAGGAATTCACCGATGAATTGGAAACGGTGGATTCGGTTTTGTGCACGCTGGGATTGATTGTCGAAGGGCGCGACCCGTATACCGAGGGCCATTGCGAACGGCTGGCGCTGGGCGCGGCCGAATTGGGCCGTCATTTGGGCTTGGATGAGGATTCCATTCTCGCGCTGCGCCGCGGCGGCTATTTGCATGACCTGGGAAAGATCGCGGTGCCCGATGAGATTTTGAAAAAAGGCAGCAACCTTTCCGCGGAAGAATGGCAGATCATGAAGCGGCATCCGATTACGGGTGAAACTATTTGCAAGCCGTTGAAGTCGCTGCGGTTGGTGTTGCCCATTATTCGCCACCATCACGAGCACTCCAACGGATCGGGCTATCCCGACCGCCTGACATCCCCCGAAATCCCGCTGCTGCCACGTATTTTGCAGGTGGTCGATGTGTATGACGCTTTGCGGACGGCGCGCCCTTACAAGCCAGCTTTATCCCACGATCAGGCGGCGCAGACCATGTCCGACGAGGCTCGCCGCGGGCTTTGGGACGAAAACGTGGTGGGCGAGTACTTTTCCATGCTGGAGCAGAAACGAGATGTGGCGTAATGGCGTCCGCGGGGGAAAGAAAAACGACTCAACGCAGAGGACGCCAAGATCGCCGAGAAGACCCTAGTTGCGTCCAGTTTTTCTCGGCGTGCTCCGCGTCGAAGTTTTTAGCCGTGGAGGGCGGAATCACCGTACAATAGCGCGTCGCCGGGTAATGGCAACAAATAGGGGGGAATTGACATCCTAAGTGCTTTCCGCTGGAGAGCGGGAAAAAGCGCCAAGACGACACTTCCGAGGAACGAATAGCTTGCAAAATCTTACCTACAGCATCGTAATTCCCGCTTATAACGAGGGCGCGCGCCTGGGAGCCACGCTGGACAAGGTGTTGGGCTATATCTCGCAGCATGGGTGCGACGCTGAAGTGATCGTCGTCAACGACGGATCCCGCGACAACACCGCGGACATTGTGCGGGAACGGGCGTTAACCAATCCCACGCTTCATCTCGTGGAAAATCCTGGCAACCGGGGCAAGGGCTACAGCGTCCGCAATGGCATGTTGCACGCGCAGGGCCGAGTAGTGGTGTTCAGCGACGCGGATTTATCGTCGCCCATCGAAGAGGTGCCCAAGCTTCTGGAAGCCATCGCGCAGGGCGCAGATATCGCCATCGGCTCGCGTTGGCTGAAGGCCGAGTTGCAGACTCAACGGCAACCCTTGCACCGGCAAATCTTCGGACGCATATTCAACGTGCTCCTGCGGCTTACTCTGGGATTGCAGTTTGCGGACACGCAGTGTGGATTCAAGGCGTTTCGCAGGCGCGCCGTGCAAAGCATCTTTCCGCTGCAACGAATCGAGCGCTGGGGATTCGATCCGGAGATTCTTTTTCTGGCGCGCAAATTCGGGTTCAGCGTTCGGGAAGTCCCGGTGGAATGGGGTCACAGTGGGGGGACTCGCATCAATCCCCTAGTGGACGGGTCGCGCATGTTTATGGAGATGTTGCGCATCCGCTGGAACGATTTGACAGGAAAGTACGATCGGGGACCGCTGCCAATCGCGCAGACGGTTAAGACGCTTCCCGGTACCCGTGCACCACGGGTGTGACCGTCACATGGCCGCGACTGTCATGCTCCAGTGTCATCTGAGGCGCGCACAGATCGCACAGCCAGAAATATTCCACACGAGCGGCGGGCTTACCTGTATTCGCATTTCCCGCCGATCCATTCGTCACGCTGTCCGTTAAGCTGGTTTCCATCCGAAACAATTTTCCCTGATGAAAGTATCGAAACGAAGCGGAGCACGATGGATTAGCGCACTTCGACAGCATTAGAACCCCTTGGCTGGCGGAACGTCAAATCATCGGAACCGGGCTGGTAGAGAGGTTGCGTTCCAACCATTAGATGTTTCCATTTTACAGCGGGTTGGCGCAAAACCAGGCGCGAGAAAATTGGCATGGCGCGATTGATTTTACAAATGTTACCTGCCGATGAACGTCTAGGCCGATCTTTCCGCTGATGCCGGAGCGGCTCCGGCGCTTGCGTGGATGGCATTGACCACGCTTTCTCCCATCTGCTGCGTTGAGACTGTAGGCTTCCCTTTTCCCGCCAAGTCGGCCGTACGCAGTCCTTGCCGAAGTGCACCGGAAACCGCGTTCTCGATGCAGACCGCTTCGCGCTCTAACTGAAAAGAATGGCGCAGCAGCATCGCAGCCGATAGGATCGCGCCCAGCGGATTGGCGATGCCTTTTCCAGCGATGGCAGGAGCCGAGCCGTGAACCGGCTCATATAGGCCGACCGGGCCGCCGATGCTGGCCGAGGCCAGCAATCCCAGCGATCCGACGATTCCGCCGGCCAGGTCCGAAAGAATATCGCCAAACATGTTCTCCGTGAGCACGACATCGAAATCCGCAGGATTCTGCACCAGCACCATCGCGGCGGAATCGACATACTGATGTGAGAGCTTCACTTCGGGGTAGTCTTTAGCAACGCGGGTTACGACTTCACGCCATAAGCGGGAGCATTCAAGAACATTCGCTTTATCGACCGAAAGAACTTTGCGGCGGCGGCGCATAGCCAGGTCGAAGCCGACGCGAGCGATGCGCTCGATTTCCGCGTCGCTGTAGCGCATGGTGTTAATTGCGGCGCGGGTCCCGGGAACACCCGGGTGGGAAACTTCCGAGATGGACCGCGGCTCGCCGAAATACAGTCCGCCCAGCAATTCACGGACGATCAGCAGATCGACACCCCGCGCAACTTCGGGCCGCAGCGGAGAACAGTCTTCCAAGGCCGGAAAAAATACGGCCGGGCGCAAGTTAGCATACGCGCCTAATTCGCGACGGATGCGCAACAGCCCGGCTTCAGGGCGAAGATGATTGGGATAGTGATCGAAAGCGGGGCTTCCCACGGCCCCAAGGAGCACTGCAGATGACGCGAGACACGCGGCAATCGTATCGGGAGGAAGCGGATCGTTGGCCGTGGCCAGTGCCGCGCCCCCAATGTGTTTGCTCTGGAGGCGAAGCTCGTGCCCAAAGGCATCCGCGACGGCTTGCAGTACTAAGACCGCTTGTTCGGTGACTTCGGGGCCAATGCCATCGCCGGGGAGAATGGTGAGATTGAGCAGCATGCGGGAATTAGTCTAACGCGGAATGCGCGCGATCTTCTAACTGCCGAGATTTTAGCTGCCAAGATTTGAAGTCGAAGAAGCCCGCTCCGATTTCAATTCAAGCAGCAGTACTCGTACCAGCATGCCATCGAAGCGCGTGCCGCTCATCTTGGCCAATTCGTCCAGAGCCTGGGCCGGGGTTCGGCCCGCGGAAAAGGATTGTTCTGCAATCATGTTGGCATAAGCATCGGTCAGGCCGATGATCCGCGCCCATAGCGGAATCTGCTCGCCGTGCAGGCCACCGGGATATCCGGTTCCGTCGAAATGTTGATGATGGTGCTCGATGGCCAAGCGCATGGCAGTGCTATGGGGAAGCGTGGAAACGATTTCCGCTCCTATGTGAGCGTGCGCGCGAACATGGCGAAACTCATCGTCGGTGAGCGGCCCGGTTTTGTTGAGGATGCGCTCGGGGATAAATATCTTGCCCACGTCGTGCACCCGCGCCGCATAAATCAGTTCGGAGATTTCATCCGCGGGCAAGCCGAGTGCGTGGGCAATAGTTTCGCTGTAGCGGGCCACAAGGTCGCCGTGGCCCGCTGTGCGCAGTTCGCGCGATTCGGCGGCGCGGCTCAACGCTTCGATCGATTCTTTGAGCAGAGTTACGTTGCAGCCTTCGTCTGTCCCGCACAGCTTGCGCAGCGTTGCCGTCAACTCTTCGAGATGTTCGGGGCCGGTGTCCTCGCGTTGCAGGAAGCCTTCGATGTAGGCGGAGATTTGCTGCCGCTGCCGGGCGAAATCCTGATTGTCGACGAATTCCTCAGCCGTCGAAACCAGATTGCCCCCAGAACGTTTGGAAACGTACATGCCCGCATCGGCCACGCGAATCAAATCTTCGATGGAGAAACCGTGGGTGGGGAAACTGGCCACGCCAAAGCTGCCGGTGATCTTGTGCTCACTTAACATGGGATCGCCGGCCAGCCACTGGCGCAGGCGTTCGGCCAACACCACAGCCTGGTCGGAGCCGGTCTCGGGCATCAGCACAATGAATTCATCGCCGCCGTAACGCGCGACGACGTTCGATTGCCGCGACTTTTGCTCCAGCAACCGGCCAACGCGCGCCAGCACCAAGTCGCCCTCAAAATGCCCGAGCGTGTCGTTGACTTCTTTGAATTTGTCGAGATCGATCAGCACGACCGAAAATGGCCGCCCCGAGCGCGAGGCGCGCTTCCACTCCGCCGATAAGGCTTCCCAAAAGAAGCGACGAGTTTTGATGCCGGTCAATCCGTCGGTAATGGACTGCTGCTGCAGCTTCTGGAAAACGAACGCATTATGCAGAGCGGTCGCGAGAAGGTCAGCCAGCGTGTTGAGAATGAGAACGTCTTGCGGCGAAAACGCGCTCTCGTTGCGGCTTTCAATATTGAGAACACCCATGAGCGATTCGCCGTAGTTGATAGGAATACAAAGCACCGCGCGAGCTTCGGGCAGAATGCCGTGCAGTTGGCCCTGCACCGCGTTCTGAACCAGCGCGCGCTCGCCAGTGCGGGCAACCCGCCCCAGAATTCCCACGCCCAGCGGAATGCGCTTGCCCATGGCGTGCGCGGTCGCGCCCGCTTCGGCTTTGATCTCGATTTCCTTGGTGCCGTAGTCGAGCAATCCAATGCCGATATGATCGAAGCTGAAGTTCTTCTGAATCTCCCCCACGATCTGGCCGAGCATTTGCACTGGATCGTCGCTTGAAATGGCGGTGCGGGAAATGTTGTTGAGGAAGGCAAGCTGCCGCGAACGCCGCTGCTCGTCGGCAAAGAGGCGGGCGTTTTCCACTGCGACCGAAACTTGTCCCGCGGCAGTGATCAGAACTTCCAGGTCACGCTGTTCAAATACGCGCTCGCGTTCGGTGCTCATGGCGACCATGACCCCGGCCGGTTTATTGCCCAGCAAAATTGGAGCCGCGACCAGACACTTGGCAGGATGTTCGGGAATGTGCGTGACCCCCAACTTGGCGCGAGTCTTTTCCAGGTCGGCGCGAATCAGCAAAGGCTGGCCGCTGCGGATTACATATTCGGTGAACGCATTTTCCAGTTTGCGCGTGCGCTTGGGGAGAACACGGTTGCCTTCCACTTCAAGTTCGAAGCGAATCTCGTCGCCTTCCTGAAACGCGATATAGAAGCTGCTGGTGTCGAAAATCTGTCCTAACTCCGTTTGCACCGCGCGCAGGATTTCGTCCTGATCCAGGCGCGAACTGATCGCCTGACCGATCTCGGTGAGCAATTCATATTCTTTGGTGCGGCGATGGGCCTCGTGCGTGACGACGTAGTTCTCCAACGTGAGCGCCAATTGCAAGGCCAAGCCCACCATGAGGCGCGGGCCGGAAGAACCAAACGCCCGGCGCTCGGCATGAGGAAATAAGATCACTCCGAAATTATGCTCCCGCGTTTGCAAGCTGACCGCAGTCAGATTGCGGATATCCGCCTGCGAAAGCACGCGCTTGAAGTCGGCGAAACTGGTGGCGGCTCCCACCGGAAGCGGCTCGGTCATCAGCGCAAGATCATGGACGGTAAAGATTCCACTCTGCCGATAGGTCAACTCCGAGATGTAGTCGCCGGCGCCGCTGACTTCCAGAGCATCGACGAATCCCGGTGAAAAACCCTGCTGCACCGAGGGCAGAACGCCGCGCCAGCGTTCTGTAATGCAGATGGCCGCGCGGCGCATGGGCAAGGCGCTCATCAGACGGGTTAGAGCGGACTGCATACTCGCAACCAGATCACCCGCCACTAACAACTGCCGGGGATCGACTCCCAAAGTCGACAACGCCAGGCTGCTTTCCTGCACCGAGTTGCGCTGATTTTCAAACAGCACCATCACCATGGCAATGCCCAACAGCATTTGCGGAACCGGCCCAAACATGTTGCTGGCGCTGCCCAGCCGGTCGCCCAATGAGCTTTGCATCTGCCCTACTCCGAGCAACGCCGCCCACAAGGCCAGAGCCAGGCCGAGCACCTGAAACGCCAGCGAGCCTCGCCGCTGCCCCCGCAGATAAAATACTGCGGAGCAATAGAGCAACACCGCGGCCAATCCGAGTTCCAACCGCAGGGCAGGTTGCGCGTCTGGCTGAAAAACCCCGCCGACCATGTGTTCGCGCAGAGATAAGCTGGCGAGAATCACTCCGCCCACGCCCAGTGCGGCGTCATACCACCGGAACTGATACGAAGCGCGCATCAGCCGCGTGGACACGAAGATGCACAGCGCCATGGCGACTAGAAACAGCGAACTGAGAAAGTAGGTCAGCGCCGAGGCCGAACGGTAAAACGAAAACGCGTCCAGCGTGTAGTGCAGCGAATAAGCGGCCCAGGCTAATTGCCACGCGCGAAAGTACGCCTGCCGGCTCTGTTCATGGAGGTAAGTGAAGACCAGGAACAGCAACAGCGAAACAATGCCGGGAATGATGACGACGCTGATAGCAACGCTATTCATAGTGGCGGCGCAACATCCTTCCCACAAAACCTGCTGGTTCGCCTACGGGAGAATCGTTGGATTAATGTTTTCACAGGAATCCAGTGAACACAATCACATTTAAGTACACCTTGCGGCAGAATAACTAGCAGGTAAATCATGTATTTACGGACATTGTTCCGACGGGTTCCTGGAATGGCCGAACTTGACGCAACTTTTTCTCACTCGTAACATCGCACTAACCTTGCAAGCGCCCTAACGCTCCAAGACATTTCTCATGAGCCCATCTTCCGGCATTTCTGCAGGATCGGCCGCGCCCCGGGTACGCTTTGCGCCCTCACCCACTGGATTTCTCCACGTGGGCAGCGCGCGGACATTCATTTTCAATTGGCTTTACGCGCGTCACAACGGCGGGACGATGATCCTGCGGCTCGACGACACCGACGTTGAACGCAATACGGAAGCCTCGGTGAATTCGATTTTTGAAGGATTGAAGTGGCTCGATCTCGGCTGGGACGAACAATACAAACAATCGGAGCGGGGAGACCTTCACCGCCAAATTGCGGAGGCCATTTTTCAGAAAGGCCTGGCCTATCGCGACTTCACACCTGCGCATACCGGAGACAGCGAACGATCGGGAGTGCAGGGCACGTGGCTGTTCAATCCTGGGATGCGGGAACTTTCTGCCGAAGAAAGCGACCGCCGCGCCACTTCGGGTGAGCGCTTCGCCTTGCGCTTTCGCGTGCCTCGCGAGGGCGGACAGCTTATTCGCTTTGATGACGCGGTTTACGGCGAGCAGGTAAAAGCTGCGGCCGATATCGAAGACTTCGCCTTGTTACGGTCCGACGGCGTCCCGACGTATCACCTCGCCTCATGCGCGGACGACGCCGATCTGCACATCAGCCACATCATTCGCGGGCAGGATCACCTCACCAATACATTCAAGCACGTGCTCATCTTCAAAGCCGCCGGCGTGACGGCCCCGCGGTTCGCTCACTTGCCGCTGCTGGTCGCGCCCGATGGAACCAAGCTTTCCAAGCGCCGTCACGGGCCAGTGGTAAGTGTCACAACCTATCGCGATGCAGGATTTCTGCCCGAGGCCTTCATGAACTTTCTGTGCCTGCTGGGTTGGTCGCCGAAGAACGATCGCGAACAGATGAGCCGTCAGGAGTTGATCGACGCGTTTTCGCTCGAAGGCATCAATCGTGCGAATGCGGTGGCGAACTTCAAGGAACCGATGGCATCTCCTAGCCTTGTCATTCCGAGCGAAGCGAGGAATCTGGGCACGGCTGCCACTGAGGACACCTTCGACCCCAAAGCCCTCTGGCTCAACGCCGAGCACATCCGTACGCTCTCGGTGGAGGAATTAAGCGGACGGCTGCTGCCTATCGTTCACGAAGCCGGATTCAACGTCTCCGCCGAGAAAATGCTTCAGATCACGCCTCTGATACGTGAACGCATCAAGTTGCTGCGCGAAGTCCTGACAGCGGCTGATTTCTTTTTCGCGGACCAACTCCCGCCCTATGATCCCACCGAACTGATCCCACAGAAGGGAGACGCGGCAATGGCGGCGAAAGTTCTGAAGCGCGCCCACGAGGTGCTGGCGAATGTCGAATTCAAACACGACCCGCTGGATCAGGCTCTGCGCGCCGCCGCCCAGGAACTTGGCGTCAAAGCCGGACAAATGTTCCAGCCCATCCGCGTAGCCGTCTGCGGACGCAAGAACGCTCCGCCGCTGTTTGAGACGCTGGAAGTGCTGGGGAGAGAAAATACGCTGAAGCGAATAGAGGCGGCGATCAAGAATATCCAGTAAGTTAGCTAGGCCACGGAGATTTTAACGTGCGGGAAGAAACTCTCAAACGATTCTTTCAGGGCGAAGCCAGTGCTTCGGATTTGGCGCTGGATGTTGCTGGGTCGACCGAGGCCGTTAGCCCGACAACCTCTCGTGTGGCGATTGAAGACATGGACAGCGAGTTTTCGGTTACGCGCCCTATGCTTGCGTCCCTAACGGATGCGGTTCTGGCCGGAACACTTCCTCCCGACTCACTTGGAACGATTGGTTTCGCACTGCAAACTTCCGACAAATTCGTCTGGGATGGCGATTCGGACGAACTGGTGGCAAATGTGATTTCGGATTGGTCGTGCCCTGAAATCAATCATCCGCTTACCCTCGAAAATATCGCCAAGTTTCGTGCGTGGCTTACTGGGGCTGAGCCATATCCAGCCAGGCCGCGGGGAACTGCCGGCGATTGTGGGCGTCTCGTCTCGATACGAGAAAAGAAGTCAACAAACGCTGATCGCAACCTCGGGCCTGGTGGTGTCGGCGGGAGTGTGAACGACCGTGTCTGTTCATAAGTCCGCACCAATGGCTACCGAACAACCGCGGCAAAACCCGCGCCAGCCGCGAGTTTTTGTGCCCGGCATATCTTCCTCATACCAAAGTAATGGCACGAATTACCAAAGCGCATAGCACGTGGGACATCTTCTCGCTCTCACAAGCCGATGAGATGTTGAGACCACAACATCACCAGAACACCGGCCCATGGGAAAAGAAGAAATGGAAGAACTTCATATCCGCATCGCACGCGTTACCGACGATTTGCGCACCATTCAACGGGAACTTAACTGCGCCGCCATGCAAGCTCCTAGCGACCCGGAGCTGATGGAAGCGCTCAATTCTCTATCGGAAACCGAGCCGATCGAAACGCTGCGCACGGCGCTTGACCAGATGCGCCACTTTCTCTGGTTCTATTCGCAGGTGATGAATAACGAACCTGAACTGGGCGACAAACTGCGGCAAAATATTTCCGGAAAAACCACCAGCGACGAGAAGCCCAAGGTGGAGAGTTCTTTTCTCGATCAACTTTCGCGCGCCGATGAAGCCATGCTGCTGCACCACCTTGCCGAAGCCAAGCGACAGAAACCAAATTAAAAGCTGTTCGAAACCTGCCCGTCCACGATAGTGGCTTGGACTTCGCCTGCCGTTGAGAGAACGGTGAAGCTGGCCTCCGCACCCGCAGCCAGCGAGCCGCACCGCTGTCCCAAACCCACGACCCGCGCCGGATTCAGCGTGGCTGTCCGCACCGCATCGCGCAGGCTCCAGCCCGCGAATTCAGTCACGTTGCGCACGGCGCGGTCCATGGTAAGAACGCTGCCCGCCAGTCTGCCCTCCATCGTACACTTGCCATCTTTCACGTCCACGAGCATCGGGCCGAGCTGATAGCGGCCATCGGGCATGCCGGTAGCGGAGATGGCGTCGGTGATCAGCACCGCACGCTCAACTCCTTTGGCGCGGAGAAAAATCTGCACCACTGCCGGCGAAAGATGAATTCCATCGGCAATAATGTCGGCCGTGATGCGGTCGTCAGTGAGCACTTCGGCAATGATGCCGGGGTCGCGATGATCAAGCGGACGCATCGCGTTGAAAGTATGTGTGGCGTGGCGCGCTCCGGCTTCCACCGCCGTGCGGGCAACAGGCAGTTCGGAATCGGAATGTCCAATGCTTACGCAGACGCCTCTTCGCGCTGCCTCGGCGATTACTTCCATTGCGCCGGGCAGTTCGGGGGCAATCGTCAGGACACTCACATGCCCGCGTGCCGCCTGCCAGAGACGCTCGAATATCTCGACGGTTGGTTCGATCAGATTTTCCGGCGGATGCACTCCCCTGCGTTTGTGACTGAGAAACGGCCCTTCCAGATGAATGCCCAGAGGCCGGGCGACCACGTCGCCATTCGTCGCGGAGGCCGAAGCCGCCTCAATTGCGCCGGCGATACGATCCAACGCCGCGCAAGTCTGGTCCAGTGGAACAGCCACCGTCGTAGGAAAGTAGCCGGTCACTCCGTGGCTGGCGAGAAACTTTCCCAACCTCGGCAATTCCGTCGGAGAAGCCAGCATCACATCCAGCCCCGCTCCGCCATGGATGTGAATGTCGACAAATCCAGGCGCCAGAATAGAGTCGGGAAAATCCACGACGCGAGCACCGGCTGGGATTTGATGCGCAGCGCGCGAGCTCACGCTGGCAATCACTCCGTTTTCAATCACAACGATCGGGTCAAGAATTTCTTCGAGGGGCGTATAAAGCGCGCGGGCAGTGAATACAGTCTTCATGGAGTTGGCAGCAGTCATGGTATTCGCAGTTCCAGCTTTAGCGCAAAATTCAGATCGAGTCTTTTATTCGCCAGACCTCATCAGGCGAGCGAAGCAGCGATTCCGGTCGCGCTCCCCACGCTTATAGTCCGACGCGGAAGATCGCAGCCCACCGATCCACCCTGCCCAGCCGCGAATGCTATAATTTTCGTGTACGTGTGATGTGGGCGATCATGGAGCACCTCAGTCCTTCGGTGCCCATCTCACAGTCGGGGAGTGGCTCAGCCTGGTAGAGCACCTGGTTCGGGACCAGGGGGTCGGAGGTTCAAATCCTCTCTCCCCGACCAATATTTTCAAGCACTTAAACTACGCTTCTGGTTTTCCGTCTACATCGATGGTGTCGAAATTGTAGACGGTCATGTTTTTCTGGATTTCCCGCTGGGTTTCCATCAAGAATTACAATTTGATCTTCCTGCAAGAACTCGCCTTAGTCTTCCAATAGAACATCCACGCAGGGTCCAGTGCCGAAGTCCGCGAATCGTTCCTCGCGACTGACGGCCGATCAGCCGGCTATTCTCTCGGATCCACATAAAATCAATCTAGTCAGAGATGCACTGTGCCGACTGTGTACCCACCTATTTCGATGCGGTGTGCCTCGGAGTGTACCGCGCGCAGGTAGATTATCGGTCAAATTCCAAATTGAAAAGCGTGTTCAAGACCCTCTCTACAGCTGTACGGTAGATGCCAATGTCACGATCAGTGACATCGACAGTCGCTCTTTCATGTATGAATTTATTTCTCAACTCGTAGTAGTGGTTGGCTACGTCGATGATGTCATCAGGAATCGTGATCTTCGATCTTACGGTCCTTATCACTTCGCTCCGCCTGCTAAATAGTTGACGAAGTTTGGCGTCGGTAAATTCATGGGCGGGGAACAAGTCTTTGCGGTGAACCATGAATTCCTTTAAAGCAATTTCGAAATTGCTATCCAAGAGAATAAGAGCAATGCGATTCCTCGTTTCCAACTGATAGCGTTCAATGAGATCAATCGCATCGATTGCTTCGACTAGTCCAACTGTCCACGGCTGTTTGTCTGTTTGAGCTTGATTCTTAGCTTTCTGCCGGACTCCACGGGGCCTGGTCTCACGTGGCAGTGCGGGGAGTATCAGACGCCTACCGGCACGAGTCTCCACGGCCTGAGCTATTTCTATTTCTCCTTTTTCATACCGCGTTACATGTCCCGGCCAGTCGTCCTTAAAACGCCTTGAAAGCTTGCTGAAGTGCGAAGTCAGATCGATTAGCGTTGGCCGCAGAGCACGAAAGACAGGATGATCGAAATTAATACCACTTTTGTTGCTAGTCCACGGCATCCCTTTCGCTGGACCTTCGAGTCGTACCAGTGCACGGCAGAGTGAGATGTCGGGGTGCGGAACACCGGCTTCATTTGACACAAGATATCCAACTTCGCGAGTCTTCACTTCTTTTTCAATCAACCGGTGATTGCAGTAAAAATAGACTCCATAGTTGTCTTCTTCGGATACTCGATCCCGAATGAGTCCTGCAGTGATCTCGAACGATATTGTGCCAACTCCTTTCACATCAACGGTAAACGCGGCTCTCCGCGGCCCGTGACTCGGTGGAAATGCCCAGGCTTCGAACCCGATGGGAGCGACAGGTTCGCCATTCAGCTTTATGAGGCAGCCCTTTCTGAGAAACCACTCGTACGTCTGTCCCAGATGTACTCTCAGCGCGTCGACGTCGTATTCGGCGATTGGGTTGCGAAGATGGGAGAGGTGTACCTCGGTCGTACCTGGATCGATGTCTGGTATAGCGTATGCGGGTAGGAGCCAATTGTCTGACTCGATCCACGTCGGAGTTATATCCAGCTCATGTGTTTGCTGGTTGGCGAATCGAGTTTTGATTGTGGTGAATTCTGCCAATGCGATTGCCGACCGTTTACCGCCGACTCCGAAAATCCCAATGATGACTGCGGAGGGATCGTTGCGACTCCGTCCTGGTGCTATTAGCAGGGGCAGATCATCGTGATTGACCCCGCCAGCGTTGTCGCGTATTGAAATCAACTGTCGCTCGATGTCCAACGACAGTTCCACAATGAGCTCGCCGCTGAAAGCACGATCTGACCATTGGTCCAGAGAATTGTCAACAAGTTCGCATAGTCCTGTTTTCAGATCGTAATCGCTTATGATCGACAAGATCATTCGTTTGACGGGTGTTCCGTCAATGGGAGCGATTTCAGTCTTACGGTCAACCATACTGCGCCCCGCCTTTGTTGGTGCAGATACTATAGAGCTAACTCGACCACTTGGATATTAGGTGGTTGAGCGTTGTCGAAGTACCTCCTCGTATATGTCAGTGAGGTAATAGTCAGTAACACCAATGGCCTCGATCTTGAGCGTGAGCCCCTCCAACGTGGAGAGGTAATTCGTCCAAGCGTCAGCGCTTCCGAACTGGTTGTTCAGAATGGTCCCGCATGGATGTTAGGCTCCCAGCGCCGCCACTCTGATCCTCGATTCACCATCGTCCCCTTGTCGCTAGACCCAAACTTCGTATTAAAATCGAATGAAGTTACCCGCGCCGCACGATTTTCGACTCCCGGGGCGCGATCGCCGACTTCTTCGGTTGTGCTAACTTCTTGCGAGGTGGCAGGAAATGTATCAATGCACCGCAGAAAATCAGTAGAAGACACTGATCAAAAGTCACCACACCACGAAACAACAGCACTACACTTAGGCAAAATGATGCCTTGGGCCAACCCAGTGCGAGGACTAGCGTGCGGATTCTTGGCGGGTCCCACATTAGTAGTCCTCACATATAAAAGCGATACTCTGGACGGATCTTCATGCCCACTGGAACTTCGGCAAGGATTTGCCCGACGCGTCGGGAAAACGCCGTCGTAATGGGGTCCCAACAAGCAAAATCGGCGGTGTTCCAATTCATCTTCGTGAGTGCCAAGACTTCCTTCAGTACGACGTCCCAAGGACTGTCACCAATATGCTCCAATATCTCTAACGGTTGTGGCACTCTGGCACCTGGATAAGTTCGTAAGAAAGGCACATACCCCACCGTATAGAGTAATAAATCTGCTTCGCTGAATTTAACGTATGTCCCGCGTAACGGAGGATAGTCTCCTTTCCGATAGAACTGCAGGCCACGTGAACCAAGCGCCACGAAGTCCCGCCGTGGAACCAACTCACAAGCTTCTTCGAACCCTGCTAGTTCCTCCTCCCAAAATCGCGAGCTCTTGTGCACAACAATGCGAGTTGGAAGGCTGCCACGATTTTGCTTCTGATACAGTTCGATCACATCGCGTAATAAACTGGCGGCCAGCTGCTTGTCGAGGTGCGGCGACTTGCCTTGGCGCTGTTCGTCCCATTCGAAAGTGCCGCCGCGTAAGACGTATCCATCACCCGCTGCTGTAAATGCCTGCGCCATTGACGTCTGAATCCGCGGAGTCTCTCCGAATAATTCACGATAGAAAGACACGCCAACGAAGCAGACTCCCGGTTCGAGCTCCGCCAGGCGCCACGGCGAGCCACCGGCTTTGTGATATAGAGCCGTCGTAAAGTTCCAAGCACGTGTCGCCACATCCTGTGTTCTCTGGCCTGGGCTAGCCAGGGCAGCTGTCAATCGCAAAGTGCGCGGCCATACCAACTGTGTGGGCATTCCGAATTGCATTGCCTCGGCTTTCAGTCCTCGCCGCAAATTCTGATGCCCAGCCTCCTCTTCTTCCAAACTGCCAGGGTCGAGGGCGGAAAACAAAGAACCCTGCAAAGAATCGACCTTTGACTTCTTCTTTCGCTTAGCGCGCTGTTCGCGCACGCGTTTGGCGCGCGCGCGGCGATCCTCCACCGTGCAGCGGTCGATGACGTCTTGTGGCATGCAGCAAAGCACTACGTCCGGTCTTTGGTCGCGCGCCGCCAATACCTCTAAGGCTCGGACGTACAATCCCACTACCTTCTTGACACGCTGCGCGTAGTCGTCAGTTGACAGGGCGGTCCTAATTTCCACATCCCGAATGCTCTCCCGCCAGGCCTCGCCGAAGTTAAGCTCACACTGGAATTGTCCGCTGGAATTGATTCCGGGAAAGTGTGGATATAGGAAAGGTTGTGCGCCTTCGTTCGTCAACATGCCACGACAGGCATTCAGCCAAGCCTCCGCGTCTGCGATCATTCCTGAAGGACCGACGATACCGACAATTATGTTTTTCAATGCGGGCCCGGATTGACCGACCAGGCTATACGGGCCATATAGTGCCAGCCCCGTTTTGGGGTCAACGTGACGTTGCTGTCCCCCAAATGCTAGAAGCGGCTCCGAAATCAGACCAGACTCGAAATTCGGCACCCGCACCATTGGGCGGGGAGCAGAACGACGGCGACTGTACTCAGCGCGATTCATTCGGTCTCCTCATCGACGGGCACTGCTTCATCGATTTCTCCGTCGTCCAGCTCCTCAATCTCCACGTCCTCATCTAGAGAAGCATCGAGAACAATCTCAGCACGTTCCTCTTCGTCAGCAGCAATCACTGGGGCCTCTTCGTCTAGCAGCTGCATCAGATCCCTTTGATCACTACCAATGCCGAATGCAAGCTGGATATGAGCGGGTGCAGTAGCGACCTCCAGAAACTGATCCCCGGCGCGGATAGCGATCGGTCCACCTTTACCCCCGCGGAGAATGCTTGTCCAGAAGCGAATGTGAAATAGAACCTGCATGTTGCGTTCCGGGCCTGTCCAGCGTATGACCTTCCGCCCAATGTCCGGCCCTGTGGCAGCAGTGTGCCCATCGTTGGAAATCACCCACGTTGGAACCACTTGGATGTAGAACTTGTTAGCGAGAAAGATCACCTGCACATATGCTCCCAAGTTTCTCCAAAACAACACGCGATCATCTTTCACCACGGGTTTGGCCACGGTGCGCAACGCCTTCTTCTTCCGTGGAGTCCAAGTAATCGTTCTCGCTTGCCCGTCCCTATCGGGAAAAAAGAACCGACCCTGCTTCTCTTCGTCAATCACGAGTCCCGCTCGACCCAGATGCCTCCCAATCGCCATGTTGAAGAGCGATACCACCAGTTTCCGCAAGTCCTCATCCCGAACGAACGTCGCCATATCAACAACCTCGACCGTGTTTTCATCGATCACGGAAGCTAATGCTCCGTCTGGATCTTCCAAATCATGGAAGGTGATGATTCGCTCTCCGTACATACGAAACGCCGGCATGAAGCGTCGTTCCGGCTCGATTCCCTCACTCTCTTGCGCTGCCCGAATTACCTGCTTAATCCGACTCTTGGAAGGCGGAAGCTCTTCTCCTTGGGCATTGACCCGGACTAGATCATTGGCAATCTCTGCGGTGTACACGTACCGAGGCAGGCGCTCGATCGGAAGCAAATTGCAATACAAGGTTTCTGTCACAACATCGGGATCAGCATCCGGAACCGCCCGCTCGGCGATCAAGGTGGCGCGTTCGATTCGGCCATCGGCCGTGATCAACTGACCGCGATGCATGACCGGGCGTGGCAAGGGCTCGTTTCTCAGGATCGCCAGTAACTGGCGTAGCCCTTCGGCGAACCGATCGGCTCGAAGGTCAATGGCCTTGAGATGTCGTAGCAGGAACGGAATGAAAGGACAGTCTGCGACGAGGAGTGGAATCAGACGCGCTCTGCGATTATCCGGGTCCGTATGTAAAACGGCGTGCCACTCCGCATCCGTCCAACCACTAATGCTCTGGAAATACGCCGGAGTCATCACTACCGCAATGAAGCGGCTTTTTTCCAAACCCTCATTTACTTTGCGGGGGATGCTTTCGCCGGCTCGAATTTCCGCTTCGTCCACCCAGACCGTTAGCTGCTGCCCTCCATATAGTTCTGACTCGATCGCACCCGCCAGTTCGCGCACAACCGACTTGTCTTTCGAGCTATGAGAAAGAAACAAATCGCGCGTTACCGGGCCGGCTTCGGGGGCGTATCCTGCAGCTGTCAGCAGTGTCTCGTAGGGCACTTTGTACAATTCCGCAAGCTTGCGCAACATTGCGGGGGATGGGTTCTCTGCTTTGCCCGTTTCCAATTGTGACAGGTAGGCATTCGAGATCGAAGTCCGTGTTTCGACGGCACGTAGGGTTAATTCGGCATCGGTACGGCTCTTCCTTAAGAGGGTGCCTAGCGAGTCCAGCATTTAGCCACTCTAGCCCTGCTTGCTTGAAATAACAAGCATAATTGCGCCACGCTCACTTAAACAAGCGTAGGCATACAATCTTCGCTCGGCTAAATTCTATTGAAACCAGGTTGTGGACCTCTCAGTCAATTACGGAAAAACTGAAAGCGTTAACCCGGTAATCCGGCTCCAGCATTGGCACTCGATAAGCGCGCTTTGGGCCGCCCCTAATGTGTGTCGGCAGCGTGCCAAGTTTGGTAAGCCTATCGGTCAGCCGGAAATCTGCTTTTGCCGACCTTCTTTGGCTCTGTTAGCTGATCAAGTGAAAACTGTGAAAACTGTTGCCGAAGCGGAAGTGAGCCGAGGAAAATGTAGGGCGCGAAGCTTTGCAGAGCTTTTGCGCCCTTTTTCTTTGGAACCTGTTCCTATCCCCACGCGCGGTGAGCGCCTTCAGGCAACGCAAGCAAGTGCATCGTTATTTGCCATGTCGGAACTTTCGGTGAATACCTCCGCCCCCGCACCGCGTAGGACCGCAAGGAACTCGTGCTTTGCTTGCGTTTCACTAACATCGATAACGATCCGACTGTATTCATTTCGGAACGCCTGAATGAATCCTACGAGATCGCTGACGCCTGACGCATCGAGGGGGAGCATTATCAGCACATACGCTGTTTCGCCGAAAAACGTACCGAACCTTATCTTGCCGCGTAACGTCGGGAACTCAAATCCGTTATAGGTGATGGTTGGCATCGGTTTTCCTCCTTGAACAAGTGGCGATGTTGACCATGGGTCGTCTCTCGAACAGACGGCCCCTTTTTCATTTGGAAGTGCCAAATCTGGCCACCATGTTATCACACATAGTGTTGCTATTTATTTGATATGATCTGTTTTTCACACAATATGTGTCTTCATGAGGAACTCATATCACTACGTTACAGTTGTTTATTTCTTAACGATAGCCGACGCCCTCCTGGCACTTGACTCGCATTTTGCAAACAGATAGGCTCAGCCGTCGACGTAATGTGAAGAAAACGGATGACGACTCAAAAGAAGAAGGCGCGGCCCCACGCCTTAAATGCCCAAGATAAGGCAATCTCAGCGCCGCCCGCGGCAGGAGGCGTGTCCCTGCCCGAGACGGACCTGTCAGACAGAAAACTCGCGACGTCGGCACTCTTAACGTTTTATCGGCTTCTGCGGAGAGAGAGCCGACAAAGCCTAGCTGGCAAAAGCGGCATCAGCCCCAGCCTGCTCGGCATGATCGAAAATGGAGATCGACTTCCCACGCAAAAGACGCTTGAGAAACTAGGATCCGAACTTCAGTTGAGCATCCATCAACGCTTTCAACTGCACGCCATCGCAGGTTATTCAGCGCAAGTTCCAGAAACGGCCGGGTGGGAAATCCGTGCAGATGACGTGCGCAACGGCAACCTCCTGTTTTTGCGCGATATGTCGGTGGAATCGAACTTCCAACTCAGCCTTGATATCGAAGAAGCTTGGACCGTTACTGAAAGACCTATGGCGCTGAACGAGCCTGTATTAGCAATGCTCAAGGAGAAGTTGCTTACAACAAACGCCTCGTACGTATATTTTGTTTCAGCACGCTACGGCGAGGAGGATTTCGCGAAGCTGTGGGATCGCTTAGGTATCAAAGCGGATTCGCGGTGGCGGGAGAAACAAGCAGAGCGGAGGAAGGAAGGAAAACCGGCGCAACTCGCCTTCGTTCTGAGTCCACCGACGTTGTGCGCTCCAACACATACCATCGCACTTTTCAACCCACGGTCGCCAACCAAACCGAAGTTTGGTCGAACAGTTCACCATGGTTTTGGCGGTCCAGTAGGCGTTTACGCGCTCGATATGATGCTTGTCAATCGACTAGTGTCATTCCTTAACGATATATACATTGATTGCGAGAAGAATCCAGGCGTAACGTTCCCGACGGACCCGAGTATTTACGGCAGCTTCAGACTGTTGCCGTCGCCGGGTAGCTAGGGCGAAACGAATCCCTAGTTATTGAGCGGAACGCTACACTTCCGCACACGGCCGGAAGGTTCTGTCAGCAGGAGATTACGGCACGGTTAGGATGCAACTGCCCATAAAAAAGCCGCGTCGCACAACTGCCGGCTGCCTTCTAACTTGTCTCGACCCGTAATTGCGAATGAGATTTGAACCTTTGTAGTAGATTTCTTTCTCGTTACGTCCCAAGAATTAAAGTGCGCTCAGCCGGGGGACCAGATGGCCGGACTCGCCTGAGATTCGAGCGTCATTTCGAATTGGCACCTCCTATCGCGAATTGCCAAACACCTGCCATGGGAGGCATCTACACCTCCTGTCTTTCCTTAACGGTTGTCGCGAAATTTGAGCCGCCTCAGGAATCTAATGTCTTCCAGCTATCGTGGCGGGCTTAACCAATTGATTCACAAATATGGTTCCCTGCCGGAGGTTTGCCGTCGTGCTGTTCGATCATTAAAACGAGCGTGTGTTGTATCGTTCCTATGGCCATCGACTAACCCGAAAGCCGTTATTGTGCCGTTTTGCAAGATACGAACTGGCGATATCCAAAATCCATGCGGAAGCGCTTGCAGGTTGTAATCAAGCGTTCTTCCACACGATTAGGGCGACACAATGTCGCCTGTATCCGCGGTTTGTCGATCCCCAATCTGAAAACTCACAAAATCATGGATTGCGTTCAGCGCATCGTGATTGCTGGTCTTAATGCGGACTCTGCCGCCATCAGGCAGCTCGTCAAAACTGTACGAAATCACGTTGTGCTTATCCTTCATCTCTGTAACGCCTGAGGGTGCTTGGCTACCCGCGAACATGGAAAAGTCGCCGTTTTCGAACATCGTGACAATTTGTCTCAGATGGGTACGGACCGCCTGCAGGTCCTCGGAATCCTTACTGTCGTTGACAGTCACTTCAATCCCCCCACCGTCCGGGTACGCGAAGAAATGATGAACCGTTTTGTCATGGGCGAAGCCCATCGATTCGTCACTGTGTTTTTCCACATCGGCTTGATGCTTAGCATCCTGCTTCATGTGATCTTTATGCATGGGGCACGACTGCATATCTTGAGCCGTCAGTTGAAGTCCGCAGAACAGAAACAGCGCGATTACCGTTTTCATGATTTCCTTCTCCGAAGTGGATTTGCACGGAACAACATCACGGGTTAGCCAATCAATCCATCCAAGACGCTCATTCGATCAAACGGAACTTCCGTTCGCAGCTCTTGTCGAGCGCGACCATTCTTGGTTACTGTCGAACCGGGTCTCGCTTGAAGCGCAGCCACAACGATTAAAAAATTATCCACCTTGGATCATATACTAATCAAGCTATTTTCTTAGAACAATCAGCCCAAGGATCATACGTTCGCAAAGCACTAGAAGTGTTTTGTGTCGCGCATCTGAGCACTGAATGCATCGAACCGGAAGGTTGAACGCGACAACCTAGGCTGCATATACCGACAGGTTAGGGACTAACCAACGAAACAGGAAGGTTGCACATAGTGCGCCCACGATTTGCGCCATGATGAACAACGGAACGTCTGACGGTCGAATCCCGGCAAAAGTATTAGACAAGGAACGGGCGATTGTAACTGCTGGATTCGCAAACGAGGTTGATGAGGTGAACCAGTAGGCTGCTGTGATGTAGCTCGCAACAGCGAACGGCGCTACTCCCGAGCGTAAACGCGAACATCCCCAGATCACCGACAATAGCCCGAAGGTTGCGACGAATTCGCTTAGAACCAGCGGCCATCCATGCCGGGAATGTGTGGAGAGAGAATACCAGCGCAGCCCAAACATCAGATGCGCGACAATCGCTCCAGCGACCCCGCCGGTGCATTGCACAAGCATATAGGCCATTGCCTCCGGCCAAGAAATACTGTGTTCGATCGCATCGGCCAGTGTAACGGCTGGGTTCAAATGTGCGCCGGAGATCGGCCCGAACGTCAAAATGAGAGCGACCAAAGCCGCACCAGTCGCAATCGTGTTCGCAAGCAGAGCAATGGCTACGTTGCCACCCGCCATCTCTTCCCCCATGATGCCAGAGCCGATCACAGCAGCAACGAGGAATGCGCTGCCCAGAAACTCAGCCGTCAGTCTGGCACGCAAACTGAATTTCATTGATGACCGATCTTGTCGATCTCTCGCTTTATGGCCAGCTTGTCGATGGTAGCGAGGGGGAGGCAAAGAAACAGACCGATGCGTCGCTCCAGGGTAACGAAGGCATCACGGTATGCACGCTTGATTTCTTCTTCCGTCCCGCGAAGTGCAGCCGGGTCGGGAACTCCCCAGTGGGCTGTCTGCGGCTGACCAGGCCAGAAGGGGCAAACTTCTTTGGCAGCATTGTCACAGACCGTAAAGACGAAATCGAGTTTGGGAGCATCGGGCATCGCGAACTCGTCCCAACTCTTGCTTCGGAGACTCTCCGTGGGCAAGTGAGCACTCTTCAGCTCCGCGATAGCCTCCGGTCGAACTACTCCCGAGGGATGGCTCCCAGCGCTGTAAGCAGTGAAGTTCGGTCGGCCCTGGTAATTCATAATGGTCTCGGCCATGATTGAACGAGCAGAGTTTCCGGTGCATAGGAACAAGACGTTGTAGTGTCCTTGCATATTGCCCCGTCATTGGCAGCAGGTTGGCCCGCAGCACAGATCCTTTGGCTGCGGCTTCATGGCCCGCACAAATGCACTCATGAACTTTCCATCCACATGCGGCGCAATCGCATCCACGTCGATGTTTTGGCCGCAAAGGAACTCCCGAGCATCCTCTACACGGTAAATTCTCGTAGGCTCGATCTCAATGTTCTCGAAGCCAGCAGACGCGAGTTTGGTGCGATATTCGTTTTCTTCGAGGGCACCCGCAACGCAGCCAACCCAGAGAAGCACACTTTGGCGAATCTGAGCCGGCACCTCGCCACGGGTCACCACGTCGGATACAGCAAAGCGTCCGCCCGATTTCAGCACGCGAAGGGCTTCCCTCAATACCCGATCTTTGTCCGCCGAAAGGTTGATGACGCAATTGGAAATAATGACATCACAGAATCGTTCGGCAACGGGATGTTTTCAATTTCACCTTTCAAGAACTCGACGTTTTCAACTCCCGCTTTGCGTTTGTTTTCGTTGGCCAACGCGAGCATCTCATCGGTCATATCCAAACCGTAGGCTTTGCCGGTTGGACCGACGCGTTTTGCCGAAAGCAACACGTCTATGCCTCCGCCAGAGCCTAGGTCTAATACAACCTCGCCGGATTTCAGTGTTGCCAATGCGGTCGGATTCCCGCATCCGAGCGAGGCGAGCATCGCCTCCTTAGGGACTTGTCCCACCTGGGTGGAGTCGTACAAGTTGGAGGTGATTGGGTCGCAACCTAAACCACTTGACGCGGTCGCTCCGCAGCAACTACTACCGCCGCCGCTTTTCACGCGCAAGGCTGCCTGGCCGTACTTTTCTTTGACTACGTCTTTGATGTCGGTACTCCTCATGGGTCCTCTCTTCTACCTACAAAACTGGACAATATTCTGTGGTTTGACTGCCTTGTTTCGCGTGCAACACTCGGCATAAAGAAATTGCAGAAGCTCCTGGAGCGCTTCCGCGTTGGCCGTATACCGCAAAAATGTGCTTTCGCGCCGCACGCTCACCAGTTCCTCGTTCTTGAGTTTCTCGAGATGGTGCGAAAGCGTGGAATTCGGGATGTCGAGCTCCGATTGGATGTCACTTACGACCAAGCCGTCAGGGTGCGCGGATAGCAGCAGTTGCATGATCCTAAGGCGCGGTTCGGTGCCCATGGCGGAAAGCATGTCGGCGTATTTTGCAACTTGCTCGGTACTTTTCCTACTTGAGGCGAGTGGCATGTTTCGATAATTGCAGAACTATAGGATGATGTCAACTGCTTGCGAGTCTAAAGTCCCTTAAACACCCTTCGCCAGAGCGAATAGCATTGGCATAGTCTACTAACTGAATGGGTGACATATACTTTATAAAACTGAGGAGACTGGAATGAATCTTCGTGATGCGGCAAGCCTCACGTTTGTATGCTTACTGCTGGCGGCTACTCTGGCTGCGGGGACCGACTCGGGAAAGCCTATGTCTGTGATAGGGGCACATGTTCGGGACCAAACTCTTCACGTTAATCAGATTGCGGCAGCGCTGGGCCTTTCAGTCAAACTCCTGCTGCCCGTGCATTAGCGATATTCGCTATTTAGGAACGGATTCTCCAACTGCTCTGCCGCCCTGGGAGTGGACGGGCACTTAGAAAAGTGGTTTCAGCTCCGATTCAATGGTATCCGTGTATTCAAATCCAATGACTTTTTGGCGGAGTATTCCCTGACGGTCATAAAGCAGTGTAGTCGGCAGACCCTCAATGCCGCCAAACTTCTGCTTCAAGTCTTCAGCCGCTACAGCCAATGGATAACGAACTCCAATTCTCTTCGCAAACTGGATTGGGTCTTCCATATCCCTCATGGTGTCGAACTTGAATCCGACAACCACCAATCCGCGGGAGCCAAAGCGGTCCGCAAGTTTCTGATAGCCTGGCATCTCTTTCTTGCACGGTTGGCACCAAGTGGCCCAAAAATCAATGAGCAACACTTTGCCGTGAAGGTCAACCGAGGAAATCTCAGTCCTTGCAAATCCTTCACGGAGAAGTCAGGCAACCGTGAACCAATCTCTCCTGCCGCGATAACACTTTCATTCGGCTGAGGCGGACTCGCCAAATGCTGATTGCATCCGACGAGTCCAACCGCAGCGAGGCTCAGAAATAAGAGACGTTTTCTCAGCATCTATTCCTTCTTCTGCACTTCCAGAATCATGAGTTTTAGGGGAGCCGAAAGGCCTGCTTTCTTTTTTCCTGCGGGCTTCTTGTACAACTGACCACGAACTGTGACCAGTGTCTGAGTACCCGCAAGTGATTCCAGCCTTTTCGACAATTCATTCGGTGCGAATGCGAATGAGCGATTCGGCTCGACCTGCAAGGCAAGGTTGCCCGAAGCGTCCTTTACGATTTTTCCGCGTGCGGTCATATCCATTTCCGCTGCGGTCACACCGCTGTCGTATGTCGCCTTGAGAAGCTGGACAGGATCAATCTGCCCATCTTCTTTGGGGGTGACATCAACTTTTCCATCCAGCAAACTAACTTCTACGTTTTGAACGCCAGACTGGCGCCCGAGGTGTTGTTTCACCCCGTAGGCTCAAAAATTTCAAGTCATGCCTTCGACGCGCATTTCGATATGCTTGACTTGCGCTTCCGCGACTGGCACAACAACCATCGAACCGAGCAGAACCAGTAGCGCGACTCTTTTCATGTTCATTGTTCCTCCTTTCTTAAAGGTGCAGCCGGAACTGCTGCGTGATTCCGAAACTGATATGACGACGGAGAGGCATAAATAATGCCCCGGTGGAATGCACTGCGTCCCAGTCCATCCCGAACCAGACGTGCATTCCGGGACGCACGCCGGCGTAGCTCGTGATTCCGGCCAGCAAAACGTCACCGCCACTTCCGTTCTGAGTGACTCCGGCAATGCGATCATTTTGGGAATGCAGCCAAGTGAGCACTAAGCCAACAAACCATTCGCGGGTCACATTCTTCGATTCGTAGGGCCGGTACGAAAGCCAGAAACGCGATTCGAGGTCATCTCCCAGGCGAGTTGCCTGTGTGCCCTGCGACCGTAAGATAGAATGGAAATCCTCATCCGCTACCAAGCGCTTAAGATTGAGAAGGCCTGTGTAGGTCCAGTTCGCTCCCACACATAGATCGGTAGATCCTGACCCAGGCTGCAAACTTGCCGGGAGCCGAATGCCATTTGCGTCGGCCACATCGGTTCGGCCTGCCGGAATCTTGGGCCCGAATGTGACGGATGCCTGGGTGGTTCCTCGGGGTGAATCGCGCCGGTAGAAGCGGTATTTTGCCAGCACCATCGCATCGCCAAGGCCAGTGCCTCCAACTGCAGGCGTCCCCGGCATGTCTAAGCGATTGGTGACGATCGGAACGAGAATGGTCAGATCAAAATCTCTGTAGAAGCCCCATGTGAAGTTCAAATTGGCTTCGTGGGAGAAGGTAGGACGGGCAGTCACGGGAATGCTATCCGATAGTGCCGACATCAAACCGCGTGTGGTGAAGATGGAGTTGTAGGATATGAGGCCGCCACCCGGAAACAGGGGCGGCGCTGTTTCCGGCGCGGGGCCTTGGCCCCGGATCTTGGGAGCACAGAATAGTAGGACGAGCGCGAACCATGCCCACATCCCAACACTAAGACGTGTCGCCTTTAGTAATTTCACGAGTTTTCCTCCAGAAAAAAAGAACAAACTTCCAGGCACACGAGTGCCTGAAGCCTGGAACGACTGGAGGTCAAACTAGATGCGAAGAGGCGGGGAAGTCGGGGGATAGAAGATGGGCGGAGCGTGGCAATAGGCAGCGATGCTGCGAGCAAAGGAATCTAGGTCACCTGAATCCCAGGATGCTGCCATCACTGCGAATACGACGGGCAAGAACGATACGCCATGCACAGGTGAAGGCTGCACAAAAGGAGCGTGCATCGTCGGCATGGTCTTACAGCAATCCTGACCATGGTGGCCGTGCGATGAGCAGTGCATCGACTTGCAGCACTGCATCGCCTGTTCGGGCGTCGTCGCGGCCTCGCAGTCAAATGCATACGCTCCGAGAGCGACTGCGAGGATCGCCACAAACAATGGCCTAATGGAATGCATCAATCAACAGCTTAGACAGCCATCGTGTGCGAGTCAACCATGCCTATCGGGTGCGGCCCATTTTGCGGAAATCACATTCTGTACAACCGCAACGGCGGCCCAGCACAGCAGACGATGAAGCGTTATGGACACATCTCGGCCCAGTGCTCCATCCAGCCAAGGCTGAGTTCGGTGAGAGTTTGTTGAACTTATCGTCATAGAATCCTATGACTGGAATCCGACGCTGGGAAAACTAGGTTGACTTTAGTATGATTATCCTGCCATTTCCGAGAACAACTTAGCTCGTCCGGCTTAGGTCAACGCAGATCTCGAATTTTCCAAGAGGAAGAAAATGAAACTAGCACGATTTAGCACCTTAGTAGTTCTTCTAACTCTGGCACTGATAGTCGCGCCCAGCTTTGCCAAACCCGGCGCGACGCCAGGAGGAGACAAAACAGTCTACACGGGCGTGGTTGGTGATACGATGTGCGGCACCAAGCATATGCAGGATACGAAAGAGGCCGATTGCATCCACATGTGCATCGAACATGGTTTTGACTATGCCCTCGTCGTGGGAGACAAGATATACACGCTGAAGGGGGACAAAAACCAAATCGACAAACTTTCCGGTCGTAAAGTTAAAGTCACCGGCAGTCTGGCCGGTAATGCAATTGCCGTTGAGTCAATTGAACCCCTCGAAAGCAAGTAAGACGGGTTAGCATGAACTGGAATGCGATCATACTCAGCTTAAGACTTGCCGGCGTGGTATCCGTGATTCTCGCAGTGATCGGCATCCCTATCGCCTACTGGATTGCCTTCTCACGGTGGCGATGGAAGTTTTTGGGCGAGGCAATCGTTGGACTTCCGCTCGTACTGCCGCCGACAGTTCTCGGTTATTACCTGCTGGTCGCCACAGCTCCACACGCCCTTATCGGCCGCGCCTACAATGCGGTCTTCGGTGGAACGATACCGTTTACATTCTCGGGATTGGTTGTCGGCTCAGTGCTCTACAGTCTGCCCTTCGCAGTTCAGCCTTTCGCCACTTCGTTTAGCGGAGTCGATCCGCGGCTGATGAAGGCATCGGCTGTTCTAGGAGCTTCCCGTTGGCGGACATTTGTTCGGATTATCTTGCCGCTCTCAATGAACGGCCTGCTTACCGGAATTGTGCTGAGTTTCGCCCACACTATTGGAGAGTTTGGTGTTGTCTTGATGATCGGGGGGAATATTCCGGGCTTAACTCAAACCCTCTCGATTGATATCTATGACAAGGTGCAAGCCTTCGAACTCGCAGGAGCCAACTCGACCGCTTTGGCTTTGCTGATATTCTCATTCTGCGTCTTGGGAGCTATTTACGGATTGAATCGAAATTGGTCGGTACTCTCGCGTTGGCACTCATAAAAGAACTGGCTCAGCGGCGACGTCTTAATGGTTCTGGCGCGATAGTCGGGCTTCATTGGCGAAGGATTTCTCGAATATAGCGTTGGGTCCGGCGTAGTTCTTGGACTTGCTGTTCAAGGGAGCGCAGCTTTTCCTTAGTCATGTTGAGCACTCCAGGGCTCGGGACACCGCCGCTGTCGCACGCTTGGAATATTTCCGCTAGTTCGGCCAGGGTGAAGCCCATTCGCAACGCTCCTTGCACCAGCCGAACCCGGTCCGCCGCAGCCCGACGATATATACGATAGCCAGAGGCCGTGCGCGTTGATTGCGGAAGCACTCCGATCCGCTCATAGTAGCGGAGCGTATCAGCGCTCAAGCCGGTCAATTGGGCCAACTCTCCCGAGCGGAGGAATTTCTCAGCAGCTCCCATTTACGCAAAAGTGTAAACCTTGGAATCGGTTCCAAGGTCAAGCGTTTTCTTCGCAATTATTCCTTTGTAAACCACGTCATAATTCTGATGCTCTTGGACGACTCCCTTACCATCCCGTGGCGTAAGGCATCGCGCTGCGGTCGGTAGTCTCTCCTGTTATTCTTTTCCTTGAGACATCTATGCAGCGGGGTTCTGCTCAACCACCATCTGCCAAGGACGTTCATCGCGACAGGTGAACTACTCGCTCTATCTCGATGACGGCGGACATCCCGTCGATAGGCCATACGTCATGGCTGCCGGGTTTGTTTCCACTGAAGAAAAATGGCTGGAGTTCGAGCCGCGATGGGTCTCGGCGGTCAAGCAGATCGGCTTGGGTGACGTGTTTCACATGACTGAGTTTGAGCGGGTGTTTCGAGGTAAGCCTGAGAAGTGGGACATCCTTAATAACCTGATCTCTATCACGATACAGTACACCCAGGGGACTTTCAGCGCGGTCGTTGACATGGCGGATTACCGCGCTGTCAACAAGGAATATCCCCTAGAGGAGTGCATTGGTAAGCCGTACGCGATTGCTGCTCGATCTGTTGCCGCAGCCATCAATAAATGGAAGGCGGAGAGCTTCAGTAAGGACGACAAACTGCTAGTATTTGTGGAAGACGGTACTCTTCATCGTGGCGACATGCAAGAGGGCTTTAGGCGCGACGAATTGCCGATACCGCTGCCCGTTCCGAAATCCACCCCGGCTATGCAGCCAGCGGACATGTTCGCTTGGGAGGTGGGCAACCTTTACGAGCGGGACACCAGACGTAAAACGTTACGCAGAATCCTCGTGGAATCAAAGTTTTGTATTGAAGGACGCTACGCGAGGAAGCAAATGCTGAACGCGCTAAGGCAATACGATATTCCAAGGCGCGACGCGATAGCGCCGAATATAGCATTTGTGTACCATTCGTCACCTAAGAGGATACGCAAACGCACGATTCGATAGTCTGGCAATCGTCTCCTGCCTGTGGGAAGCTTTCGGAATGGCGAGCCCGAAGAAATATAGCCCGAAGCCCGGCGATCCGGTACTCATTGAAGCGCGCAAAGGCCGATTCCGAATAACGGAAGTTGATGAAGAGAAGGAGACCGCAACTGTACGAGCGGTCTCTGGCGTCCTCATGCTCACGGATGTCCCGTGGGGGCTTCTTGCTTTCCTTGATGCAAGCCAAAACGCCGCACTCATGGTGCAGGAAGCTACCGAAGGACAATGATCCAAGCCGCTTCCCGAATCGTGAGAGAGGGTTGCCTAGTCCGCGGTGTGCCTCTCGAACAGAACAGCTTATTAAACGCTTAGCCGCCTTGGCGACCGACTATGCAAATCCATTTCCGGTGTAACTCGAAGATCGGTCGTCTGTCCGCCGATTTCCAGAGCAATTGGGGAAGGCACGACCGCAGTCAAACTTCTGTTCTTACCGGCGATCTCTATCGGCGAGTCTTCTAGGGCAGCGTTCTCTTTGCTGGGACGCAAGAGGCAGCAAGAGTGAGTCTTAATCAATATCCAAACCGAATTGCCGGGCGCGAGCTCCAAGAGTTCGCTGGAACCCAGTGTTAAATGGGTTCGGAACAGCGATCCCGTGTCTACAACGGCCTCCATCAAGTAATCGTGCCGCCTCATGGTCACCACTCTCCCCGGAAAGATGTTCCGGGTGCTAATCGCCTTGGGTCGTTCGCTTGCGAGTAGAATGTCTCCCGCGCGTACTGCGATGCGCACTCGTTCGCCACGCTCACAGTGAGCCAGAGGAACTTCGAGGAGGTTTTCCGTCCCGGAGATCTGGCAAACCATGACTCCGAGACGCTCATCCGTCGCCATTACCTCGGCGTCAAAAACGTTCTCAAACCCGGCGAGCTGAGCAACAGCTTCATGGCGCGGCGCATTCATTACATCTTGCGGAGTTCCGCTAGCTATGACTTTGCCGCGGTTCAACACCAGAATATGCTTCCCTAGTGCAAATACCTCATTGCGGCTATGGGTAACATAAAGAATCGGTATGGGGCGCGAGGAATTCCGCTCACACAAATCTTTTATGATTCGCGTCTTAATCGCAGCATCAAGGCCAGATAGAGGCTCATCCAGCAGCAGAACGCCTGGTTCGCTGACCAATGCTCGGGCGAGAGCCACTCGCTGCTTTTCTCCACCGGAGAGCTTGGCGGGATAGCTGGTCGCCAATGATGCGATGTGAAAAGATTCCAAAATCTCTTGTGTCCGGCGTTTGCGCTCAAGAGGAGCAATGTTGGCAATTCCGTACTGAACGTTCTCTTCGACCGTCATGTGCGGAAACAAACCAAGGTCCTGGAAGACGTAGCCGATTCGGCGATTCGCCGGGCTCAAGTTGATGTTCTCCTTCGGGTCAAAAAAGACCTGATCGTCGAGGAGAATCGAGCCACTGTCTGGAGAAACAAGTCCTGCGATGCAATCTAACAGAGTGGTCTTTCCTGCCCCTGAAGGACCAAAAATTATTGTGATGCCTGGCGGGAAGACAAAATCAATGTCCAGGTGAAAGGCGGAGTCCGGCGACGAAACGAGTTTTCGAACAGATCCCCGCAATGTCGTGTCGCCCCCGGCAGGAGCTAGCGCCGAGGTGCCATTGATGGGTCTTGCGAAGTGCAGTATTTTCCGAGCAGTAGCCGCAGCGCTACGCAAGTTGTATATCCTCCGTCGATCAGTTTCAAGTTCAGGTTTAAATACCAGGGCCCTGTTTTCCGGTAGGATCAGCAGTGGCTTTTTCTCCGTTCGGGTTACTGTATCCACGCAACTGGTCATACTTGGCAACCTGATCCGTGGTGAGAATCTTCCGAATTTGCAGATGCGCGGATAAGTGAGTGACACGCAGCTCCGCTTGGAGCGCGGCCGATTCTTTGACGAGCGACTCCAATTGAGCTTGATCTATGTTTCCAGACGCGAAAGCGGCATTCAGTTTTCTTTCGTTTTCGATAATCTCATTTCCGATCTTGACCGCGCTGGCACTCATCGTATCCATCGATTTCTGAATCTCTTCAGTCTGTTGCGAGGAGAGCTGAAGTTGCGACGAAAGATCCAGCACGTGTCGCGGTCCGGGATAGTGATTCTGTTCCGCTGCTTTCGCCATCCCGTGGCCCGTGCCCTCCTGATATGCGTGAACTTCGTCCGCCGTCAGTGACTTGATCGAGCTAAACTCGGGCCGAGGGTCTGGCCGATCATCCTGGCCGGGGTGGTGATGCCCGGACTGCGCCGCTTGAAGTTGCTCCATCATCATCTTCATGTGGGCGGCGTGGTCCATCCCTGCGGGCATGCCAGCCATCGAATCTCCGCCGCGCATGCGCATGTGCAGAAGATGAAGGGTGAACGCCATGCTCACTCCTACGACCAGGCTGCAAACGACTGCAAGAAGAATTGTTGTTTTTCTCATTGACGATATCTCTCCGAATTACGAACTAAGCTTTGGCAGAAATGTACTAAATTAATCTGCGGGATCAACTGTGTCAGCGCACTACGGGCTCCTCCCGTCTGAAGACAGAAAGACGCCTCACGAAACTAGTCGACGCCACCAGCCATCGCGGGGACGAAGTGCACTTCGTCGTCATCTCGCACCCGAGCAGTGTTCTCCATATCGTGAAGAGAAGTGCTGTTGATGAACACGGCGATGAACGGCTTGATCCTGCCATCCTTATCGAGTACTTCCGCTGCCAGAGCAGGAAAGGCCCGATAGGCGCTGGCAAGAACCTCGCTCACGGTTTGGCCGGAGACCTCAAACGACGATTTTCCGTCCACACATTTACGCATCATGGTTGGAACATAGACTCGGGGCATGTTGTACCTTCCACTCTAAGGTGAAGTTAAGCTCTGATTGAGAGCTGGCCAGCTTTGGAACTACACACTTCGCAATCCTCACGGCGTTTCACTGTGAACTGCCGGGCCACATTCTGTTCGAGATCGATTCTCCAAAGACGGCCCTTTAAGGTTTCCCCCGTTCCGGTTACCAGCTTAATGACCTCCATCGCCATGACCGCTCCTACAATCGTGGAGATGGGACCTATGACCGGGAACACATGAGCGTCAACCCAGTAATCGGGCCGGACTGGATATATGCAAGCGAGACACGGCGTTTCGCCGGGAACAATCGTCGTTGCGTATCCTTCCAAGTCGTACATTGCGCCGCTGACTAGTGGCTTGCGACGACGAACGGCTTCGCCATTCATCGCGTATCTTTCTTCAAACAGTGGCGCACCGTCGGCGATAATATCGGCCCCCGAAACAAATTCGTCTACATTGTCTTCGCCGATGTTCTGGGCAATCGCGGTGAGTTCGACGTCCGGATTGATCGCTCGGAGTTTTTCTTCAAAAGCCTCCGTGTAAGGACGATTCAGATCCTCGGTATAAGCCAGATGCATGCGATTGAGATTTTCCCGCACGATGTGCCCGCCGTGCGCGAGTACCAACTTTCCAATTCCCGCACGGGCCAGTAACATCGCGCAGGTTCCTCCAACTCCGCCGCAACGAGAGACCGCAACCGAGGCCGACCTGAGGCGAGCCTGCGCGGGCTGACCACCGAAACCTTCCGATTGCAATTGACGAGAATAGCGCTCTAACTCGGACGCGCTGAGTAGGGGCTCCGTCGAACTGTGCGAGTTCTCAACTAGGTTGATTGGAGGCATAGTGAATTGACCTCTTAGTTAAATCGAAGAGGAATGCAACAACTGAGACAAGCCAAAAAGTGTCCGTCCCGAGAGCACCAATCGAGGTAAGACTCTTGAAGCCTTTGCCATTGGCGAGAGCCGCGGAAAACGCTTTCGCCGCCTGAGCCACCTTGCCGGGATACTGGACTGCGATGCGGTAGGTCGCCGCTGCCGTCAGGCCCACGAGCACGATTGAGAACAAAAAAACCAATCCCGTGTAAACCGCCACGAGGGCCTTCGTGTCGGCATCCAGAGCGGCATTGGCGGAACCCCGGTTCTTCCTGCGAAAGATGCCTCCCAGCATCGCCGACCTGCGCGCCGCAAGGTTGTGCACTCCGCTCAAATCCACCAGAAGCCAATATCCGTCAAATCGGAGTGCGGGGTTCAATGTGAACAACATCAGAACTAACGTAAAAAAGTTAATCTGATAAAAAGCCATGCTCTTCGTAAACACCGCGAATAGCCCCACCACGGTGAGAAACATCGACTGAAAATAAAGCCCTCCAAGATCTACACTCACGCGCGGCCAACGAGAAAGCTTCCAGGCGCTGGTAACATCTGCGTAGAACGCAGGAAATACCAGGTAGAGCCCTACTCCCACCCCACCGTGCTCCGCCCCATTCCGGGCACAGGCTGTGAGATGTCCCATTTCGTGAATGAGTCCGCCCAGCGCAACCGCGGCGTACAGTAATAAAAATCCTAAGAAAGAAGAATCCGCAGTAACGTTCTTGAAAGAAGCCGTGAAGATCAAATATTCCACGACGGCAAAGGCAGCCACAGAAAGAGCCGCAACGGGCCAAGAGAAGAGCCACGTAAGTCGTTTTGTAATTTGACGCGCTAACGGGCCGGAGAGAATCTGTCCACTAACGACAAAAGGCGTAGTGAACTGCTGCTTGGGCTGATTTTGAAACAGATCAGGCGACAGGCGCGTTTGCAGTACTGTCCGCAGTGTCTCGACGTTCGCCGTCTTACCACTACGGGCGCGAAACTCTTCTGCAAGCTCCGCCAGAGTTTCGGGTTGAGACCTCAAGGCTTCGATCAGATCACGCATCTCGCCGTTGATGACGAAGCTTGAGCCGCCGGCCTGCACCAAAAACTTGGGGATGGAACTCGACCTATCAGCGAAGGGACTGACCTGCACGTCACTGCGCAGAAGAGGCAGTTGTCCTATGACTGAAAACTCCATCGCACACGAACCTTCCGCAGTTGCCAGAACGGCACCGCTAAATCGCCAATACATGTGACCCGGTTCCTCGCCCTTGCGAGCGAGGAACCGGGACTGTTAGGCGTTAAGGTTGTTTAGTGGATGCAAGCCGCTGCGACCACATTGCTCTGCGCGCAACCCGCACAAGCGGATGCCGCAGCAACCACTACCTGCATTTCTAACCGCGGCTCTAGAGTTTCAATCTCGAAAGCCTCGACTCTTAGTTCCATGATGGAACCTCCTTTCGCATCCGAGTGTAATCCCTTCTAATATCAGTCGCAACAAAAATCATAACGTAACTATCGATCCGACTTATTGCCGAATCGGTCTGAACCTTCATCATATGTGCCGGAAGTACAAGAGTTAAGCTTGATGGAATACTCGGTTGGCAGGCCGCGTTCCCTGGCGCGAAAATCCCTGATGCAATGAAAGCGCCGCGCTCGTTACGAAAACGGAACCAGCGAAACCCGCCAGTTTGAGGCAACCTATTGGTTTATATAGATGTTCATAAGCGATAGCGTGTCGGCTGAATACTGGCAATCAACCTCTGCCATCGGTCGTCTTTGTCCGGAATTCGTAACAAGCCTCGCCGCCGGGTATGACTTCTCTCAGAACAAGAATGCGTACCACTTAGAGGCGTATGTGGTTTGTTGGATAGAAAATGAGTCGTGACGATTTCCGAATCCGCCGCGAGGTTTTTATGAACGACAACTCATGTTGGGCAGCGGAAGCGGTCAGAAGGCGAAACGACCACCGATTATCGGAGCAAAGTTGTTGTCGTAGTTATAGGGGACGCCTGGGCCATGAGGAATGGCGATGGCCAGACCACCGCTAACCCAGGAATACTCTATTCCAGCAAAACCGTCTAAGCGCTTGGTGAAGTGATGATCCGCATAGAGCGATCCCTCGTTCAGGGTGCCCGCGCAGGAAGCACGGAAACCGGCTGACGGAGAGCAGGCTGGCGGAAGACGGAAGTCGTTCTGCCGCTGTTCATACCAGGCGAAGGTGAAGTCGGTCTTGCTGCGGTATGTGTACTTAGCGCCCGTCCACCAGATGTTCACCAACTTTTCAGAATCAAGATTGTTGTCTTCGACCCCGCTCATGTTGTAGCCGCCCTGGTCCGCGGCGCCCACGCCCAACGGGTTCTTCGGGTTATTCTGCCAGATGTATTCGTAGCCCGCAAAAACCTTGAACCGGTCCATGGTGTACTTGGCAGCGATCATAATTGCGTAGTTGTCGGTCACGATGCCATAGACCGTGTCGTTCGTGTCAACCAGATTGGTCCCGTTGATGGGGTTGGTATTGATGCTGTCGGTGGTCGACTGAAATGACTGCCCGGCGCTCTGGCTCTGCGGCCCCAGCAAGGGGTTCAATACGCTGATCGCCTGGTTATAATGTTGGGCGACGAGGTCGGCGGAGAACTTGCCATAGTTTCCCCCGAGGTCGAGTCCAAAGGCGTTGTTATGCGCCTGTTCCGGCGTACAGGTGGCGGCTGTCCAGGTTGCGGAGGCCGAGTAGCAGCCGGCAGAGCCATCGGCGAATTTATACATCGCCCCGAAATGGACCGGGCCATAGGCGATGCGGTACTTCACGGCGTCGTCCCAACGGCTGTCCTCCGTGTCGCCGCCGCCCGCCATCGTGCCGTTATATCCGATGTAGGAAAAGGCATAGCTGCCGCTTGCGGGATCGTAAAGGAGCATCGCATCGGTGCCTAGGGAGCGCTGACGGCCGAAGGTCAGTTCGCCGAAGTACGTGGACGATATACCGCCATAATATTGGTCATTGAAGGGCTGGCCCGCGCGCGCGCCGTCGATGGCGATCGAATAACTGCTCCTGGGAAGGCCGTTGTTGATGATGTCAGTCTTGGATGCGTTGGCCAGCAGGCCGGACTGCGGATTGATGCCCGTGCTAGCGTTGAAGACCACCGACCAGCCATGCGCAAACTCTTCCTTGCCCCGGATGCCAAAACCCGTCTGCGCCAAGTTGTTCGGTGCGACGAGGAATCGATGTTGATAGCCGTTTCGGTTCACCAGCGATTCGCCTTCGTAGTTATAGCCGTTTTCTGGTAAGCCGTGGCTGACCCAGCCGACGCCCACGTCATACGCACCATACAGCGTGATGCCGTGCCAGGTCAGGGTGCAATCGGTGGTAGCGAACTCGTGGCCGCTCGCGCAGGGGTCGGGAGTCGTCGCTCCCGTTTGGGCCCACGCCGGAAACGCCCCTATCTCCAGCCACAAAAGCAGTAGGACAACCACGCGACGCATCGTAACCGAACTCATACAAGCTTCTCCTTTGTCAGACATCAGGCACAGCGAATCCCTACACCAATGCCGATTATTCACTTACCTTTACGACTTGTTATCGCTAACCCGTCGTGTCTCCCAAGAAGCCCCTACACATGCCGGGTCATCATTAAAAAAGCGAAAAGTTGGAGAATCAAAATGTGGTTGGAATGTTTAGTCCATAAGAGCGGCGTAGAGGACAAATAGCTCGCTTTTGTTACGAAATACGGATAGTGTTCCCACCCTCTTCATGCAAACACCGCAATTTACAGGCATTCTCAGCTTCCAGGTTCATGCGGTACCAAACAGCCTGCTGGCGGCAGCGTCCGACTCATCTTGTCCGCATTTTGTAACAAAGCGACATTAGGTTGGCAGCTTTACTATCAGCCGAGACGATGGGTTGAGATCAACTCGGGGTTACACCGCCGAGAGGCGTACCCGACATCTTTTCTCGTTTGTGCAGTTTATTGCTTGATTTTGGAGTTGAAGAGAGGTAGATTTGCTTAGTTATATGCGGCGCTTCCTCTCCATCGCGATTGCCACAGCTCTAACGTGGTCATTGCTGTCTCCGATCGTTGCCGCCGCTAGTGGGGACATGAACGAATGCCCCATGATGAAAAGCGGTGAATGTCCGAGATTGCATCTGGTGTTGATGGCTTACGCTGCACATGATCAGGCGTCGTTCACTCGCACTAAAGACTTTAATTGTCCGGCGAATTGCCTTTTAGCAAACTCGGGTAAGCAGACAACAGCCGCAGTATTGGCAATTCGGGTTCCGGAGCTAGCTGCAGACAGAACCGAAGTTCATGCGACGAATTGTGCTTTCGTCCGCACAGGCCATTCCTCTCATACCGACCGTGGCCCACCTTCTGTTTAGGCGCTCCCTGGGAACGGTACGTTAAGCCCGCAAGGGCCGTGTACCAGACCTCCCAGAGCCGTTCTAGAGCGCATTTCCTGACAAGAAACACAAACTGGCGCCCATTGACGAGGCCTCGACTCTACCTCCTTTCAACCGCCAGGGAATCTTCCCGCAAGGATGGGACGGCAGGAAGCAGAAAAGCGCTCACAATCATCATTGAGAATTTAAGAGTTTGTAACTGGCACCATCAACGAGGCCTCGACTCTGCCTCCTTTCAACGGCCAGTGGCTTCCTGCGAGGGATGGGTAGCAGGGAGTCGCTACATTTCTTAGCTTTCCGCATTTTCGAATAATCCTCTCCGCTTATCCCCATAGTCTCGTCTAGAATGTCTTTTCTTCTGCGAGGTCACTATGCGGATCATTTTGTCTTGTGTCGTTGGCGTTGTGTTCGCAACCGCACCGAGTCTTTATTCACAACAATTGAGTGAACCCAAGCCGCCTACATTCGACATTACCAACATCGATAAGTCGGTCGACCCATGTGTTGATTTTTACCAATACGCATGTGGCAACTGGATGAAGAACAATCCCATTCCTCCGGATCGTTCTCTATGGATGAGTTTTGCGGAGATTGAGGAACATAACTCCATCGTGCTCCGGCAGATTCTGGAAAAAGCCAGCGTTGACGATCCCAAACGCAGTCCCATCATGCAGAAGATTGGCGATTATTACGCTAGCTGCATGGATGAGCAAGCGGCCAATCGTAAGGGATATTCGCCGATCAAACCCGATTTGGAGCGCATCGCAGCGATCAAGGACCGCGGGGAAATGTTTGAGGTTATGGGCGAGATGGAAAGTCACGGCGCAGGCGCGCCCTTCAGCTTTACTTCTACCCTCGATAGCCACAACACGACCATGACGATCGCCTACATCGATCAAGGGGGATTAACGCTGCCGCGTGACTATTATTTGGGTGATAACCCGCGCAACGCGGCTATCCGCGGGGCTCTGCTTGCATACATGAAAGGATTATTCACTCTGATTGGCGAGTCGCCGGAACAGGCATCTCAGAATGCGGATTCCACGATGAAGATTGAAACCGAAATGGCAAAACACTTCATGGATAATGTGTCGCGCCGCGACCCCAAGAATCTTGATCACAAGATGCCTCTGTCTGAAGCGGAATCGACGGCTCCTCACTTTCACCTTGACCGCTACTTCAAAGCGATGCGAACTCCCGAATTCAAAGCACTGAATGTAGGCAATGTCAATTATTTCAAGACTCTGGACCCTTTTATAGAAAGCACATCTCTGGATGCCTGGAAGGCCTACATGGATTGGCATTTGTTAACCACTGCGGTTGACTCGCTGTCCGATGATTTCGCGCAAGTACATTTGAAATTCAAACAAGTGCTATCCGGCCAGATGGAATTGCCGCCACGGTGGAAGCGTTGTGTCGAAGCGACGGACGACGCTATGGGTGAAGCGCTGGGGATTCCGTTTGTTGAAGAAACGTTTGGCGCGGAGGGAAAACAGCGGATAACCCAAATGGTTGATGAACTGGAGACAGCTTTACGCCGGGACATTACTCAGGTGAGTTGGATGAGCGAACCAACCAGAAAAGAAGCGCTGGCGAAATTGGCTGCGATCCGTAACCAGATCGGGTTCCCCGACGAGTGGCGCAACTATAGCAGTTTAAATATTGTGCGCGGGGATTCTGTTGGTAATTTGTTTCGAGCGAATCAGTTTTTGATTGACCACATATCACAGAAAATCGGCAAGCCGGCCAGTAAGGATGAATGGATTATGACTCCGGCCACGGCCAATGCCTACTACGAGGGCACGCAGAACAAGATCGTGTTTCCGGCCGGGTTTCTCCAGCCGCCTTTTTTCGAGCGCAGCATGGATGACGCTGTGAATTTCGGCGGCATTGGAGTAGTGATTGGCCACGAGCTGACGCATGGCTTTGACGACCAAGGCCGGCAGTACGACGCAAAGGGGAATTTGCGTGATTGGTGGGCACCACAGGACGACCAGGAATTCACCAAGCGAACCGATTGCATTGCGGAAGAGTACAGTTCGTTTCCGGTAGGCGATCAAAAACTGAATGGCAAACTGACCTTAGGTGAGAACACGGCGGACAACGGGGGAACCCGAATTGCCCTCACGGCGCTCCACGACCTGATGGCCAGCACAAATGAAGACCCAAACAAGAAACTTGATGGCTACACCGCCGATCAGCGATTCTTCCTAGCTTTCGCACGGGATTGGTGCTCTAACTCATCGCCGCAATCGGATCGCATGCACCTCATGATGGATCCTCACTCGCCCGGCCGGTGGCGCACGAATGGTGTCGTGCAGAATATGCCGGAGTTTCAAAAAGCGTTTGGTTGCAAGACTGGCGATCCGATGGTGAAGCAGACCGCCTGCCGCGTATGGTAAGAATGCTTTTCGTAAAATTGTTCCTAACTGTTTACTGTGAGCGCAATGCGATGATCGGGTTCACTCCAGTGGTGCGTGTCGCCGGTATGTAGCAAGCCAACGCCCCGATTGCGACCACAACTAACCCCACCGCGGAAATAATCAGCGGATTGCCGGCGTTGATTCCAAAAAAGAGACTGCCCACAGCCCTGCCGACAAAGAATCCCGTTATTACGCCAACCACTAACCCGATCAATACGGGAGTCATGCCCTGGCGCATCACCAAACGACGCAACCCCGAGCGTGGTGCCCCCAGCGCCAAACGGATTCCGAGTTCATAGCGGCGCTGCTCAACCGTGTAGGATACAACGCTATATATACCCAAAGCTGCCAGGAATAGGGCAAATCCGCTAAACAGATGGGACAGCAACATCTGAAAACGACGACCCGCAACCGAATCGGTAACAATCTGATTCATAGAACGGATCGAGGTCACCGCGACGTCAGCATCAACATTGTGTATGGTTCTGCGCACGTCCGGGCCCAACGATCCCAATCTGCCAGCAGACGTGCGAACAACGAGTGATGCCTTGCCCGGCATCTCAAGCTGCCAATAGGGAACATAAACGAGGGACAATGGAGGCTGCTCCAGGCCAGCAGTCCGAACGTCTCCAACCACACCAATTACTTTTACGAGCGGCGTACTACTCGATCCGGGGTGAAACTCTCTGCCGATTGGATCGTCTTTGGGCCACACACGGCGAGCTACCGTCTCAGAAATCACGGCAACGCTCTTGTCCTTGTCGCTCTCGTCGAATAACCGTCCCTGGAGTAGCGGAATACCAATGGACTCAAAGTATCCGGGACTGGTATAGCGGTAATTGGCCATGAGGTTCTCGTAGTCTTGCTGTACCACACCAGGAACATTGACGATCATAATAAAGGCTTGGCCCTCCAACGGCAGTTTGCTCACCCAGGCCGCATCTCGAACTCCTGGGAGGCCTCTTACCTGAGAACGGAGCTCATCATAAAGGCGTACTCTATCTGTCGGTTGTGTGTACTTTTGTGGTGGCAAGGAAACGTCGGCGGTCAAAATCCCATCGACGGCAAAACCCTTTTCAACATTTAGGACGCGAAACAGGCTCGCTGTTAAAGTGCCGGCCAATATGAGGAGTACCGCCGTGAGGCCTACCTCGACTCCTATCAAAGACTGGCGCAGAACCGTTGCGGAACGATCCACCGTAGCGGTGGTGCCGCCGGATTTAATCAAGGGCTGCACATCCGCGTTAGCGCAGCGCCAAGCCGGCAAAAGGCCGAAGAGCAGGCTGGTCAATAGCGAAACGGCAAACGCAAACAGCAGCACCCGTGCATCGATATGGACTTCGTCCAATCTGGGGAGATCGAGCGGCGCTTCTCGAACCAGCCAACTTAGTCCTAAGTAGGCGGCCACTACCCCCAATATTCCGCCGAGCAGGGAAAGAGGCAGAGTCTCCGCTAGCATCTGGCCGATCAAGCGTGACCGCGATGCTCCAAGCGAGATTCGGATCGCGGCCTCACGCATTCTCTTGGAGGCGCGAGCTAGGAGGAGGCTAGCGAGGTTTACACAAACAATCAAGAGCACGGCGCCGACTGATGCGAGCAGAAGAAGAAGTCCGCGGCGGGACGAACCTATTATCTCCGATTCCAGAGAAGTCAACTGTGCCCGTAGTTCAATCCGCCGGTGCATATGGTTCCCTGCTTCAGCGGCAATCTGAGCCTGCACGACGTTCAGATCGGCCAGCGCTTGGGCAGGTGTCACGCCAGGCTTCAACCGGGCAATAGCAGCCAATTTAAAATTGCCCAATAGGTCGAAAGTATTCGGGTCCAGACCCATGGGTTTGAAAAAATCCACACGAGAGCCAAACTGCACTCTCTGGCCCAACTGCTCCCCCGTTGGGAACCGGAAAGATTCAGGGAGCACACCGATGACCTCATACGGCTCCCCATTCAAAGTGATGTTCTTGCCGAGCAGTGTGGGGTCGGAATGAAACTCCTCGCGCCAAAAAGCATTGGTTAGCACAGCGACGTGATCCCGGCCAGGCACATCTTCACCCGCTGCGAAGGTCCTGCCCAACCCAGGCGAAACGCCAAGAATCTCGAAAAGGTTGGCGGAGGCGCGGGCGCCATCGACCTCACGCGGCTCACCAGACGAAGTGAGATTCATTGGGAAAGGCTCGGCTACCGCGATGCCCTCAAATGAATGCGTGTCGCGCTGCCAGATTGCAAAATTGGTCAAATTGGCGGGCCACGATCCCATCATCTTGCCCATCATCGGGACAATCTCGCGGACCAAATACAGTTGCTCGGGCTGGCGATAAGACAAGGGGCGTAACAGGATTCCGTTGACCATCGAGAAAATCGCTGTGTTTGCTCCGATACCGAGGGTCAACGCCAGTACGGCAAGACAACTAAACACAGGCTCCCGGACTAGCTGTCGGAATCCATACCGTAGATCACTCCAGAAGTTGCTCATCAATTTACACCTCAGCTTATGGCCAATATCAAAGCACTTTGATTCGAATTTAGCAACCATTCGATTCGATAAGCGCCTCATGGATCTCTGGGAGGCAGAAAGTCCGGAGGCACTTGTGGCCCATGGAGGCAGGCTTGTTACGTGCGGAGCACAATTCTTGGCCGCCATTCAGCTCCAGGCCCTTCGCAGCGAATATCAAACTGGCAAAAAGATTCGAACGAATTGGAATACGGGCAAACGAGAACTACTAACTACACATGCCGAGAGTTTAGATAAGTAACACTTAGTCAGCGGACATAGTAATCTTCTCGGAAATTTCCCCGATCTGTGGTTTAATCTCGGCGTCGCTGTTTCGTCGTTCACACCAAGCCCGCGGAGGCTGACTATGTTACGTTTGCCCTTACCCCGTCGCTTCAGCCGCATACTTGTCGCGTTCCCGGTAGCGGTGTTCCTCACGTGGTCCATGTCGGCACAGACCGCTCCGGCTCCAGCTCCGCCGTCCGACCTTGACGCCTATGTCGCTACCGCAATGACGACTTTTGAAGTGCCCGGCCTGTCTTTAGCCATTGTGAAGGACGGAAAGATTGTTCTGGCCAAGGGCTACGGCATAAGAAAGCTGGGCGACTCTACTCCGGTCGATGAACACACCCTGTTCGGCATCGGATCGAACACGAAGGCGTTTACTACCGCGGCTCTTGCGACGCTGGTAGATGCGGGCAAACTTTCCTGGGACGATCCCGCCTATCAGCGCCTGCCCGGTTTCGTAATGTACGACCCGTATGTCTCCCACGAAATGACGGTCAGAGATCTAGTCTCGCACCGGGGCGGAATGAGCATGGGCGAAGGCGATCTACTGTTCTGGCCACAATCAACCTATACGCGCGACGAAATCGTTTACAGGTTGCGTTTCATGAAACCGGCTTACAGCTTTCGCAGTCACTTTGCCTATGACAATCTCCTCTATTTGACAGCCGGTCAGGTCATTCCGGCGGTGACGGGAACTTCGTGGGATGAATACATTCGGCAGAATATCTTTTTGCCGCTCGGAATGGCCGACTCCAACACCAGCGTGACTGCTTTCAAACCCGGAGTGAATTATGCGTCGCCGCACTCCAGGGTCGATGGAAAGTTACAAGTGATTCCCTTGGAAACGCTCGACAACGTAGGCCCGGCAGCCGCAATTAACTCCAGCGCCGTGGACATGGCGAAATGGTTGCAGTTGCAACTGAACCACGGCAAGTTCACCGATAGAGACGGGCGCTTGTTCAGCGAGCGGCAGTCCAGAGAAATGTGGGCCCCGCAAACGCTTTTGCCCGTCCGGAACCTTGCGCCATCTTTGGCGTCGCTGAAAACAAATTTCTCAGCCTACAGTCTGGGATGGTTCCTGCGCGATTACCACGGGAAAAAAGTGATCAGCCACACCGGCGGCGTGGCCGGGTTCGTTTCGCGGGTCATCATGATACCCGATGAAAATCTGGGAGCGGTCGTGCTGACCAATGCTGAGGCGGGTGAAGCTTACGACTCAATTCTGTATCACATCCTCGATCCCTATCTGGGCCTTCCGCTCACCAACTGGACCGCTACGCTGAGGCAACTAAAAGACGAAGATGAAAAAGATGCGGCCGAGACCATGAAGAAGGCCGAGATATCCCGCGCTGCGGACTCCAAGGCTTCCCTGCCGCTGGACAAATATGCTGGAGTCTACAAGGACGCATGGTATGGTCCGATCACGATTCGCATGGAAAACGGAGGCTTGGTTATCAGCTTTGACCATACACCTGGCATGATCGGCGATCTACAACCATGGCAACACGACACTTTTAAAGCACATTGGCGGAGGCGCACGATCGAAGACGCATTTATCACATTTTCCTTGAAGCCGGATGACAGCATTGAGAGCGCGAGAATGGAAGCGGTCTCCCCGCTCGCCGATTTTAGCTTTGATTACCAGGATTTGTTGCTCAAGCCGGAGGAGAAGAAAGGATCCGCCCACTGAGTAGGGTTGGGGGAGACGGAGTGCGGATTTCATTCGGTCCGGATGCAGCAATGGCCCACGGCATTTCCCCTTCGACCTTTGAATCGCAAATTGAAGTGTCCTCGATCCAGACCGCTGAGCCGAGCGCGCTCCGTAAAGACCAAGCTACAATCCTTGCTTGGTTGCACAGAACCCATCTCCTTGTGCGAGTGACAGCCCCCTCAGCGTACGACTGCGCGCTTTGGCAGTCGTGTTCCTCAAAATGGGGGCGATTGCCTTTGGGGGACCGGCCTCAGCGATCGCGATGATGGAAAACGAAATCGTGGGCAAGCAGGGGTGGATCACGCGGCAACAATTTCTGGACATCCTTGGCCTGACAAACCTCATTCCTGGACCAAGTTCGACCGAAATGGCGATTTACATCGGCTTCATACGTGCGGGGTGGGCGGGCCTCGTTGTGGCGGGAGCGAGCTTCATCCTCCCCGCCGCCGTGATCACTACTGCCCTGGCATGGGTCTATGTTCAATTTGGAACGCTTCCCATCGCGGAGTCGTTGCTGCGAGGAGTGAAGCCCGCGGTGATCGCTGTCATAGCAATCGCGGTCTGGCGGCTGGGAAAGATTGCAGTTCGCAATTCGTTTCTTGGAGGGTTAGGAACGCTGGCGGTCCTGGCATTTCTCGGGAAGCTGAATCCTTTATTGATTCTGGTGATAGGCGGAGTAATCGGGATCGTGGCGCAGCAAGTGCGCAAGCCCAGAGAATCTTCCGCAGTTTCCAAGCTGTCAACTGGAATAGCCGTTCTGAAGAAGTCACTCCTGCTGCCCAGTCTTCTGCGCGTTGCCCTAACGGGTCTGCTGGTTACAGCCGTTAGCGCGCCGGTCATCAAGAGAGTGCCGCTTGTTCGCCTCGGATTGTTCTTTCTGAGAGTCGGCGCGGTGCTGTATGGCGGTGGATACGTTTTATTTGCGTTTGTAGAGCAAGGACTTGTACGCGACCATCAGTGGATGACGCAACGACAGGTACTGGATGCGATTGCGATCGGCCAGTTCACGCCCGGCCCGCTCCTTTCGACGGCCACATTTATCGGATATCTCTTGGGCGGCGGATGGGGCGCCGTGGTCTCAACGATAGCGATCTTTCTGCCGTCGTTCCTGTACATGATGGCTCTCGGACCGGTTTTACCTAAACTTCGACAATCGAAATGGATGGCCGCATTTCTTGATTCGGTAAATGTGTGCGCGGTCGCCCTGATGGCAGGGGTCACAGTGAGGCTCGCAGGAGACGCCTTACGCAGCTGGCCAATGTGTGTTATCGCCCTAGCGTCACTAGCTGTGCTATGGAGATGGAAGATAAATCCGGCTTGGGTCGTGCTGGGAGGCGGGATTGCTGGACTCGTGTTGTCGCTGGCGTAAATGAAGGCGAGCCTTACAAGAAACGAAGCTCATCTGACCAAAGCGTATAAGCCCACGGTCGGAATAGGAGGAATCCATGCCTAGAGTCCTACTTGGCATCATCTGTGGTTTGGTGTTCGGAGCGATCGACATCGGAATCATGCTGCCGATGAGCTTCCCAGATAAGAAGGCTGCCATCACAGCGGCTTTCATTGGACGCTTTGGAATTGGATTCGTCATCGGCGCGGCACGCTTGTCTTGGCCCGGGTGGGCGGTCGGACTCTGCTTCGGCCTGTTACTAAGCCTCCCCGACGCCCTTATCACAAAAGCCTATGGACCAATCATCGGCATGGGTGCTTTCGGAGGAACCATCATTGGGATAATCGTCAGTCGATTCGGGCGCTAATTTCAAACTGAGGCACTACCGGTATAAGTAATCGATTGACCTCTAGCTCAGCTCTGGTAAGATGCTGTCACTTCGGTCAAGTGGGGTGGCGTTAGCTGGTCCGTTTCGTCTTGTCGTCCTTCGCCTTATATGAGACAAGGAGCACTTCCGCATTTGCTAAGGTCGAATATGAATTCACTGATTTGGAGATTAGGGATACTCGTCGTCTGCGCCTCGATGACACTCAACGCGCAAGAAGTAGGAGTGGCTGCGGCATCAGATTTGCAATTTGTGTTCAAAGAGGTGGCTGCACGTTTCGAACAACAAACCGGGAACCCGGTTAAATTGTCCTTTGGCTCCTCCGGCAATTTTTTTTCTCAAATACAAAATGGGGCTCCCTACGACCTGTTTTTCTCAGCAGATGTGGAGTATCCGCAAAAGCTCGAAGCAGAGGGTCTGACTGAGCCTGGAACACTTCAACAATATGCGAAAGGCAAGCTCGTACTGTGGACCGCGACCGATTCGGGCCTGGATGTTAGTCGCGGGCTGAATATTTTATTGGAACCGACCGTTAAGAAAATCGCAGTGGCTAACCCGGCCCACGCACCTTATGGCCGAGCCGCAGTCGCCGCGCTGAAGGCGGCAGGCGTTTACGACAAGATCGCGGATAAGCTGATCTACGGTGAGAACATTTCTCAAACGGCCCAATTTGTGGCATCGGGAAATGCACAAGCGGGCATTCTTGCACTCTCACTTGCGGTCTCACCGATGATGAAATCACAGGGGACGTATTTCGTTATACCGGAGGATTCATATCCCCGCCTCGATCAAGTAGGCGTTGTCCTGAAATCGTCCAAGCAGAAGGAAATTGCCGAGTGCTTTATGGACTTTATAAAGAGTCCGGAAATCACCGTGCTCATGAAGGGATACGGGTTTGAACTGGCAGACACCTCAGTTCTCGCCGGCAAAATGCCTATGCAGAAATCGTGCATTTGCTGCGGAAGACGGAAACCTCTCGCACACTAATTTTCTCGACGCATAAGGAACGCTAAGATTGCGACACTTACAACCTGCCTTTCGGAGCAGGATTGTCCGAAGTGGCTGCGGGCTTGCCATTGGTAGTTGTCGAGTGCCCGGTGACTTTGACGTTCTCCAGCCAGTATCGATCGTACTCGATGATGACATCGGCTGTGATCGAGTCGCCCGGCTGGAGTTGATCGAGCGCAGAAGCGGGCCTGACGATGTAGGGCATCATCATCGCATCCATGAAACCTGGGATGAGATCGTTGTCGATGATCGCCATTCCAGCCTGCTTGTGGATCGAAATGACTTTTCCCGTGAGCAAATAATGCTTGGTGGCGGATTGAGCGGCGGCACCCTCAGACTCCGATGTTCCGTGGTTGCAGCCAGTGGAAATAGTGAGCAGGGCAAACAAACAGACCAGTAAACGAAGTGGCGAACGTGAAACGGTTTTATTGTGCATATTCGGCCTCGGTTAAGCTGTTTCGACTTTCGAGGTGCGGCGCCCTAGGGCGCGATCAATGATCCGAACATTGCCTTAAGGGTAAGCCCTAGCTACAGGTCTTATTGTCGCCCCCGTTGGAGCCGTGCGCCTGTAAGATCCATATAAGAGATTAGTTCGCTATCTTCTGCTATTGCCTTTCTCAGTAGTGAAAACGATAACGCAGTTCCATATAAATCTCACGCGGGTCATCCCAATGAAAGCCGCCGAAGGTCAGGCTGTTGTCGTATTCCACCCGGCGATTGGCGACGTTGAGCGCCGTAAGAGACGCCGAAATCTTTTCCCCAAAATCCTTGCCCAGTGAGACATCGAACGTCGTGTGCTGCGGCAAATAGTTGCCGGGATAGGGCTGGCCGGGAAAGGCGTTGCTGAATCCCGAGCCGTAATAAACATTGGTTGATACGTAGGAATGCCGAGGAAGTGAAACGTCGGCGCCCACGTTGAGCGTGTTGCGCTGGTCGTGGTCGAGCGGACTGAGTTCCGGAGAAAATGAAAAGTCGGTGAGGCCGCCGGTTATGGTTCCGCTACCTTCGGCAATCTGATTCGAGTAGGCGAGATGCACTTGCCCGCGGTGCGCGAAGCGCGGAGAGCGCAATGTCACTTCCCAGCCTCGAATCACCGCTTGAGAGACCGTGATGGGAAAGAAAATGCTGGAAGCGCCGATGTTGTTGTGGTCGAGAAAATTGACCACGTTGGTGCGGAAATTGTCGGCATCGATTACCCACCCGCGAAACGGAATCGTAACCCCAAACTGATGTTCTTCGTCGCGCTCGCCGTGGAGAGTCGTGTATCCGAGGCCCTGCTGGCCGGTGAAGTCGATGAGCGCCGGGCCAGAGACGGTTTCGATTGGAGGAGCCTGATAGTAGTGTCCGTAAAAAGCGCGAAAGGTCCAGCGAATTTTGGGAATGGTAACTGTTACGCCGAAACGCGGCTGTATCGCACTCTCGTTCACCGGAGGCGCGGCAGCGGTGCGCAGAATGTTCCCTTCGGCAAAGCGCGTCGGGCGCATGCCGGCAGATAGTGAGAGCCAGGAAAACGGCTCGAACTTGTCGTCTATATAAAAAGTTTCGAGATTGGCGTTGGGATGTTCGATATCCGTGAAGGGAACATTCCCACTACCGTCGTTAAATATCGCCCCGAAGAGTTGATTGTCGCCCTGGTAGAAGCTGAGAAATCCGACTTGCAAATTATTCTTCTTGTAGTTGGCGGCGAAGCTGGCCTGGCCTCCTGCATAGTTCGAGCTGCGATCTTCGGTCGTGGCCACAGGAAAGTCGGTGGTTTTACTGCTATAGTCGCCGCTGTTGTAGTGGTAGAAGGGCGAGACCGTAGTCATGAGATGCGAATTGAATGTGTGAACCCAGGAAAATAGCGCTCCGGCATCAGCTTCGTGTTCACCATCGCGCAGCCCGATGCTCGGATATTGCGGGCTGAAATTGTTTGCCGCGATCGAGCCGTTCTCGATGTCGTCCGGAAACGGATCGTAAGGAACCTGAAAGTAATCGCGGCGCAAAGAGGTCATCAGGCGAAGTTGGTCGGACGGATCGACGTTCAAGATAAACGAACCGAATCCGCCCACGCCGTTAACCGCGTCGTGCGCAACCTGCGGAACCGGCGTCTGCAAACCGAGGTTGCTGCGGTTTCCGTTGACGCTGATGTAGTAGGCGAAGCGATGGGTGTGGCTGCCGAAACTCAGAGCATCGTTGGTCTGGTAAAAACTGCCGCCGCTTAACACCATTTCGGCCTGCTTGTCGCGCTGGAAGCCGGTGCGCGGCACCACGTTGAAGACTCCATAAGTACGGTCACCAAATTCCGCGCCGTAACTGCCGCGATTGGCTTCGACATATTCCAGGTCTTTGGGATCGAACTGCGGTCCCACGTTCTGGGCAATCGCCGTATTGATGACGGGAATGCCATCAAGTAGCCACTGCGTCTGATGCCCGCCGCGAATGTGCAGCATGTCGTGAGTGACGTAAGAGCCGGGAACGTAATCCGTAATCATGGCCAGACTATTGGAGCGGTCGGCGCCCGGCGTGCGTGCGATGTCGGTCTGATCGATCAGCGTGACCGGCGTGGCCGAATCCGTGGCCACGATTTCCGATGCTGCCGATACTGTGACCTTTTCGCTCGCGCCAGCGATCTGGAGTAGTACATGAACCACCGGCACGGTTCCCGACACGACAGTGACATCCTGTTCCGTTTGAGCAAAGCCTGGACTGGCAACGCTCACCGAATAGTCGCCGAGCGGCACGGCGTTGAGTTCGAATTCTCCATTCGCATCGGTAGTGATGGATTTGCTCCAATCCGAGGATTTCGCTCGCAACATCACCATGGCGCCCTGCACGGGACGATGCTGAGGGTCGTGCACAATGCCGCGAATAGCGCCGTAGATGTTGGCGAAGGCATACACGCAGGACAGGGTCACTAGCAGAACGAAAATGACGGTAGCTCTGTAACTCATCGCGTCTCCATGTGGAGGGTACGGCGTCGCCCCCAACGGGCAACCACCGGTCTCGATCTCTGCGGCGTGGAAAGCTATTCGTCGCACGAAATGAAGCTATGCGGCGACTCAGCAGTGTTAGGTCGAGTGAGAGAATGTCCTCAGAATGCAGGAGGGGCGCGGGTCGATCGGAACCCTGTTGAAGCGGTCTGCGGCAACTGCAGTTCGGGCAGAACTACACGAGTATCGGCAATTTGCAAAACAATAACCGACGAAGTACCCAGTCTCGCGTCCACCCAATTCGGTAGTGCGATAGCGCGGCAGCAATTGCGGTTACAGCAACTGGCATCGCGGATGACAGGCCGCTCCGAGTCTGAGGCTAACCCTGCGGCTCCGGAGTCGTGGCATTTATGGGCTGTCTTGCGGACACAACATGCATGAGGCTGAGGCGCAACGGCCGCCAGCACCATGGGGCCGAGATTTCCCAGCAGTGCGAAAAGCAGCAGATGTATGGCGATCCGTCGAGGCATAAATAACCAACCTGATCAGCAACTAAAAGGGAAAGCTCGGAACGCTCCAACAATTTGGTGTCCCTATTCTGAGGGCAACCAGTCGAACCAAAGATGGCCCCAGAGTGGGGCCTAAGCTTGGCCTAGACCGAATGCTCGTAGAACAAACACCTCTTTTCTGTTACGAAAGCGGAACGCGCGTCGACCGAATGCTACCGTAACTTATTGCCTTAGCAGAAGCTAGACGTATTTTGCCTTGGGCTGCTGTGATAAGCGCTTTTCCTTATAGCGACTTCCATGTTGTTCGGAATTCGTAAATGATCTCGGGGCATCACACACGAACTTGGTTGTCCCCGGCAGTCTGAGTCCAAAGCGAAGGAGGAGATTCGGAATCCATCAGATGGGAGCAAGGGCTGAAGTTGCGGTCGCGCCGAAGTATTTATATATAGCGCCGAGGCTCTTGAACAATTTCGATTCATGAATGAGCCAACCACTCAACCCACTTACTTACCTCGCGAGCGCATCCCCACGAAAGCGTAATTCCACCGCCGCCATGCCCGTAGTTATGAATGAGCCGACCGGCGAGCGGACCTCCGTATTGCGGCTCCAGGCGCACACTGGGAACCCGCCGTGGACGGTAACCAACACTAACACTTGTAATGTTGGAAACAATTGTCGAAGGAGATCCCAAGCCGGGTTCAATCTCGCTGCACATACGGACAATCCTTTCAGCATCGCCTCTTATCCTCCACTCTTCCTCAGGTACCGGCCATGGAAAATGTCTGGGATATCCTCCTCTGCGTTCTCCCAGGGTTCCTCCCAGGACAATGTCGGGGTTGGGGCCCCCGCGCGGCACAACGTAGACCGGTCGTCTTCCAAAAATCTTGCCTGTATGAGCCAGAGTGATGGATCTAACATCATTCGCCGGTTTAACGTGAACTACGATCCCTTCCACAGGCACCACGTTCTCATCCCCCACCAGTTCACGGGCACCGAGGCCGCAACAGCTGACCACATAATCAAATTCCTTTGACAACCTCAATAAATCCGATGGGATGAGATGCCTATCGACAATCGTCCCGCCCAAGCTTGAGAAAACATCCTCAAGCCTTCGTAAGTAGCAGGACATGTTAACAACCAAGGTACGAATTCGGCTTCCACTCTGGAACCGTCTTCCAGCGCAAGTCAAGTCCGGGATTTGTTGTCGAGT
>Ga0209006_10000177_pt1 | contig 67511 bp, 59 predicted proteins | sample JacPin_JW_Ref_O2_FD_188567 | JGI IMG/M metagenome (GOLD analysis project Ga0209006, IMG submission 188567) | Forest soil microbial communities from Algoma, Ontario, Canada - Jack Pine, Ontario site 1_JW_Ref_O2 (SPAdes) (version 2) | ecosystem: Environmental > Terrestrial > Soil > Boreal... | reverse complement strand
TCGGAAGATTCCGAACACCGCCGACCCGCTACCTGCCAGCGCGGCATCTGCTGCTCCTCGCTTGAGCAATCCGGCCCGAATCTCTTCGAGGCGCGGGTGGCGGCGAAAAACCGGACCCTCGAAATCATTCGAGAGGCGCGATTCCTGCCGGCTCCAGCACAGAGCGCAGAACCCAAAGAGTTTATGGGGTTCTGTGTCTTTTGTCAATTCCGCGGAGGCCCATTCGTAGGCGTCTTTCGTGCTGACCCCGATGCCGTTGGGCGAGACCACCACGACCGAGCGCTTCGGTCCATCGGGCAGCGGGTAGATTTCGTCGCCGCGATTTACCGCCAGCGCACGACCTCCAAACAGGAAAAACGGCACGTCCGCGCCCAGGCTACTCGCAAGCTTTAGCATTCTTGGTAATGGCAGGGTCGCGGCGTGCAGGCGCATCAAGCCGATAAGCGTCGCGGCGGCATTGCTCGAGCCGCCGCCAAGACCTCGCGCCACCGGAATTTTCTTTTCGAGATGAATCGTTAAATTACCGCGAAGGCCGAACTCACGCTCGAACGCCTTGACCGCCCGAACCACGAGGTTGTCGACGCCCAACGGCATCGTTGGATCGTCGGAATCAAAGGAAAGCGCGAGCCCGTCCGAGCCTTGACTGTGGGAAATGTGCAGCGTGTCGCGGAGCGAAATGGTCTGAAAAATTGTGCGTAACTCATGATAGCCATCTGTTCTTTTTGCAATGATGTGCAAGCATGAATTGATTTTCGCGAACGCGGGAATGCGCACCGATTTTGTCGTCGAGGAAGATCGTTTCATAGAGGGAACTTACTGCGGTTTGGGCGCGTCTGGCGAAGTTTTCTGCGCGGTGCGGCGTTTCAAATTTTTGAGCTGGGCATCGAGCTCGTTCACCTTGTCGGCTTCGTAATCGGCGGGGACGGCTCTTTGCCATTCCGTTAGCGCGCGCTCCCAGTATTGTCCGGCGCGGTCCATTTGCCCAAGCTTGGCGTATACGTCGCCCAGATGGCCCAAAATCGTGGGGTCGTGGCTCTCGCGGTCGGCGGCCTTGCGCAAAGTCTCTTCCGCTTCCGTAAGTTTATTTTGTTTGTAGTAAGCCCAGCCCAGGCTATCCAGGTACGCGCCGTTACTCGGTTCCTGCGCCACCGCTTTTTGAATCATCGCGGTCGCCTCAGGAAGACGCACGCCGCGGTCCGCCAGCATGTAGCCGTAATAGTTCAGCACCGAAGCGCTGTTCGGATTCACATCCAGCACTTTTCGGAATTCCGTTTCGGCCTGATCGAATTTCTTCTGGCGCTCGTAAATAGCGCCCTGCAGAAACCATGCGGATTGTTTGCTCTCGGCGTCAACCGAAAGCTCCTCCGCCTTGGCCGCCGATTTTTCGGCGTCGTCGTATTTCTTGCCGCGTTCCTGGGCTTGTGCGATGTTTAAATAGATTTCCTGATCGCTTTCATTTCCGCGCAACAGGGCGTTCAGCAATTTCGTCGCGGTCTCGGTGTCGGATTTTTCGGCGTAGAGCATGGCGAGTGTCACCGTCAGACTCGGATCGTTAGGTGAGGCATCCAGCAATTTTTTAGTCTCGGCGATGGCGCGGTCCAAATCGCGATTCTCCCGGTAGGTATCAATCAGCAGCATCTGCGCGCGCTTCTGTGCCTCAGGTCCCAACTGGCCCATTTCCTGATAAGTCTTGATCGCTGCCGGATAATTTTGCTCTTCGCGGTAAGCGTGCCCGAGTTGCTCATACAGGATTGCCAGTGCGTTGGGATTGTTATCGGCGGAGGCATCGCCGTTGGAACTGCTTGCGGCACCGGTCTGATTCTTAACGCCCGCGATTGCATCTGAAAGAACCTTTACCGCATCTTCGAAGCGGCCCTGGTCCTCGTATAGGAGGGCCTCGTTGTAGAGAACTTCCAAGTTTCCCGGTTTGAGTTGCTTGGCACGCAGCAAACTCGATTCCGCCAGGTCGAATTTCCCCATCCGGCGATACAGCTGCGCCATGCGCATGTAATTTTCCGCCGTGCCGGGTTCCACCTCTGACAGTTTCTTAAATTGCTCGAGCGCCTCCGCGTATTTGTCCTGCTCCATCAACGCTTGCGCAAGCCCGTGCAAGTGGCCCGGATCGTCGGGATCCTCTTCCGCGGCTTTGCGGTAAGCCTCTTCCGATTTCGGATAGTCCTTGGCCTGCGCGTATGCGTCACCGAGCAGATCGTAAACTTCCGGCGATGATGAACTTCCTGCGGCGTCCGACAGAATTTTTACGGCCTCTTGCGAGCGGCCTTCATCAATCAACAACTGGCTCAATTGCTCGAGCGCCGGCCCGTTGCCCGGGTCACGCGCCAGCACGTCGCGAAGTACCTTTTCCGCGTCGGTGTGATGATTTTCGAAGCGGTACAAACGCGCCAGCCACAACGACGAGTAGGTGTCGTCAGGCTGAATCTTCAAAATCGCCTGAAATTCCACGATCGCTTTGGAAAGATTTTCTTTTTGTGCCTCGCCTGCATTCAGGTCACCGAGGGTGCGAACGTAAATCCGAGCGAGAAGCCGGTGCGCGTCCACATTGTCTGGATCCAGCTTGAGAACCGCGTGAGCTTCGTCCACCGCTTCGTGCAACTGCTGCGCCTTAGCTCGCGTTTCTGCCAGGCGCTCCATGATCACGGGCGAATTCGGCGCAAGATCCATGGCCTTTTTGTACGAGTCAACCGCCCGGGTCGCCAGTTCGGGTTTGCCGGTTCCTTCGTACTGCTCTTCACTCAGATGGCCCATCATGAAATAGTAGTAAGCATCACCACGTGCAGTATCGTCCGACGGAACGAGCGGGGCGGAATTAACCACGTTTGCTGATTGCGGATTCGTGGAAGGATTGTCGGTTGCGGGATTCGCAGGCTGTCCGATGACCGGATTCTGAGCCCGGGCCACAATTGCGCCACAGGACAATAGGGCGACAGCAAAAAAGACGATGTGTATGATAGTTTTCATATCTTATTCGCAATACTCCATTATGGTACAGCCATTGGAAGACGTCAAAAAATTCGCGGTCCGTCGTTCCGCAGCCGGGTCACATGAGAAAGTCACATGAGAACGACTAAGGTATGACGCAAATTAACGCCATGAGGATACGTTCCTAGGCGTATTATTCTGCAAACGACCGGCGACGAAGTTTGAATTGGTTCAAAGACAAGGAGTTATGGCGGATGCACGCTAAAGTAGCCCTTCAAATTGTTCTGGGCGTCGCCTTCGTAATGGCCCCGCTTTGTTCTGTGGCTCGCTCCCCGCAAGCCGATCATTCGCAATCTGCTTCGGCGGGTTCCGGCGACCACAGCGCGGCAGCGCAGCCTTCGGCCTCACCCAATATCTACGCACCTGCGCTTAGCGATTTCGTTTGGCTGGAGGGTCGCTGGCGCGGCGAATGGGGTCCGCGCATCGCCGAGCAAGTCTGGTTATCCCCAAAGGCGGGGGCAATGGAAGGCGTGTTCCGGGTCGTTGAGGCCGACAAGACTTTGGTGCTCGAATTGTTTGCCCTGGTGCAAAAACCGGACGGAATCTCTTTTTACATCCGGCATTTTACGCCCGCACTGGCGCCCTGGGAAAAATCAGACGCCACAGTTCTGAATTTTGCCAAGGCCGAAAACAGGCGGTTCACTTTCGAAAACCCGGTCAACGGCATGCCAAGAGTGGCAGTCTTCACCCAAGTTGATCCCGACACTTACGTGTCCCGCTCGGAGATCGTTCCGGAAACAGGCGACTCTCAAGTGGTCGAAATCACCTACAAGCGCCAGCCTGCATCAACCCTCCCGATCAATGCCGGAAGTGGCGGACGCCAGAAAAAACCATAGCCATTCCCAGTTTGTTTGCCGCCGCGATCACTTCGTCGTCGCGCATCGAGCCGCCGGGCTGAATCACTGCGGTCGCTCCGGCCTTCCCCGCTTCTTCCACTCCGTCGGGAAACGGAAAAAACGCATCGGAAGCCACCACGCTGCCCTCCAACGAGAGTTTGGCCGTCACGGCTTTGATCACCGCAATTTTCACCGAATCCACGCGACTCATTTGGCCCGCGCCCACTCCCACGGTTTGTCCCTCGCGCGCGAACACGATCGCATTCGACTTTACGTGCTTGCACACCTTCCATCCGAACATCAGCGCGCGTATTTCCTCGGCCGTCGGAGCACGCTCGGTCGCCACTTTCAAATCCGCTTCAGCCAATTCGTGCTGGTCCGGATCCTGCACCAGAAAGCCACCGGAAATCCTCTTGATGTCCAGTTCACGAATCGATTCGCCGCGTTGCATTTCCAGTAGGCGCAGATTTTTCTTGGCCGCGAATTTCTCGAGCGCTGCCGGCTCGTATCCCGGCGCAACGATGCATTCCACAAAAAGCTTCGACAATTCTTCCGCTGTCGCCGCATCCAGCACGCGATTAATCGCGATGACTCCTCCAAATGCCGAAACCGGATCGCATGCCAACGCCTTCAGGTAAGCATCCACCAACACATCCTGTTCGGCCGCCCCACATGGATTATTGTGTTTGATGATTGCGACGCCGGGCCGGTGAAATTCCGTCACTAACGCCCACGCCGCGTCCAGATCCACCAGATTGTTGTACGAAAGTTCCTTGCCCTGAAGCTGTTTCGCTCCTGCAAGTCCTGACGCTGTCGCTCCTGCGGGAATATACAGTGCGGCCGCCTGATGTGGGTTTTCTCCATACCGCATGGATTGCCGCCGCTCAATGGCTATGTTGATACGCTCTGGCAATTTGCTCAGCTCGCCAATAGAAATCGAGCCGTCCGTCGCCGAAATGCGTTCAAGTTCCGTGGCGATTTCGCCGTCGTATCGCGCGGTTCGCGCGTACGCCTTGCGTGCGAGGTCCAACCGCGTTTGCAGCGTCAACTCGGTTTTGCCGTGCAGTTCGGTGATAATTCCGGCGTAATCTGCGGGATCCGTCACCACGCCGACACTTTGAAAGTTTTTGGCGGCGGAACGCACCATCGCGGGGCCACCGATGTCTATATTCTCAATCAACTCCTCAGCGGTGACGCCAGGCGTCGCTGCCGTCGCTGAAAATGGATAGAGGTTCACCACCACCAGATCGATCGGCCCGATCTCATACTCTGTGACTTGCGCGCGATCATTCGTCTTAGCGCGCTGAAAAAGAATTCCCCCGTGAACCTTGGGATGCAGAGTCTTCACCCGGCCGCCCAGCATTTCCGGCCAGCCGGTTAACTCGGCCACGTCGCGTACCGCTACGCCGGCCTCGCGCAACAATTTTGCGGTGCCTCCGGTCGAAACAATTTCCACTGAGAGTGAAGCCAGTTCCCGCGCGAACTCTACGATTCCGGTCTTGTCGTAAACGCTGATCAGCGCCCGTTCAATCGCCATATTCTCCCGCCATTATGAATTTCTTGATCAAAATCGCCCCGTCAGTGTAAGCGTTTGCGAAAAAAAGTGGAAGTCGGGCTCTCGTGGCCCATAATTTTGGTTGCTCGCGAATTTTCTTGAGCGGAAGTCCAGGTAATAAAGAGGTGGAATTCGAGGAGTTAATATTTCCAATCGCGCTAGGCGGAGACGCGCGCTTTAAGCTTCACATGTCCGTTTTCAATGCTCACCGTGTATTCAATTTCCCGGCCGCCTTTCTCTTTCAAGTCCTTGGTTTTCTTCTGCACAAATTTCTCGAAATCTTTCAGGCTCGGCACTCCCGATTTTTCCCCCGTATCCGTGCGCGCCTGTACCAGACGATGATAGAGCGTCTCCACTTTTTCGGTCTCGAGCTCCGGATCCGAAAATGCCATCGCAAACGTACTTGACGCATGCTTTTGTTCGGCAGCCCGCGTCGCCCCTTCCGCGGCGGCGTGTGACACGGCCACCACGTGCTCCGCTGCGGTTTGCGCCGGCGCGACCTCCGCTTTCGTCATCGCGCTCTTGCGGGCGCGCTCTTGCTGAATCGCCTTGGCAGCCGCGCCGTAGTGATGCTGGGTAGTTCCAGTTTCCCGCTGCGCCAATTTCTTGCGCCACATATCCTGATATTTCGCGTAGGTCTGCGAAAGATTGCTATACCGGAAGCGTTGTCCCGAGGTGAATTCCGCAGCGCGGTCCGAATATCGTTTCAGCATCACTTCCAGGCGCCACTGCGTGTCGGTCGGAGGGCGCGAACGGCCCCCTCCGAAATACTGCTCGTACTCGATTTTAAGCGTGCGAATGTCGCGCTCAATGCTGTTCAGGTCGTCGTCAATGTTGGGCATAGCTGGGAGCCAGTGCCACGCGCGTTGGCTGAATGTCCAGCGTAATTTGGTCCAGGGTTCAGGTCAACGCGCATGAAAATTTCGATGTCGCAAGGGCAAATGTCCGGAAGGTCAGGCCGATTGCCACCCTCAATCAGGCTATGTTCCAATAGCGAGCGATGAACCCGCCGTCTAATTCCGCCGCCCAAACTAGCTCTGACGTAGCGGCCAGCCTTCGCGCGCTTCCATCCGTCGATGAATTGCTGGGACGGACTCGCATCTCCGCACTAATCCCTAAGGCGGGACGCCAACTCGTCACCGCCGTGATTCGCAACGTACTCGCAGAAGCTCGGCTCGAATTGACAACCCAGTCTACCGCTATGCCGGCGGTCAAAGATTCAGGCCATCAACGAGACTTCGAATCGCGCGTGGTTTCTGAAGTGGAGCGCACGCTTGCGCCGTCGCTTCGCCGGCTGATTAACGCCACCGGCGTGGTGCTGCATACGAACCTGGGCCGGGCGCCGCTCGCGCGCCAGGCAGTTGCGCGCATCGTCGCCACGGCGACTCAATATTCCAATCTTGAATACGATCTCTCGCGTGGCGAACGCGGTAAACGCGACGCGCATACCTCAACTCTCGTCGCCGAGCTATGCGGAACCGAAGCCGGTATTGTCGTCAACAACAACGCCGCTGCGGTCTTCCTGGTTCTCCATGCCCTGGCCAAAGGCGATGAAGTCATTGTTTCACGGGGCGAACTGATCGAAATTGGCGATGGCTTTCGGATTCCGGACATCATGACCGAAAGCGGAGCCGTGGTCCGAGAAGTGGGCACCACCAACCGCACCAGCATTCGCGATTACGAGAACGCCATCACGGATCGAACACGGTTGTTACTGCGCGTGCATCCATCGAACTTTCGCGTTACGGGATTTACCGAGCGTCCGTCGCTGCACGCATTGGTCGCGCTCGGCGAACGCGTTCGTTTGCCGGTGTATGAAGATCTTGGTTCGGGGTGCCTGGCGGATCTGGGCGCCGCCGGAATTTCCGAACCGGTGGTGCGCGCCAGCGGTGAAGCCGGCGTGTCGGTCATGACTTTCAGTGGAGACAAGCTTCTTGGCGGGCCACAAGCCGGAATCATCGCGGGAAAGAAAGCGATCGTGGATCGCGTTCGCCGCAATCCTCTGTTTCGCGCATTGCGTGTGGATAAACTGACCATCGCGGCGCTGGAGTCAACGCTGAAATCATATCTGCGCGGCGCTTTCGATGAAATTCCGACGCTCCGCATGATTCGTCTGACGGCGAACGAAATTGCGAACCGCGCGGAGCAGCTGTGCGAGAAATTGCGGCCGCTCTTATCGGCTGATGTTGAAATTCAAATGCGCGACGGAATTTCAGTAATCGGCGGCGGCTCGACGCCGGATCAGAATCTGCCAACTTCGCTGATCGCGATTACCAGTCCACGCTCCAGCGCAAAGCAAATCGAAGAACGTTTGCGGCGTCCGGAACTTCGAACCTCCGGTTCCGGTAAGCCTGTTGCGCCCGTGCCAATCATCACTCGCATCGAACATGAACAACTGATTCTCGACCTGCGCACCGTTCAGGTGGAAGAAGAACCCGAACTGATTGCCGGCCTGGCCGCGGCACTCTCCTAAAAATCCGCGCGTCGCCGTTAAGTTTCTGCTCGATATTTCTCTACAACCGGTTGATCACGCCCGCCACGCAGCCCGCGCCAAATCCATTATCTATATTGACCACGCTGACGTTGGACGAACAACTATTCAGCATCGCCAGCAGCGCCGTGAGTCCGCCAAAACTGGAGCCGTAGCCGGTGCTGGTCGGGACCGCGATCACCGGGGCCGCCACCAAACCCGCAACCACGCTGGGCAGCGCGCCTTCCATGCCCGCGACACAAATAATGACGCGAGCTTCGGTCAACTGCTTGCGATGTTCGAGCAGGCGATGCAGGCCGGCGACTCCCACATCGTAAATCGCTTCGGCACGATGCCCCATCATCCGCGCCGTAACCAGCGCCTCTTCCGCGACGGGAATGTCACTCGTGCCGGCGGTAACTACCAGGACCAATCCCTTGCCGTTTACAGTGCGCGAGCGCTCAATCGTAATTGCGCCCGACGATTCGTGAAATTTCGCGCTGCGCGCGATTGACTTTACGGCGGTGAATATTTTCCGGTCGCCGTGGGTAATTAGAATATTGTGCGAGGATTTCGCGCGCAGCATGCCGCGCACAATCTCCTTCACCTGCTTGGGCGTCTTCTTGCGCGCGAAAATCACTTCAGGAAAACCCTGACGGATCGAGCGGTGATGGTCAATTTTCGCAAATCCCAGGTCTTCATAGGGAAATTGACGCAATCGTTCCATGGCGGCGTCCACGGGAATGGCGCCTCGCCTTACTTCCTCGAGAAATTTTCGCGCTTCACGTTCGTTCATATCGTAAAAATCACTGCAATCATCGCACAGCGAGGGAAGGCATACCCGGGTTTTTGCAACCAGTGCCGCATCCGGCGGCTCTGCCTTCTCGCTCCGCCGTGAGATTCGGGCCGGCGACTCTGAGCGAATGGTTAACTATGCGGGGAGTCCCAATTGCGCTAAAATTTAGTACATTCCATGGCCAATTCAGCCGGAAAAAGCATAATCCTAGGTATCACCGGGGCGAGTGGCGCGATTTACGCGCAGGTGGTGCTGCGCTTGCTCGATGCCGATCCGTCCGTGGAGCGTGTGTTTTTGGTCTGCAGCGAGACTGGCATGCGGTTGTTAGCGACAGAATTGAATATTGTTCCCGCCGATGTAAAAAAATTGCCTTCGCTGCTCACCGGAACGGCTGCCAGGAAAATCGAATTTCTGCCCAATAAAGACGTCGGCGCGGTTATCGCGTCGGGTAGCGCGATGGTGGACGGAATGGCCGTGGTTCCATGCTCCGCCGGAACTTTGGGCGCGATTGCCGCCGGCACTGCCGGCGATCTCCTCACCCGCGCCGCCGATGTTTGCTTGAAGGAACGCCGCCCGCTGGTTTTGTGCTTGCGCGAAACTCCGCTAAACCGCATTCACCTTGAAAACATGCTCAAAGCGAATGATGCGGGTGCGATCGTGATGCCGGCCATGCCCGCTTTTTACTACGGGCCAAAAACGATTGATGATCTGGTCGAGCAATTTTCCTGCCGCGTCCTGGCCCAACTCGGATTGCCGCAGGAGAAGCAGTATCGGTGGAAAGAGGGCTCGGCATCGAAACGCGCGGCGGCTGGAGAAGGGTACGACATTTAAATTCTCAGCGCCGACTCTGTGCTATATGGAAACGCATGGCTCAAACTAAGAATCGCGTAAGTGTAGTGCTCGAGATGATCAAGTTCGAGCACTCCGTGTTTGCTCTGCCGTTCGCGCTGGTCGGAGCGCTGCTGGCAGCTCGTGCGGGTAACGCGCTGCCGACTTGGCGGCAGATTCTATGGATCGTAATCGCGATGGTTAGCGCGCGCTCCGCGGCCATGACCATGAACCGGATCGCCGACGCGGAATACGACGGACGTAATCCACGGACCGCGAATCGGGCGCTGCCCAAAGGCGAATTGTCGGTCGGCTTTGCCTGGGTTTTCACCATTGTCGCCACGGTTGTGCTGGTTATCGCGGCGTGGCAACTGAATCCGCTGGCCCTGAAACTTTCGCCGGTGGCTCTGGCCGTTCTGTTTTTGTACTCCTACACAAAAAGATTCACGTCACTGGCGCATTTTGTTCTGGGTTTTTGTTTGGGCATGTCGCCCGCGGCGGCCTGGATCGCGATTCGCGGTTCGCTGGATTGGCGCATGCTGATTCTCTGCGCCGCAGTGACGCTGTGGGTGGGCGGGTTCGATGTGCTGTACGCGTGCCAGGACGTGGAATTCGACAAGTCGGCGGGACTTTATTCCATACCGAAAAAGTTCGGAGTCGCTCGCGCCTTGATAATTGCGCGCGTCATGCATGTGTTGATGGTCGCGCTGCTGGCATGGCTCGCGCTGAGCTTCGAGCTGCCTTGGCCGGCCTGGGTGGGAATTTTGCTGGTTGCGGCCCTGCTGGCTTACGAACATTCGCTGGTAAAACCGGATGACTTGAGCAAAATGAATGCTGCGTTTTTCGCCGTGAATGGCTATATTAGTTTAGTGTTCTTGTTGTTCTGGGGAGCTGCCGCGATTGTGGTACGCAGATAACCCCCGGCAGCAGGGGATGCTTATTCTACCGTGGGTAGTTCGCTAAAAAATGATCGTGCCTGTCGATCTTAAAACTCTAAAGCTGAATGACGCGCGGCTCGAACCGATCGCCCAAAAGGTGTTGGCCGGCGAACGCCTGGACGCTGCCGACGGCCTGCTGCTGTACGAATCGCACGATCTGCTTGGCGTAGGCTGGCTCGCGAACTTCGTCCGCGAAAAAAAACACGGGAACGTCACCTACTACAACGTCAACCGGCACATTAATCCCACCAACGTTTGCATCGCGCATTGCAAGCTGTGCGCGTTTGGCCGCTCGCCGGATTCACCGGGCGCCTACACTTTTTCGCTGGACGAAATCTACGCGCGCGCGGGCGAAGGCGTTGCAGAAGGCGCCACGGAATTTCACATCGTGGGCGGCCTGCACCCCGACTTGCCGTTTTCCTATTACCTGGATCTGATTCGCGGCCTGAAACAACGTTACCCGCAAGTCCATCTGAAAGCCTTCACCATGGTGGAAGTTGGGTATTACGCCCGCATTACCAAGCTTTCGATACGCGATACGCTCGTCGCCATGAAAGAAGCGGGTGTGGATTCGCTGCCCGGTGGGGGCGCGGAGATTTTCCATCCTCGGGTGCGCAAATTGATTTGCGATCACAAGGTCAGCGGACAGCGCTGGCTGGAAATCGCTCGCACCGCCCACGAGCTCGGACTGCCTTCAAACGCCACCATGTTGTACGGCCATTTGGAAACAAACGAAGAGCGCGTGGACCACCTAATTCAGTTGCGCACGACGCAGGATAAAACGCACGGATTCGTCACTTTTATCCCGCTCGCGTTTCATCCCGCGAATACCGCGCTGGCCCACATTCCCCCGCCGACGGGGTTTGATGACCTGAAGGCCATCGCCGTCTCGCGCTTGATGCTCGACAATTTCGACCACATCAAAGCCTATTGGATCATGCTGACGCCACGCGTCGCGCAGGTAGCTTTGCGATTTGGCGCAAACGACCTGGATGGCACGGTCGTTGAAGAGAAGATCTACCACGATGCGGGAGCGACCACCCCGGAAAATATGACGCGCGCGGAACTCGAACGCCTGATTCGCGCCGCGGGACGCGTGCCGGTGGAACGCGACACCCGTTACAATCCCGTGGACCGAATCAAGAATCCTATCCCCGCGCCGGTAGCGAAACGGACCGACAATTTTATTCCCGAAACGTCGCTTACTCTGAACGTCTGAAGTCGGCCGTTTAGTCCGCCATTCCCAACAACTGCACATGAATCGCGCGTTCGCGTGGGCCATCCAGCTCCGCGAGAATGACGGATTGCCATCCGCCCAGCGCCAACTCTCCGTTTCGTACCGGAACCGAAATCGTGTGACCCAAAACCATGGCGCGGAGATGGGAATCGGCGTTCTGGCGGCTACATTCGGAAAGATTTGGATCGTTGTGGCGCCAATAATCCGTTCTCCCAACCATGCGCTCGAGAAAAGATTTTATATCGTCGAGCAGCGCCTGCTGAAATTCGTTAATGAAAACGGCCGTAGTGGTATGCAAGGACTGCACCAGAACAAGACCTGCTTTCAATCCGTTCTTGCGAATCACTTCGTTCAAGTCCTTGGTGATATTAATAAGCTCCAGGCGTTCGCGGGTCTTGTAAGACAAAGTATCGAGATGCATCTGCAGATTTTCTTTACTGCGCCGCTCCGGCGCGATAATCATCTCCGGTACTTCAATGGTCTTCATGAGTTCGAATTCCTCGTGGTAGTTGGCTAACAAAAAGAACAATCTATTTGTACGCGGGCACCATGTGATTGGATGCAATTTCGGGGCGTGAGTTGCGTCGAGGTACCAGAATAGTTATTCGCATCAGTCCGCATTTCACAGTTTCTAACAGACTTACACCGTGAACGATGCGAAAAACACGGGAGCGTTTTCATGATCAAAGGAACATTTCCGCCTCGACGACCGCGCTCGATGGAAAGATTTTTCGCCGACAACTAAGCGTGCGGATGAGATTTGTCGTAGACGGCCATGAGTTGCTGAATGCTGGCCTGGGTATACCGCTGGGTCGTCGAAAGTGAAACGTGACCGAGCAGTTCCTGAATCGCGCGCAGATCCGCACCGTCGTTTAGCAGATGCGTGGCGAATGCGTGGCGAAGTGAATGGGGATGTAAGTCCCAATCCACGTTCGCCAGCGTGCAATATTTTTTCACGATATAGCGAACCGATCGGTCCGTCAGCCGGTGCCCTCGCCAATTCACGAAAACCGCTTCCGCTTCAGGTTTGGGAGAGGCCGCGAGAATTTCATGTCGGATCGGCCAATAGTCATCGAACGCTGCCTGCGCTTTCGCGCCGTAGGGGACTACGCGTTCTTTGCGGCCCTTGCCCAGCACACGCAACATCTGCCCGGTTTTGTCCATGTCACCGAGGCTCAATCCAACCAGTTCGCTGACGCGCAAACCCGAAGCGTAAAGCAATTCGAATATCGCGCGATCCCGCCGCGGCACGAGCCTCTCGGTTCTTTTGTCGGATTTTCGAAGACTTTTTTCCTGGCCACGTTTCAAGATCCGGGGCTTTTTCTCGAGCGCGTTCGACCCTCCCGGCAAATTGTCGAGAAAATTGTTGATCTCTTCGGCGGTTTGGATGCGCGGAATCCGTCGCGGCAATTTCGGCGTACTCACCAGGCGCGCCGGATTCTGTTTCACGAATTTCTCGCGCACGCAGAACTTGAAAAATGTGCGCAACGCGGCGAGTTTACGCGCGATGGTGGGCTTCTGCAGCTTGCGATCGTAGAGCCAGGCCACGAATTCGCGGACTACCCGATGGTCAACCTCGCCCAGCGGCAAAGTTTTCTCACCGGGGGGCGTGAGAAATTCCTCAAAAAGCTTCAAATCGCCGTGGTAATCCTCAATCGTGGCGGGAGAGGAATTCCGCTCGTAGCGCAGATAATTGATAAATTTATCGATGACCGATTTCATCGGAACATGAAAGACCATTTAAGCTGGCGCGTTACGACTTCGTTCGCGAACCAGCCACGACTTCGACGGCCTCTTGCGGATGTACGAACTTCGGCTTGACGGTTTCGGTTGGAGCCGATACCGGCGTGGTGCCATTGGTCGAAGGCGGAGCCTCAATGGGAGTCGGACTAGCGCCGGCCTCAACCGGTGGCGGAGCCTCGACTTCCCAGTCGCAGCCTTCTTTTATGCAGCTTCGGAAATTTCCCTGCTTTGTGCGCTTCTCAACGATGAACGGTGCGTTGCATTTCGGACACGGCTCGTTGATCGGCTCGTGTGGCGTGGTGAAATCGCAATCAGGATAGCGGCTGCAACCATAGAAAATTCGGCCGGCTCCACGCCCGCGCGAAATTCCGCGGCGCACAAATTCGCCCTCATTGCATTTCGGGCATTTGATGCCCAGCGTAATCGGCCGCGTGTACTTACATTTCGGATAATTCGTACAGCCTATGAAATCGCCGAAGCGGCCGGCGCGGCGCAAAAGCTGCGCATCGTCTAACGGGCATTTTTCGTCGAGCGGCACGTCAGGCTGGCGCGCGACCCGGGTTCCTTCCACCAGACGACGTGTAGTCTTGCAGTCCGGGTAGCCTTTGCACGCAAGAAACACGCCAAAGCGACCGCGCTTAATCACCATTTCCTTGCCGCAATTGTCGCAATACTCGATTTTCGGCTGGCCATCGGCTTCCGCGGGAAGCTCCGGCGAAAGATCCTTGATGTAGTCACAATCTGGATAACGATTGCAGCCCAGGAAAAATCCGTGGCGGCTGATGCGCTCCAGCAATTCTCCCTCACCGCATTTCTCGCATTTCTGTCCGGTGGGAATGCCCGCCTTGTACGAGAGCATTTCCTCGTCGGCTTTATCGAGATCCACGATAAAGCGGTCCCAGAATTCCTTTACTGCGGTGCGCCAGGGAAGCTTGCCGTCTTCGATTTCATCCAGCTCTTCTTCCAGACGCGCCGTGAAGCCAACGTCAAAAATGTCTTCAAAACTCTTCACGAGCAGTACGCTGACGCGCTCGCCCAGCATGGTTGGTGAAAAACGGCCCTGGTCCTTGGTGACGTATTCGCGTTCCACAATTGTGGAAATAATCGCGGCGTACGTCGAGGGACGGCCAATACCTTTTTCTTCCAGGTCTTTTACCAAGGTCGCATCGTTGTAACGCGGCGGAGGCTCGGTGAAATGCTGGTCCGGGCGAATGGATTCGAGCCGGAGGATCTGGCCCTCGCGCACTTGTGGCAATGAGCGCCCTTCGCCGTCGTCATCTTTTTCGTCGTCTTCGCGATCGGCAACCGCGGCGGGAGTCTGATACACGCGCAGGTAGCCGTCGAATTTCTGGACGGAGCCCGTAGCGCGGAAAGTGTAATCGCCCGCCGAAATATCAATGGTGGTCTGATCGAAAATCGCCGGCAGCATCTGCGACGCCACAAAGCGTTGCCAAATCAATTGGTATAGCTTGAAAAGGTCGTCTTCCAGGTACGGGCGAACATCTTCCGGAGTGCGCGTTACATCCGTCGGACGAACCGCCTCGTGCGCTTCCTGCGCGTCCTTCTTCGATTTGTAGAAATTCGGCTTCTCCGGCAAATAGTTCGAGCCGAACCGCTCGGGGATCAAGGTGCGAACCTGATCGAGAGCGTCATTCGAGACCCGCACCGAATCGGTACGCATGTACGTGATCAGCGCGACCGAGCCTTCGCTGCCAAGTTCCACGCCCTCATATAATTTCTGCGCGATGGACATGGTGCGCTTCGCGGTGTAGCGCAAACGATTGTAGGAAGCCTGTTGCAGCTTGGAGGTGGTAAACGGAGGAGGAGGATTTCGGCGCTTTTCCTTCTGCGCCACGGAAGCGACTTCCCATTTTGCTTTCTGCACCGCAGCCAGCACGGCATCCGCCGCAGCCTGATTTCCAACCTCGATGTCTTCGCCTTTGAATTTATGCAGTTTCGCCTCAAAGATAGGCGGCGTCCCGGCGTCGAGCATGGCGTGAATCGTCCAATATTCGACGGGAATAAAAGCACGAATTTCCAGCTCGCGCTCCACGATCAGGCGCAGCGCGACAGTCTGCACGCGGCCGGCGGAAAGTCCGCGGCGCACTTTATTCCAGAGCAACGGCGAAACCTTATAGCCCACGATGCGGTCGAGCACGCGCCTCGCTTGCTGGGCGTCAACCAGGTCCTCATTCACCTCGGACGGTTTCTCGAACGCGGCCTTGATGGCCTTTTGCGTAATCTCGTTGAACATCACGCGATAGATTTTGGGCGGCGCTCCGTTGCTGGGCGCAATCACTTTCTTGGCAGCTTTCGGTTTCGCTTCCTCGCCTTCTTTTCCTTCGCCGTCTTTCTGTTCTTGTGCTTTCGCGATCATCTCCGCGTATTTTTTCGGCCGGCCAAGTATTTCAGCCAGGTGCGCGCAGATCGCCTCGCCTTCGCGGTCCGGGTCGCCCGCCAGATAGATGGCTTCGACTCCGCGTGCTGCCTTCTGCAGGTCGGTGATGACCTTAATCTTTCCTGGAATGACTTCGTAGGTCGGCTCGAAAATATTTTCGGCGGTGATCACCACCGGTTTCGGGACTTTCTTTTCCGGAGCACCTGCTTTCGCCTTGGTCTTTCGTTTCTTTTTCTTGGGTTTGCCGTTCTGTTCGCCGGGCAGAAGTATCCCGATGTTCTTCTTCGGCAGGTCCATCACGTGGCCATACGAGGCCTTCACCAGATAATTCTTGCCGAGATATTTGTTGATGGTCTTCGCCTTAGCAGGCGATTCGACGATTACGAGTGATCTTGCCATTCTCTGATTGCCTCTTCTCCCAACTACAGGGATGCTGCGCGGTTCCGATTCGGTGCAACGAACCGCCAACTCCTTTCTTTTCGTCAGCTGATTTCTCTGATTCGACGACCCCTAACCTTAATATGTGGCAATTTCAGCCTGACCAATAAAGGGCATACCGCAACGCGGTTGGCCCTACCATCCTAGCTGCAATTTCCTTGGGCTGTTACAACAGGACTTTAAGGAATTGCTTGCCTGGTAACTGACGTACCACGCCTTTGAGCTCCAGGTCAAATAGGCTGGCTAGCACCTCGGACGAGGTGAGGCCCGAATTTTCGACCAAATCGTCCACTTGGCGGGCTTCGTCCTGGCTTAGCAGATCGTACAAGATCCGTTCATTGGGCTCCAAAGCCTGCTCCACGAGCATGGTCCGCTGCTCGCTATTGGCCGATTCGACTGGCAGCAGCTCAGCGCGGATCGGCGTGGGAAGCTCTTCGATCACATCTTCCCAGCTGGTCACCAGCTTCGCTCCCTGTTTAATCAGCTGATTTGGCCCGAAGCTCGTCAATTGGGTGGCATTGCCCGGCACCCCATACACTTCGCGGCCAAATTCCATGGCCAGACGCGCCGTAATCAGCGACCCGGAATACTGCGCGCCCTCCACCACGACAACCCCCAACGACATTCCGGAGATGATCCGGTTGCGAATCGGAAAATTCTGCGGCCCGGGGAATGTGCCCATCGCAAATTCCGAAATGATTGCGCCTCGCTGCTCCATCTCCGCGAAGATTTTCTTGTTTTCCTTGGGGTAGATCACATCAATCCCGCACCCGAGTACGCCAATCGTCGCGCCCGTGGAGGAACTCAGTGCTCCCTTATGTGCGCTGGAATCAATTCCGCGAGCGAGACCACTCACGATAACCAAGCCTCGATCGGCCAGATCCCTGGCCAGTTTCTCCGCCATTTGATTCCCGTAGGGCGTTGGACGACGCGACCCCACAACCGAAATCAGATGCCGATTCAGAAGTTCAACATTTCCGCGAACATACAGCAGTGGCGGCGGGTCGTAAATTTCGCGGAGGCGCTGCGGATACTCCGGTTCGTCCCAGGTAACCAACCGAACTCCGGCGGCCTGCGCCTGAGCCAATTCCTTCGCTGCGGCACTCAATGGCTGACGCGCATGTAGGGCCTGGGCAACTGCTGCGGGCAGACGATGCGCTTCCAGTTCAGTGAGTGACGCATTGAAGATTGCTTCCGGGCTTCCCATTTCGCGGAGAAGTTTTCCAGCCATGCGCGCGCCCAGGCCGGGCGTCAACGCCAGCGCCAACCATCCCAAGTATTGGTCGGGGTCCATCGAGGTTTGCGCGCAGACTACGCGGATAGTGCAGAGTCTGTCAAGTCATCTCGGTGTCATGGGCCAAGGCAGGGCGTATGCAGAAGCCGTGGATGAAGTTCCCCGGGGCTTTTTGCAAATCAGGCCAGCTGCGACTGGCGATTCACGGTGTAGACTCTTGCGGTTGAGCTAATTAAATATGCCACTGGGCGTGAGGCGCGATTTGAAAATTACACTCTCGGTTCTGACTTCAGTTCTAGGCTTTTTTTCATTGGCGACATCTGCCGCGGCGCAAACGATTCAAGTAGACGTCACTCCGGCGCACGCCACAAATCACTTTGTGCCCAATCAAACCCTTGGCGCGGGTGTGGATCGCATCGCACAAGAAGCCATAGACAAAGGCCTGGCGCAGCCCGCGCTGGGTCGCGCTTTGGAATCGGGCTGGCAGCCAGTGACCTATCGCCAGAATACGGAACTGGCAGTGGAGGCCTGGCACTGGAACCCGCAGGGGACCTGGAGCGATCCCAGTGGCAACGGATATTTCACCGGCTCGGCAAACCCCACTGAATTTCTTCGATATTCCTACGGCTACTCGCTGCCGCATCGCGGATTCACGCGCAACGATGGAACGGACAACGTCGGATATTCTCGGGGCACCGACGGAGACACCAGCAGCTACTGGAAAAGCAATCCGTACCTCACCCAGCGATTCACGGGCGAAAGCGATTCGTTGCATCCCCAATGGATTGTCGTGGATCTGGCCCAGCTTCAGCAGGTCAACAGCATCGAAATCAAATGGACTGATCCTTACGCCGTTCGCTACAGCGTCCAGTATTGGACGGGCGATGATCCCATCCATTTGCCCACTCGCGGAATTTGGCAGACTTTCCCTGGAGGTTCCGTCGCCGACGGCAAAGGCGGTTCGGCTGTTTTGCAGCTTTCCGGGAATCCTTTGCCGGTTCGTTTCCTGCGTATCCTGATGACCGAATCTTCCAACACCTGCGACTCACATGGGTCGAGCGATCCCCGGAATTGTGTCGGCTATGCGATTGATGAGCTGTACATCGGCACCACCACCGCGGATGGAAAATTTCACGACGCGGTGCGCCACACTCCGGATCAGGAACAGACCACAACATATTGCTCCTCGGTTGATCCCTGGCATCAGCCTTCGGATTTGCATTCCACCGCGCAGGCCCAGGTGGGATTCGATTTGTTTTTCTCGAGCGGCGTGACCCGTGGCCTTCCCGCCATGGTTCCTGTAGCGCTGCTCTATGACACTCCCGACAACGCCGCCGCGGAGTTAAGTTATTTGCAGAAACGCGGATACCCCGTCTCGTACGTCGAAATGGGCGAGGAGGCCGACGGACAATACATGTTGCCGGAGGACTACGCCGCGCTGTATGTGGAATGGGCCACCGCGTTGCATCGCGTGAATCCAAATCTGAAACTGGGCGGTCCCTCGTTTCAAGGCGTGAATCGAGATATCGAAGTCTGGCCCGACGCCACCGGCAAAGTTTCTTGGACCCAGCGTTTCTTGGATTATTTGAAACAGCATCAACGGCTCAACGATCTCGCCTTCTTTTCCTTCGAACATTATCCTTACGACCCTTGCAGAATTCCGTGGGGAAGCCTTTACGACGAGCCCGAACTGGTAAGTCACATCATGCAGGTCTGGCACGAAGATGGCGTGCCGGCGAATATTCCGATGTTCATTACCGAAGGAAATCTTTCGTCGGCAGCCAGCGAGACGTACATGGATATCTTTTCGGGAGTGTGGCTGGCGGACTACGTCGGCTCGTTCCTGAATGCCGGCGGAAACGGATTGTATTATTTCCACTACCTGCCGCTGCAGATGGAGCATGGTTGCAATGATTCTCCGGGCACATTTGGCATGTTTACCGTGGATGCTAACTACCAGATCCAGCAACCGCTGGCTCAATTTTTTGTTGCGCAGCTCATCAATCTGGAATGGGTGCAGCCGGGAAGTGGAGAGCATCGCGTGTTTCCGGCCAAAGGCGACATGGACGATGGAGCCGGCCACGCGCTCGTGACGGCCTACGCGGTGCAACGGCCTGATGGCCAAACGTCACTGCTCGTTGTGAATCGCGATCAGCAGAATTCACATCACGTCCGCATTTCTTTCCAGGATCAGGCGAAGCATGACGGGGAATCTTTCGTGGGGCCGGTGCAAATTTTGACCTTTGGCAGCGACCAGTATCACTGGCATCCGGCCGAGACACGTTTCATGGCCCACTCCGAACATGCCGCCGAGCGTCCCGTAGTCGCCAACACCAAAGGCTTCGCCGACCCGGATGGGCCGATCAAGCGCACCGAGGAAACTGCGGGCCAGGACACTTTGTTCGATTTGCCGGCCGCGTCGGTAACCGTGATTCGGGGAAAAATCGGGCAGAATTGAAGCTGGCGTTGGTAGAATGCGCGCCATGCGAATGGTTCTGGCGGCGGTTCTTCTCTTAGCGTCCCCTCGAATTTGGATTGTGCAGACTTCGGGAGTTGATACCAATCTGCGCGGCGTTAGCGTCGCCTCTTTTCACGCCGCCGACGGATCCGCGCGTTCGGTGGTGTGGGTCTCAGGATCGAACGGCGTGATTTTGCGCTCGCCCAGCACGCAGGCGCCGTGGGTGCTATCACACGTTAGCGGAGCCGAAACGCTGGATTTTCGCGGCATTCAGGCGTTCGATGATAAGAATGCGTACGTGATGTCGAGCGGAGAGGGCGATAAATCCCGCATCTACAAAACCTCCGATGGCGGGCAGAATTGGACTCTGCAATATACCGGCGGCCGTCCAACATTCTTTCTCGACGCTCTGGTTTGCGATAGACCCTTACATTGCCTGGCGCTGAGCGATCCGGTAGATAACCGGTTCGTGATTCTGGCAACGTCCGATGGCGGCGAACATTGGCGGCCACTCGCTGAAGATTCGATGCCTCTAGCTCTGAAGGACGAGGGCGCTTTTGCCGCGAGCGGCACCTGTCTCGCCGTCTATGGAAATGACATTTATTTCGTCACCGGCGGCCCGGCCGCCCGTTTATTTCATTCGCCGGACTTGGGGCGCATGTGGTCGGTGATTCCATTGCCGATCACGAGTGGCAACGCCGCTGCCGGAGCATTCTCAATTGCGCGGCGGGGCCGAAACATGGTCGTGGTCGGCGGTGATTACAAAAATCCCGGGCGCCGCGATCGCGTGGCGGCTTACTCGCATGACGCGGGGCGCACCTGGAAATTGTCCAAACAACCTCCCGCGGGTTACCGTTCTGGTGTTGCATGGCTCGATGACCACACCATTGCCACTGTGGGCCCGACCGGCGAAGAAATTAGCGTGGATGGTGGTGTGCATTGGAAGCCGAACAGCTCATTGAACCTCAACGCTGTTGCGGCGCTGAATCTTTCAGATGCTTGGGCCATTGGTGAGAAGGGTGCGATCTGCCGCTTCTCCAACGAAACGCAGTAACGATTCACCACCAGCGAAAAATCGCGAATCGCGGAGAGTATCCGATGAGACTTCCGGAAATAGCAGGGAACCGAAGAAGGACGGGAATCTCGCGGCATCTCCTCGCCGGCATGATCTTCGCTTGCATGCTGCTCGCGGGCACCGTGCGGGCACAAACACCTGCTCCGGCGAGTGGTTTGGAAGGTACCTGGGCCGGCGTGCTGGGCGGCCAGTTGCATTTGATCGTCACTATAAAAAAATCCGGCGACGGAGGTTTCGAAGGGACGCTGAACAGTGTAGACCAGCACGCCACCCTGGCCATGAGCAGCATCACCCTGACGGGTGACTCCGTCCGCTTCGAAGTCCCGCGTGTTGGCGGCGTGTACGAAGGGAAACTGAACAAGTCTGCGGATGCGATTTCCGGCTCGTGGACTCAAACCGGCATTATGGCTCAGCCGCTGGACCTGCAGCGCACCGCCAAACCTGAAGAGACTCCCACTCCCGTTACGGCTCCGCCGGCTCATACGCCCAAACCGTTTCTAGCCGCGTTCAACGCCGTGCCTTCCATAACACCGCAAGCGTTCAAGGCGGATGGAAAATGGCATCTCGTCTACGAACTGCATATTTCAAATTTCGACAAATGGGACTATCGGTTTACACGCATTGATGTTGTGGGTGGAGATGCCGCACAGAAAACTCTGGCGAGTTTCAGTGGTGGCGATCTGGACAAAATGTTTGCTCACCCGGGTAGTTCCAAGGCTGAGAAACTTTCGAAGCTGGTTCCGGGAGAATTTGGGATCGTTTACCTGTGGGTGAATTTCGACCGGCTGGAAGATGTGCCGGCAACAATCGCACACCGTATCAGCGTAAAAATCGGCGACTACCCGGATGAGCTTACGGTGGTCACTCCTGCGATCGCAGTGAACCGCGATCCAGTCGCGGTCATCGCCTCGCCCCTGGTAGGTGACAATTTCGTCGCGGCCAATGGGCCGTCAAATACTTCGGCGCACCGCATCACCGTCATTCCCGTCAACGGTCACGCCTACGCTGCGCAGCGTTTCGCGATTGACTGGGTCGAAATGTATCCCGACGGCAAAACCTATCAAGGCGACGCGGTCGACAACAAAAATTATCGGATCTACGGCCACGAAATTCACTCGGTGGCTGACGGCACGGTCACGGAAATTAAAGATGGCATCCCCCAAAATATTCCCAACGCCAGGGAGATGGCTGTGCCGATCACCCTTGAAACCCTCGGCGGCAATCATGTGATCGTGGATATCGGCGGTGGCCGTTATGCTTTCTACGCGCACATGCAGCTGGGTTCTGTGCGCGTGAAGGTCGGCGACAAAGTCACCCGTGGGCAAGTCCTTGGGCTGGTTGGGAACACCGGAAATTCGTCGGAGCCTCATCTGCACTTTCACATCTGTAATTTGAATTCGGAAATTGCGTGCGAGGGATTGCCGTACGCTTTGACCTCCTACGAACTGCTGGGCAAGGGCGACAATTGGAAACCGTCCGACCCGCATCCCGCTGCCGTTAAGCAAGAACTGGAAATCCCCACCGAAGACGAAATCGTAAGTTTTCTCGAACCAGCGAAGTGAAGCGAGTCTTGGCGAACGGCCACGTCGAATGCGATTGCTCGCGGTATCCGCTATCACGGCCTCGGACAAAAGAGAGCTGGGACGCATGTGTTATATTTGTTGAGTGACACTGTAAGGCTGCGGATTGGGCTTAGCCATGCGCAAACTTCGAATCTCGATTGTTGAATACCTGAACACCGCTCCTCTGGTCTGGGGATTTACGGATGGCCCAATGGCCGGGAAGTATGACCTTTCGTTCACCGTGCCGTCGCAGTGCGCCGAGGCGCTGCGTCGGGGAGATGTTGACCTGGCCATAATTCCCTCCATCGAATACCAGCGCATTGACGATCTGGTCGTGATGCCGGGCATCTCAGTCGCGGCAAAAGACGAAGTGCGCAGCCTGCTGGTCGTCGCGAAAAAACCGATTGAGCTTGCGAAACGCATCGCACTGGACAGCAGTTCGCGCGCCACGCAGGCGCTGGTCAAAATTCTGGCCGATGGCTTGTGGAATATTCATCCCGAATTCGTCGAAGCGGCGCCGGACGCCAGTCAAATGTTGAAAAACGCTGACGCGGCCTTGATCATCGGCGATCCCGCATTGCGCATCGCGATGAAGATGGAAGCGCTCGCCGCAAAAGTTGCCAGTGGTGAGGATTGTTGCAAGGGCGATCCGGAAGACATGCCGGTTCCTGGCTTTGAAACAACTTTCGTTTACGACGTGGCCTATCAATGGCGCGAGTTGACCGGCAAGCCCTGCGTGCTGGCGGTCTGGGCCGGCCGGCCGGAAGTGATGACGTCGGAAGTAGTCGCCGATTTTCACGCATCGAAACAATATGGCATCGAGCGCATACGCGAAATCTGCGAGGCTGCCGCTATAAAACTCGATATGCCGCCGCGTGAACTTGAGCGATACTTGATCCAGAACATTCATTTCGGCTTGGAAGAGGAATATCTCGACGGTCTGCGTCTGTACTACGAGAAAGCCACCGCTCTCGGGATCATCCCGCGAAACAAGCCTCTACAATTTGCGGGCGCAACAATAAGCGGAACGGCAACCGCTAAAGCGACACAATAGTAGAAAATTTGGTCTAGAACGCGTAGGCAGCGAAAACTATGGGCATCTCAAAACAGGAAGCTCTCGATCTATTCAACTCCGATGATCTGATCGGCATCGGAATGGCCGCGAACGAAGTCCGTCGCAAAAAGACCGACCCGCGCGTCGCCACCTACCAGATCGATCGCAACATAAACTATACGAATTTCTGCACCGAATATTGCTCCTTCTGCGCCTTCTACCGCCCCATTGGCGCGAAGGACGGTTACATCCTTCCTTTGGAATCCATCTACGAAAAAATTGAAGAAATGATCGAGCTGGGCGGCAATGGTGTCTTGCTCCAGGGCGGATTGCATCCCGACCTGCGTATCGAGTTTTACGAGAACATGCTGCGCTCGATTAAGGCCAAGTTTCCCCAGGTGCATCTGCATTGTTTTTCGGCCCCGGAAATCGGCTGCATCGCGGAAGTTTCGGGAATGTCGGTACGCGACACGATAGCCCGCCTGCGTGATGCCGGACTCGATTCAATTCCCGGAGGCGGCGCGGAAATTCTCGACGATGAAATTCGCGCCAAGATTTCGCGCCTGAAATGCCGGTCCGACGAATGGGTGAACATGCATCGCGACGCGCATAGCCTCGGTATGCGTACCACTGCGACCATGATGTTCGGCTGCGGCGAGGAATATCGTCACCGCGTCAATCATTTTGAAACTGTGCGGCAGATTCAGGAGGACACCGGCGGCTTCACTTCTTTTATTCCCTGGTTTTTCGCGCCGGAAAATACGCCGCTAGGCAAAAAAATTCCCGAAGCGACCGCGTTCGATTATTTGAAGACGCTTGCGATCAGCCGCCTGTATCTCGACAACATTGACCACGTGCAATCCAGCTGGTTGACGCCGGGAATCAAAATTTGCCAGCTCGGCTTGCAGTTCGGCGCCGACGACGTGGGCAGCATCCTGATCGAGGAAAATGTGGTGTATGCCGCGGGCGTGCGCAACCGCACCAATGAGCAGGAACTCCGCCGCATCATCACCGATGCCGGCTATATTCCGGCGCAGCGCGATACGCTCTATCGCTCCTACGCATTAAAACCAATCGCCGCTTAGAGTTTTTGCTGACCTGCTAAAATTTCGGCGGCAGAGTCACGTCCAGCACAACTTCGGTTCCGTCCGGCAAGTCCAGCGGGCCATTCAGAATCAGAGCGCCATTCGAGTAACGCGCGCGCAGCGCGCGAGGCAGCTTGGACTGCGCTTCTGCCCGCGGTAATGGTGTTTCAGCTGGTGGCCGCTTTTCCACGGAAGGTTTTCTATTTTCGATCTTCGCCGTTCCTCCCGCATCCAGCGCCACATTAGCCAGGGCGTCCGCGTCCTTATTCAGTTCGCGGCGCACATGTTCGATCGCGAAATATTGCAACTGCCGGGCAAGCTTCGCGGCACGCTCCTGCAGCGGCTTCAGATCCGGACTCTTCACTTTGTATACGCCCTGCATCTGCCGCACCAGCAATTCGGAATCGCTGCGAATGCGCAGAGAGGCGATGCCATGTAACGTGGCGTAATCGAGCGCGGCGAGCAGCGCGAAATATTCCGCGACGTTGTTGGTTTCGCGCCCGATGTTCTTGGCCAGTTCCAAAATAACTTTTCCATCTGGGTCGCGGAGCACCACTGCGTAAGACGCCGGGCCCGGATTTCCCCGTGAAGCGCCATCAATATTCGCGATATGCACGCCTGCAGGGGTAGGAGGATGCGCATCAGCGAAGAGTCTCGCGCTGCCGGGCGGAGAGGATTTAGAAGATCGCGCCAAAATTTTCAGTTCTCGCGGTGATTTGGGGTGGATGCCGGAGCTGCGGGCTGCGCATTCGCAACGGCAGCCGCCGCAGTGGGTTCTGTGTAATAAAGGATGCGCGTGCAAGTTTCGCAGTGGAACAATTCGTCGGTGGTAGAACGCCGCATCGCCTGAATCACTTGCGGACGCATCCGCATTCCACAAGCGCTGCATTTCTCGTCGCGAACTTCCGCCAGGGCCATGTTGTCGTGCTTTTTCATGATGCGATCGTAGTGATCCATCATGTCTTCCGGAATTTCGCCCACAGCGCGTTCTCGCTCCGCGTTAAGCTGCGTCAGATCCGCCTCCGCTTCTTTCTTTTCCGCTTCGATTTTCGCCCGTTCGATCTTCGCCACGTCTTCCGCTTCTTTCACCAGCTTTTCAGACGCCTTAATTTCCCGTTCGTATTGCTCGCCCGCCACCATTTGCTCAAGTAATCTGTCTTCAGCGTTCGCAATCTCTTTTTCGCCGTTATCCACTTCGTGCTGCAGGGCTTTGAACGCTTCGTTCGTTTTTACCTGCGAAGTCTGGTCCTTATATTTGCGGACTCGTTCCTTCCATTGCTCCACGTCGAGCTCGTATTTCTTGCGATCCCGCACCACGGCGACTTGCGCGGCTTTTGCCGCTTCCAATTCCGCTTTCGCCGCCGTCACATATTTCTCCGCATCGGCGCTACGTTTCGGAAAACTTGCCAGGCGGGTACGTACGGCCTGCAATCGCGTGTCAACGCTTTGCAGCTCAAGCAGGTCCTGAAGAATTTTCATCACGATGCGGGCATTCTAACACATTGAAGCTGGCGGGTTGTTTTGGGCTCTTGTACACAGTGCAGCGCGACGCCCGGCCCAGTCATACCCGCCAGAAGTCCCTAATAACAGGCGACTTCTGATGCCACAACTTCCCCGAAACAAGCCGAAACAAGTGAGTCTTTTCCCGGGGCCCAGCCGTATTACGGATATGATGCTTGGCGCAGCGATCTTCGGCGGCTCCAACGGAAACTCAGGAACGGCTTATTGGGAGGCGGGGGTGGGTGTGGAAAGCGAAATTGCCCAGCTTCGGCGGGGCGACCTGGACGCGCTTTCTTCGCTGTTGACGCGCTACCAGAATCGCCTGTATCGCTATCTTTTGCGCATGGTGCGGCAGCCCGCGGAGGCCGAGGATCTTTTTCAACAGACCTGGCTGCGCGTCGCCGAAAAAATTCACAGTTACGATCAACGTCGCAATTTCGAGGCGTGGTTGTTCACGCTGGCCCGAAATCTGGCCATTGATCACCTGCGGCGGGTTCGTCCCGAAAGCTTGGACGAGCCGATAGGTGGCGAAGCTTTCGGGGGGTCTGGCGAAACAGCGGCGGCTCGCCTGGTTTCGCATGAAACTCCGGCGCTCGACCGAGTACTGGCGCGCGAACGATCGAATCGCCTCGCCGACGCCATGGAATTGCTGCCGGTAATCCAGCGCGAAGTGTTGACCCTGCGCTTCGAGGAAGAGATGAAGCTCGAGGAAATCGCGGAAATTCTGGGCGCGCCACTTTCCACGGTGAAGACCAGGCTGCGCCGTGGCCTCGAACACTTGCGTGGAAATTTGGAATCCCGGTTTCCGGGAGAAAGCTGGCAATGACCGACCACGATAAAATTCGAGATTTGCTTTCACTTGCGGCGGCGGACGCGCTGGAACCCAACGAGGATCGTCTGGTCTCCGAGCACCTTCGATCGTGCGTGGATTGCGCGGCGCAACTCGAAGAATGGCGATTGCTGGCGGGTGGGTTGCGACGCCTGCCAACTCCACAGCCGCGAGGCGTTGTCGTCGAGCGCGCGCGGGCCATGGCTCAAATCCGGCTGGCCGACCAAATGGAGCACAAATGGAATCGTGCCGTGATGTTTGGCCTGATTACTTTCGCCTGGGTTCTCACTCTGATGAGTTGGCCGGTCGTTAAATTTATCAGTGGCGGCTTTCTCAGCATGCTGGACCCGCGGTTCAGTCACACCTGGCTGGTGTTTGGCGTGTTCACGACTTTAGTTTGGGTAGGTGGCGGCGCGGCCGCGGTTCTGCTGTCCATGCAGCAACGGCGCGAAAGGAGCTTGGCATGAGTCGCTTTACTGAGGGATTGAAAGTCATACCGAACGCGGCGCGGGTTGTGGCTGTACTCACCTACATCGCGACGGCGGCGTTTTTCGCGCTCCTGTTCACGTTCTCGCACGATCAGGGTTTGCAGAGTACTCCGGAAATCGGAAAGGTCTTGCTCGTTCTCGGACCCGGCCTGCTCCTCGCGATTTATATTCTTCTGATCGGGTATGTAAATGGCGATGCGAAACGGCGCGGTATGCGCTACGTCATGTGGACGCTGCTCGCCATCTTCATACCCAATTCGATTGGGATTATCTTGTATTTCATCTTGCGCGATCCGTTGTTGAGGCCGTGTCCGCAATGCTCGGAAATTGTGCGACCCGGATTCACCTTCTGCCCGCACTGCGGCACGTCTTTGCTCCCCACGTGTCCCAATTGCGGCAAGAGTGTTGAACTGGGCTGGGCGAATTGTCCGCAGTGCGGAACAAAGTTGCCTGGAGGCCGCATGACAAATACAAACGTGGCGAACCCTACAGTCTAAATCGTGGCCTGGAAGTTCTCCCTACGGTCCGGGTTGCACTTCCATGGTTTGGTCCACCGACCAATTCTGGCATCCGGGCTGGGTCGCGGTGGGGCAATGCGCGATCGCCCGAAAGGTTTGGGCGGAAAAATCAACGTCGTAGAGATAGCCGTCGCGGCCGCCGCTTTTCATCGCTAGCACACCGCTCGAGGTCAGATCGTTGAGAGAAGCGTAGCTTCCATGCTCGGCCTGATAGGCTCGCTCCGCCTGCGCGATTCCGATCAGGTCATTTTTAACGCCAACTATGTTGATGGTCTGGGCGGGAGTGGTCGAGCCGGTTGCCTGCAACCCTCGAAAGTAAGACTTGTAAATCACTCCGGCAATCAAGGCGACGACCAGCAAACCGATCAGATTACCCAGGCTTCGCATCGTTCTATCTCCCGCAACTCGCGCGTTCGTTGCGCGCATCCATGACGTGACACGATCCCGGCGCGCCGAAACAGATTAATCTTTTCGTGAGCTTACAGTTGTGCCCAGGGGTGCGCAACACAAGACGAGGATGCCGTCGCCAATGAATCAGCAGTGACGGCTGTCAGCGAGGCCGGTTTGCCACAACTTCGTTCGCGGATTCCTGCATGCTCATAATGCGCCAGCCATCTTCGGATTTGCGGCACAACATCATGCCATGGCCGGTGACCCGCGCGGCCGAAGACGCAACCGAGTAATCGTACGAACTCCACACCACACGACCGACGGCTTGTTGATCTTTCATCGTCATGGAAAGGCGCATCGGCGGCGTCGCTGCAAAAAAGTGCCGAAAATGCTCAATGGCGCTTTCCCGCCCGTGGTATTCGCCCTCGGGTCGGATAAGGACGAAGTCAGGATCGAAGCATTGCGCGAGATTCTCTGCGTCGGCCGCATTGAACGCTTCCGAACAACCCTGCATCGCTTTATCCATCTCCCGAATAATTGCCGAATCCGCGGAATTTGCCGGCGCGACTCCGAGATGCGCGACGCTTTTCTTTAAATCAATAGTCACGTTGAGTTGCTCAAGTAAGTCCACACCGAAAATGCCGTCAATCGGCCCGCCACAGGCCTTGGCAATCGCGCTGAGATCAACTGCGGGAAGATTCACATCTACTAGGCGCCGGTTCCCAACCTGAATCTCCGGAAGTGAAACTTCTTTCGCGTCCGCGGACTTGACCCCATTCCAAGACGAAATTTGTACTTGTTTTGAGCGTCCGCTCGAGAACGACTTGACGTTAAGCATCGAAGTCGCGGCGGTATCGATCAGGAATCGCATCTCCACTTTTTCCACTTGGACCACGATGACGGGCAGACGATCGCAATGCTGCAAGGGAATTTCTGATGGCGGATTCTGTTGCGCGCCAGCATTGCCGCCGGCAAGCAAGGCAAATACGATCGTTACGGCTACCGTGAGGGCTTTTAGGCCAGCGTTCATCGCAACCTCTGTTACTTCCCCGCGCTGAGGTGCTCCAATCTCTGCAACACAGCTGTGCGCGCGACACGAAATGCCGTCTTGTCTTGAAATAAACGAGAACTCCAGTTCGCCGCGGTGGCCAGCGCGTGCATTTCAAAAGCCAACTGATGAGGATCCACGTCCTTCTTGATTTCGCGCGCAGCTTGCGCCGCGCGTGTCGTGTCCTCCAGCGTGTTGAGCCACACTTTCATCAGTTTCATGATCTGATCGCGAACTTTCCCGGGGCGATCGTCAAACTCGAGGGAAACGGCCGAAAAAAAACACCCGCCCGGAAATGTCTTCTCATCCGAGTACGCAATCCAATTTTCGTAGAGGGCCCGCAGCCGCTTCAGGCCTCTTTCGTGATAGGCGGGGCGCACCACTCGGTCCACGAAAATCACTCGCGCCGCTTCGACCACAGCCAGTTGCAGCTCTTCCTTTGAGCCAAAGTGCGCGAACAGTCCACTCTTGCTGATTCCCAGGTCGGCCGCCAGCTTCCCAATCGTCAATCCTTCCAGTCCTTCCACCGAGGCAATGGAAACCGCCCGTCGCAAAATCGCTTCGCGAGTTTTGACGCCGCGGGGCCGTTTGACTTTTGGCTTGTGATGCCGCATCTTCATCCCAAGATAATAGCACGACCGTTCGTATTAGTAGAAAAGAATAAAATCCCCAAAACACATTGGGGGCCTACGCTGAGAAAGATGCATATTCTAAGCAGCTTCCAAGCCGCCAGGCTAACCAGCCCGCTTGACGTGGGTGACTAACATGTTAGAGTGACCTTCGCAATTCTGCCTTGCCCATTTGTTGCGTTTCGCCCGGTCAGGAGATTTTCGGAAAATGGCTCGCGCCAAAAATCGATCGCGAGATTCGTCCCCGGATCCATCCACTCACGACCGCGCTCGCCATGGCTCCCGAAAACAAGACGATCCGCCATATCTACCGAAGTCCGGAACGGCGGAATCTCCCGGCTTGCGCGAACGGAAGAAAGCCAAGCTTCGCCAGGAAATCGTCAAGACTTCGCAGCGGCTTTTCCTGGAGCGCGGCTACGAGAACACGCGCATAGACGACATCGTCAACGTTCTCGATGTCAGCCAGCCCACATTTTTCCGCTACTTTCCGAGTAAAGACGCCGTCCTGCGCGAAATCGGCCGCCGTGCTTTTGCCCGCCAGTCCGAAATTCTCAGGTCAGAGCTTTCCAGCAAGGCCTCCACCGGAGAGCGCTTGCGCCGCTTTTTCGAAAGCCTGGCGAAAATCACCGAAGAAGGGCGACCTCTGTGGCAAGCCGTCATCCTGGCGGGCGCAATGGATCCCGTGCGTTCCCCGGAACTGCGCGGACCGGAGGAAGCAGCTGTTGATTTACTGCGTGAAATTCTGGCGCAAGGACAGGAACGCGGTGATATCACCCGAGCGTTTCCGGTGGTTCATCTGGCCGAATTTATGGAGGGGCTGTTCAATACGGTGGTCCGCCAGTGGGCGGTAGATCTCCACGGGCCGCACAAACTGGTGGATCGCGCCGCCAACGCCGTGGAATTTTTTCTGCGCGGCGCCAAACCCTGAGCGCCGGCGTATGCGCCCGGCGCCCGTGTCTTCTCTCTAATTCTGAATCGCCACGATTTGCGAGGCCCGTCCATGAAAGCCGCCGTACTCCACAACTTCAAAACTCCCCTGGCCCTCGAAGAAGTCGAGCGTCCCACTCCCGGCCCGGATGAGGTGCTGATCGAAGTCGAAGCGTGTGGCGTTTGTCATTCAGATCTCCACGTCGCCGATGGCGATTGGCCGCAGCTTGCGAAGATCGTCAAAAAACCGCTGATTTTAGGCCATGAAATCGCCGGACGCGTGGTTGAAAAGGGCGCCATGGTACGTGACCACGAAATCGGCGACCGCGTCGGTGTTCCGTGGATTTTCTGGAGTTGCGGCGAATGCGAGATGTGCCGCGAGGGAAATGAAAACCTTTGCGCCAAGCAGCAGATCACCGGCGTCAGTGTGGACGGTGGATACGCGGAATTCGTAAAAGCGCCGGCACGTCACGCCACGAAAATTCCCGATAAGCTTTCGGCCAGTGAAGCTGCTCCACTTTTCTGTGCCGGCGTCACCGTCTATCGCGCCCTGAAAAAGGCGAATATCCAGAGCGGGCAACGCCTCGCCGTCTTCGGCGCAGGCGGCTTGGGTCATCTCGGTGTGCAAATCGGAGTCGGCATGGGCGCCGAAGTAACCGCCATTGATGTCTCTGACGAAAAGCTGGCGCACGCAAAATCCCTTGGCGCGGTTGAAACTCTCAACGCCGGTTCCGCTGACCCCGCCAGGCACTTCCGAAAACGTGGCGGCGCTCACGCCGTGCTGGTAACTTCCGCCGCCAAAGCCGCCTATGATGCCGCGTTTCCGTGCGTTCGTCCGACCGGCATGCTTTTGGTCGTCGGCCTGCCCGCCGATTCACTCTGCTTTTCCCCTATTTCAATGGCTGGTACGGAAATTCGTATACAGGCATCCGCAGTGGGCACGCGCCAGGACCTGCGTGAAGTGCTGGCCATGGCCGCCGATGGAAGAGTGCGCTGCCAGGTCGCCGAGCGACCCCTCGCTGCGGCCAATGAAATCCTCGATGATCTCCGGAACGGCCGAATCTCTGGCCGCGTAGTCCTTACTCCCAGATAGCTGCCGTTCCCGCATCCTTTCAGCTCCCGCTCTCAGGCCCTCACAAGTCTTCTCTCTCTCTCTCAAAAACGAACGACCCCAAACAAAATTGGCCTGCCACCCAAAACCGGCAATGTTTCAACTTGACGTTAGTCAGTTCAACATGATAGTTACTATCAGATTTTTCTATGGGTGGAGTGTAGGCTCGTTTTTCGAAACACCGGCACGGCTGGAACGTCCGTAAACGGCGCGCTGCAAAGCAAAGCGTATCGTGGGCAATCCGAGCCGTGACGTCTCAAAGATTCGCCATCGCTTGGAATTTGAGATCGAGAAGGCACCTTGCGTCGTGGTATCTATCACTCGGACGCGAGCTCCGGAGGCTTTATGAAGTCGACGTTTCTGGCGGGAATTGTGGCTCTGCTTATGTGCTTCCTGGTAACTTCCTCATCATATGCACAAGGCGTTGGTGCTTCGGGCGGCATCCGCGGAACGGTGACAGACGCCACCGGCGCGGTCGTCTCGAAAGCCGCGGTCGCGGCGGTGGACGCCGGCAAGGGCCTCCGATACGAAACGGTCTCCGACACCGGCGGCGAATATCAATTCGCCGCGATTCCGCCAGGCACCTACAACATCACCGCGCAGCTCACCGGATTCCAGACCGAAACGCAGACCGGACTCGTCGTCAACATTGGCCAAATCGCCGTGGTTGACTTTCATCTGAAGGTCGCGACCTCGGCCGCCGAAGTAACCGTAACCGCCGAACCCCCCGTGGTCGAAACCGAGCGGGGCAGCCAAGCCGACACCGTCACCCAACGCTACATCGAAGATCTTCCCATTGACCGCCGGGACTACCTTACTTTCACGCTGCTTCTGCCCGGAGTTTCCGACTCCACCCGGCTCGCCGATGACCAGGATTTTCGCGTGAAGCAAACGCCCCAAAGCGGGCTGTCTTTTTATGGCAGCAACGGCCGCGGCAATAGCATCACCGTGGATGGCGGCGAGGCCGGCGATGACGCTGGCGGCGTGCGTCCAACCATCACCCAGGATGCGGTTCAGGAATTTCAGGTAAATCGCAGCAACTACGCAGCGGACTTGGGTGGTGCGACCGGCGCTTCCATCAACATTGTGTCCAAAACCGGAACCAACGACTTCCACGGCAGCCTATTCGGGTACTTCCGAAATGATGGCTTGGATGCTCGCGACCCCTTTGCCTTCAGCCCGGCGCTGACGGTTAATGATCCGTTCTCAACGGATGCCGTGGGTTCGCCGATTAAGAATGCTCTGCAGCGCTATCAATTCGGCGGCTCGATAGGCGGGCCGATCCACAAAGACAAGACATTCATGTTTTTCGGGTTCGAAGGATTGCGCCAAGACTCCGAGAATTCCGTACCGTTGTTGACCAACTCCAATATCTTCGCGCCCACTTTCGATCAGCAGCAGCAACTCGCCGCGTTGGCCGCAAATCCAGCTCCCGCCGTCCCCTGCCTGAGCGGTCCGATAGGTACTGCGGTCGCGGTGCAATTGGGGATTCCAACCACGCTGCCGCCAGCCACTTGTGCAGCGGTACTCGGCGGCGTCTTGACGGTTAATCCGGCATCCGGCGCGCTTCCCGCTTACCTCGTCAATCAATTTGAAACGCAGGGGGGACTTTTCAACTATACCTCCCGTGACTATCTGGCTTCCGCGCGACTCGATCATCGTGTGGACGCCAATAACCAGCTCTTTCTCAGCTACCGCTTCGCGCACGACGTCGAACAAAATCCGGACGTGCAGTCTCTGACCGCATTCTCCGCCGGCAGTTCGGTTCACGACTATGACGACAACCTGCAAGGCGCCTGGTATCACCAATTCAGTTCAACCACTCAAAATGAATTGCGCCTGCAGTGGGATTACAACAGCTTCAACGTAATCCCCAACGAGCCGGCGCAGGTCGGGCTGCAAATTCCGGGCTTCATAAACAACCTGGGAACCAATATTTTCTTGCCCAACCTTACAATTTTGCGTCGCTATGAAATTGCCGACAACTTCACCATGGTTCGCGGCCACCACACGATTCAATTCGGGATCAACGAATTGCTGCGCGGCAATCACACTGAATCGCACACCTTCCTGCCTGGCCGTTTCGTGTTCGGCACTCTTCCCGGCCCGCCGTTGCTGAGCCCTCAAATCGCGAGCCTGACCTCCCTGCAATCCGCCTCATTCGGAGTGCCGCAGGTGTATCAGCAGGGTTTCGGAAATCCGGACTACCCGGCGTACACGCGCCCGCTAACCGGACTCTACTTGCAGGATTCGTGGAAAATAACTTCAAATTTCACTTTGAACTATGGATTGCGTTACGACATTGATTCGCAGTACAAGCCACTGAACACCTACTACAAGGATTTCGGCCCTCGCGTGTCATTCGCCTGGGATCCGTTCAAAGATCACAAGACGGTAGTTCGCGGCGGGTACGGAATATTCTATGGACCGGTGGACGCCCAGATTCCCGGGGTGGACTTGAGCCTGGGCGTCTTGAACAAGAATCGCAGCACGGTGGAGAACCAGCACAACTCCTCCCAAGTTCCCGATCAAGTGAACAACGCGATCAACACTTGCGGGCTGGGATTCCCGAGTCCGGCTCCGCCGATCTTCGGTCCAGCCACGCCCACCAGCCCATGCACCCGGTTCATCTCCATCAGCGTGGATACGCTGAACCCGAGCGGTCTTCCCATCGCTACCACCGATGCGGTTTTCCAGGGATTATTTAACCCCGCAGGTAATCCCTCAGGCACGAACCTGATCGCGTGTACCACTGCACTTCCTGGACAAAACGCCTGCATTACGCCGGCGGACGTGGCGCCTTTTGGAATTATTCCGGCCAACAGCGGCCGCTTGTCGCCAATAACCGTTTTGTTCAGTAATCCGCCCAACTACCGGCCTCCCCAGTCGCAACAAGCTTCGCTGGGAATTGAGCGGCAAATTTCGCCGGGATTCACGGTCGGCGTCAGCGGAATCTACTCGCACACCACACGGCTGCCGGTGGCCATTGATACCAACTTGCTGCCCGGCACCCCGATGACTACCATCCAGTTGGCTGGCGGCTCGAATTTCAGTTACAAGAATTGGAACCTTTCACCAAACACCGATCCGCTGGGCGGCATCGAAGGTCTTCCTTGCGCTCCTAACCCCTTCGCGTGCTTTGTCAATCCACTGCTCGCCCAGAACAACCAATACACTTCCGCCGCCTCTTCCTTGTACGAAGGGCTGATTCTGGACGTGAAGAAACGCTTCAGCGATCACTTCACCATGTTCGGAAACTACACCTTCAGCAAGGGCTTCGACACCACCACCGATTTCAATACCGACTACTCACCGCAGGATCCGACTCAGCCTGGCTTGGACCGAGGCCTTTCGGAATTTGACCAGCGGCACAAGGTGGTCGTAGCCGGAGTATTCGACAGCCCCTGGAAGAACCCGATTCTGGCCGGATTCCAGCTCTCTCCCATTTTCTCTTACCACAGTGGCTTGCCTTTCAATCTGCTGGTGGGCGGCGAAGTCAACGGCGACAATCACATCACCAACGAGCGTCCTCTTGGCTCGCCACGTGATACCGGTCTGGCTCCTTCGTTCGTTGATTTCGACATGCGCTTGAGCTGGACTCACAAAATAGGTGAAAAGGCCGCGCTCACGTTCACGGCTGAGGGATTCAACATCGCCAACCACACCAACTTCGCCAGCGTAAACAACGAAGTGAATCCTTTGTTTGGCATCCAGACTACCGCGGCGGTTTGCCCGATCTCGGGCCGGTGCGAGACAGGCAACACGTCGTTTAACGTGCACGGCATCCGGCCCGGCACGGTGCTGCCCAGCGGCGAGACGGTTACGCCAAGCACACCCCTGGCCTTTACGTCGGCATTCCCGAAGCGTCAGATTCAGCTCGGGGCACGGTTTACGTTCTAGTCGAGAAGAAACAAATCGTGGGCGGTTCTTAATACGGGCCGCCCATTTTGACGGCCCAACCTGGAAGGCCGGACTGTGGATCCCAGCATCCGCAGCGAAAACTCGCCGGGTCGTTCTTGTTTCAATGTTGGGCGTGACGACGCCAAGGATTCCTGGCCCGCACCCGCGAGCCTCGATGTAGCTTCGATCGTTTTGTCAGGAGGATTTACCATGGGGCGAATCACGAAGTTCCTAGCTCTTTGTCTCGTTTTTACAGCCTTGCTGTGCTGCTCATCGGTAACCTTGGCGCAGACCGGCGTGACCCAGCACGTCGGCGTTCTAGCCGATGGCGCAACCTATCTCATCGAGGTTCCAGCACACTGGAACGGTACGCTGTTTCTTTACAGCCACGGCTACGTAACACCCGGTGCCGCCAATCCCGCGGAGGATGTCGGCGATCCGGCGACGCGCGCGTTCATGCTGGGCAGCGGCTTCGCGCTGGCAGGTTCGTCTTACGCCACCACCGGTTGGGCGATTCAGCAGGCGCTGCCCGACCAGATTGCCGTCCTCGAACTTTTCCGCAAGACCGTTGGCCATCCCAAGCGAACCATCGCCTGGGGACATTCACTCGGCGGCATGATTACCGCCGGACTGATCCAGCGCTACCCGCACGACTTCGACGGCGCGCTGCCCATGTGCGGCGTTGTTTCCGGCGGCGTGGCTACCTGGAACACGGCGCTTGACGCGGCCTTCGCGTTCGAGGTGCTCCTCGCCCCGGGCAGCGGCTTGCAGGTCGTCAACATTGCCAATCCCGGCACGAACCTCGATATCTCCGAAGAATTCCTCGCCGCCGCCCAGGGCACCGCGCAGGGTCGTGCGCGCATCGCACTCGCCGCCGCACTGGGAAATCTGCCCGGTTGGTTCACGCCCACATCTCCGGAACCGGCGCCGACAGATTACGCTTCGCAGGAAATGAACCAATTTCTTTGGGATCAGCAGGTAGACTTTCCGTTCGTCTTTGCATTCCGAGCCGAGCTGGAGGCGCGCGCGGGAGGCAATCCATCGTGGAACACCGGCGTTGATTTCCGCCAGCAACTGGCGAAATCCATTGATCTGGCCGAAGTTGTCGCACTGTACGAGGCTGCCGGCCTCGACCTCAACTCCGATCTTGAAACTCTTAATCACGCCGCGCGAATTTCGGCTGATCCTCCCGCGTTCGAATATCTGGTTCACAACATCACCTACGACGGCGAGATCAACATTCCCGTGCTCACCCTTCACACCAAGGGCGACGGTCTTGTTGTGGTGCAGAATGAATCGGCTTATCGTCAGGTCGTGGACGAAGAAGGGAACGGCGAATTGCTCCGCCGCGACTTCGTGGACCGTGCTGGACACTGTGCCTTCACCCCCGCCGAGACCATCGCCGCGGTCGAAAAATTGCTTGACCGCATGAATACGGGGCGTTGGCACGAACCGACCGCGGCTGAACTCAATGCCTCGGCGGCTGCCCTGGGCCCCGCGTTCAACATTTTTGCCACCTCCGCGGGTGTGGTAGCTGTGCCTCCGGCATTTATTGACTTCATCCCCAGCCCGTATCTTCGTCCGTTTGATCTTGGCGATGACGGCCGAGGTCGCGGCCGTGGCGACGATCACGACGGCGAACGCGGAGGAGATTCCTACTAACCGAAGGCCTGGGCGCGAGTCGTGTGATTCGCGCCCGGGTTTAATTCTGCGAGTGTGGTTTCAGCACCTCGGAGAGTTTTCGCAAAACTCGCATCGAGCACGGGTCGTTCAATTTAGAAATGAATACCAAGAAACTTTTTGATTTGAGCGGACGTGTCGCCATCGTCACCGGGGGCTCCGTGGGTCTCGGCTTCCAGATGGCCACCGGCCTCGCGGAAATGGGCGCGAATCTGGTTCTTTGCGCCAGGAAAATCGAGCGCTGCGAAAAAGCCGCGACCGAACTGGAAAAACTCGGCGCGGAAACTCTGGCTCTCGCCTGCGACGTCAAAAATCCTGTCGCCGTGCAAGCTGTCGTGGACGCGGCAGTCGCGAAATTTGGGCGCATTGACGTCCTCATCAATAATGCCGGCACTTCCTGGGGCGCGCCGGTGGAAGAAATGAAACTGGAACACTGGAACAAAGTCATCGAAACCAATCTCACCGGCACATTTCTTTTTTCACAGGCCGTCGGCAAAGTAATGGTGCCGGCCCGGCGCGGCAAGATCGTCAACATCTCTTCGGTGGCGGGCATCCACGGAGCCCCGCCGCAGTTTCAAGCCATTGGCTATCACGCCAGCAAAGGTGGGGTGATTTCCTTCACCAAAGATCTCGCCTGCAAATGGGGAGTTCACAATATTCAGGTCAACGCCATTGCCCCCGGATGGTTTCCAACCGACATGTCCACCGTCGTCATTGAACGGAATAAAGAATATTTCTTAAGCCGGATTCCCCTGGGCCGCTTCGGCAGCGAAGACGACCTGAAGGGTGCGGCAGTTTTCCTGGCGTCGGACGCATCAAATTATGTTACTGGGCAAATTCTGGCCGTTGACGGAGGACAAACCGCCTGACGGTGATTCCTTTATGAATATTCCTCTCACTCCGGTTCGTTTTTTGCGGTACGCGGAACAGCAATTCGCTTCCAAGACCGCCGTGGTCTGTGGCGAAGACCGTTTCACCTACGCCCAATTTGCCGATCGCGCGGCCCGGCTGGGTGGCGCGTTGCAGCATGCGGGAATCCAGCCGGGCGACCGAGTAGCATTCCTCAGCACCAATTGTCATCGCCTGCTCGAGGCCTATTACGGTGTGCTCGAAGCCGGAGCGATCCTGCTCCCCCTCAATATCCGTCTTTCAGCCGATGAACTTGCTTACATCCTCAATGACGCCGGCGCGAAAATATTGCTCTTGGAGAAAAGCTTTTTGCCCGTCGTCGAATCATTTCGCTCCAAACTTTCGAGCGTAAGACAATTTTACTTGCTCGATGGCTCGCCGCAGGAAGCCTGGCTGGCGGCGAAAAACTACGAACGAATCATCGCCGAAGCCAAACCCGTACGGATCGACATCACCACCGTTGACGAAAACTCCGTGGCTGAGCTTTTCTACACCAGCGGCACCAGCGCCAATCCCAAGGGCGTCATGCTCACGCATCGCAATATCTATCTGCATGCCTTGAATGCCTGCATTTCAATTCACGCCGAACCGGATCCCGTCGAACTGCATACCATTCCGCTTTTTCACGCCAACGGCTGGGGTGTCGCTCACTCGCTCACCTTTCTCGGCGGCAAACACGTCATGATTCATCGCTTCGACCCCATCGAAGTATTTCGACTGATCGAAAAAGAAGGCGCCCAAACCTGCAGCCTGGTTCCCATCATGGCCACCGTGCTGGTGAACTGCCCTGAGCGAACTAAATACAATTTGAGCAGCCTGAAACGCGCCACCATCGGCGGCGCCGCTTCTTCTCCTACTTTGATTCGCGAGGTCGAAGAAACATTTGGTTGCGTTTGTTTCTCCGGCTACGGGCTCACTGAGACTTCTCCAACTCTTTCTCTGGCCATGACCAAACCTGGAATGGATTTGCCCGTCGCGGAGCGTTATGCCCACCAGGCCATGACCGGCTACGCCATTCTTGGCGTCGAGATGCGTGTGGTGGATCCCAACGACCGCGATGTGCCGCACGATGGAAAATCAATCGGCGAAATTATCGCCCGTGGTGACGGCATTATGGAGGGCTACTGGAAGCAGCCCGAATCATCTGCGGAGGCTCTGCGCGGCGGATGGTTCCACACCGGGGACATGGCCGTGGTCAACGAGGACGGTTATTTCCTGATCGTTGACCGCAAGAAAGACATCATCGTCAGCGGCGGCGAAAATATTTCTTCACTCGAACTTGAAAAAGTGATTCTCGCGCATCCCGCGGTGCTCGAAGCCTGCGTAATTCCGGTTCCCGATCAAAAATGGGGCGAAGTTCCTCGCGCGCTCGTGGTTCTTAAACCCGGTATCACCGCAACCGAAACGGACCTGCTCGAGTTTTCGCGTTCGCATCTGGCGCATTACAAATGTCCGCGCGCCGTTGAATTCGTCGAGAACCTCCCTAAAACCGGAACCGGCAAAATTTTGAAGCGCGACCTGCGCAAGAAATACTGGGATGGACAAGACACGCTTCGCTCCGGTTTCACGGTCGAGAACGAACGAAGCAAGCCTGCCTAGCGCGGGACGATTGCGACCAAGCGGCGGCTGCGTCATCACATCTTCGGCGACTTCGTCGCCCGCTCAAAAAGAAGGAGTCTTTAATGGATTTGAATCTTACGGCTGACGAAAAACTGTTTCGCGACGAGCTTCGTTCTTGGCTCGCCTCGAACGCCCCCAAAGACTGGCCTGAGTGGAAGAATAAGCCGCTCGAGGAATCGTATTCCTACCTTCGCAAGTGGCAACGCAAACTCTACGAAGGCGGCTGGGCGGCTGTTTCTTGGCCCAAGGAATTTGGCGGCCGCAGCGCCACGCTGATGGAGCAGTCAATTTTCTGGGAAGAAATGGCGCGCGCCGAAGCGCCGCCCATGGCCAATTCCCTCGGGCTTGGTCTGATCGGCCCCACGATTATTGCCTACGGCACCGAAGCGCAAAAAAAACGTTTCGTCCCCAAAATTCTGAGCGCCGAGGAAATCTGGTGCCAGGGATTTTCCGAGCCTAACGCCGGCTCCGATCTCGCCAACCTGCAAACCGAAGCCCGCCTCGATGGCGACCATTACATTATCAACGGCCAAAAAGTCTGGACCAGCTACGGCTGGATCGGCGATTGGTGCGAAGTTGTGACTCGCACCGACTCCGCCGCGGCAAAACACAAAGGCCTCACCGTCTTACTCGTGGACATGAAAACGCCAGGCGTCGAAGTCCGCCCTCTCAAGCAGATGACTGGCGAGAGCGAGTTCAACGAAATTTTCTTCCGCGACGTCCGCGTTCCCAAAGAAAATGTGCTGGGCAAAGTGAACGACGGCTGGAACGTGGCCATCAGCACGCTGATGTACGAACGGGGTTCTTACGGCGCGCGCCTCCACCTGATTTTCAAGAGTCATATGACCCGGCTGATCGAGCTTTCCAAAAAGTTTCAACGAAACGGCAAGCCGGCCTCGGAAGATCCCATCGTCCGCCAAAAATTGGCCCAGGCTTACGCCGAAATCGAAATCATGCGCCTCAATCAAATGCGCGCGTTCAGCCGCATGACCACCACTGGCGTTCCGGGCCCCGAAGGCTCGATCCAAAAACTTTTTTGGAGCGAATTGAATCAACGTATCCAGCAGATGGCCCAGGAAATTTTCGGCCCGTACGGCCAGCTTCTCGGCAACGATCCGTACGCCGTGGATAACGGCACCTGGTCCTATGGTTACCTGCGCACTCGCGGCAACACCATCGAGGCCGGCACTTCCGAAGTGCAGCGCAACATCATCGGCCACTTCGTTTTGGGCCTGCCCAGAAGCTATTGATCGATTTTCATTTAACTTATCAAGGGGAATCGCAATGGAATTTGGATTGAGTGAAAGCCAGGAAATTCTGAAAGACAGCGCCCGCAAATTTTTCGCCGGCGAATGTCCCATGGAAGAAGTACGCCGCCTGATGGAAACCGATACGGCCTACGACGAAAAACTCTGGGCCAAACTAACGGAACAGGGCTACACCGGAATCATTTTCCCGGAGGAATTCGGTGGCGTGGGCTTGGGCAAAGTTGAACTCATCCTGCTGATGGAGGAGGCGGGCCGCGCGCTGCTACCCGGCCCTTTCTTTTCAACCGTTCCACTCGCCGGCGCGGTCATCAACGCCATAGCGAGTCCCGAACACAAAAAGAAATATCTCGAACCGATTTGCGAAGGGAAGGCCCGCGCGACCGTGGCGATTCTCGAAGCCGGCGCGAACTGGAATTTGGCCGATCTGAAAATTTCATCTGCGGGGTCAAAGATTACGGGCGAGAAACTCTTCGTAACCGACGCAGCGGTCGCCAACCTCATTTTGGTCGTAGCCAAGGATGGAGTCTACGTCGTTGATGCCAAGGCTTCCGGCATGACCATCACTCCGATGGCCGGAATGGATATGACTCGCAAGATTTACGCCGTAAAATTTAAAGACACTCCCGCCGAAAAAATCGGAACCACCGGAAACCTCTCGAAAGCCTTGGACATCGCCACCGCGGCGCTCGTCGGTGAAATGGTCGGCGGCATGCAACATACGCTCGACATCACCGTCGAATATGCCAAGATGCGCAAACAGTTCGGTAAGCCCATAGGCATGTTTCAGGCGGTGCAGCACCACTGCGCGGATATGTACCTCGAGACCGAAAGTTCACGCTCCGCCGCTTACTACGCCGCCTGGACTCTGGAGGAAAATACGCCAGAGGCGTCCACCGCGGTTTCCATCGCCAAGGCCTACGCCAGCGACGCCGCCCGCACCGTCGGTAATCGCGGCATCCAAGTCCACGGCGGGATGGGCTTTACTTGGGAAAACGATGTTCACCTTTTCTATCGCCGAGCCAAGGCTTCCGAAACGGCGTTCGGTGATTCAATTTTTCATCGTGAACGAATTGCCCGGCAAGTGATTGATAGCGAGACAATTTCAGCGAAAAGCGCGTAAAAATAAAAACGAGTGGGTCAACTGACATGAGCGATCTGGTTCAATTCGCCAAAGACAACGAAATCGCAGTCATCACCATCAATAATCCGCCCGTGAACGCCCTAAGCCCCGGCGTGCCGGAAGGGATTTCCGAAGCCATCGAACGGATCAACAACGATCCTGAGATCATCGCGGCCGTGCTAATCGGCGGCGGCCGCACTTTCGTTGCCGGCGCGGACATCAAGGAATTCGGCAAAATGGTTTCGGGCCGGACGCCGCGCGGCGCCGGCATGTTGCCCTTTCTGCTGCGCGTGGAAGACTGCAAGAAACCAATCGTCGTCGCGATTCACGGTACCGCCTTTGGCGGTGGCCTCGAACTCGCCATGGCCGGCCACTATCGCGTCGCCGCGCCCTCCGCGCAAGTGGGACAACCGGAAGTAAAACTCGGCATCATTCCCGGTGCCGCCGGTACGCAGCGCTTGCCGCGCCTCGCGGGCGTCGCCGCGGCCGTGGAAATGTGCACGGACGGCAAGCCTGTAGCCGCAGACAGAGCTTTGGCGCTCGGCATTGTCGACAAATTGATAGAGGGCGATCTTCTCAGCGGGGCTGTTGCCTTCGCGCGCGAAGTAGCCGCCAAGCCCGCGCCAAAAACTCGCGATCGAAGAGAAAAACTCGGCACGGCAGAACAGAACGCTCCAATTTTCTTGGCTGCGCGCGAAAATGCCCGCAAGAAACAGCGTGGCCTGCTTGCTCCGGCCGCCGCGATTGACGCCGTCGAGGCCGCGACAAAACTGCCCTTCGAGGAAGGCTGCAAAGTCGAACAGGAGCTTTTCGCCAAATGCCTTTTTTCGGATCAGTCCAAGGCGCTGATTCATGTTTTCTTCGGTGAGCGCGAGGTCGCAAAAATTCCCGACATCCCCAGGGAAACTCCGCTGATTCCGGTTGATCGCATTGCCGTGGTCGGCGCCGGCACCATGGGTGGCGGTATCGCCATGGTTTTTTCCAATGCGGGAGTTCCGGTGCTGCTCAAGGAAGCCGATCAAGCTGCCCTGGATCGCGGCATGGCCACCATTCAGAAAAATTATGCCAACTCCGTAAAACGTGGCCGCTTCACCCAGCAATTTGTGGACGAGTGTTTACGGCGCATCGAGCCCACGCTCACTTTCGACGGGTTTTCCGGCGTTGACCTGGTCATCGAAGCCGTCTTCGAAGGCATGGCCCTGAAAAAAGAAATTTTCGGCCAGCTCGATCGCGTCTGCAAGCCGGGTGCAATCCTTGCTTCCAATACTTCCACGCTGAGCATTGACGAAATCGCGGCGACCACTTCGCGACCCGAATCCGTTATCGGCACTCACTTCTTTAGCCCGGCCAACGTGATGCGCCTGCTCGAAATTGTGCGCGGCAAGAAAACCGGTAAAGAGGTGATTGCCACCTGCATGCAGCTTTCTAAAAAAATCGGCAAGATCGGCGTTCTCGTTGGGAATTGCCGCGGCTTCGTCGGCAATCGCATGTTCGGACCCTACCGCCGCGAAGCGCAATTTCTGGTCGAAGAGGGAGCGAGCATAGACGCGGTGGATAAAGCGCTCTACGATTTCGGAATGGCCATGGGCCCGCTCGCCACCGGCGATCTCGCCGGCCTCGACGTTGGCTGGCGCATTCGCAAAGAATACAAGCACCTCGAAAAGCCGGGTGTGCGCCAACCGTTTGCCGAAGACAAGCTTTGCGAGCTCGGACGCTTCGGCCAGAAAACCGGCGCGGGCTGGTACAAATACGACGATCAGCGCCAGGCATCGCTCGATCCGGAAGTTGGAAAACTTCTAAAGGAATGGACCACTGAAGCGGGAATCTCACAGCGTCCGATTTCCGGTCAGGAAATTGTGGATCGCTGCATCTACGCGCTGGTTAACGAAGGCGCGCGCATCCTGGAGGAAGGCTACGCGCTGCGTGCCGTCGATATAGACATTATTTATCTCAATGGCTACGGATTCCCGGCGTATCGCGGCGGACCAATGTGGTATGCCGATACGGTGGGACTGAAAAAAGTCTACGAACGCATCCTGGAATTTCAGAAGCATCACGGAGAATTGTGGGAACCCGCGCCGCTGCTCAAAAAACTTGCCGAGCAGGGAAAAGGGTTCGCCGACTTCAACGCCGACCATGGGGCTGCCGCCTGATACCTGGAATTAGATGAGCCGCCTTTTCCTCGTTCGCCACGCGCAAGCTTCGTTTCTTGAGCAGACCTACGACAAATTGTCAGCTCTCGGCGAAACGCAAGCTCGACTGTTGGGCCAATTCTGGGCCGGTCACAAATTGATCTTCGATCGAGTTTGCTCCGGACCGTGCGTCCGCCAGAAAGACACCGCAACCATCGTTGCTGCCGCGTACCGGGAAGAAAATCTATCCTTTCCCGAGCTTCTCGTCATGCCGGAATTCGATGAGTATCAGGGCGAAGCTGTCCTGGAAGGCAGTCTGCCGGCTCTGCTTGAGTCCGATCGTGAGATTTCCGCGCTGCACCACGCCTTTCAGGCCTCCCACGATCCGCAATCCCGTCGCAAAACCTTTCAGAAGCTCTTCGAAGCCGTAATCGGAAGATGGGTTGACGGGAAAATCCCGTCGAACAGCGTGGAACCCTGGCGTGATTTCGCTTCGCGCGCCAATACCGGCTTGACGAAATTTCTGCGCGGCGGAGCGCAAAATGAACGCATCGCGATTTTCACTTCCGGCGGTCCCATCGGCCTGGCCGTGCAGCGTGCGCTCGATCTCACGGCTCAAAATGCTTTGCGTGTTTCCTGGATGGCCCAGAATTGCTCGTTCAGCGAGTTCCTATATTCAAAGGATCGCTTTACGATGAGTTCGTTCAATTCCGTGCCGCATCTTAACGATCCCTCGTTGCAAACTTATCGCTGACGCCATCTGGCTAAGGAGGACGCATGCCGGATTTTCAGGATCGCCCCACCGCCGTGCGTGCCGGCGAGGAACTCGACCTTCCAAAACTTGAGCCGTTTCTGCGTACCCATTTCCCCCACGCTTCCGGCGCCATGCGCATGGAACAATTTCCCAGCGGCCATTCGAATCTTACGTACTCGATTCAGCTCGGTGAAACGCAGCTCGTTCTGCGCCGCCCGCCCTTCGGCAGCAAAGTGAAATCCGCGCATGATATGGGCCGGGAATTTCGCGTGCTCTCCAAGCTGCACGCTTGGTATCCTCCGGCGCCGGAAGTCCTGCTTTTTTGCGACGACGTGTCAATTCTTGGCGCGCCCTTTTACCTCATGAATCCGATTCGTGGAATTATTCTTCGCCGCAATTCTCCGGCGGGCATGGATTTCTCCCCGGCCACCGCCCGGCGCCTCAGTGAATCATTCGTGGATAATCTCGCGCTTCTCCATGGACTCGATTACCAATCAATCGGCCTGGCGGATGTCGGGAAACCCCAAGGCTATCTTGAACGGCAGGTGCGCGGCTGGACCGAGCGTTACGCGGGTTCACAAACGCATGATTATTCCGAAGTAAATGCAATCGCGGAATGGATGACGCGACATATGCCGCAGACTCAGGACGCCGCGCTGATTCACAACGACTATAAATATGACAACGCAGTCCTGGATTCGATGGATCTTGCTAAAATTATCGGCCTGCTCGATTGGGAAATGTCTACCATCGGCGACCCGCTTACTGACCTAGGTACAGCTCTGGCCTATTGGGTTAACGCTAACGACTCGGAAGAACTACAAACGATTCGCTGGGGCCCGACAAATTCCGCCGGCAGCCTTACGCGCGCGCAATTTGCTGAGCGCTACGCCCAAAAAACTGGACGCGACGTTTCCAACATCGCCTTCTACCTGACGTTCGCGCGATTCAAACTCGCGGTAATCGTCCAGCAGATATATTTCCGCTTCCATCAGGGACTGACCAAAGATCAGCGTTTCTCCTCGATGCCAACTCTCATCCAAATCTTGTTGCGCGCCTCGCTGCGCTGCGCCCAGACCGGACAGATCTAGCCATCACCAGCCTTCAGCTGTAGTAGCGAACGATCGATTCCGCCACGCAGCACGGCTTTTCGGCACCTTCGCACTCGATGGTTACCGTGTACGCCGCTTCAACCGCATCAGGCGCAATGTCTTTCAGCGAAAGCAGCACGATCCGCGCCCGAATGCGCGCTCCGCTCCGCACCGGTGACGTGAACCGCACCCGGTTCAAACCGTAATTTACGGCCATGCGCGGCGGCGCCTGGATTTTGATGGCTTGCTGCATGAAGTGAGCGATCAGTGAAAGTGTGAGAAAGCCGTGCGCGATTGTAGTCTTGAAGGGCGACTCGCGCTCGGCGCGTTCGCGATCGAGATGAATCCACTGCCGATCTTCGGTCGCCTCGGCGAAAAGATTGATTCGCTCCTGGGTGACCGTCAGCCAATCGCTGACCGCAATTTCCCGGCCCGTAAAATCCTTCAGCGCTTGTACCGATGCAATCAGGGTTGGGGCCACTCAAATTCTCCAGGCCACGAAATCAATCCAGCAAATCCGGTTGCTCGCGGACAATTTGCGAGAAGAGCGGCTGAAACTGAAACCACCCTGCGATGGGATTTCCCACCTGCGCGCGGGTGGCGATCGCCTGATCGTGCGCGATTTTTACTGGCTCGCCCGCCGCTTCCGCCAGCAACTGCGCATGGCAACTGCGGTCCATGGTTATGAACCACCACACCGCCTCATCCACGTTGTGCCCCACCGTCAAAAGGCCATGATTGCGCAAAATTGCCGCTTTGTGGTTGCCCAATGCTTTGGCGATGCGTTCTCCCTCCGACGTTTCATACACCACCCCGGTATAATCCGCGAACAATCCATGATCGTCGTAGAACGCGCAGGCATCCTGGGTGATCGGGTCGAGCAAACGTCCCAGCGTGGCCCAGGATTTTCCGTACATCGAATGGGCGTGTGCCGCAGCAACCACTTCCGGCCGCGCCGCATGCACCTGCGAATGAATCGCAAACGCCGCTCCGTTTACCGGATATTTTCCCTCTACGACTTCGCCGCGGTGATTCACCAGAATCAAATCCGACGCGCGAATCTGCCCGAAGTGCATCCCAAAAGGATTCACCCAGAAATGATCCAGCTTCTCCGGATCCCGCGCCGTGATGTGCCCGGCCACGCCTTCATCAAAACCAAATTTCGCGAAAAGCCGGAAGGCGCCGGCCAGCCTTTGTTTCCGGTGCTTGCGCTCTTCGGCGGGCGTCGCGAATTGTGGCGGCCCGGGAATTCTCGCTGCGTCTTGCGCTGTTTGCGCCATAAATCCTCCTGCCTACTGCGTTTCGTAACCTTTCACTGGCCTGATTCTTGCGAGCTAGTTCTTGGGCGACTGCGAAACTGCCGAAGCCGATTTACCTTTTCTTGATTTCGCGAGCTCAAGTTTGGCGAGGGATTCGATATGAACTTCGTCCGGTCCATCCGCCAATCGCAGTGTCCGAATCATCGCCCAGGTGCTGGCCAGAAAAGTATCCTGCGATACGCCCGCGCCCCCATGCGCCTGGATCGCGCGGTCGATCACGCGCAACGCGATATTCGGGGCCACCACTTTGATCATCGCAATCTCGGCACGCGCGGCTTTATTTCCCACGGTGTCCATCATGTGCGCGGCTTTCAACGTGAGCAGGCGCGCTTGTTCGATCTCCATCCGCGACGCGGCGATGTCCGCGCGAATCGTTCCTTGCTCGGCCAGCGCTTTGCCAAACGCAATGCGCGACTCCACCCGCGCACACATGATCTCTAGCGCCCGTTCGGCCGCACCGATGCATCGCATGCAATGATGGATTCGCCCAGGACCCAATCGCCCCTGCGCGATTTCGAATCCTCGCCCTTCGCCCAGCAACATATTCGACGCCGGAACTCGCACATTCTTGAAATCAATTTCTGCGTGACCGTGCGGCGCGTGATCGTAACCATAGACCGTGAGCATCCGCACGATTTTCAGCCCCGGCGCATCCATCGGCACCAGAATCATGGACTGTTGCTTATGTGGCGCCGCCGCGGGATCGGTCTTCCCCATGAAAATCGAAATCTTGCAGCGCGGATCGCCCGCGCCCGACGACCACCACTTCCGTCCATTGATCACATACTCGTTGCCGCTCTTTACGATGCTCGCGCCGATGTTGGTTGCGTCCGAGGACGCCACGTCTGGCTCGGTCATCGAAAAACAAGATCGAATTTCTCCCGCAAGCAGCGGTGCGAGCCATTTTTCTTTCTGCTCGACCGTTCCGTAGCGCGCCAGCACTTCCATATTTCCCGTATCCGGCGCGGAGCAATTAAAAACTTCCGGGGCCATATGGCTGCGCCCCATGATTTCGCACAGCGGCGCGTATTCCAGGTTCGTCAGGCCCGCGCCTCGCTCATCATTGGGCAAAAACAGATTCCACAAGCCGGCTGCGCGAGCTTTGACCTTCAATTCTTCGACGATCCTGGTCGGCTTCCACCGGTCGTGTTCGATTTCGTCATGGAAGCGCTTCTCGTTGGGATAAATATGCGCATCCATGAATTCCTGCAGGCGGCGCTGCACAGTCTTAGTTTTCTCGTTGAGTTCGAAGCTCATGATCTACGCTATTTTCCCGTGAACGCCGGCGGGCGCTTCTGCAGAAAGTGCGCGACGCCCTCTTTGAAATCCTGTGACTTCAGGCTCTCCAGCATTTCGTGTTCGGCCATCGTGAAGGCCCCGCCCAGCGGTTGAAACATCGCTTCGTACACTTGCTTCTTAATCACTCGCAACGAACGCGGGCTGACGTTCGACGCCAAATCCTTGGCGTACTCATTCACTTTCGCCAAAAATCCTTCTTGCCCGAACACTTGGTTCGTCAAGCCCATCCGAAAAGCCTCCGCCGCATCCACCATGCGCGCCGAAAAAAGCAGGTCGAGCGCATTCGCGTGGCCGATCAATCGCGGCAACATCCAGGCCAGCCCGTATTCAGCGATGAGTCCACGTCGCGCAAACGCCGTGCTGAATTTCGCGGCATCCGATGCAAAGCGCATGTCGCAATACAAGGCGATCACCAAGCCTAGCCCGACCACCGGACCGTTGATAGCCGCGATCACCGGCTTCTGAATCGCCGGAAAATACGAATATTTTTTCTGAAAGTCGGGCCGCGTCCCAGCGGTTGTACTGTTGCCCGCATTCCGAACCGCATAAGCCCGGCCAGCCTCATCCAGCCCCTGCTCGGCCACGCTGCTCAACAGGGACATGTCCGCTCCGGCGCAAAACCCTCGACCGGCACCCGTCAGAATAATGACCCGCACATTTTCGTCGCGGTCGGCTTGATCGAAAGCAGCCCGTACTTCCTGCTCCATCACCGCCGTCCAGGCGTTCAGTTTGTCCGGGCGATTCAAGGTGATCGTAGCGACGTGGTCCGCAACCTGATAAATCGTTTCCTGGTTTGGCATGATGCCGCCGATTATATACAATGCTCCGTGCGTTAGTCACTTTCAGTTGTAAGCGACTATCATAATTGCGGTGCCGGAGACACTCCGCACGCCGCCCTCACCACCGGAGGAATTCCAAATGCCTGAAACGAATCACCGGTTCACGCTGGCCGCGCGTCCCGTCGGCATGCCCAAGCGCTCCGACTGGAATTATTCCGCGGAGCCCATCCCTGATCTGGCCGACGGCCAACTTCTCATCAAAGTACTTTACATTTCGCTCGACCCCGCGATGCGCGGCTGGATGAACGAAGGAAAATCCTACGTTCCAGCCATCAATATCGGCGAAGTAATGCGCGCACTCGCCCTGGGTCGCGTCGTCAAATCGAAGAATCCCGGCTTTGCCGTCGGCGATCACGTCTACGGAGTTCTCGGCGCTCAGCAATTTGCCGTCAGCGACGGAAAGGGACTAACCAAGGTTGATCCAAAGCTCGCGCCGCTGCCGGTTTATCTTGGCACTCTTGGAATGCCGGGCATGACTGCATATTTCGGTCTGCTCGATGTCGGCAAGCCTAAAGAGGGCGATACTGTCGTAGTTTCCGGCGCGGCCGGCGCGGTGGGCATGGTCGTGGGACAGATCGCGAAAATCAAGGGCTGCCGCGTGATCGGCATCGCTGGCGGCCAGGAAAAATGCCAGTACGTCGTCAAGGAACTCGGCTTCGATGCCGCCATTGATTACAAAACGGAGGACGTTCGAAAATCCCTGCGCACCCACTGCCCGAACGGCATCAACGTATATTTCGATAACGTGGGTGGCGATATTCTCGAAGCGGCCCTCGCGAATCTCGCCCGCGGCGCGCGCATCGTTATCTGCGGCGCAATCTCGCAGTACTGCAACACCGGGCCAGTGAAGGGCCCGTCCAATTACATGTCGCTGCTCGTCAATCGTGCCAGCATGACCGGCATGGTCGTTTTCGATTACGCCGACCGGTATGCCCTGGCCGGACGTGAAATGGGCGGATGGATGGCGGCGGGCAAACTAAAAAGCCGCGAAGATATCGTCCACGGCCTCGAAACGTTTCCCGATACCTTGCTGAAACTCTTCAAAGGCGAAAACACCGGTAAGCTGCTTCTGAAAGTCGCTGATGACAAATAGATTTTCACCTCGCGCTGGCGAGGCGCTTCCACTTCAAGCCACAAAAGGGAACGAGCATGCCTTTCGCCGAAAATGATGGAGTGAAAATTTTCTGGGAAGAAACCGGTAAGGGCGATCCGATCCTGCTCATTATGGGCCTGGGTTGGACGTCGCACATGTGGCACCGCACCCGCGATCTTCTCGCTGCTAAATATCGCGTCATCACTTTCGACAATCGCGGTGTCGGGCGCAGCGACGTGCCCCCGGGACCCTACGCAATCGCCACCATGGCTGCCGACGCCGCGGCAGTTCTTGATGCCGCTGGCGTGAAGAGCGCCCATCTTTACGGCATTTCCATGGGTGGCATGATCGCCCAGGAATTCACCCTGCAAAACCCCGCGAGGGTAAAATCTTTGGTCCTCGGCTGTACGGCAGCCGGTGGACCTGCGGCTTTGCAGCCGGCCCCCGAAGTTCTCCAGGTCTTGATGCGCCGTGGAATGAAGCCCGAAGAAGCGATCGAGGCCATTGATCCCTTCATATATGACCGGGGCACCTCGCCGGAGTTGCTCGCTGAGGATCGCAAACTTCGAATCGAGTGGTATCCGACTGCAGATGGCTACCTCAGCCAACTACAGGGAATTTTGGCGTGGGAGGCGTACAGCCGGCTGCCCCAGATCGCGGCGCCCACTTTGGTCATCCACGGAGAATTCGACCAACTCGTCCCGCCGGGAAATGGAAAACTCGTGGCTGACCGCATTCCAAATGCAAAATTGCTGATCATCCCGCACGCCAGCCATATCTTTCCCACCGATCAGCCCAAAATAGCCGACGAAGCGGTGCTCACCTTTCTATCTGCGCATTCTTGACCGGCCGACGCAATCGCATAATTCAAAAAAAAACGCCCAGATCGCAGCGTCACGACTCCAACGCTACCTTCCAGGCGGATTCAAGACGATTTCAGTACTGCCGAACGCGTCTAGCCGTTTGCTGCATGCGCCAACCCACGAACGGGAGGCCGCATCAGTTTGGAATTTGCGCGTGCTCCGGCTCGAGACACTCTCGGCGTTCCTTCAATCTGGACGATGTCTGGAACTCCGTAGAAACTCTCTTTCTCGCAGGCCTTGCACCGAAGATTAAAAACGATCGGCGTTTCCGCCGGAGTCGCTTCGGTTCTCTCGGCCCGTGCATTCACTTTCTGCACGGTCTTCGTCGGCAGAGGAATGGCCTCGCCGCACGAGTAACAACGAACTGCCGAGTATTTTTCTTTCAGGGTATCGACGCTCACGTGAGCCTCATTTTCGGATTTTATTGAAGGAGCCAGGAACCCAAATTATACACTGGCGGTACGTGATAATGAAGGCCTAAACGTCAAGTAAAGAGGCCCTCGAGAATAAGTTCTCGCGTCATCGAGTCGCGCCGTAACTGCCTATATATCAATCAGATATAGTGTTACGGCCAGTAGCATCTCCGCCGCTGCAATCCTCCAATCGCCAGAGTTATCCAACGAATTTCCACAACGCCCCAAAGCCCATTTTGGAGACCCTGGTCATAGCTCAATTTGCTCGCCGGGAGGCGCTCCAGACCACAGTTCCAGCTATCTTCCTTTCACTTCGTCGGGGTCGCCTTAGCACCCGGAATGCACTACACTTTCATCGCGAAAACTATCCGATTAGCGGTCGCAACGTCTGAATCGAAAAGAATTCCGGAGAGACATCATGACTCAGCCCTTACGCCTGCTCCGCAGCAGCGCGGCCACGTTCCTCATCTTGACCCTCGGCACCATCCTCTTGCTTCCCGGCCTGGCCCGTGCCCAATCCGTGGACGAGATTATCTCGAAGAACATTCAGGCTCACGGTGGCTTGGAGAAAATTCAAGCGGTAAAGACCTTGCGCTCGTCCGGAAAAGTCAGCTTCGGATCGTTTCAGGCGCGTTTCCTGCAGGAAAATCTGCGCCCGGACAAAGTTCGTGAGGAGACCATCATTCAAGGCCTCGCTCAAGTTCAAGCTTATGACGGCAAGACTGGCTGGCAGGTGAATCCATTCCAGGGCCGCAAAGACGCCGAACTTTTATCCGCTGACGACCTCAAGAGCCTGCAGGAAGATTCGGACATTGACGGCCCGCTCGTGGACTACAAGTCGAAGGGTCATACCGCCCAGTTGCTGGGCCACGATTCGGTCGAAGGTACGGATTGCTACAAGGTGAAATTGACCCTGAAAAATGGCGACGTGCGCATTTACTTTTTTGACGCAGATTCGTTTCTAGAGCTCAAAATCGAATCGCAGAATACCGTCCGCGGTACGGTTCAATACTCCGAAACCTTTTACGGTGACTACGAACAGGTCAACGGGATTTATTTTTCTTTCGAATACCAGCAAGGCCAAAAAGGAAGTTCAGATCGAGCGAAATTTACCGTGGAGAAGATTGAACTCAACGTCTCTCTCGCGGATAGCCTTTTTTCAATGCCTCCTTCGCCGCCCGTCAAACCTGCCAGCGGCAATCCGGGAGGTGCCCAGTGATCTCCTTTTCGAAAACGAGCTCCGTATTCTTGGCCGTCCGATTTTTTCCCGTTCTATTGTTAATTTTTGTAGCCGGTGCCCGGCCCGCACCGGCGCAAGACGCTAAATTCGATTCCGACACTATCTCCGGCCTCGGCGCGCGCAACATCGGTTCCGCGGAAATGAGCGGCCGTGTCTCCGCATTGTCTGCCGTCAAAGAAGATGGGCGCCTCACCGTGTACATTGGCGCCGCTAGCGGTGGCGTGTGGAAGTCTGTAAACGGCGGCACCACCTTTAAGCCCGTTTTCGATAAACAGACCTCCCAGTCCATAGGTGCCATCGCGATTGACCCTCAAAATCCCAAAACGATCTGGGTCGGCACCGGCGAATCCTGGGCCCGCAACAGCGTCTCTATCGGCGACGGTGTCTATAAATCCACCGACGGTGGGGAGAACTGGGACAATGTCGGCCTAAAGGACTCCGAGCGCATCTCCAAAATCCTCATTGACCCGAAAAACGGCAATACCGTTTATGCCTGCGTTCCGGGAAAGCTCTGGAGCGATTCCGACGAGCGCGGCGTTTACAAAACCACAGACGGCGGCAAGTCCTGGAACAAAATTCTGAAGGGCGCGAATCTCTCCACCGGCTGCTCCATGATGTCCATGAGTTCCGCCGATCCCCAAGTTCTCTTCGCCGGCATGTGGGACTTTCGTCGTAAGGGCTGGACCTTCCGTTCGGGCGGCGACGGCCCCACCGCCCCCAGCGGTAGCGGACTTTTCACTTCCACCGATGGTGGCGTCACCTGGACTGAGCTCGACCAAACCAGCGCCAAGGGCCTTCCGCCGAAACCCTGGGGACGCGTCGCCGTGACCATTGCCCCTTCGAAACCCAATGTCGTGTATGCGCTGATCGAATCTCCGCGCAGCGCGCTCTTTCGGTCCGACGATGGCGGAAAGACCTGGCAGGAGCGTGACCGCAGCCAGTACATGGTCTGGCGTCCTTTCTATTTCGCGAATCTGCTGGTCGATCCTAAAAACGAAAACAAAATCTACAAACCGGATCTGACGCTCATTTTGAGTGAAGACGGCGGCAAGAGTTTCAGCGGAATCGGCGGCAGCGCCCACGGCGACTTTCACGACGTCTGGATTGATCCCGACAACACTAACCATCTCATTGCCGGCGACGACGGCGGCGTCTGGTATTCCTACGACAGCGGCAACAATTGGTGGAAGGCGGGCAATCTCCCGATTTCGCAGTTCTATCACGTCAGCGTGGACGATTCCGATCCATATCATGTCTATGGCGGCCTTCAGGACAACAGCGCGTGGATTGGCGATTCCGCTTTCCCCGGCGGCATCACCAATCACCAGTGGCAGGTACTGCGCGGAGGCGACGGTTTCTGGGCCTTCCCCGATTCCGCCGATCCCGATTACGTCTACGCGGAATCGCAGGGCGGCAGCATCCAGCGCTGGAATCGCGTCACCCTGGAATCGCGCGACATCCAGCCCAAACCGAAATACGGCGAAGGGAAATTGCGTTTCAATTGGAATACGCCGATTCACATGAGCCCCAACGAAAAGGGCACGATTTACATCGGCGCACAATTTCTTTTCCGCTCCCGCGACCATGGCCAGACTTGGGATCGTATCTCGCCGGACCTCACCACCAACGACCCTGAAAAACAAAAGCAGGAACAGTCCGGCGGCGTCACCGTGGACAATTCCTACGCCGAAATGCACACCACCATTTATTCCATCAGCGAATCGCCGCGCGACGCGCAGACCATCTGGGTTGGCACCGACGATGGAAATCTGCAAGTCACCCGCGACGCCGGCAAGACCTGGACCAACGTGGTCGCCAATGTTCCGAACCTTCCCAAAGCTTCCTGGGTTTCGTGGGTCGAGGCCAGCCGCTTCGATGCCTCAACGGCCTACGCCGCATTCGACCGCCACACATTTGGCGACATGGATCCCTATGTGTACAAAACAACCGATGCGGGAAAGACCTGGACTCCCATCGTCGGAAAAGACTCTGGAATACGCGGCTACGCTCACGTCATCAAGGAGGACACGCAACTTCCCAGTCTCCTGTTTCTGGGCACCGAATTTGGTCTCTGGGTTTCGCTCGATTCCGGCGCGCATTGGGCGCAATACAAAGGCAACGAATTTCCAGACGTCGCCGTGCGCGACATCGTCGTGCAACCGCGCGATTCATCGCTCGTGATCGCCACCCATGGACGGGGAATTTGGGTCGTTGACGACATAACGCCACTGCGCAAACTTACCCCCGAAGTCATGGCCCAGGACGCGGTCTTCGTAATGGGCAAGCCCACCCAGCAGCGCCTGAACGCTTCCGGCGGCTGGGGTGATGGCGCCGCTGTTTTCGTCGGTCCCAATCCTCCAGACGGCGCTGAAATTTCCTACTACCAGAAAAAGCGCCACATCTACGGCAAAATGAAGATCGAGATTTTCGATGACACGGGAAAACTCGTTGACACCGTACCGGCCAACAGCCGTCGCGGCCTGAGTCGCGTGGAATGGCCCATGCAGCTCAAAGCGCCGCGCGTTCCCCCGGCCGCCACCGCCGCATTTGAAGCCGCCACCGGGCCCCGGCTGCTTCCCGGCACCTATACGGTGAAAATGACCCGCGGCACCGAAACTTACACCACTCCGCTGGTTGTGACGCTCGATCCTCGCGCGAAATACACACTCGCCGATCGCAAGCAAAATTTCGACGCCATCATGCGCGTCTACAACTTGCTGGGTGACATGACCTTCGATGTGGAACGCACCAATGGCGTTCGCGACGAACTAAACGATCGCGCTTCAAAACTTGCCTCGGCCGATCCTCTTCGCAAACAACTCGAAGCGCTTGCCGCCCGATGTGAGGATATGCGCAAGAAGATCGTCGCCACCACCGAGGGCGGGGCTATCACGGGTGAAGAGCGCATTCGCGAGCACACCACTCAACTCTACGGCGAGCTGATCAACTACGAAGGCCGACCCGCCGATTATCAGATCGCGCGAATTGATTCCTTGAAACACGAACTCGACGATGTATCGGGAGATTTCGGCGCTTTCGTCGCCAAAGACTTGCACGACGCTAATTCAGCTTTGCAGAAGAAACAACTGCCGCTCATTCAGCCGATGTCCCGCCAAGACTGGGATAAATCCAGCGCGCAGACGGAAGCCGCTCCAGCTCCGGGCGGGATGCAATTCCGTGAACGTGACTGACAGCGGCTCATCGGCGCATTCGTAATCAATTAGCGGCTCTCGGCGCTCAACCGCAAAACATTCTCGGCTTGATCGTTGGGCAGGGCGCTAGGACGGCAATCGCGGGAGTCATTCTGGGATTGATTGCGTCGTTTGCGCTGACGCGCGCAGTGTGCGTGGTCCCCATGGTTGCGCACCATTACGAATAAGTTTCCTCAGGAATTGCTGGCAGGTAATTCTTTGTTGCTTTCAACCTATGGCTTGCTTGGTTCAGTCTTCCAGAAATCGATTCCCGCGGCTTGCGGCGGCAAATCAATCGTTGCAACCGTCTTCATCGCTCCAAGATCGATCACTTCCACGGTTCCCGGCTCCGCTCCCACGCCTTCCACCGAAATAAATGCGTAGCGATTGTCCGGTGTCACCACTGCGCCATGCACCACTTTGCGTTTCGTCGGAAGCTTCGCCAATTCCTTCCCCGTCTTTGGATCAAATATCGAAACAGACTGCCCGCGTTTGTTCGTGGCAATCAGCCGGCCATCCTTGGTCATCGCCAGGTTATAAACCCCGTTTCCGGCAGGGAATCGCCGCGTCATTTTCCAGCTGGCCACATCCACCACTACAATGTCGTTCGATTTGTTACAAGCGACGTAAACTTCCGAGCCGTCGTTCGATGGCTGGGCCCACGTTGGCACGCAAGTCAGCTCGCTCATCTTCATTTGGCCGTGCGGGGCGCCTTCCATCCCCGTTTCTTTTCCAACTCCCAGCATAAAATGTCGCGACACGTCGAATTTTTGCGTATCAATTTCCGCCAGCATGTCGTCCATCATGCACGCGGAATAGTGCTTGGTTCCGTCAGGACTCAACCGCGAGCCGTGCGGCATCGTGCAGGTCGTGATGCGTTTCACTTCCACCATCGCGTCCGTCGCCACCACCGAAATCGAAGAGGGCACCATATCGCCGTGAAAATTTGCGTTCGCCACGTACACAAACTCGCCGTCTTTCGAAATATCCGTCGTGGCCGGAAATAATCCCAGCGTCGTGTACTTCATCACTTCGTCGGTGCCGGTCTTTAGCTTCCAGACCGATCCATCCGGCTGTCCATGCCCCACCGCGACATACAAATAATTCCTATCCGGAGAAACCGCGATCCCGTGCGGCCCATTGATATCCATCGGCATCAGGCCGATGTGCGTTTCGAGCTCCTTCTGCAAACCCTTCGGCCCGAATCGCAGCAGCACAACCTTGTCTGCTGACTCACAAACCACGTACACGAGATAGTCCTGTATCGGTGCATCTATGCTCGCCGTTGTCGTCGTCGCCGAAGATTGTTGCCGCGCAACTTTTTCAGTCTCTCGCGCGGTGACATTTACCGCCAAAAAGGCGATCAACGCCGCTACCGTTAGCAAAGTCAGGCCGCGACCTGTGCGGGCAAGCCTGACGATCATCCCCTGAAACCAATTGCTCACTGTTTCCTTTTCCTGCTTCACAAGAACTCCCAAAATGTCGCGTAACCTTGCCAACGATTACTTCCTAACCCGCAAACCCCTAGTAGTTTACCGGACTCGAACCCGTCCGCCAGAATTTTGGCTCGACGTCGGGGAATTCCAACCCAGCCAAAATTTGCCCCGTTCCGCTGCGAATCAGCCGCACGACCCGGCATTCGAGATCCTCGTCCGTTTGCAAATTTGTTAAAATTACCTTCTGCCAGCAACTAACCTCCACCGAAATCGCCACCAGTCCCCCGCGCAGGCTCACATTGATAGACTCGGTGTTTTCGGCAAACGGTTCGTCACCGACGTACCCGTACACCGAAACCGGCATGGTAATCGGCAATCGCTGGGCGCGCCGCTTGTCGTGAAGGGGACCCAGCCCATTTTCATCTGGGTTTCTCCGGACGAATCCGAGCTTCTGAAATAAGGTTCTTACCGCGCCCACGAATCCCTCCAACCGATGCTAGTTGCGATTGAAAGAGCCGGGCTGGGAGCCGCTCCCACGATCGTTCGATTTCCCGCCTTCCCAATTTACGACGCGCGTTTGGCCGGCGTGCGCATTTTTTTCGGCGCCACAATCACATTCGTCAACGCCTGGGCCGCGGCCGTAAGCGGCCGGTCCTTACGGTATACGAGATACAGCCGCCGGACCACTTTCATCTGCCGAATCGCCAGCTCGCGCAGGTCGCCGCGTTCCAATTCGTCCACCACGCACATGCGCGGCACGATCGCCACTCCCTTCTTCATCTCCACAAATCGTTTGATGCTTTCGATCGTCGGCAATTCCACATCCATGCGCAACGGCACCCGATGTTCCGCGAACATCTGCACCACCCGATGCCGGTACGGAGATTCCACGATATGCGCCACGAAAGTCTCTTCACCCAGCGTCGCAATATCCACTTCGCGTCGCTTCGCCAGGTGATGTTCCGGCCACACCACCAGCACCAGCGAATCGCGATAAAACTCCACCGCCGCGAGCTCACGCTCCTCCGGCAAATAGGAAATCACTCCAATGTCCAACTGATGGTTCAGCAGCTCGCGCGGAATCGCCCGCGAAAAAACTCGATGCACCCGAAGATGAATTCCTGGGTACATATTTCGAAAACGATCCAGCGACGGCAGCAGCGCGTGGATCGAACTCTCGTTCACTCCCACCGCGACTTGCCCGCGTTCCAGCCCTTGAAGTTCCTGCAATCCTTTGCGAATTTCTTCGCGCATGTTCAACATCCGCTCGGCGTATTCGAGCAGCAGCATGCCCGCATCCGTCAGGTTTTTCGCCCCCGAACCCGGAACGAAGAGCGGTTGCCCCACCCACTCCTCCAGTTTGCGCATGGCGATGCTGATGGCCGGCTGGGTGCGAAACAGCTTTGCGGCCGCCCGCGAGTAGCTTTTCTCGTTTGCGACCATCTGAAATGTCTGCAGCGCGGCCAAATCCATGGCGTCCCCCCCTGCTCGAACCGCTTCATTGTATAAGAGATATTTATCCTACATGCAACTACTATAAATTGGACGGCACTCTCCACCGCGGGAATACTTGTATGGTCCAAAGGAGACGCCCTGGATCAGATTCATATTTTCGACACCACGCTTCGCGACGGGGAACAGTCCCCCGGATTCTCCATGCACCGTGCGGAGAAACTTCAGTTGGCGCGCCAGCTCGAGGCTCTTGGCGTGGACGTGCTCGAAGCCGGCTTTCCCATTGCTTCTCCCGGTGACCTCGATTCCGTTCGTGCGGTCGCCGCGGAAATCACTTCCTGCCGCGTGGCAGCCTTGGCCCGCGCCTGCCAGCCGGATATTGAAGCGGCGCTTCGCGCTCTGGAGCCTGCCGCCAAACCGCGCCTGCACATTTTCCTGGCTACGTCCGACCTGCATTTGAAATACAAGCTGCGCATCTCGCGCACTCAAGCCCTCGACCAGATCGTTTCGATGGTCCGCTATGGCCGCGCGCACTGCGACGACGTGGAATTTTCCGCCGAAGACGCCAGCCGCAGCGATCACGATTTTTTGGTCGAAGTCGTCCGGGCCGCCGCGCACGCCGGCGCAAATGTCATCAACCTGCCGGATACGGTGGGCTACACCACTCCCGACGAGTACGCCCAGATTTTTCGCTCTGCCCGGAAAGCCCTGTCCGTCCATCCCCATGTGGTCCTCAGCGCTCACTGCCACAACGACCTCGGTCTCGCCGTCGCCAATTCGCTCGCCGCAATTTCCGCCGGCGCCCGTCAGGTGGAATGCACGATCAACGGCATCGGAGAGCGCGCCGGCAACGCTTCGCTCGAAGAAATCGTCGTGGCCTTGCACGTTCGCCAGGCCCACTACAGTGCGGCTACAAACATTTCACTCGAAAAAATTTATTCCACCAGCCGGATGCTCAGTTCCGTGACCGGGGTCGGCGTTCCGCCCAACAAAGCCGTCGTGGGCGCCAACGCTTTCGCCCACGAAGCGGGAATCCACCAAGATGGGATCCTAAAGAACCCGCTGACCTACGAAATTATCCTCCCCGAAAAAGTGGGCGTGCCGGCGCGGCGGCTGGTTCTCGGAAAACATTCCGGCCGCAACGCCTTGCGCTCCCGTCTCGACGAGCTGGGCTATTCGACCACCATCGAAGAACTCGCGGACTGTTATGGGATGGCGACTTCGCAGGCCGACGCGGCAAAAGAAGTCACCGACCGCGATTTACTTTCCATCATTCATAAAGTGCGGCGCAATCGTTCGCAGGTCGCGGCTAAGCACACATCGGCCGCTGCCGCGCAATAGTTTTTCAGGCTGACAGCAAACATTCGAAGGAGATTCACCCATGGCTGGCGTAACCAAAACAATTGCGGTGCTGAAGGGCGACGGCATCGGCCCGGAAGTCACCAGCGCCGCGATTCAGGTTCTCGAAGACTGCGCGAAATGTTTCGAGCACAAATTCGAATTTTGCGAATTTGCGTTCGGCGGGGCCGCGATTGACCGCTTCGGCGTCCCCCTGCCTGAAGAAACGCTCGCCGGCTGCCGCGCCGCGGACGCGATCCTTCTCGGCGCGATCGGCGGACCCAAGTGGGATTCGCTGCCGCTTGAAAAACGCCCCGAAGCTGGTTTGCTGAAAATTCGCAAGGAACTCGGCCTGTATATTAATCTTCGGCCCATTCGTTTGCGCTCCGCGCTGCGCGGGATTTCACCTCTGCGGCGTGAGCGCATCGCTGACTGCGACTTCGAAATTGTGCGCGAACTGGCCGGCGACATTTACTTCGGCGCGCACGAATTTCACGGCGCCGGCGATACCGCCTCGGCGCGAGACGTCGCCGAATATTCCGCCGCGGAAATCGAACGCATCGCCCGCTACGCGTTCGAGCGTGCCGAAGCTCGCAATCGCCGCCTCGCCAGTGTGGACAAAGCGAACGTCCTGGCCACTTCCGCGCTCTGGCGCCAGACCGTCACCCGCATCGCTGCCGACTATCCCAGCGTGACCGTCGAACATCTCTACGTGGACAACGCGGCCATGCAGATCATGCTCAAGCCTTCCCAATTCGACGTGATCCTCACCGGAAATCTTTTTGGCGATATTCTCAGCGACCAGGCCGCCGCCCTCGCCGGTTCGATTGGCCTCATTCCTTCCATGAGCCGTGGCCGCCGCGGTTCGCCGGCGCTCTACGAACCAATTCACGGCTCGGCGCCCTCACTCGCCGGTAAAGACATCGCCTGCCCGCTCGGCTCGATTTTTTCCGCCGCCCTCATGCTGCGCGAATCCTTCGGCCTGGAAATTGAAGCCCAATGGATCGAAGCGGCGGTGGATCACATTCTTGAGCGCGGCTTCCGCACCATGGATATCGCCGAACAGTCCGCGCACGTTCTGACCGCATCCGAATTCACCAGCCACATCCGCGCGGAACTTCACGATGCGCTCGTGCACTCCGAGCGTTATGGTTGGGGCGTGTAATTTCACTAGGGCGTGGATGGTTTCAACAAATACATTCGGAGGAAGGAGGGAATAAGGCGCGGCTAAATTTTTCTGAGCACCAGGCAACCCGCGATCATGTCATGCAGCGCCTGCTTCTTTTCCGTGAATCCCGCCATGATATAGCCGATATCGAAAATCAAACGCGAAAAAATCCTCGCAAAAAACCTCCCGCTGGCTCGTCCGAAGGAAATTGGACGGTCATTCAGGTCTGTGACGATCAAACCTAGTGCCATTTTTCCGAGCGTGGCTTGATATTGCGAACTTTCCATCCAGGCGTGGTAGATCCAAGACGCTAGTACTATAAAAACGATGGCGACAAAAATGTCACCCATCACCGTGAACGCAAACTCATCACTGCCAGCGCGTATTCCCTCGATTATGGTGCGGAGGTAGCCCACTCCAATCGCTGCGATCGCAACCATGATCACTACTCCGAAAATTATGCTGAGCACGATACCGTCAATAATATAGGCGAGAAACCTTAACCAAAATCCTGCGTACGGCGACGGCACCACCAGCATCGCGCCGGTCGGCGTGTATCGCGTTACGGAAACCGCCGGCATCCCAACTCCTGCCGCCGGCACCGTATTACCCGTCGGTTGGCCGCAACTGCTGCAGAAGACCGTATCGTCCGCTAATTTCGTCCCGCATTTCGAACAGTACATTCCGCTCCTGTCCCTCGATCGTGCTCGCTACAGTCTTCTCAGAACCAGGCAACCCGCAATCATGTCGTGGATCGCCTGTTTCCTTTCCGTAAATCCGATGCAAATACAATCAACAAAGTAATACATACTCCCAAGAGACGGGATAATCGTTGCCCCGCGGCCCCCAAAATAACGGCCGCTGGCCCTGCCAAACGTAACTTGCCGCCCTTCGAGGTCGGTGACAATCAATCCTAGAGCTTTTTTGCCGGGAGTAGCCTGCCACGTCGAACTCTCGAAGAAGCCATGGTAGAGCCAATTGACCGCGAGCGCCACGATGCCCAGGATAAAAAACAAAAACATTTTGGGCCCAAGTATTGTCCACACCATCGTCGGATCTTGCAGATTCTGCAGGTCCTGTGAATTCTTAAAAACATCAATAAGTGTAATTATGTAAATCGGCGCCAGTGGGATGGAAATGATCAGCCCGTCAATGATTGCCGCGACGAGTCTCAGCCAAAATCCCGCAAAGGCTACTCCCGGCTGAGCTGGAGGTGTCTGCCACGCTGGCACCGCGGGGGGCGCGTAAGCAGGAGTCGCTCCCGATAGTGTGCCTGGTGCCGGTGCGGCAATTCCCGCCGGTTGCGCCACGGTATAGCCCGCCACCGGCTGTCCGCAAGCCCCACAAAATGGATTGCCTTCCGCTACGTTGGCCCCGCATTTTGAACAGAACATTCAGCACCCGCGTCTTAGCGTTGATTTTGTTCTCGCCTACAACTTGCGCAACACCAGCGTCCCGGCAATCATGTCATGCAACGCCTGCTTCTTCTCGGTAAATCCCGCCATCAGCCATCCAATGAACAAAATCAGCGTGGAGAGATATTTGGCGAAGTACCGGCCCGTGGCGCGACCGAAGCCGATTCTTCGTCCCTCAAGATCGGTAACCGTCAGGCCCAGCGCCTTCTTGCCGAGTGTTGCTTGCCAGCTGGAACTTTCCGTCAGCGAAAAATACAGCCATTGGATAAGCATGCTAATCATTGCGATCCGGATAGCAAGGCCTAGCATGGGCATCACCTCGCTAAGGTCCTGCGGCTGCCGGCCGTGCATCATCCCGTGCCAGCCGTGTAGTCCCATCCCAATTCCAAATGGCAGGAGGATCAGTCCCCGCACGAAATAAATCACAATGAAATCTATGATCAGCGCGATGAGGCGCAGCCAGAAACCAGCATAGGCCACCGACGGGCGAATAGTGGCGGGCGCCTGCCACGCTGGCGACGAAGGCTGCACGTAACCCTGCGCCACGGGCGGATTCGCGCTCGGTGCACCGGGGGAACTCAAAGACGTCGGCGTGCCGCATGCCGCACAAAACGCCGCGCCCTCCGCTACATTCGCACCGCATTTTGAACAATACATAGCGCCTCCTGCATACGCCGCAGCCGATTATGCGCCGCTTGGTTGCGCATCGTAACGAACCCGCAACCAACGGGTCAACAGCCAACTGGACGCGCGTCTACCTTATACTACGTTCGCCCCGGCACCCTTGTTGCACCATGGTCGCCGCCTCACTTACACTCGGACGTTATCAATCCAAACATCGAACGAGGCCAGTCATGAAGATCTACGTCACGCTCACAGCGAAGGTTCTCTGCGGATCATTTCTCGCGATTGCGCTTTTTGCCTGTGGTTACGTCGCAGGCCAGAACCGTTTTGGTCAGCCCAAAACCATCCTTCACGTCGTCGAATTGAAATGGAATCCCGCCGCCACCGACGCCGACAAACAACGCGCCCTCGACGGCATCAAAGACATGGCCGCAAAAGTCCCGGGAATCAAGAATATTTGGATAAAAGGCGAACGCATGCAGCCCCGCGACTTCAACGCCGCTTACGCCATCGAATTTCGCGATCGCGACGCGGCCGACGCCTATGCCGAAAGCAAAGTTCACGCCGCATGGGAAATGCAATACGTGCCGCTTCGCGAAGCCAGCATTTCCATCCAGATTACAAATCCCTGATTTCGTTCGTCGGTTTGACCGAAACTTCCATTCGCTAGCTGGAACCAATGCTCGTCATTTTCGCGAACCGGCCAAAAAATTCCTAACTGATTCGGCGCACCGAGTGCTAGGCTGCCGCTGCGAGGCGTTCCAGTGACCCTCGGAGAAGTCCCCATCTCAGAAACACCGGCCAGGTAACTCGATTCTTGAGGTGACGAACATGAAGAAATTCGTAATGGCCACGGTAGCCGCCTACGTCGTGCTGATGGCCACCGACTATCTAGTGCACAGCGTCTTGTTGATGAGTGACTACGCCGCGATTCCCGCCAGCCATCGCACCACAGAAGGCATCATGCATCGCTTTTGGATCATGGCCATCGGCCAGCTCTTTTTCGCCGCGGCGTTTGCCTGGATTTATCAGCGCGGCATGGAGGCCAAGTCGTGGCTTCCGCAAGCCATCCGCTACGCCATGGTCGCCACCTTTCTTACCGTCGTGCCCTATTCTCTCGGCGAGTACGTGGTCTACATCATCCCTTATCAGCTCGCCATCAAATGGATGATCGCCGGCGCAATACAGCTGGCGCTGATGGGAATGATTGTAGCCGCCATTTACAACGATCGGCGAGCCTGAGTCGGATTCGCTCAACGGGCGGGCGATCAATCTTAGTGGCTGGTTTTCCAAAGTTCTACGGGTCGGCCTTTTGGCGGTTCAACTCCGTTTGAAAGTCCTCATCCCTTCCCATCACATAATCCCGGTAGCCCTTCGGATCAATGAACGGATTCGGCTGCGCCCCTTTTTTCTGCGCCTCGCGTTTCGCGGTCAAATCGAAAAATTGCCCGTGAGAGGCGAGAAATACACCGCAGGGCAGCGACATCCAGACGCGGAAGGCCCTTTCGTAGTCCGCGGCAATTCCCTGATAACTGGGCGGCTTGCCCGGGCGATCGACGAGTTGGTATCCATCCAACACTGACGCGCTGCACACAAACACTACGTTGTAATCTTTGCCGGCGTCGTTCGCGGTCATCGTCCAGGTCGTGCATCCGCGCGTGTGTCCCGGCGTCAGATGCGCCGTCAAAGTTGTTCCGCCTAGGCTGACCGTGTCGCCATCGTGAATCATGCGATCCGGCTTCACCGCCGGAAACGTTTCGGTGCCGCCAAAGAAAAAATCGCCGCGTCCTCCATGTTCGAGAAGCACGGCGTCACCATCCATAGCAACAAGTTGCGCTCCGCTGTTTTTCTTCAATTCCGCAAGTCCCCCGGCATGATCGAAATGAGCGTGCGAATTCAACAGAATCTTCACGTCGCTCACTTGGAATCCCAGTGTCCGAATGTTTGCTTCAACTTGCGGCGCGGTTTGCGCTAGGCCGCCGTCCAGCACGATGTCGCCCGCCGATGTCACGATCAGGAACGAGGTTACGTCCGACGCGCCCACGTAATATACATTTCCGATAATCCGGAACGGCTCGACCGGCGTGTTCCAGTTTTCGAGTTGCTCTCTCGTTTGCGCCCGCGCCGCTCCCGTCGCAACCGTCAGCAAAACGCAGATCACACCCAGCCCACCAATGATCCTTCGCGAATCGTTGATATTCATTTTTCGTGATCCTTATCAAAACTGGCTTCGACGTTTATTGGAATGCGATGTTAGCCAGGATACTTTCTGCGTTTCGCATTCGAGCAAAGCACAAATCACCCGATTCTGCCTACAGCGCAAACCGTATTGATGACGAAACAGTGATGCGCATAATTGCACCTCAGGAGGCAGACCGACGATGATCAAGAAAGTGAAGGAAGGCTACAAGGTGACCTCAGAGAAAGGAAAAAATCTCGGCGGACCCTACAAGACACGCGAGGAAGCAGCCAAGCGTCTTCGCCAGGTGGAATATTTCAAGCACAACAAAGGTTGAGCTCTTTTGATTCGAAGCTAAATTCGTTCGTCTCTTCGCGGATTTCCACAGACTCGCCGAATATCCACAATAAGTACGTCCAAAAAACATTTCATTAATACTTGACGTTTTTCTGAAAGGTGCTATATTCTCCTGATGTCAGCGGGTGTCTGCGTAGGCAGATTGTTCGCTGGCATGACCGGTTTAGCCTTCCTCTTTTCGAGGTGAGTTTGGGTACAAACACCGGGTAGACAGCAATCGAGCTTCGAGCACTTCCGTCCCTAGTGGCCAGCCAATCGCGCGGCCCGCAGGCAGGACGGATTCGCCCGGCGCTTGTTGCCGGGTTTTTTATTGCGCAATAGGGTTTTGAGCTTCGGCACAGAAAACCTAGGCGCACTCCCCCGGGAGGGGAGACAATCCAGTCGGAAGTTGTTGACAGGATTGAAGTTCTTTGACAACTGAAGGAAGCTGGCACTATGTGATGCGAGTTTCAAGTCTCGCATGACGTAGTAAACCGCAAATATTTGCTCGAGAGTAGCGCAATGTGGAAAGGCGAATTTACTCCACGCGCGGTGTCGGCCCTTTGCATGAGTGATCATCCAAAGACCGGCGATGGCGACGTGTTGGGTAAGTTTTATGGTTAAGCTACTAAGGGCGTACGGTGGATGCCTTGGCGCCAACAGACGACGAAGGACGTGGCAAGCT
>Ga0209006_10000176_pt1 | contig 67571 bp, 109 predicted proteins | sample JacPin_JW_Ref_O2_FD_188567 | JGI IMG/M metagenome (GOLD analysis project Ga0209006, IMG submission 188567) | Forest soil microbial communities from Algoma, Ontario, Canada - Jack Pine, Ontario site 1_JW_Ref_O2 (SPAdes) (version 2) | ecosystem: Environmental > Terrestrial > Soil > Boreal... | reverse complement strand
GATGCTGGCCTTTTTGATGAGGCGTTCGGGGCTGAAGCGGTCCACCAACTGCTCCAGGCTGAAGACCTCGTCCCCTTCGCCTTCCCCTCCCAGGCCCAGCAGGCCGAGGTAATTGAGCAGGGCTTCGGGCAGGTAGCCCTTGTCCCTGAACCTTGACACGCCGGTGTCGCCGTGGCGCTTGCTGAGCTTCTGGCCGTCCGGCCCGAGGATGAAGGCGACGTGGCTGAAGCGCGGGGGCTCCCAGCCCAGGGCCCGGTAAAGCAGGAGCTGGCGGGGGGTGTTGGAGATGCCGTCCTCCCCGCGCATGACGTCCGTGATCTCCATGCGATGGTCGTCCACCACGCAGGCCCAGTTGTACATGGGCGTGCCGTCGCTCTTGATCTGCACCTTGCGCCCCTCGGCATACCCCGCAACACGTGCAGCGTAGTCTCTTCCGCCACTGACAGCCGCTCCGGGCCTCAGTGCGACATGCCTTGCAAGCTCGGTCTTTGCCTCGCCAGCACGCTTGTCAAGTAGGACAAGCGCAGATGAGTGAGAGCTTGCAACGTTCGCTCGGAGCGAAGCACGCATGTCGCGAAACTGGCTCGCGATACCTTGCGCACAACCGAGTCTCCACGCCACCGCCTTACCGATACCTTCACCACCGCAGAACCACCTACATCGGCGGTCCACTTCACACGACAGGTAGGTAAACATGTACTCGATGACAGCAAGATCACTCTCGCGTGCGAGCACGTTGTACCTCTGCACACCTTTACTCCCGGGGGCGCCTGCGCTATGCTCTCCACCCACACGGTACGACTCGAAGTAGAAAGCCCCACCGTAGTGCGTGCAGAGCTCGTGTAGGAGAACCTCCTGCCAAGCAACACGACGACCACCCTCGCGCACAACCTTGCGCGCGAATGGCTCGCAATGTATGCTGCCAGCCGCTTCGAGCACAGCTTGTGAGATACGATGCTCCTGAATCAACCGATCCGCGGCAGCACGAGCGGCTTTCGCCTCGTTTTCGTTCGTATTCCCTTCACTGAGGGCGACGAGCTTACGAACCTTTGAGATCACTTCAGCGATGTTATCCGACATTGTAGATTCTGCCTTTCGGGACCACCATGATAATCACGGGGCCGAGTAAAAACAAGGGAGACAATTGCTTACTTCTGCCACCAAAGGCTGTCCCTCGGTGGCAGTATGTAAACAGCTATCAGCAGAACGCCTCCAATTCGGGATAGCATCCCCCATCGAAGGCCAGAACGAACGAGAACACGGCAGCAGGTAAGGAAACCCGCACCGGGGGCGCGAGGTCATCGTATGCGCTTACACCACGGCCGGATACCTCTACTCTACTCCACCCACTCCACCCACATGTACGGAGGTATTGTGCGATGGGGCAATTGCAGGCGCTCCTACGCTCACCTTTGATCCCCTTGTCGCGAAGTGTACGTGCAATCGCGTCTTTTGTACTACCAAGTGCGTCTAATGCTGCTTTGAGATCCATTGTATTCACCTTTCGCACATACATTCGACCGCGGCCAGGAGCCCGCGACCCTGTAGGTACGTGCGCACATTGCCTCCCGGCATGTTGTTAGTGCCGATCCAACTACCTGCGACGTCGGGAGCACGCCTTTGCAGGCGTTCGAAACCCACAAGTAGGCGACCGTAGCGGTTGTGGGTTTTCACACACATTCCGTAGATCTCCTTAGCGTTCTCCGACATGTCCTCCAGTCGCCAATTGTATGGCAGACTATAGCGAATTCGGTGCAAACGTACGCTAATTGGGGTCTGAGGGCCCCACAATAGCGCGAAAGCGGCGTAAGCCTCGCACACATCAAAACGGTTGAAAACAGGCATTATCGCACCTCCTCATACACGACCTTGCGAACCGCGAGAATCATTGGCTTATCGCAGCAGGTGAAGGGGTATGTAGGTGGATATGAGAAGTAGTCCACTGCGTTTGCGCTGCAGTCGGTGCCGCAGCACTTACAGTGTAGGACTGGCACGCGGCTTCCCTTGCTTGTTTGATCTTTGAGGTCGGATACAGTGATCATTATGCCACCTTCTGCCGCTTGTAAAACAGCATGTAGGATGCACCGCTGTCTCGGGGAGACTCCCATGTGGTGCGGATCACGCTCACAAGCTCCCACCCATCTCCACCATGCTCGTCGATGTGGGTTTCGATGCTACCAATATCCTTGTTTGCATCCACACGAGAGACCATGTACTCCCATCGGTTCATTGTAGTACCTTCCTTTGCATACAGAAGCCCACTGCTGCCCCCAAGTATACCTTAGGGGCAGGATGTGGGATGATGTACTAAAAAACCCGGTTCTTCCCTTCGAGTGCGTCAGGGTGCGACACGCAATAACGAGCCCCATCCTCGGTCCGGAAAGGACCGTAAACCCTTGAAAGCGTTGAGTAATTCGCAGGCGTCGGGGGCTTGCCCTCCGTATTGATGTACACGTATTCGCCAGTCTCACCCACACGCCCGCAATAGTGATTCTTACCCTTCAGTGGGTTGACAGGGCCAGCAGGACGACCAGGCTTACCACGCTCCCCCTTCGGGTGTCCACCCGTCGTAAGAGTTTGCACGCTGTCAGACAGGATGCCGAGCACGGAGAGAACGTCGGTCTTGCTCGCACTGTCTGCCTCCGCCTCCCACTTGGTACGCAGAGAGCTGATGCACATCTGGAATTCCGCGCCCATGATAACCCGGGGGCTCGTGTGCACGCGCTTCGCACCCTCGGGGGAAGCAGGCGACGTGGTGGGAGAATCACCGCCAGCAGGCGCATCGGGGGTCGTGTCGGTGCTGGTGGGCTCGGTGGAGACGCTGTCGTTAGAGAGATCCATTGTGTGTTCCTCGTTTACTGACGTTGTAGTGTTGTGTGGGATGAAAGCTTACTATTGCGCCCCGTGAGAGGCGCAAGGTGTAAACACTTATCCTCAACCCTCTGACATGTCGAACCGCACTGACAGGCAGGGCTCACCTTCCTGATAATGCAGGGTAATAGCGACTGCTGTAGGCATCAATCCCTTACGTGCATCTAGGAGTCTGTAGGTGCGCTGCCAGTCCTTACCAGCACGCTCCGCACTGCCACCCGCACCGATGATGTTGGGAAAGCTAGGGTGCCGTGCGTGCCAGAGGGGATGTTTCCCACCAAAGGAGAATGTGTAGACGAGTGCTGTCAAACGGGGTGTCATGTGGGTTCCTTTCGTTGCAGTTAGAGACGGTGGTAGGAGTCGAACCCACATGCACCCATCAGCTGTATGTAGGATGGCCCCATGAACGTGGCCTTTGCACCTACAGCAGTGTGCGCACCGTCGATTGTTATCGTGCCGTGCAAGTGTAAAGCGCACGTCGCCAGATTGCAACCTCTGCGCACCATGCACGCCAATCGTGCACATAAGCATACGCGGGGTGCATTATCGCATCTTGTAGGCCGGTGAGATCCATTGTGGGTTGAAACCTCGGGGTTTTTTCTGTATATGTAGGTGGCTGTTTCACCTAATAGGATATGTGTGGAGAATGCCGGTGGGGTCTAAAGCCCCCACCCACCCCATGTCGGTTTTGAACCTATGGGAATATTGACAGCGCACGAAGGACCACACGGGTAGGTCATTAGGGCCGGTAAGCTTGCTTCTCCAGTCTTCCGCTCATCCCTCCCGGTACCCTACGACTTCGTCGCCTCAACCGCCCTGCTAACGAAGTCTCTCACACCAGCAGTATCACAAGCACTCCCATACTCCCCGTATGAAACATCCCACCCTGCATCCTCAAGTGCCGCAATGTCAGCTTTACAGAGCGTAGCACCCCGGCACACAAGCAGTCTCATCCCAAGCGTACGATGCCGAAGTATCCAGATTCCGTTCATTGTCCTACTCCCTCCTACACTTGAGCTTGTTTGCCCTGGCCGCAATACATAAAACACCAGTGGGTGTTATCCCACGTTGCATTATATACTCTGGCCAAGGGAGCGGCATATACTACAGCCGCTCACACCTGGTGTTTAGATTGTATGCTTTACGTGCAGTATGTCATAGAGCTTACGACATACCTCGACAGTGTGGTATATGTAGTTGATTCCCTTATGTTTTCGGGCGCCAGGAGCATAGGACGTTACACTGTATGTCTTACATCTGGCGTAGCAGGCTCAAGGCGTCGTGTAATCTAATGTGCCTTTAGAGGTTCACACTATCTTACATTCCCTATCTTGCCTGAACGGTAGTGGGAGACTATGAGTCTCGGGACTACCGGCACACATTACTTGCTGAGGTATTCACTCTTCCTACTTCGTGCTACCTTTGCGACACTGACGAGACAGGCGCGGTATTCACTACACTAGCAAGAAAGAGCTTTCACTCTCTCACCATGTGCGACTATTCAGTTTTGAAAGAGCAGTGGGGCCGGTGTAGGCAACCCCAGCAGGACAACCGCCCCGCCCCAGCAACCAGCTGGTATCGTCAACCTAGACACTTGTACGAGGGGCGCAAGGTGTTAGTGATCAATTAGGTATGAGATGTAGGCTGTTAGCATATGAGTAGTATACTGTATGTTGTCCCTTCGCCGGGCTGCCGCGGGGGCATCAAACGAAAGTGGCAAACGCAGTCCGTATTCCGGGATATGGGAGGCTTTCGGGGCTCCCGCGTGGTGTTGCATAGGGAGGCGGATGCGAATGTATAAAGACCGCCTAGGCGCTCGCATCCGGGTCAAGCTCTGCCGTAGCCGATTGGTGGCATAGTGTGGGTCGATGTAGACAGTAGTAGTGGACTCTAGTCAGATGTGGTATGGGGTCCGCAAAGATTGCAGAGGGTATGGCAGGGATGGCGCGTGACTCCTGCATGAGAGGGGCGCGGCTGTCATACTGCTAAGGTGGATAGCAGCACGTTGTATCAGGACTGAACGATAGAACGTATAGGTAGGGGGAGCGGTATTGTATGCAGTTGCTTTACCTACACGTAGTGAATTGCAATCGGGTCCGAAGCGGAATGTGGGAGAATATGCGAAAAGAGAATACATTGCAAGATAAAAACGATTGCAGTAAAAGCGGAAATTTGTGGGATGGTTTCTCAGGTTGTGGGGAAGAGTCTTGCGGGGTCGGGAAGGGTGAGAGGGTCGCGTGTGAGGTGGGTGTGGGTGGGAGAGGGGCCTCCCCGAAGGATAGATATGCAGCAAAATCGCTTTCTAAAGTACCAAAATTATTTTACCGTCTTTAGAATGATAACAAAACAAATTAAGTAAGAACGCACAATTTCTCAAGCCGTTCAATGCTACTACAAGGACTGCTCTCATCTAACTCAATCACAATCGGAAATGAAAACTTGATATACTCATTTATAAGATACAAACTAGTTATACCTTTACTGTAATTTATTGCGTAAACCCACGATGAGTCATTGTCTATTGTTAGATAGAAGATTTTTTCTTTATCCGGCCAACTGTACTCTACGCTACGAACGACTTTATTTATCTTTACTTCCATATTATACCAATAAATCACAATGCAAGATTCTGTAATACATAACTTTACAGCAGCAATAGGATGGTTGTACTCCCAAAGTTTTACAATTCATCATCATTCTATATAGCAGCGTACTGCAGGATGGTTATACTCTCCTATATGAACACTTGCGTCGAAGCTGGTTTAGAACAATGCTGCAACTGCTATGGGATGGAGCATTACACTGACTATAATGGTAATACTGAATGTTGGATTGAATTCTATGAACGGATAATTTCTGACTCTTTTATCAAGCAGAATGTGCTACGATATAAGAATCGCATGAACGATATATACTACAACTCCCGTTCTCATAGCTATTTCCTTGCAGCTTTGAAACATAAAGGTAAACTACCGATGTATGAGAAATATATGATACTACTTTAAGTTCATACCAATACCATTATCTTCTCTACATATCCCAAATAATTCGGATATTCTTTCTTAACCATCTCAATAAACATATCCATCATTTGCTTGTTATTTATATGCTGCTTGACAAACCTGCGGATTGCTTCGACCATCCATCTATGAAGCTCTTCCTCTTGGCGCGCCATTTCGAATCTTGTTATCATCTCATCTATTGTAATAGTTTTCATTTGTTTATTATATAGCAGCATGCCGTAGACTGGTTATATTCTCACGATGCGCAATAGATGCACTGCTGCAGGACTACCCAAAACAACTTATGATGCTAGAGAAGCTCTCATTACTTATCTGATGGTGCACACATGATGAATGAACAACAAAAACAACTTGCATTTGAGCAATGCAGAACTATTACAAAGAAATACATTAACATGCAGATGGGAAAAGAATCATTCAATATGAAGTTTACACTGCTAAGTATTATAAACATTTGGTCGCAGGAAGCTCGTTTTTCTACACATTCTGATCTTATGGATATTATATTTGCTGTGATTAAAACAGAATATCCAGAATATTACGAGGACGTAATGAAATTACGTTGTCTACTATGAAAGCATTCTTTACGGCAAACTACGGCGGAGAATATAAAACTCCTTCTGGAACATCCTATAATATATGGCGCTGCTGCGATATACATGGCGCCTGCATAGCATTTATTATCAAGCACGAAACTTCCAAACATTTTGTTCTACATATGTATGGCGATATTATGATGATGACGCAGCAGAAATTCGATTCCCTTGAAGAAACGATGCAGTACATGGATGCTGCTCTAATAGAATTGGGATACAAACATTTACCAGATCATTATAAGACATTACTATGATGAACAATTGTGAAAAGAATGGTCTTCCGAGATGCCCGTGGTGCAGTTATTGGTCAAACCGTGGGATTAATCCTGCTAGCTGTGAATGCTATATAGATTTCTTTAGCACGATATTTGAAACAAAATCCTTTACTACGGCAAAAGACTATACGGATTTTATTAGAGCATTTAATAAGAACAGTCTTCCATATATGCTCGTAGCAGCAAAGAAAGTTCCCAAGCTTTATGATAAGTTTCAGAAGCTTTTGCTTTTATTATGAAATGTTTATAAGAGCGCCTTATAATCAAGAGCAATTATCTTATAATCAAGATGTTTTAGCTTATTATCGACATAAGCTTTTGCATTATTGATATTTGTAAAAACTTGTTGGTCCAATATTGTTCTACCATTGAAGTTAACAAGATACGTATCCTTGGATAGCTTTACAACGGATGCAATCCAATTTCTATCTGCATCAAAATGTACTATACACAGCTCGAATACGCTAGACTTCTCTTGCTCCCAGTCGAACACAATCTTTTTCATTCTCTATTATATAGCGCGATGCTATGCAGCGTGTTATATTTTCCACCATGCAAGATCATCGACATCCTTATGTCTGCAACATATGATAATCTTCGGGCCAATTTGCTGCAATATAAACTCAAAATCCGGAATGGAGAAATGGGTTTATTATGATTCGCTGCAGGATGTTATCGTAGACATTATTAGATACACAAATAAGTCATACAATATATGCTGCTATTATGAGGGAGCATACAAAAACTTTGAAACCTTTGAAGAAGCTTGCTGTTGGTGCAAAGAATACTTAGAATGTCGAAATTATAAAGTGCTGCCAGAAAGGTATATGCTGTTATTATGAAAGCGGTTTTCGGGCCCAATATTGGAATCGCCGATGGTGTTACAATTTGGCAGTATATGGATTCAAAAAACGTTGTCATAGCAAATATATTTTACTATGATGAAACTTCTAATTATACTGTTATTTTTTATATAAACTATAATATATCTAAGATCATGTATGGTGTATTTAATAGTTTAATAGACGCTAACCACTATCTATTGGAAGGCCTAACAAAGCTTGGATATAAGCAAATGGCAGACCACTATAAAGCACTATTATGAGAAAATTCTACAAGATTATTTTACAGGTGTTATTATGAAAGTATGTTTTGGACCAAGGAAAATTGGAAAATTCTTCCGAGACATCACAACAGTTGCCTGGCTTTATGAGTACCTCGAAGCTTCTGGGCATTATACAACTATTGCAGACATTAGGTTTAACAAAGAAATGAATACATACAACGCATGGTGTACAAATGATAGTATGACAGGCATTGAGTTTGACAGTTTCGAAGAAGCAGAAAACCATATATTGAACAACCTATGTAAGCTTGGTTATAAATTGCTAGGGGACCATTACAAAACACTATTATGAAAGCTTTTATACAATCTGATGAAATTCCACTTGCTGCTACTTATTATGACGCAAACTGGAAGTTCTTTATACCGAACAAAAACAAAACTTTATTAGTACGTATTTGGCGTCGTATGGGAGAACCACAAAATGGTATCAAATATCATTTGACAACATATTTTAACTCGGAACCCGAAATAATGTTTACTGTTATGCAATTTAGAACATACGAAGAAGCAGAAAAGTATACAATATCTCACTTGATTCAAAACGGTTATAAACAACTACCGCAACATATGCAGGTGCTGATATGAAGAACTATATTGCATTACCATGGAGAGAACGTGGCGCTTCCAATTATAGAATCAGGCATCATGATAGAAGCAGATGGTGCGGCTGTGTTTGGTATAGTGTTCATTTTGGAGCGTGGTATTTCGACGCTTATGATTGCAACAGTGTGGGTATTTTTACAAAACCTTTATTGGACCGCGGCGTAACATCAAAAGATGCCGCAATGAAAACCGTCGATGCTGCTTTGGTAGCGGCTGGTTGGAGATTGATTAATGGCGAAGACAAGTTAGCTATACTAATCTAAACAACAGAATACACATTAACATTAAAGATTCTTGTGCTTCCTTGAAAAGCTTTTCGTTTGCGTTCTTCTTGTCTCTTATTGACAATACCTGTCTCAATAAGCTTTTCTAATATACGAATAAGAGTTCTATCATAGGTTTTAGTCTTTCTCGATAGCTCATCCAACGTTGCGGAACCAAGTTCTTTAAGAGCAAGGACAATGGCATCAACATCTATATGATGTTTCCCTTCTTGGGTGGGTGGTTCTACTGCATTTTTATGGAACTGCGTTGCAAGCTCTAGTATCTTAGAATGATTCATTAAATGATATATGCTTTAATGCACAGCTTATAATAACACAATAATCTTATCGTACCACTCGCTATACTCTTTATATTGGCGCCGAATCCTTTTCCTAATATATGCTATAACTGCTGGGTCTCTATCAAATACATCAAATAAGCTTAAGACTGCCTCTTTGAAAGCTCCGGGCTTACGAAGACGACTGCCCGTTCTTAATTCCAAATTAATAATCTTTTTCGCAACCATAGTCCAACCATTACTCATAACGTTTCCTTACTCTAATATATAGCAGGCTCCTGGCAGATGGTTATATTGGTTGCATGAGCACTTGCATTGAACTGGGACTGCCTGTCTGCAACTTCTGTCGATGGAATGCAGAAGATCAACGCAAATCTCTTGGAAAAGAATGTTGGGTTTATTTCTATGAACGCATTATATCAGACAAATACATTAGAGCTAGAGTGATTAATCGTAGTAAGCACTATACTCCAACATATCACATATATTTTCTTGCAGCTCTCAAACGCAATCCAGAACTGTCTGCAATATATGAAAAACTAATGGTGCTTGCATGAATGCTTATAAAGCATTTTTTATACCAAATGCTGGTGTCAGGTGGGGTGGCAAGTCGCGCGTTTGGATATACAAAGATTTAATTGGTAATATACTAGCCGATGTATTCCACTTTTGTGAACCAGATCTTACTGTTAAGAAAGATGAATATAGAGCTTACTGTTATGTGGGCGCTTATCCCTTAGGAGTGAGCTTTAATACTCTTGCAGAAGCACAAGATTACATATTAGCTGATCTTGTAAATTCGGGTTACAAACAAATGCCAGAGCACTATAAAACATTATTATGACAACTCGATACACTGATCCTAGCTCTTATATAGACATCATAGATACTGTAAATTCTCACTGGGGAATGGAAAATCCTCGGCGTTGTATTGTACATCTTCTCAGGTACTACGATGCTAATATTGTTAGGGCATGTCTCATTGTAGCAGATGCCAAGAGACATATACCAATATTCGATAAACTATCGGTGCTGCTATGAAATTCTATGGGCCAGAACCCTGCAATTGTAAATCAAGCAGGTGTTATACTTGGTATTTTGTACAAGTAAAAGGAAGAACTATTATAAGTAGTATTTCTTCTTATGATGGATATCGAGCATGTTGCAGTTTATTAAACGATAAATGTAGAAAATTCGAAACCTTTGAGGCCGCAGTAAATTATATAGTAGAAAGTCTTTCTTCTTTAGGATATAAACATCTAGAAGACCATTTCAAAGCACTGCTGTAGTATTATTGCTTTTGTCGCCAGAAGCCTTCTCTACTATCGAGAGTTGCGCCGCAATCATGACAAACATATGTATAAGCAAATCCTGTTAGCTCGTTATTCTTATCTCTGTGCCCCGTTCCTTTAACATAAGAACCGTTCATATTTGGATGTTCACATAATCCAAGCTTAATCTTGAGCTGGAACATCTTATTAAAGTACCAGCTCCTTGATTTACGATGCATCATTAATCTGGCGCCGGAGACAAAACCCAAAACGAACACGACAAAAATAAAAAATAAAGCAAACATGATTTCCTCATTCGTTAATATATCGCGCTGCTATGGGATGGTTATAATGATTGCGTGAAAAGATTTTACTACTGTGAAGACTATACTGACTTACTTGGAAGAAAGTATTTAGACACAAAGCATAATCTACTTGCGCAGGTAATTCGGTTAAGTACGACAATAAATGGTACCATATATAAGAATGTTTATGGCACATGGGATGGATGGGTAAAGTTTGATACATTTGATGATGCAAATAATCATATACTAGAAGCTCTTACAAAGAATAATTTTGTGCCACTACCTGAACACTTAAAGACACTGCTATGAGAATTACGAAAAAGAAAGAAAAGCTTTACGAGGACGCAGATGGCGCGCGAATTGTTGTTACAGCATATAGTATAAAAACTGCAGCAGGTACTATTACATATAGAGTATGCGATTTCTGGACTACGATTATTCGTTCCGATGGTACTATATGCTTTGTCAAAAAGCGGGTGGATATGAATGAGGATGACCCAGCAGACTCAATTGAAAAGTTCGAAAGTTTATTGGTATTAAAATGATTAATATATGCGTCGAGATGGGATTGGAACAATGTCGCGAATGTTATTGGGCAGAACGTGGGCAGGTCAAGAAAGAATGCTGGGTTAGCTGGTATGAAAATGTATTAACAAATGAATATATCAAATTGCGTGCAGTAAGCTATGTGGAAGAAGTAACTGGCGTGTATCACTACAACTATCACAACTACTTTATTGCGGCACTGCAGCGACATCCCGAAATGCTTGCAGTATATGAGAAGTTATTGGTGCTTGTATGATAGGACGATGTATAAAAGAAGGGCTCAAAGCCTGTGGTGAATGTTACTGGTGGTACAATCATGCAACGGAGATAAAAATAGCGGAGATGGACTCTTTATTTTCCGCCATCTGTCAGATGGATAAATTCGAAAAGAAAATGCAAAAAATGTCCAACCGGGAATTTAAGAAAGCTGCAGTATGGTATCTTAAAAATGATTATCAAAGAGAGCACTTTATGGCCATAGTATCAAACTACCCTGATAAGAAAGAGATAGTTCAGAGCTTATTGCTCTTGTTATAATATCTTATATGGAAAAAGCTGTAACTAACTATATCAAGGCATCCTTACGAAGAACGTGGGGCAGATCAAAACAAAGACAGTCCGCATTGAAAGCTGCAAAGGTAGCATATGGTAAATATAAATGCAATAAGTGTGGTGGTATCTTTCAACGCAAAAAGATTGAAGTTGATCACATTGTAGCAATCGGTAAGTGTAAAGACTTCAATACTTATATCGAACGACTCTTCTGTCCTTCGAGTGGGCTTCAAATTTTATGCGTTGCGTGTCACCGGTTGAAGTCGAAAAAAGATAATAAGAAATAACTGCTTCATATCGACATACAGAAAGAAATAGAAATGAAAACGTGCTCCGATTATGGGCTCAAAGATTGCCCGGGCTGCATTAGAAAAAAATTAGGTTCTCCATTAAATAAGTTTGGTACACGGTGCTGGATCGACGAGTATAGAAAGTTAGTAAAGGATTGGGATATACGTTCTATGATTGTAGAAAATAAGATTAGGGTTCCTCTTCAATCACAGTATCTTATTGCTGCACTGCGGGAGTACCCAGAAAAGCTTGCAGTATATGAGAAGCTTATGGTACTCAAATGAAAGACAAATCAATTAATAGATGTGTTCGGCAGGGATTAGAGCAATGCCATAACTGCTGGCTTCAAACAAAGATTTATCAGCGCATGAACTTTGTTCAGTACGTGTGTATGATTGATTATTATCAAGCATGTTTTAAGACAAAATGCTATAGTTTTACAGTTAAGGATTTAATCTTTAACAACCCCACTGCTATTCCATATATAAAAGAAGCTCTCCGAGATTACCCCGAAGAGCTTGCAACACTTGAAAAGCTTATTGTTCTTCTTTAGCCCCTATACTGTGATACGAGCTTCGAAAACAGTCTCGATATATTGTCACGCAGAGCAACGGGCTTGAAATTGTTTGGGTCCATGTAGTTTTGTGGCAGGCTTGTGTATTGCTGAAACACAGATGTTATAATCTGGAGCTTATTCTGGGGAGAGAGTGCATTCCAGTTGCGTCTCGCTTGGAGCAGTGGTGCCATTGCTCTTTGAAACTCCGCCACATGAGCAGCATCAGTAGCAAGCGACTGAGCTGCATGCTGGAGAGCATTTGATATACTATCGATAAGCCCTGCGTCAGTTGCAGCTGGCTGGGTCTGCTGGGCGAGCTTGTCGAATTTGGTTGCTAACTGGGATATGTCTTTGTTCACACATATATGTTATAGTAATACCAGCCCTATGCTAGAACCATTAATGATTGATATTTCTTTTTGTCTAGTGGAACAAGCATATATGTTTCTCCGCCATCAAAACTTTGTTCTATACCCATAAACTTTGCATCTACCTTCCTCATTACACTTTTTGCACTTTTACCAACTATGGCGCCAGCTGTAAATCTACGGCACAATGTATCGAAACCACTATCGCTATATAGTTGTTTTGTTTCGTACCAGTATACTACAACGCCACCAAACATGTATATGGAACCATCCCCACCAGAAACTGTTGGCTTACCAATCACCGGTCTTTCGAAGGATGGCCTGCTCGCACCAGTATACCAGATTTCTTTCCATGGCCCTAAATATATAGTTTTCATAGCAGTATCTTTAGTTTATCTGGCAGTGTTTTATATCCGAGTTTCTGTAGTGCACAGTTAATTGTACTTTTAGCATCTTCAAGAGTTGCATATACTTTATTGTGGAGATGCAGGTCGAGAATATCATACATGTTATTACGCTTGCAATAAGTAATACATCGCACAAGTATTTTATCGTCCTTCCAACGTTCCTCAACTAATCGGAGTACAATCTTCCTCTTCACTGACATTCTTACGAAGCAGGATGGATGACATGATGTGAGTGGTACCGGTTCCCAGTCAAATAATCCCCTTATCATAGAAGCACTCGTAAATCTAGATGTATTGTCTTATATCCAAGTTCTGCCATTATCGTATCGACATGAGCTTTTGCAGCTTCAATATCTAAAAATACCACTCTTGTTTTGACCGCATCGAAATCATCTATTGCAAAACCTATTTTATATATTGACTTTGGGATGCAGCATTGTGGCCACTTTCGTGTTGCATCATAGTCTTTGCCCTTCTCTTCTCTTACTGCGACAACCGCACGGTTCTGCATATCACATCTAACAGCGATTATATTAAAGGTCCGCCACATTGGCAAAACCGCTGAAGATGGATCTGACCAATCAAATAATGCTCTCATAGCAGAACCTTTGTATGGACTGGCAATGTTTTATATCCATTATCTGCAAGAGTCTTATCAGCAAATTCTTTTGCATCCTTTAGTTTCTTAAAGAAAGTGCTTTTATTGTATGTTGTATAACATAGGTAACCACCAGCAATACTATATATGTAAGCGCATCTACCGAATCCTATATTGCTGTAGTAGGAACACCTATAGTAAGTGCAGGGATACCCATCTTGTTCCCATTCGAATGCTATTTTCATTGCTCCATATAAATGCATCAGGCATGGAGTTTATGTTATAGCGCTTTATCAGCTATATGTTTAGCTTCTTGTGCTATTCGAACTATTTTTGAATAGCTGCTCTTTAACATATCGTCAGTCAACTCCGGCGGGAAATCTGGATATTCTCTGCCTTGATATCTATGATAGTCATCTCTATCTGACCATCTATGATATATTTCGGAGAACCGCGCACTAATATTATTTGCGTGCTGGAAGAGACTGGTAAGAGTTTTGAATTCGGGCGGGGGCGGTTTATATATACGGTCATCGTCTAGATTTGCCAGTTGTATTTGACCTGGGAAATAACTGATTTTAGATGTTATCTGATTTAATGCAACATAAAGTTTTTCTAACGCGCGCTTTCGATTATTTATGACTTGATCTCTTATGCTGCTAATTCCAAACTCACTGCGCTGGTTTGGGGGAGGGACCTTGCTGCTTATTATGGTCCGAACGGCAACACCAGCTTCCGCTATGCTATCGTTAAGTTTTTCAACTGTTTGTATATACTGTTTTCTGTACTTTATTTTTCTTAACTTGTTTTTAGTAGCTTCCGTGTCCTCTGGTCTTGTATAATCGGGATGGCTACGGAGTTTCCTTATATAATCTTCGAACATCATTCTATATGGGCTCTGCCCTATAATATGCTCTATCTGTTTATAAACCTCAATTGGGTTATCAAGCTCCTTGGCATCCATAATCTTCTGGACTCTATCTATATAACCACCACGATCGTTAGCAACTATTTCTGGTTTATCGCGGTATTCCATCTCAAGCACTTTTGGCAGTACACCACCAGTGTTGTGAGCAAGGCCATCAAAGACATTCATAAGCACAATTATCTGCTTCATGACATCAAGCTCTTTGGCTGGGTCTCGCTTGACAGCAGGATCGTTTAGTTCGTTATACTTTATACCTATTTGGAAAAGTGTGTCAGCAATTCTAGCCCAAGATCTGCCACCAAATGCGCTTAACCAACCGCCAGTATCATTAAAAGCATCTCTGCAATGCTCAAGAAGTTCTATATATTTTTCTTGTTCAAGGAGGATCCTGCCTTGTTTAACAGAGCGTACTGCTATTTCGACCTGTCTAATCTTATCGGGATCTCCGCCCTCTGCATCTCTGTATTTATCGGGATAATATTCCAATTCATCAAAGCAAGCACGGGCGCCGTACTTTATAAGATCTTTTGCACCACGAACGGCGCTTTTGAGAGCTGTGATATCGACAGACCATTGAGCAACGGGCATCATAGTATTGCTTCGTTGGAGAGGGTCCATAACTTCTGGAATGATACTTAACATTACCCGTTTAGCCATATCACTTTCTATAGAGGCTTTCTTATAGAAGAGTGATGCAAATTGCTCTATATCTTTTATGCGGGACATTCATATAGATACCAAGCAATTAATATATTATTCTAATATTATTAGCTTTTCGAGAATAGGTTTATATTGTGGATATTTGTAGTGGACTACAAATGTAAGAAACCACATTCTCATCTTATCATGGTGCGAATCTATGTAGAGCTGTCGGATGGCATGGGCGGGGTCCTTAGCAGAATCAAGTGTATCCCGAATCTCCTTGACCTCACTCAAGCTATCAATAGCCCACTTGTTTAATCGTTCTTCTATACTTATCATTGTAAAACTTTACATCTCCAAAATCTCGTCATTTATTTTAATTATATTTTGGTTTATGGTATATGGAATGTTATGAGTAAATTGGGAACTGTGTACTTTATACAGATTGATAATGCTGATGGATATGTTAAAATTGGATTTTCTTCCAATATTAATGGTAGAATGAGTCAACTACGAGTTGGTTGCCCATACAACTTTAAGTTATTAACACTAGCCATCGATGAATCAAAAACATTAGAAAAAGTATTTCATAATCTATTGAAAGAAAGTCATTTAGTTGGGGAGTGGTTTTATCCTACTGAAGAGGTTATGGAGTGCATTAATGTTGTTAAAAAATGCAGTTCTGATAAGTTAGCTCAATATATAACTGACAAAAGAAATAGTAATTATGCTAAAATTCCAAAACTGGAGTACACCGTCGATCCCGGTTAGCCGTTATGCATCTTTGTTCCCATAGAACAGGATCAGCGTTCCACCCCACTTTAGACAAGCAACGCCAATTTATCAAATTTTTCCACCAATTTCTCATCTGCCACACACAGCGCTGTTCTGAACCTTGCTGTTACTTCCGGACCATTAACTTTTAACACGTAAACCATTAATTCTATTACGTTTCCCTTGGCTCTAGCAACTGTGATTACGCGTCGTATATGGTCATCGATATCAAATATCAGATCGCTATCACCGGGATTAGTATACATAACGCACCAACTGATGGGCGTTGTCTTTTTAACTTCAAGAGGTTTCCACATATCGACAACTATAACTTAACACTTATGTTCATATCGGCAACTTATTTTTATTCATCCGCCGAGAACAACATATCGACAATGACTTGGGGGAAAGAACCATTTAAGGAGATAGGGGGAAAATAGCATTACTAGAGCAAAGTTAGCAGCGACTGTAGCTTCTCTTTATCAGATGGATAATAGAGTTCAATACATTTGATAAGATATACCATTACATCATCTTGGGCAAATTCTATAATTGGTTTAATTCTAATAAAGAATTGTCTTAATCCATAATGTTCAACTGCAACTTGCATTTTGTTAATTAAACATTTATCGTATTTAGAATCATCGAGACTACAGTAGCAGCACGCTTTCATTCCTAGTTGTCTGCAGCTTGGTCCAAATTTCATAATAGTGTTTTCAAATGTGATTGTAATGTTTCGTAACCACTATCTTTAAGTCTGGAATCAACAAAGCTCTTTGCTTCTGCAGCGGTGTCAAATTTGATTTTATACCACGGTGCATCAATTAGCAGACCACGAAAATGAATGTAAGCGGTGAATGGTGAATTGCCACTCCACGCACTGTTAGAATTGAAATAAATCTCAGCTACAACATTGCGATTTGTTGCAATACGCTGCGAGATGCATCCGCCTTTCGGCTCGATAATATCTTCCCACTCAAATATTTTTATTTTAGCAGCATCATTGTTTCGCATTTCCTAAATACCTTATTAGTTAAGAACGAAAACATAATATCTTCATTAAGAAGTGGCATCCGTATCCCTGGCTGATCTGTTGGTGTAATATGCGCTATGTGCTTTTGTGGCAAGATTATAATCTTAAAATCTTCAATTGTTGAATTACAAACTGCAGGTCGTTCAGCGTATATAGTAATTTGACTGACAAATCCCATTTTGTCAAGTTCCACAAAGAAATGATACTCCGAACATCCCCAATAATCTTTTTCCGCAACGGTTAAGTCATTGCCGCACAAGGGACAGATGCCGTTAAGCTTTTCATAGAACTGCATATCATCGTACCGCATATAAGAATATATACCAAGCTAATTTGTTGACGACATTGGCATTAAAACATATTGAGCTTATCATGGCGAATTTTGATGGCTACTTCCCCGATCCTGTAAAACAATATTTACAACCGCTGGCAGATGTCGGGGTTGAACGTGTAGGACCCGGCTTTGTTAAACTTCTCAAAACATACGACCCAAGAAAAATAAGAGAGATAGTAAAAACAAGTTTCCCCCAGTGGCTAGAGGAACTCGATAAACTATTAATTATAAAGTAATACAATGTTTAGAAAATTAAATTATCATAGCATATCCAAATCTATAATAAATATTCAACCAATGACAGGGCCCACCGGTAATGTATTTTACTGGGATTATACTTACAAAGATGACGGATACGAAGTAGATGTTTATCTAAATGGATTAGCTGAAGCTAATGAGCAACCAAGAGCGGGGCTTATACATGTAATTAACTCATATAATCCGAAAGTCGTGAGAGAAATAGTTGCTAAGAACTACCCACAGTGGCTTGAGGAGCTTGATAAGTTATTGGTGTTAAAATGACTGAAAGAATATTTGCTAATAGAATAACGGTTCCTCAGTTTGAAATAGTATCTAATCCAACTATTTCAATTGCCAACATAAAGCAAAGAAGATTTACTCTAATTGATAGAGATGCGATAGAGCCAAGTATCGAGCGTATAATCGATGACGTCTTAATCTTTAGACGTCGTGACGATGAGTATGAACTAACTCGTGAGTACATTATTAAACACATTCGTAAATATAAAACATTTGAGAATTTGCGTACTGCTATTAAAGAAGTAGCGGCGGAATTTGAGCCAATGGTTGATAGACTTGGAGTCCTTAAATGAGCCTTCCGCTAGTAACACAAAAATTTATCGATATGCTTGAGGAAAAAATAAAGCACGGCAACAATACTATTAACGTAAAAATAAGAATTGCCCGCGCTCTTCTGGATCATGCCGAAGAATCCCCACGAGAAGTAAAGATTGCTTTACTTAAGTATATTACTGATCCTAAAACAGCCGATCACGTTCGACAATATGTTGCAAAACATCGACCAGAGCAATTAGCTATTTTGGATAAATTATTGATACTTATATGAATATAATATTTGATATGGAAACAAGTGATCCAGATGATGCAATTACATTGTGCTGGCTTCTATCTAGACCAGAAGTCAATTTGCGTGGCGTGACTGTGACGCCAGGCTCTCATGCTCAGATTGGACTCGTGCAGCACATAATAAAACTATTCGGCAAAGAGATTCCTGTCGGAGCTGAAAGACCTGAGCATCCAAAGGAATGCGTTAGTGCGTTCCACTACGCTTGGCTCGGTAAGATTGAGCCGGGACATGCAAACGGCTCTGGGGCTGACGTCATAGCTGCTGTGCTTGGTCAGTTCCCGGACTCAATAATTCTAACAGGCGGGCCACTGGGAAATATAAAGAAGGCCATAGAAGACTATCAAATAAAGCTTGATGCCATTGTTTTGCAGGGAGGCTTCGCTGGTGACAATGTTGTCGCGGCCGAAGATAGATTAGAAAAGTTCGCCGGTAAGATTACTTGCCCAACATTTAATTTTAATGGCAACGTTCCTGCTGCCCAACTCGTACTCGCATATGATGGATTTAAGAAGCGCTATCTTGTTAGCAAGAATGTCTGTCATGGTGTTCTATATGACGCTGAATTGCACAAAAAATTCGCTGGTCATCAGACTATAAAAAGATTAATGGATGTCTACTTGGATAGGCATCCTGCCGGAAAGCTACTGCATGATCCACTAGCAGCATGCTGTGCCGTTGACAACAGCATTTGTTCTTTCAAAGAAGTTGAAATGTTCCGCGAACGTGGCGAATGGGGCTGCAAGGAAAAAACTGGCACCAACACGTTTATCAGCGTCAAGGTGGATAAGGGAAAATTTTACGATTTCTTCTGTCGTGGAATCTGAACTTCTGTTGCCAATCTATAATATAATTCCATAAGGTCCTCAAGCGTTGGCACTATTTCAATGCTTGTACCAAACGTGCAGTATTTTTGGGCGAACTTAGGGATCATAACAGTATGTCTCGTTATACCAATACAAGCAGGGATTCTATCTTATTTTTAAGATTGCCTTCATTGTGCCAATTTTTAATGAGTTCAAATTTCGAGAAAGGAAAATATACCGGCTGAAATTCCTTGAATGGTAAATTTGAAAAATGAATTGTGCTATAATTTCCTATAAATACTTTGAACGGCTTATCATGTAGCACCAAATTGGCAATATGATATTTTTCGTACTCTCCGTAGTTGTCGTATGCAGTATTATAGTAAATTTCTAACCAACAATTTTTGCATCTTATAAATTCCCAACACCACACATTTTTAGCGCCACAAAGCAAACATGAACTATAAGCTTTATCAAGTTCTTCGATTGAATCGTAGTGGCGCGAAAAATCTATCACAGCAGTATTATAAATCTTACTCTGCCAAATACAAGCCCCATTAATTAAAGTAATATCATTGTAGCATTTATACGTTCTGCTAAATCTTTGCCTTTAGTATCTAGTACTAGTGAATGAAACTTTTTAACAAAAAGAGTTTCGCGCATTTCACGACTGTTTATAATAATACCTGTTGTATACCAACGCGTACCGCGGGACATTTTGAATGACAATGTAACATAGAAACTCAAACAGTTATTACAACCAATATGAGTCGTACCCCATTGTTCACTGCCAGAACCAGGGAATCCTTCCTCGTCTCCTGCTATGGTGTTCTTAAAACAAACTGGGCAGATTGTTAAATTAGTCTTATATGATTCCGCCACACTTTGCACAAGAAGTATATAACAATGATTACACTAAAGACTTGAGGTTTGGCTGCTGTACGGTATCAATAGAATTAACATTCTCTTGACCCATCGCTCTAACAAGTGCTGCAGCGAAACCTTTATTAAGGTCCAGATTGAGATTATTTAGTTTAAGCCATTTCTGTAGAGCAGCGACCGTTTCTCTGCCCCAGATACCATCGGATTTTATTGGACTTATAAGCTGGTTCTTAACTGCAAGTTCTTGGTTGATGTAGTTCTGTACCGACTTAACATTTGGGTTAGCACGCACAGGAGCGTTGCCTTCTATTGTTTGTTCTGGAACATTAATTTCCTTCGGTCCTGGAACTGGGGGCGGAACTCGGCTTAAAAGTTTATCGTGTTCTGTTGGTTCAGGCGGGAGTTGTACCTGACTTGGGTCAATCATCATAGATTGTCCTGGACCAGTAACATACTTAAGTGCCTGCCCCTCTTTTTGAAGCTTGGCCTCAAATTTCTTCGCTAATTTAACTAATTTCAAAAACGACATAAATTCTCCCTTACTATATCTTTATTTATTAGTAAGGGGCACACATTCATTTTAGTATGACGAATTTCTCAAGAAAATCAATTATATCTTGTTTTACATTAGGAGCTAGTGTCCATTCAGTTGTATTTAGGATTCTATCATAGAGTGGGACAACGAAATCAGATTTATTGATAAATAATCTTCTTATGAAAGGTTTGTAGTCCATACTATACTTGATGCAATATCTAATGCCCTCAAAGAAGTAGTTAACTCCATACCTTCCATCTCTTAAATAATATTTGAAATTCTTTTGAAGTTCGTTAAACATTACATCTGCCAAGCGTTCTGGGGTCATACTCATAGGCTATCCTTCTTGGTTTAATCCGCAAGCAATCTATTTGCGTAATATCTCAATAGCACGCTTGGTCATTGCATTTATAGATTTGACATGATCTTCTTTTAATACACCTACTGTAGAGACGCTCCATGCATCCCACAGCATTCCAAGCCGTAAAATATCTTGCACGGATGTGCTTCCTCTGGTGAGTACAGAATTAACGAAATCAAGAAGGTTATGATATTTATCATTTAGAATCTTGGCTGGTATATGTCGACGCTTTGATATGTACTCATATAATGAGCTAAAATCATTGTAGTACCATCTGTAGTTTTCAACTCTTGCTGCAGCTTCGAGAAAGTTTTTCAAGTAGGAAAATATTTCTTTGAGGCCTTTACCTGTTAGTGGAACTTGCTCACTGAGATCGCACACTTGCTGCTGATATTGAGATATTTTTTGCAGCAGACTCATTATGCTCCTTTCATCTCCATATACGCTTTCTTCACCGCATCCATTGCGCTAGTTGCAGCTTCCATAGCAGCAAGTTCTTCGCCCCTATATTTATTAGAGCGAGATCGCTCAGCCCAAGCCCACATAGAAAGAGCAGCCTTGATTAGTCTTACCAAGTTATGAACAATCGGGGACTTATGTGCAGAATCTAGCAACGTCTCTAACTCTGATTCTAAAATATGTTTGGCACTTGTATGAACGACAAGCTCCTTGGAAGGAGCCTTCATGAGGCGTTCGAACCTATCTGTAAACATTGGCTCAAAATCAAAAGAACCACGCTCGAAATTTTCAGCTAAATCTGCAATCTTCTTGATATCCATAAAAATTATACAATAATATGCCGGGCATTCTTATGCAGATAGCCCGTTCAAATTATTAATACTGCTTTATTTAAGGCATTTAATTTATTCAAATTACAGATATGCTATAAATAAGCTATCAATACTCTACAATTTTCCTAAGATAGTTTCTGAGCATTACTAGAATATCTCCAGTCATTGCAGGAGTTTGTTTCTTTATGACCCCAAGAAGATCATGGATCTCTTTGCGGACCGCTCGGTCCTCAAATTCTGCTGCCATCTTTAATAAACCATCGTAGCTCATGAATAATATGCTTAATTATGAGCAACATTATTATTGTATCATGCCAAAAGCATAATGTTCTGCAGCTTTTTTATAAACTTATCCTGGTCATCGTATGGAAAACTAGTGATTTCCCTACGTGGGATAATAATAGGTTCATTTGAAACTTCGGTATTAAATATTGAGGTTTTATCGGTCTTTGAATTCGATATTACACGATAATTTCCACATCTCAGCTCTTCCGTGATGACCGGATATCCCCTTGATATATCCATAGACTTTTCTGAAATCTTAATCTTTCTTGATGAATAACTATAGTGAGCCCTAGGGCAAGCCGATGTCATCCCTATTCTCATCTTAAACTGAAATTCTTTATCAAACTCTACATACCCATCTTTACTGAGAACAAAGCTGGAAAACTTATCTGTGTTGTAAGTATCAACATCTAAATCTCCCGAAGGTATCAGTAAATATTTTTGTGATGCAAAGGTTATAAATTTCTTTCTATCAACACAGTCAGTAAAATGATATACAGTCGCAATTTCGTATTCATCATCTCCCAGCTGTTCTTGTATAACTCCCTGCAGAGATACTCTGTTCGGTTCCCCACAGACCAAACAATTTCTTCTAAAGTTGATGAATTCATCTAGGTTCATATTTTCCTCTATTTGAGTAATAGCAGTTTATTAACCTTTTCCTCAAAGGCTGTCTCATCAGTAAATGGCCATGCACTTCTAGAAACTAGGTTCTTAAATAATAGAATGTAATCATCTGTATGATATTGTGAATATTTTCTTACAACAGTAGAACCGCGTAAACTAGTTATAATATGATTTATAATCTGATATTTACCAATAATTATTGATTCTCTGGCGGTTGGATATATTGCTAAAATGTTCATTGGCATAGATGCTATTCTAAAAAACTCACAGTAGTAGTTGTCACATGGGCAGTACGAATGAAGCGTGACGTTTGTAACTCTGGCCTCTAAAGAATTTTCCAGGATGTCAGTCTTATCTTGAATAAAGAATGACGTAGGTGCAAGACCGTAATCTAAATGTTTTGTGAAAACTAAAGGATATTTATATCCTGTAAGGGTATAGTCTGTTCTACCGCCACAATGCATTAGTACATTTAATGTTGGTTTAACATTAACATTGCATAGGGGGCAAACTGAACACTCTAAAAATAATTCGAGCAAATTCATACCGACACCAGCAGGCTATCCAGCTTCTTCCTTACATTAGTTTTGCCACCAGTCAGCAATTTGTCAATTGGTACTAATCAGTTTCATTTGAGAAGAAGCATATTGCTAATCTTATCAACTATGTTTTTGTACGGGTTTACAATCCAATCAAAAATATTCTTATTGGGCAGATGCGCTCTAGCAACTATTGTCCCATCTAATTCTCTGAAAACTAGCTCTTTTTTGTCGTCAAACCACGTCGCGGAAAAGTCTATGAAATAGATAGATACCGTAGTTAATTCAATTTCAGGATTACTCGTATCATTAGATATAAATTCATAAGACTCATAGTAAAAATGATTAACTTTGCACGAGCAGTCTAAAAATGCCACTTTACGATTGCCATGAGCTTTATGCAACTCCACGATCTGATGAACCATGCGACTGCCGCATGTTGGGCAGGTGGAAACTAACTCTAGAAAATCATTTAACTGCATAGTATTAGATGAGGACAAGGATCTTATCTAATAGCTTTTTATGCTCTGGGAAATCTTTTTCAATTACAGAAACTAGAATTTTCATAGTGTTAGGGCCTAATATAGCTATGTCAAAAAAGAATTTACGCAGCTTCTTTTTGCTACTCCCTGAACGTAGAATATATTTGGAGAATTTTTCTCGAAACTCTTCCTCAAACACATTAACAATAGTATCATATCTATTGGTCATCTTGTTCCAAACTTACGCTAGAAGCATGATAGTATCAAGCTTCTCTTTCATCTTTGATTTATCGGAAAAATCAAATACACTCAACTCAATTACTGGCAGTTCTAGTTTATGGTGGAAACCTATATTCAATTTATGAATCTCTAACGTGGTTTTACCATTTTCGTAATCTGTCGAAACGGCATACAAAACATCATCTATGACATACTGAAAGTATATTAGATCACAACCAAAATCGAATACGTTTGCTAAAGTTCTGCCGAAGAAACTAACATAGACTCCTCTGTGTTCAAAGATTCCGCAATTCTCGCAAGCAAAATCTAAACTCACGCTAAATGGTTCATTGGAGTGAAAATCGTCCCATTTGGTATTGTTATAAAGTTTAACAGCACCATCGGTATAGTTAATTGAAAAGTCTAACATATTAGGATGACCTGGGACTTCCATACTAATTTTCAAATCGTATTCTCTCAAAGAATAGGTCCTGATGGAGCATGGCTCTATCATATCATCTGAAAATACCATTAAGTGTTGCCTAAACTCAGCAGCACACTTTGGGCACACTGGATACTTTTGTAGGAACTCGTGGGGGTTCATCGCAGTAACTGTATAGATTGTATCTTATGCAGTAGTTTCTCTCTATTGGAAAAATCGAATTTTTCGAATGGGATATATGGTGTATGCAGGGGCGGATTCCTTGTACTTTTACCGATAGGTTGAACGGTCAAAAACGATACACGGTTTGTAAAGTTATTACAAAAATAATAGTAATTATATTCATCAGCAACACCAAAGCTTTCAGTTAACGGCCTAGAAATAAAAGAACTATCGTATCTATCATAGTGTATCGCTATCTGTTTAGAGAATACTTCGCCCGGAAATTTGCGAGCACACGCCATGCATTCCTTCTTGAGAATAATCTCTAAATCATAAAGTGATACGAACTGGTTAGTCTGATCACAAGAAATAATTTGGCCATCAGTGACGGAAATTGTAAAATCGAATGCTTGTTGCCGGGCACTTACAAAAAAATCGCTTTTTACATTTATTGTAAGCTGTTCATCTTCAACCATAACGGCAAAGGATGTATGGGTAGGCCCGCCAGTAAAAGCACTCTCTGCTTCGATTGTTAAAGGGGCGCTACAGAGGGGGCAGCTTTTGTAAGATTCTATAAAATTTTTAATCAGCATTGGTCTAGATAGTGTGTACACGAACTGCAAATAGTCAAGCTACGACAACAACATTAATGTACGCAGTTTTCTTAACATCTTTGATTTGTTCTTTACTGGTAAATTCTTCATCTTTATAAATGGTAAATCTATGAGCCCACAATTATCGTTGCATGAGTAGTTTATCAAGACTCTATCAGCACTTATTAAGTTTTTAACAATAAAGATGCTGTCATTGTCCTCGATAGTTATTTTCTCTGAATCTGGGTATATGTTGCTCGTTAAACTTCCAAGCGGATGAAAAGTTACCATGCTAGATTCCAGTTGATAGAGTTCGCACTCAGTACATGAAAGAGTAAACTTAAAATTGTTGGCGTAAAGCATGTCAAAATTCTTTGGATTAAAAATTTTGCGGTCCGCTCTGTGCTCATCAATACTAAGGGTGTACAGCAGAAAAGCTTCCCTAAGAGGCATGTCAATCTTGAAAACTAATTCATCATTCTTAACCTCAGCCTCCGTGATTGGTATTCCTTCCGACATAACTGTGTATAGAGATACAAGTATCCTTTTAGTACCTGTGCTCCCACAGACTCGGCAAATCTTACCAAAATCTAAAAAGTCTCGTATGTACATTTACGCTAGCACCAACATATTTTTTATCTTGTTTAGAATCTTTTCCTTATCATTAAAATTTATGTTATCAAAAGGCATGAACGGAACTTTAATAGTTAATATCTTTTTACTTATACTTGGTCTGGAAACATACAGTTTAGTTTCTTTTGCTCTATAATCATTTGATATCTTGTATGATATCTTATCATTAGTTCCACTCAGTTCATGCATCTGAAAGCGTTCACCGCTAATTCCAATATTATTTAGCCTCTTGCTCATTTCATTATATGTCATATTTTTTGACCAATATCTAAAATTATTACAGCTATAACATCTAGCTTCTATCTTAAATGATTCATCATAGTCCGGGTAATATAATCTTTTTATTATATTTACAATGCTTTTTAGTACGAAGGGATGTTCTGAATGAACTTTATTTTGTTTGAAATCTATAAAAAATTCTTTGTTGTCTTCTCGATTTTCTTCGATTACTGTAAGTAGTAGCCCGTCATTTTTGATTTCAAGTGTTGTTGCCAGCGGTGAATCGACGTCCAGTGTCATCCAGTTTCCACAGAGTGGGCAACTACGATAATAATATACAAACTCCCTAATGCTTCTCATCCAAAGTATTTATATCTCTAGAATTTTGTATTGAGTTGTAAATTTACAATTAGTTTATCCTAGCAATTGAATTGTTCGCAGCCTACTAATGATCTTTTTTCGGCTACTTAAATCAAAATCGGAGCAATTAAAAGTTACCTCTTTTGTTTTACTGCCGCACGGCGTAATCTTTACACTTGTCTCATTTCGATTTCCATAAGAAACTGCGATAGCAAAATGACTATTATTAACTTGTTCATGGAGATGCTTCCTGTCAAGCTGTATAAGATTAATAGTTTTTGTTCCAATATGCAAAAATACAGATCCAATATGTTGGTAATGATATTTACGACACTGTTGTCTTATTTGTAAATGTATAGTATTAGTGAAAATATTTACATACGGTGGGGGCGGAGTAGAGATACAAAAGGAATTATCTACCAAATCTATATCTAATATTTTTTCACCATTAAGTGAACTATAAACAATGAACCTCTGTCCGTTCAAAATAGACGAGGTAGCAATTGGTAGAATGGCCGTATAACTTAGTCTTTTTTCACAGAGCGGACAAAACTCTGCGTAACTGAAAAAATCATACAGATTCTTAAATTCAGTAATCATAATTCATTATATAACTAAGAATCAAGCTGCTTGACAATTTCTGCTATATTGTTAATCAAATATTCTACAAGCATTTCTGTCATATTGTTCTTTTCAACAGTTTTTCTAAATGTATTTTTATCTGCACCAGTCCAATTACCAAATACATAATAGTTTACATAAGAACGTATTTCATTTTCTATGTTTTTATTCAATAGTGTTCTTGACATAATTTTTCGCAGGGGCCCTTCCTTCATTGGTTCCCAGCCGGGCTTAAATCTTTTACTGTAGTAAGCTAAAATTTTATCTCTTACCGGACGTGTTAAATGTCTCGCGAGTTGCCTGCCAAATTGAATAGCATATATACGACTTTGCTCGTGGTCTTCATCAAATTGCCCGTTCGAAGTTTTAATCCATGATTGAATGGCAGATGCAGCGGCATTGCCAATGAGCGACCCCAATGTATCATTATAATTCAAATTGAAAGCATTGAAATTTTTCACGGGCGCAGCTTCATCTGTCTGTGTTTGCTTCTTAGAGAAGAATTCTGGCTCGTCTATATAAGATTTCTCGTGCTCTATTAATCCTGGTATTTTTTCTTCGGGAATTCTGTACCGACTAAACTCTTCCGCAATATTCAATTTTCCATGGTCGACAACTGGTACCGATGTTTTGGCCTGAATTGATCTTTTCATCATATCGGCATATGTTGTATAATATCCCGGATACATTTTATCCAAAAAGATAGCAGGTTTATTTGTTTTTGTATCAACAACAAATCGTACAAGTGAGCGAGCTAGCATTACTTCGCCACGATCTTCATGTTGCTTTCCAGATGTTATATAGCAAATTCCAATAAACTTACTTAATGATGAACCAATTACGCAAGCATTCAAACCATACGTGGTATCAATTGTTTGGCAGCTTCCCCATTCAGAACGAGAAGACATAGCCGCTATATCTTCTGGATTCGTTGAAAATACAACAGTTAGTTTTCCTCGTTTACTATATTCTTTGAATTCTCTTGTTGTTTCTATATCTGGCATTGTTATACCAAACCTAACTGCTCTAGCTTTAATTACATTGTACGCCTTGACAATGCTAGTGCCTGCATCTATCCTAAATAATTTATCATCAGATGCTACTTGTGTCGTCAGCCTGTGTTTATCTGTTGCCCACACACCAGGCCTAATTATTTCTTGTAATAGTCGATAAGATACTTGCTCTAATTGATTTGCTTCTGGAGAGTCAGGTACACGAATCAATTGTTTTACAATATGAGAAAATTGGTTTGTTAAGAAATCAACAAAATTTGTTATGACACTTGGGTCCTCAATAGGTTGTCTAAAATCATTTAATCCAAATACACTAAATACCTTAAATACACGTGAATTCTTTACAGCCTTCATGGCCGGATGACCTGTCAGCCATTCTGGCATCCATCGTTTGGATTGGTCAGAAAATTCTAGAGCAGCACCCTTAAAAAGCTGGTGGATGGAAATAAATGATGGCATTTTATTATCTTTTAGAATACCACATTATTGTAATATTGTATCTAGTAAAAGCTTGCAAGTAGCCAAAATCATTATATATTAAATAATTGACCTTTACTGTGTTTTGACTTACATTGCCTAGTCGAGGATTTATGAGTAAATATTCTTTTGAAAACTTTATAATACAGTGCTGTAAGGCGCGTGAATGGGATTTGCGAAAATTCCTTAAAAAACTTTTAGAGCGGAATGGGTTTCAGATAGTTGAAGACGATTACGTCTCGCATCGAGATGCAAGATTTAGCACAGTGCACAACATGTTAGCTATTCGTGGTAAGCCAAGAGTTTGCCTTGTAGCTCACACGGATGTCTGTAGGGACCATGTGTCTCACCAGATGCCGGAAGTAGACCCAGCAATTAAATTGACTACTATTGAAGGAGAGCTTCGTGCCATCATCCAAGATAGAGATTGTAAAACTCAGGTGGGCGGTGATGATCGCCTAGGAGTTGCAATCAATACATGGGTTGCAACTAATACTGGTTATGATATAGCATTGCTTTTTACTACTGACGAAGAGATGGGGTTAGTATCCGCTGAGTATGTTAAATTCCCAGAACTTAATAATTTTGATTTACTAGTTCAAGTTGATCGTGGTAATAATTCTAACCAGCTTGTAACTAATATAAGCGGAGTTCAATTATGTTCGTGGAGGACCGGAGATTTGCTAATTAAAATAGCAGAAGAGATTGGCTTACCACGGTACAAGGTTCAAGGATTTTTGACTGACGTATTAGCTATTAAGACCAATGGAGTATGCAGAGAAGCAGTTAACATGACATGTGGTTACCACAACTCTATAGGTGCTGACAGCGATGAATACATTGATATTCAAGAAGCCAAGGATACCATGAAATATGTCGCAAGCATAGTAAAGTACTACGACCTTGAATCTATTATAGACGATGGTGTTTTAACTGATGGAAACGGTAGGAGTTTAATCGACGAAATTGCGGAAGAAATAATAGAACAGCAAAACTCTATGCCAGCATTCAGAACAGGCACTCATCGTAATAGGCGTAATGAGCGCAGGTTTGCACATGCTGCATATGGTTACGAAGAAGATTTATTTAGCGAAGAAAGATACAACGCCGATAAATATAACGATGATGAGCCCGACTGGGCCAATATAAATTTCAGTCGCTAGAACGACTTGATTCCACCCTTAGATAATAGCCAGAAGGGTGGGTCAGTTCCGTAATAAACTATTGGGTCGAAGTTCCTATCATTAACAATACCTTCTTGTCCAAGATCTCTTGCCATAATATCGGCAAGGTCAGGGCGGTGCGGCACTCTTTCCCATATCGGTTTATTTAGATTAATCAGAGCCGTTAAGTATACTTTATCTATTGGCAAATTTATGCTCGGAGGTCCTACTTTATTGTGTTCAACGGCAACTAATCCAGCCTTAGCAAAAAGCACTATATCAAATAGATTTCTGTTAGTCTTATCTGTTAATGGTCCCATTACCATTACCCTAAATCCACTCTGTAAGATATATTGTGGATAATATCCGTCTGCAGCAACTATCGCATTAAAGGTTGCCAGGTCCATTACGAATGTTAGAAATAGTTGTCTTGTGAACGTATCTATTATTGATTGCGTTAAATCATTATTTATCAGAATAAGTGCAGGAGGGGCCATTGTTATGGGCATCTTACATTTATAGGAAAAAATGCCAAGAAAAGAAGTCGATAGCGCCACACAAACTTGCTAATTTCGTATATGAAACGTGAAAAATTGGTAAGTGAACCGCCGAAATTTTCTTTCGCACTCCGTGAGGATCTAAAAGAAGACAAACGGTTTTTACCTACAAGGGCGGAACCATTTGCTACAGGATACGACGTACGAGCGGCACCGAGCGATCATAAACAAATTATACTGTGGCCAGGAAAATATTTTAAGATACCACTTGGATTTAGAGCATTACCACACGAAGGCTGGTGGTTTCAGCTACATCCAAGAAGCAGTTCTTTTGTCAAAAAATATATGCATAGTTTAATAGGTATAATAGATGAGCACTATTCTCACGAGGTTATATTTGCCGGACAATATCTTCCCGAAGATAAAAATGAATTAATAATTAATCATGGGGATCCAATAGGACAAATAATACCTGTGCGCAGACAAGAAATGCAAATAGTAGAAATAGATAACAAGGAATACGATGATTTATGTGAGAAACGAATGGCTATCCGCGACGGAGGCTTCGGATCAACTGATAAACTTAAATAAACATTCGCACCTGAAATTTTCAGTGCGATGTGATTATTGTATATCTAACAAATGCAGAAAAGAATATGCAATAGAATACAGAAGATATTTAAAAGTTTTAAGAGAAAATAACGATAAAATCATATGTATTTTTTGTTCAAGGAAATTAAAATTTTCCAATAGAAATAACCCAAATACCAAATACAAAACAATTGACGATAATTTTTTTAAGTCAATTGACACAGAAGAAAAAGCTTATCTACTTGGGTGGGTAGCTTCAGATGGACATATCGGGAAACGTGGCTTTAAAATAAGCATAGGTCAAAAAGATATCAAAATCCTCAAACAGTTAAAAAATATTATTTGTCCGCAAGTTCCAATAAGAAAATTTACAAGCGATAAATCTCAAATGTGTTCATTTGAAATAAATTCACAAGAAATCTCGATAGATTTATGCAGAATTCTGTCGATAAAGCCGGGAAAAAAATCAAATGTTATTAACTTTCCAAACATAGATGAAAAATTCATATGGCACTTTATTAGGGGATATTTTGATGGGGACGGTAGTCTAAATGATCCTGATAAGTCATCATACCCTTTTGTAAAAGGAAATATTCGATCTAATTCTGATATGATGTTACATGGAATTAAAAATTTTACTGGAGCCGGTTCAATTAGTTGCAATATGTTATGTCTGTCTAATAAAGCTTTTATGGGTTTTTTAGATAGTATGTATACTAATGCCAACCTAAAATTGAAACGAAAATATAAAAGATACACAAAATGGAAAAGTAAATGAATAACGAAGTTAAGATAAATAATGATCTTGTTAATGAGATGAAAGAAAATCGAGCTAGCAAGCGCGAACCTACCGGATGGATACAGCTGCATTCCGGAAAGAAATTTACACCGACGCAGCCAAGAGTAGAGGACATTGTTCTTGAAGATATAGCTCACAGCCTATCTATGCAATGTCGTTTTAGCGGTCATGTTCGCGAGTTCTACAGTGTGGCGCAGCATTCGGTATTAGTAAGTTATCTATGCGGGGAGCATGCATTGTGGGGGTTGTTACATGACGCATCTGAAGCTTACCTCGTGGATCTTCCTCGCCCCATAAAAAGAATGGCAGGCTTTGAAGAATATAGTCGTGTTGAAGCAAAAGTCATGGCTGTTATTTGCCAAGCATTTAATCTAAATCCGATCGAACCGGCTATAGTCAAACAAGCCGATAGCATACTGCTGGCTACGGAAGCTCGTGACCTTATGAGCCCGCTCCACCCTGAGTGGAAGCAGATTATCGAGCCAGCTCCCTTCCACATTAAATCTATGAATCCAAGAGAAGCAAAGGAACTTTTCTTGAAAAGGTTTTATCAGCTACAACCAGAGTCAAAACAAATGGAATTCCCAATGGATGTATTTGAGTTTCCAGACTACCCTCCTAATTTAATTACAAAGGCTGTTGACGAGGAATAATGCCAAACCAAATACAAGTAAAGGGCCGTTCACCCGAAGAAATAATGGCTGCCGAAAAGAAGAAGGCAGACGAAGAAAAAGAAGCCGGTAAGAAAAAGCCAATCAAGCAGGAACCAAAACATTTTGACATCAAACTTGAATGTATGGTCCCCTGTACCGTTACATATAGGATACTTGCTATGGACGAACATGACGCATTGATACAGATGGATAAGCGCCCACCAACCGGCGTTAAACCAAATCTTTCCAAGAAGAAAAACATAAAAGCAACAATTTATGATTCTGGCTCTTCGATAATTAGATTTATGAAATCATTTAGAGTATAGCTCAAAAATAGGAGAACTTAATGTCATTGGCATATTATGTCATGGATACGGAAACAACAGGAATCAAGCACAGCTTTCACGATTTGGTTGAAATATCAATAATAAGATTCTCTGATAAAACCCAAATAACAAAAATAATTAAAGCAGAGAATCCGCGCAATGCCTCCTTTGATGCATTGCGAATAACCGGTAAAACTATGCAGGATTTATATAAAGGAATTACTATTATTGAAGCAATCGAAGCCGTGAATAATTTTTTTGCAGAAGATGGGTTGACACCGGCACACCGATGTTTAGTTTGCCACAATGCACCTTTCGATAGAAAATTTGTTCACCATGCTTGGAACAAACACAACCAAGAATTTCCGGCTGAGTTATGGTTGGATACTCTTACACTATGCAGAAAACAAGCCGCTCCTCTAATTGCTAAGGCAAAGGAGAATGGCACTAAGCGGCCAGAATTAAACCTCCACGCTGCATGTGATTTATTTGGTGTTAAGAAAATAGCTCAAGCACATAATGCCAGAGACGACTCTCGCAACACCTATCTACTATTGAAAAAATTCATTGCCGATGATGTTAATTTTGTTGATCTCATAAAAAGAATCCCACACAACCAGGATGATGAATAGTAATAAACAGACATTGTGTTGATCAGTGAAAAATATTGATATAGAAAAATTCTATCGAAAAATTAAGGGTCATCTGAAATTGTTAACAGCATACACGGATAATCCCACCCTGCCAAAAATAATTAGATCTTGCAGATTAAAACCCCACTCTATATTTGAAGATGGCTTTGAATTCACTACCAAACTAGAGAATCATTGGGTGGATGAATTTGGGAACTCATTATATTTAACATCATCTAGTATGCAACTTAAGTTAGGCGATTTGAGTGTCAACAAAAACGCTAGGAATTGTACAGATTTATTCTACGGAAACTCTATTAATGTCACTGGTAAAAATAGTAAGTTCGCACTTATTGCCGCTGGCACCGAACTATTATCAGATAACGATTTCTATCTCGTATCGTTTTATGGGATAGACGAATACATTAGAGCATTTATATTTACACCTCCAGTTTGGACTAGAGTATCCCCACTAATGATGGGAACGAATACTCTAGAAAAGTTCTTCTCTAGTATCAATAATAAATGGGTACAAGAAGTTGATAAAAAAGATTTGGATTTTGTTATACCATTCAATATGAAAAAGTGTATAACAACTTCCTGGCCAACGAAGCAGGACATAATGTCTTGTTTTAATAACAGTAAGTTAATTGATAATATAAGGAATGACGAATAAATGGTTAAAGAAAATTTTATGGAGTTCGAGGGCGACGTGGAGGAGTTTGCAAACGGTAAATTTAGAGTAAGAATTAGTGATAATTATGCGGTTCTTTGTACGCTGTCCGGAAAAATTAGACAGAGTCAAATTAAGATTATAGCAGGAGACCGAGTTAAGATAGAGGTTTCTGCCTATGATACTAAATTGGGAAGAATTGTTTACAGATTGAAAAATTCCCAATAAGATTTATTCTTCTATGAAGAAGATTATACGTTTTGCCATGGGTACCCAATAAATAATCCAGACGAGTATAAATTGCTATTTTAGATAATACAAATGATAAAAAACAATTCAACAACAAATAGAAAAGTATCGAGTAGTGGTCACATATTAAAATGGTGTGAAAAAGATCATAAACATATACAGGAACATAGGTTGATTGTTGCAGAATCAGCGGATAAACACCATTCAGAATTAAATGAAATACATCATATAGACGGTAATAAAAAAAATAATGTAATCAATAATTTAATTGAATTAACTCAATCTGAACATGGAACATTGCATTCTCAATTGGAGAAGTTGGCATTTACTTTGGTAGAAAAAGGATTAATTATTTTTAATAAGCAATCAAAAGAGTACAGATTATCAGATAAATTAGAGCTAGATTCAATGCCAAAAAGTTTTGGATTTGAAAATGTTGCAATTAAACAAAATAAAAATATTGTAAAATCTAGATTAGACGTAAATATAGAGTCAGAATTTGTACGTGGAATAAAATTACAAATACCATTAGTTGCATCAAACATGTCAACCGTAATAAATCCAGATTTTTATATAAAATTATATAAACTGGGCGCGATAGGGATTTTACATCGTGCCGATTCTAAAGAAAATATAATTCGAGATATAAAAACTGTTGCCAATCAATGTGATATTGTGGCTGCTTCGATAGGAACTGAAGCAGATCAGTTTGAATTTTCAAAACAAATGATAAAAGCCGGATGTAATGTTATAACGATAGACGTTGCTCATGGATATTCTGATACCACATTAGAGCTTGCTAAAAAAATTAAACACTATTCGTCATGTACGAAAATAATTGTTGGTAATACTACAAATATAGATATGCTTTACGAGTGTTACGATTTTATTGATGCCATTAAAGTTGGTATCGCACAAGGATTTGCCTGTGAAACAAAAAATACCGCTGGCTGCACAGAAAAACAATTTTCGGCCATCTTAAAATTCAAAAACATAGCACAAAATTTTGGCATACCAATAATCAGTGATGGAGGGATACGTGAACCAGCCGATTTTACGAAAGCAATAGCTGCTGGCGCCAGTTCAGTTATGGCTGGTAGTATATTTGCGGCCTGCCCTGAAAGTGCAGCTGAAGTCGTTACAATAAACGATAAAGAAAAAAAACTATATGCTGGTATGGCATCTGAGTATGTCCAAAAACTTTGGAAGGGTGGGGTTAAATCCGGAACATGCACAGAGGGAGGTATAAGGTTTTTAGATATATCAGATTCTATTGAAAAAATGTTAGAGCATTATTCTGGCGCCCTAAAGTCTGGAATCACATATGCTGGAGCTAAAGATATAAATACATTTTGGAATAATGTAAAATTTGTATTACTGGGGTAAAATAAAATGAACATAACTATTAAAATTAATTTGATTTGGATTACGCTACTTATTCTTTGTTTTGGTTTTTCTTTATACCAAGCTGTATTCAACAACATTTGGGGACCGCTAGTTGGATTTGCTGTAGGAACAATAATAGCTTTAGTTTTTATGAGAAAATGATAGTATGTCTTTTGGATTTGATAAATTTTTAGTAGGGTTCCCCAAAGAATTAAAATTTCAAATATTTGATGATGGTAATTGTAATGGAATTATTTTCTATGAAGAAGATGCTACTTATCAGCTTGTACACAATAAAGTTGATTGGAACCGTATAATTGTCAATAGAAAAGATGGCTCCTGGATGGATCTGCCGTTCAACCCAAACACTTGGTCCTTTCTACCTAAAGGCGTAACAATAGAGGAATACAATGCACAAAAATAAAGTGGAAGAAGAAAAATCTGAATTTGATATTAAAAAATTTTTTGGCTCATGCAAAGTTCTTGACAAAGGACACGTTGAACTGTGCGATGGGATGGTCTGTGACCCAAAATTGAAAATTGCTAACGCCGCAAGGGTTTCTTTCCAAAAAGAAACAAAAGAACTTACAGAAAAAGATATTAAACTAATAAATTTTTTGTATGAGCATGAACATTTTTCAACGTTTAGACATTCGTATTTTAGTTTTAGAATAAAGGCCCCGTTGCTTGTTTTTAGACAATTTTGGAAATATCAAATCGGATGTGATTGGGTAGAAAACGAAAATATTGGAACTATACAAATCCCAGAAACAAATTGGAATGAAATGAGTGGCCGTTATGTTGAATTTGCACCAGAATTTTATATTCCAGAAGAAATAAGAATTCAATCTAAAATAAATAAACAGGGCAGCGAAGGCAAACTTGCCGCGTTGTCCAATGGAGAAGACCCTGTTAAATTTTTTGAGGAATCATGTAATTTTATGTATGAAAAATACTTATATATGATTAAATCTAATGCTGCTAAAGAGCAGGCTCGTTCATTACTCCCACAAAATATTTATTCAGAATGCATGTGGACATGTAGCTTACAATGCTTGCTATATGTTTTACATCAGAGATTGAAACCGGATGCTCAATTTGAAATTAATCAGTATGCAAAAGCAATTGCACATTTTGTAGTGCCGATACTTGAGCCCCTCAACATTAAAAATGTTTAGAGCTTTATTCTCATCTTATAAATATTCTGTTAGATACGAAGAGGGGTGGAACTATACTTGCGGAAAATTTTCAGATGATGATGGATACGAAAGAGTTGTGGCTAGAGATTATCTGGAGGTAAAAGGTGATGGTATAGAGATAGTTGTACGGCCTCACCATGATGAAATAGGATATGAAGGCACACCAAAACAGGCTGCATTACTTTTTGCAACCACGATTTACGATCTAATTAATACAAACGACTGCCAATTTTTGCATAACGTACTAAAGTTTAGCGCTGATTGGAAGATTATAGATTACGAAAAATTTAATGAAAAATCAAAAACTTTTATTGATGAATACAATAGAATAATTGAAATGGTTTTGCTTCTTGGATAATTATTTATAATGCTTATAGTGTCTGCAATTCCAGCATATTAGTGTACCATTTGGCTGATTGGCTACAGCCATTGAATAAAATTCATTACAATCACTGCAGCATATGCCATCTATTTTCCTATAGACATAAACTATTTTGTATTCTGTGATGTAATAGATAGATGAACCTAAAAATTTCTTATCTATCTTGAATTTAGCAAGATTACCTGCTACAACAGGAATTGCATCCTTAAGAAAAAGAGAAACGGGTACATAGATCATGTACCCGTTTTCATATTGACTTGCGATATCAAAAATTTGTTTTAGGTCGTAATCAACCTCAGTGGCTTGGAGTACAACTCCAGCTTTTATAATGCATACTACCTGATCGCCAGGTGATAGGGAGGCCACAAGTTAATGGCTAATTATTGATTAGTTAATTTGTTTTTAACGTATTCACGACACATTGTATCAAAAATTTGGTCGCCAAAGTCATTCAAAGCAAGATTTACTACCAAGCATACCAGCCTGACATTATCTTTTGTATATCCTTTACTACAATTCAAACGATCTATGGATGGTGCAAAAGCACGTTTATTTCCGTACTTTTCTAATTTGAAAGAGATACCGGTGAGTGCACATTTGCCATCCTGACTTTTATATAATTCAACCAAAAATTCTAAATCCAAATTATAATTCTTTTTACCAGTTGCCCTGCTATTTGCATTTTTTCTGAGAACATTTAAAAAATCTTCGTAGCATTGTTCTATCGGAACAGAATCAAATTTATTTTCTTTTTTCTTATAGAATTTTTTACCATTTTCCGAATGTAAATTTAGAAAATTATTATATTCGGACTGATCTAGATTTATTCGCATTTTTATAATTTTTTCACGCTTCTTCGAAGCTGCGCATTCTTTACAATGTTTGGCATTTTTATGAAATTCATTCTCTGTCTTAAATATAAGACAATTAGTACAAGTTCTATCTCCTACGTATTTGCTCTTGCCGTAGACAGCTTCGCACAAACGACATTCAGAGCGCCATTTTCTAAATTCATTTATAAACTTAGTCACGCCACACTTAACACAAAGTTTTTCAGGTACTTGATTATTCAATAATAAATATTATTTCTGTGGTTCAGTGTAGAAAAATACATTAACACCATCATCAACTAAATTTTCGATTAGTATATTGCTAAGCTCTGGTATTTCTGATACTAATAAATCACTTACATGTACGGATGCTTTTTCATATTTGCACAAATCTAATAATTTTTTTATAGCAACCTTAACAGCATTAGAATCAAATTTACCTTCCTTATCTTTCACTAAGAGATTTACAACCCAAGTATCCGACGTTACGGGTGTTGTATTTAGTAAACCTAACTTAAAATTATGCTGCGTTGCATACCATTCTTTATAGCTTTGTCTAACATTTGCCCATCTCTTGGTTAAGAGCGCTTCTAACGGGGCATCAAATTTTCCATTTTGTGCGCAAGCATTAATAATTAATCTTAATCCAGCAAGCTCAGGGGCCAAAATAGTTGCTTTTACTTGCTTAACTTTACCAGCGGTAACAAATTTCTTCATACCTAGAACTATATCAGGTAGATTAATTGTATTATTTAATAAATAAGTTTCTTTATTTTAGCAACTTCAGTAGCCAGTTCTTCCGGTGAGGAAAACTTATCAAGAATAAACTGGATTCCATTTAACCCAAGCTTCCTGCTAGCTTCTACATTTTCTAGTCTGTCATCTAGATAAATACAATTTTTGAACTCTGGATACAGATCTAAAAATGTTTTATAGTATAGTAGGCTTGGTTTTCTAGCACCTACTTCACAACTAAAAAACCTGATAGTACTATTGAGCACACGTTCTGTCAGAATGCCAGGCATCAGCTTGGCATGTTCAAAACCTATATTACTCAGTAGAGCTACTTTTACAGGCTCCGTGCCATCAACAGGATGAATTAACGAATCTAATGTATCAATCATAAACTTATCTGGAGCTATAGTTGAATTCCATTCTTCCATCAGATCATCCATAATAACCGTGGATTTTATCTTAAAAAGATCTTTTAGTTCATCAGATATATTGGTTAATCCAGAATCATGCAATTGCTGGGTTCTGTTCAAAAAGTACTCGGCTTCCTCCATACTAATATCAAGAGTTTTAGACAGGCTTTTCTTAAAACTCACAAAATCAACTTTTAATATTACATTTCCTAAATCTACTGCTAGATACTTCATCTTGCTTCTAGTTCCTCGTGGAGAAATTTTACTTTGTCGTTGATAACTATCTGTGCTGGAGCCAAGTTATCGGCATTCATATCATGTGGTATGATTTTCCCGAGGCCAAAATACTCATCCAGATGCGATACTATTATCGATTCCATATCAAATGGTTGTACATCGAATAGGGATGTTTTTTGATTATAAAAAGCATCGGAAGAGAGGGCCGCAGAACCATCAGAGATAAATACTTTACCTCGACCAATTTGCTTTTTATATTCTTTCTCATTATAAATATTTTCAATAAGTAATTTATCATACCTATCATAATTATGATTTGTAAACATAATAGAATTGGTTTCTCGAAGTGAATGGGCTATATTGGCGCTTCCACTAGGAAGCGCCACAACAAACTCCAACTCTTCGGTGTTTTCATCAGAAAGCACAAACTCTGGCCTTACCCATTCGAATCCAGGATTCAACTGGATGTTTTTCCCAGCATCACATAAATGAGATACAACAAATTTTCTATCAGAATTGTTTACAATGTACGATAAAGACTTTTTCCTTCTGTGATTTGAACTAAACAGAAATGAATAATTAGAATTTATTTTTGCCGAATACTTTACCTCATATGGCAAAGCCTGATAAAGTAGGAGAGGGCTTACCTGCCACAATACAATACCTAGCTCAAGTGCTATTATTGAAGTATATGGGTCCAGATCACTAATAATAAGATCTGGTTTGAATCTCTTTATCTCATTATAGTAATATGTATAATTACCATTATAAGAAAATCCCTGCTCTGAATTAACAAAATTCAATAATGAATCAAGAGTATAATCAACACTAAGATTGCCCAAGGATTTTTTATACGCAGAAATTTTGTATTCGATACCCTTATGTCTAATAGTATCTAAGAACCTTTTTAATTGAAAAAATGATCCTTGTCTGTTGCCTGCTGCATATAAAATACGCATCTACTTAATACTATCTACTTAGCGCTTCTTTAACAATATCTAATTGTGCTAGAAACACATCTCTTGTCATTCTGGTGTCAGTCGCGGCGCGATGGCTTTTCTCTTTTTTAACGCCATATTTTTCTACAAGAGAACCGAGGTTGTAATAGTCGCTTCTCTCGTCCCTGGCTAAATCTAAAAAGAGCGCCATCTGTCGTGTATCTATTAAGAATGGCCTTCGTCCAAAAGGAAATGTTTCTGTATTATTTTGTTTGGCCCATAAATTTTGCATAAATTCTATGTCAAAAAAAGGATTTTGCCCAACCAGAATTCTATCTTCTGCAGCGGCTAAATCATCACCCATCCAATTTTCAATCTCAACCAATACATCGGCCGCAGATCGGTAAGTCTCGCGGCCAGTTTTAGTTATATGCTTTAAGTCATCTAACTTATGGCCATTGATTCGTAAGGCTTCTGGCTCAATTGATTCATAGTTGGTCGGTTTAATGAACCAGGTTTTTTGAGAATTATCAGATAATCTACAAAATGAGATCTCTATTATCTCATTTCTAGCCGGATCTAGCCCAGTCGTTTCCGTGTCTGCTACGTAAATAATAAATTTTGAACTCATAACTATCTCATTCTACCGAATAAAGAAGTTATTTAACAAGTTTCTTCAATTCTACTTTCAATTTATTTAATGATTTAATCCCAAGCTTTGCTTGAGCAATCAAAAAATTAAATCCGTCGATGCTTCGTAGAAATTCTTTTTCTTTCTTGGAAATCTTTGAACCTTCGACTATGAAAACGGCTTTATTGTTCTCGAGAATTTTCCACCGCTCTCCCTTATTCGGTAAAGAGACTCTCTTTACCCGGACGACCTTCTCGACAACATCTTCTTCTTCCTTGAAAAGATCAAAATCAAACTTACTCAGGACATTTTTGACGTTCTGATAATCTTTTGTTTCAGAGCTATCATGTTGTGAATTATCTTTAGTTTTCATTATCACCTACTTACATGCCGAATCTGCTACTATTAAGCCCGTCGTGGCCGCTGCCAATAAGCCAGGTATTCCTGCCGATTCTCCAGCACAAAACATATTGTCAACTTCCATTGATAAGTTGTTTCCAATCTTTACTTTTGGAACGAGTGGTAATATCGTTGGAACATGGAAATAACCTCTTGTTATTATATCTGGCATGAAAGCACTAACTGTGCTTAACGCTTCCGGCAGCCAATCGTATTCTGGAATAATAGATATTTTGCTTTTCTTTGCTATTATGGATGATACTCTTTCTTTAATAACTCGATCATTTGATAACACGAACGTCAGTTGTCCAATTCTATTTGTTTGTTCAAATCCTTTATTTTCAAAAAATCTATTACCAATTAGATTAAATGAAACTTTATCAGATTTCCATCTATTTTCATTACTTCTAAATGAAGAAATAGCCAAATCAACATGATCCTCAGGTATAACTGTACCATTCCAGCATAATGGTCCAATCTCTAGATCATCACTTATAATAGAACAATTTGATTTAACAAAATCTTTCATAACATTAGAATTAGCTTCTACTCTTATTCCAAACTTAGCTATATCATTGTTTTCAACTACGCCTAGCCAATCGTAGAGATTTTTGGTCCACCGCCAACCACTCCTACCAGTACAGATAATTATTTTTTTACAAGTTATTTCTTTAGAAGAAGATATTATTGTAAAAGATCCTTTTTGTTTAAGTACTTTAACAACCTCATCATCAAAGCTCATTGTAAGATTTTTAGAATTATTTATACAACTAGACATAGCCCTAGATAGGTTATGAATATCTTTTGGATAAATCTGTTTGTAATCATTAAGCTGAACCTCAAACCCAGATTTTTTTATTTTTTTGCCCGCGCTAATGCTTGGTGGTTTATCTTTAATTATTTTTGGGTCAAAGATGTCAGACGTATAGTTGTTAAACCATTTTTCAGCTGCTCGTGCCCGCTTGTTGCCAGTAACCTCGGCAACGCGGGAAATATCATTTAAGTATAGTTTACCATCACTGTTTGGCAGTACACCAAGCCAGCCTTCTAGTTGACGCCTTCGTTTCGAAGGAGGTCGTCCAAGGTCAAATAATATAGTTTTAACGCCTTTATATTCTTGTGCTATTTTTAGGGCAGCAAAAGAACCGGCAACGCCAGCACCGAGTATTGCAACATCGTAATTATTCATTTTCTACTTTCATAAATACCAGAATCTACTGGTATTTATATCAGCAAAAACAAATGCTAGCTACATTAAATTGGTTAGTTCAAAACTATGCAACTAGCTATTCAAAGAAGACAAACCTATTATATTATCAATAAATTTGGTACGTTCTTGCATACTGTCGGTGCTTATTTGAAAATACCTAACGCCATAAACTTCTAATAAAAATTTAACTATAGCGTCTATAGCAACTACACCATCCCAGTTTAGTTGCTCCCTTACTCCATCATGGCGCAATGTTGCTTTGGAGGCTCGCACGAAGAACATTAGTACGTCTGGCTTATTTAAGCTTTCTAGATAAGTTTTGAAAATTGGATCAGCAGATAATTGGGCCGCAACCTCAGAATGCTGAGCCGAATAAGCTAAACAGTCTATAAGGCTGCGATCAGACACGAATGACTCATGCTTCTTTTCCTCTTCTATTTGTCGATAGAAAACTTCCGTTTGATAGCTATTCACTAAATGGATATTCGAACGTAGAGAATCTATTTGTAATTCTCTTTCAGACAGCACAGCCCGCGCGGTCTCTGTAATCATTGGAAGTTTATATTTTTCTGATACATAGCGAGCTAATGTACTTTTCCCGACAGCGTGCGACCCAGAAAAATATATTTTCATATTATATCTTTCACTAAAATAAATTTCCTATTCATAAAGATATTTGCATTATTATATAATATATAATAATAACATTTACATAGATATTATCTAATATTTTTTCTAATGTTAGAGATCTATAAACATTCATAATTTATTTTATCAACTGTTCAAATTGAGCAGATGTTAATTCTACTGAATTAGCTATGACCGATAAGGTATCTTTACTTTCTCTAGCAACAATAGTTATGATAATCGTTCCTATTTGAGTTTTAAGTAGCTCTATATAGCTTTTATCCTCGAATTGAATTTTCATTTTATGACCCTCATTTGAGCTATTGGTCTAGGAAATGTGAGAACATTTCCGTTGTGTTCTGTAGCCTGATTAACGTCTGCACTACTCTCTAGAATTGTAATGTTTCGTATCGAATATCGAGGCAATCTATCCAAATGCTCTTCAGAAATTTTGAGAACTTCAGCAAATGATGGCACTGAAATGGCAATATTATCTTTCTCATTGAAAGAGTGAATCATGCAATAGTAAGTCATTATCTTTCCGTTATAATTTCAATTCTATCTTCGTGTACGAAAATTGTATGCTCTTCGTGAGCACCAATTTCTTCAGTGTACACGGTCCAGCCATCGTCACCAGTTTTAGTTTTCGGCTGCGTTCTGTATGGAATAAGCATGGGTTCAATGGCTATAGTTAACCCAGGCTGTATCCTAATGCCTTTGTTTGGCTCAGATTTGTTAGATACAAAAGGCATTGCATGTGGGGTATTCTCATCTATCCCATGACCACCATAATTATCAATAACTCTAAAACCTTTATTTCTAGCACAGTTATAGATAGCATTACCTATTGCACCAATTCTATTACCAACAACAACTGCTTTTATTCCTTCTGATAAAGATTCTTTTGTAGCAGTTATTATGTTTATGTGCTCTTTGGATTTGGGACTGCCAAATATGCAAGTTGTGGCAGAATCAGCTATGGCGCCCCTATACGTAGCGCCAAAATCAAAACTTACGAGGTCTCCATCTCTAAGTTTATAATTAGTTGGTATACCATGAACTAGCTGTCTATTTACAGAGATGCAAACAGCGGCAGGAAAATTTTTATAACCCTTAAAGGTTGGCTTACAGTCCTGCTTAATAATCTCGTTCTCAGCAAACTCACTTAGCTCTATAAGAGACAAGCTGGTATTTTCTTTTACAAGAAGTTCCAGCTTGGTCATAGTACTAGATACACACTTACCAGCAATTCTTAGCCTTTCGAGCCAATCATTGTCTTTTAGTTTTACAAATGTGTTCTGAGAAAGAAATTCAGAAGATACATTTTTCAATTTCATAATTACTTTTCTTCAGCGGGAGCCTCGACAGTAACTGACCCATCATTATTAATCTTAATGGCCTTCTGTACTCTCTCGGCGACAGTCTCAACAGGTTCTGTTGATTGCCACTGACGAACTATAGCATCAGTTGACATTCTTGACAAGTCGAGCTTTAAAGATTGCTCTACAATAGTCTTATCTAGAAAAGTTATTCTAGCTTGGACATTCTTTAATTCTTCCCTAGATAATTTAATATTTAGATTATCTATTGAGCTTGATAAAAAGTTTCTAACTGTAATTAAATCCGCTATGTCTTGTACCCTCATTATTGAGCCTTTTCTTTAGAAACTCTTTTAATTTCTCCAGTATCATCAATAGTATCACCATCAGTTAATTTATATTTCATTGCTAATTGTAAAATTACATTATCATAAATTAATTTTGCGGATTCACTTTGTGAAACGGCTGTTTTCGCTCGCTCAAGTGCCAACTCTGCCTTAACTTTCACTGATTCAAGGGCCATTTTATCAGTATCTGCCAGTTTTTCTGTAACGCTTACTTTCAAATCATTGGGTTCTTGTGGCATTTGCGGTTCTTTATTCTTTGTCATTCTCGTCTCCTGTGAATTACTTCTGGGACAAGCCCAGAAACTTCTTGACTCAACAACCTCTCTTATGAGAGCGCCTCTGCAAGTTTTTGTTTAATGTCCGATAGCATTCCAATACCAGACAGAAACTCATATATCAACCTCGAAACAATTTTTCATATCGCCAATTCATCCACCGGCATGAAGGTGGTGGATGAATTGGCATAATATCATAAAATTTCTGAAGCCTTTGTGGCCAGCAAGCTACGCTCACCTTTCATAAAGGTTATATGTCCAGCCAATTCAGAATCTTTGAATTTTTCAACAATATAAGTTAAACCATTGTTGGTTGCATCCAGATATGAATTGTCTATTTGCTCTATATCTCCAGTTAGAACTATTTTTGTGTTAGTACCAGCTCTCGTCAAAATAGTCTTAACTTCCTCTTTGCTTAAGTTTTGACACTCGTCTATCAGTATAAGAGAGTTTGGGATGCTTCTTCCTCTAATATAGGTTAAAGCCTCTTTCTGAATCGTTCCATTATCTATGTACTGATGAAGCTGTGCTTTCCAACCATCCTTTTTTCTACTCTTATCAGAAAATAGGAAAGCGAACGCATCGTCAATTGGTGTAAACCATGGATCTAGCTTCTCATCTAAAGTGCCTGGCAAATATCCAAGATCATTGCCCATTGGCTGTATTGGTCTATATATAATAAAACTATCATACTTTCTTTTATTCAAAACTAAATCTAGCGCACATGCTACAGATAATAATGTTTTCCCGCTACCTGCTTTACCAATTATTGTAACGAGAGGAATATTTACATCTAGAAGCAAATCTGCAGCAAATAATTGTTCTTTATTTCTAAGCTCAAGGTCCCATGGCTTTTGATCCTTGATTATCTTAATCTGATCTTTTATCTTCCTCCCAGGAGCAATACCTTTCTCATCATTGCCAACGAAGAGGGCACACTCGTTCGGGTACAAATCCCCTAAATTATGATCTTGGGATGAAATAACTCCAGCCGTAAATAATGCTAGACCGGCATCCTCATCCTTGATCGTTTGAAACCCTTCGTACATATCAGAAGAAGGAATTTTATCTTTCTCATAATCTTGTGCTATTATACCAAATGCTTTCGCTCTAGTTCTAAGATTAATATCTTTAGAAACAAGAATTGTTTTAGAATCTGGGTTTGCTTCATTTACTTTAGCTGCACAGGCTAGAATCTTGGAATCACCATATGTTGGATCACTGCCAAGACTGCCGTAGGCTGATGTATCAATTTTGATAACAATATCGTCATCAATTGGTACGCCGATATGTATTTCACCGAGACTTGAGATAGCATCAAGACTTCTAATCGCAACACGGGCATTCTTTCCTGACTCATTTGGGAACTTTTTAATCTTATCAAGCTCGTCAAGAACTGTTATTGCAATAACAACATTATTTCCTTTGAAACTCTTGTAAGCATTTGGATCATAAACCAACACCGAGGTATCAAGTACGAAGATTTTTCGGGTACTCATTGCGTTCCTTTTTAATAAATTCACTTTCCCATATACTTACTATTTTGTATCCGTATTTCTTTAATTCATTCTCCCTCATTGTATCAATAAGGTATCAACTTTTTTCGCCATCATTTCCCTCGAAAATACTCCAAAAATTTACGTGCATTTCATAATATAATCTTTTACCTGGATCAACTTGAAGTAAATCTTCCTTCAATTTATATTTTGCTTTTTTCCATTCCCCAATTAATTCATTGTTAGCATAAATCTTTAGTCCGCCATCCTGATTATCCACTACATGAATGTTAAAGGCATCAAGAGATTTCCTGAACTTTATTTTTTCATCAACAGAAAAAGGCTCATCAGGGTTCCAGTTTTCAATTGGAACTCCGTGAGCCTCTAGTACAGCCTTAACAAAGCGCGCTTGTTCCTGCGCCTCAGTTTCTTTAGTTTTACCGTCTTTGTTAAGTAAGATTGTATAACGCATTACTTATATAGAAATGCCTAATAATTGATACATTATGCTTCACAAGCTTTACATTCATTTTCACTTCTAGATGCAAGATCACTTTTTATAACACCATCACTGCGAAGATAATATAGCGTTTTCAACCCATTTTTCCACGCTGCTAGATGAACATCATGAATATATTTTGGAGAAGAATTAATAGCAAAGAATAAATTAACTGATTGGGCTTGATCAATCCATTTTTGCCTCTGTACAGCAAGTTTTATCAGAACATGTTGGTTTATTTCTCTAGCAGTTAAGAATATCTCTTTCTCTCGTTCATTTAGACATTTTAGATGCTGGACACTTCCGTTCTGCTCATTAATTGACTTCCATACATCTGGTGTATTTTGGCCCTTACTCTCTAAAAGCTTTTCTAAAGTTAGATTTTTCCTTATAAAGGTTCCTTTTGCAGATTTTTGTGTAAACACATTTGCAGATATTGGCTCTATGCCAGCACTGTGTCCCCCAGAAATTGTTGAGTTTGACACTGTAGGAGCTACCGCAATCAAATGAGTATTGCGTCTATTGAAACCCTTACACCATTCTGGCTCACCAAGCTCCCTAGCAAGAAACTCTGATTCTTCATTGGCTTTTGTATTTATATGTTTGAAAATTTGAGCGTTTAACTGCATTGTATCGAAACAATCAAAAGGTAATCCTTTTTCCTGCAGCATAGTGTGCCACCCTAAAACACCAATACCTATTGCTCTTCCTTTTACGGCCGATCTCCTTGATGCTTCCATTCCTTTCATATTTTCAGTTTTCTTTATATATTCTGCCAAAACTGCATCTAGAAATCTAACAGCTACATTAACAGTATCTGTATCTTTCCATTCCTCCCAACGTACTAAATTTAGAGATGATAGGCAACAAACAAAACTATGATCAGAATCGGTATACAAACAAATCTCGGAGCAAATATTTGATGTTTTGACAGTGAGCCCATTTTTCACATAGCACTCTGGATTATTTTTATTTACGTTATCTGTGAAAAATAAATATGGTTCTCCAGTTTGAACTCGTTCGGTCAAAACATTTTCCCAAATTTTTCTTTTCTTTTCATCCCCGCCTAACATGGAATTCATCCAATCATCCGAAATACAAATTCCATGATTAACATTTAGGCATCTGCGATTAACATCTCCAGTAGGTCTTCTTATATTAATAAATTCATCAATGTCAATGTGGTCTATTGGAAGATAGATAGCAGAGGCTCCACGACGAGTGCTACCTTGGGAAACTGACACTGTTGTTTGATCTATAACTTTACACCACGGGACAACACCTTCTGATGCTCCATTACCTTTAATAGCAGCTCCGCGTCCTCTAATATCACCAAAATAAACGCCTACTCCAGCCCCATTTTTAGAAAGTACAGCTAATTCATAGTTCTTCATAAAAATAGAATCAAGACTATCACCAACGTGAATAGAATTACACGAAATTGGAAGGCCCCTCTCTGTTCCAAGATTCGATAGAACTGGCGAAGCTGGGCAAAACCAATTGTTCCACATAACATCAAAAAATTTTTTCTCCCAGTATTTCGAATCGCTATAATAACTTGCTGCAGCTTTAGCAACACGAACGTACATAGTTTTGGGAGTTTCGCCCGGAAGAAGATAACCGGCGGAAAGTGTTCTTAATCCAAATTCATCCATAAACTTTGGAGCTTCACCATCTAATTTTAATTGATCTAATGTACTCATTTACTATCACCTTCATTTTTTTCCCAAATTGTTGAAAAATCAATTGCCCCCTTCGCGTAATCTGAAACACGACTCGCAAAAAAATCACTGTGATTAACACCAGCACTCATGACATCAAACCACGACATTCTTTCGAGTGCATCCTTGTCAATATTTTTCCACACTTTCTTTAGACCCAAATCTCCTAGTTTTGTATTTGTTCTGAATCTGATAAATGTTTTTAGGTCATGACTATCTATGCCTTCAAGCGTATCATTTTCAAAAGCCTTGGATATAAACGCGTCCTCAAGCTCAACGGTTAATCTCGCCGCATCATAGATTTCCGCCTTTAAGGTATCTGTTAAAATTTCGGGATACTCCTCAACCAGTGTCCTGAATAACCAACAACCTGCATCCGAATGCAACGATTCGTCTTTGATTGAGAAAGCAATCATTTGTCCAACCCCCTTCAATTTATTAAATCTTGAAAAGTTCAGCAGTACAGCAAATGACGAAAAAAGATTAACTCCTTCATTAAAGGCAGAAAATATAGCTAAACTTCTTGCTATTTCTTCTTTGCTTTTTCCTTTGGTACTCATGAGACGATCTATTTTAGCCTTTGCGGTTGGTTCATGTAGAAATGCATCAAAATCTTCCAAGCCCAAAGATTGATTGAGATAAGCATACGCTACAGCGTGGATTGATTCAAACGCAGAGAAAGTTGCTGCCATCATCTGTATTTCAGGTTTCTTAAACCACTTGCCAACCATCTGGCCCCAGTATTCTTGTATAAATACTTCAGATTGGGTAAATCCCTTTAAGATATGTCCAATAATACGTTTTTCGGATTCAGATAAATTTAGTTTCCAATCATTAATATCAGATGCCATTGATACTTCGTGATGTAACCAATGAGACTGCTGCTGCAGCTCCCAATATTTATATGCCTGCGGGTATTCAAATGGTGCGTATGTGGGACGTGGGGTAAGTAAAGTCATGAAACCTCATTTTTGAGAAAAAAAATCCTATACCGATAAGATATATAAAATCTCTCGGAACATTGTTGTATTTTTATAAGCGAATGTTCTGTTTAAGGACATTCAACGCGCTGCTAATAGCTTTAATGCAATTAAGACGCGACATATTCATTTTCTTACAGATCTTATTTATGGATAATGGTTTATCTCCATCAAATCCATAAGCTAGACTTATAATATCTTGCTGTTCTTTATTCAAGTGCTCCATTGCTGATTGTATTACTTTCAACACTTCGGCACTTTCCAGATTTTTGTCTGGACAAAATCTTCCCTCAATCAGTATCGGAAGTACCGATTCTTTGTGAGGAGTATTTAGTTTTGCAAACTTAAGCGGATACCTAATTGTAGTATGTAAGTTTGCACTACGAGAAATTCTCGTCTCAATATATTTGTGAAACCACCAAAATGCATTTCCTTTTTTTGGATCATAATTATTCATACCTTTCAATAAGGCTTCCATTCCTTCTTGATTAAGATCTTCATAATTATAAAATCCACGATATCTATCTGTTCTCATAGAGACAAGATATTTGAATTTTTCAACACACAGAGTTTCGTGTTTTTTGAAAGCCCGAATATCTTTCAGGGCGTTTGTTGTTTTTGCTTTAGCACGGAGATCAACTAGTTTCTCCATTAGTTGTTGAGCTTCATCCATACTTAACATAATTTAGATCCTTTGAGTAATCAGTTATCATAATCACTACCTTAGCTACGAATTGCCTTTAACAAATAAAACAATCAACCGGTCAACCTGTCGTCAAACTGGTAGTGAATTAAAATTCTAATTGGATCAATATTTCAATAAGGGTTGTAGTGTAATTCTCACTCCAAAGTTTATCCAAAACGGTTTCATTAGAAAGAACTTTGTATGTGTAAGAATTCATGTCATGCCCCTGTATACTTTGTGTCTTCAAGATTGTAAATACATATTCTATTATTGATATTTGTATCAACTAATTTCTTCTTCAAGCTGTTCAATAATTGATTCCACAGAAGATTTGATTACTTCCATATCTTCTATGGTTAGCAGGAACCTGAGGATTTTTATTATCTTTTTTAGTTTTGGATTTTTAGTTGATTTCGGTGATTTAGGCATGGCATCACTTGCTGTATCCAGAACTTGCCCACCCGCCCCCACGGAGCGAAAAAGAAGAGAGACTAATGAGTTTTTTTGGTTTACGCCACTGCGGTGCAAGTTCGGCTCCACAACCTTTACATATGATGTTATTTCTATCCATATGATAAATATGATCTATTTCTAGTTCATCTGGTATTCCGACTGTTGAATTGCAGTGCTCACAGTGATATTCGACAAGTCCCTCTTCTACGCATTTCGGACAACGATCAAGGGGCTCATCTTTAACGGATTGTTGCGTTTCAAAAACGCCGTGAATATCACATTTATATTCATAAATCATTTTAGTTATTTCTTGTTAGTAATGTCTTTTGCTATCTTATCAAAGACAGCATCAAGTTCTTTGTCATCGACTTTGTTTTCTTTGACTTTCTTTTCAGCCACATCAACTATGTCAGCAAGCTTCTTAATAGACTTAGATAGTGTTGGCACTTGTCCATTTTTTATAGCATGCATCATTTTTTCTAGTTCTTTAATTGTATGATCTAGAATTACTTTTTTGCTATCTGGTTTATCATCTTTGTTATCAGTCATTTTATTCCTCACATCAGTACTAAATATTTATCTAAGTCATCAGGTTTCTTTATATTAAAGACTTTTACTAATTGAAAGTGATAGTTGTTGCTGAGTGGCCTATAAGCAATTAACGTTTTTCCATTTAATGATTGTGCTTGAAAATTTGCTTTTGCAAATGCAACAAAGTCTTTGATTGAATCAAAACCAGTATGTATCAATCTGGCATTAGTATAAACACTATTAGTGTCCGGTTTTACTTTTGAAAACAAAAACGAATCTACAACACCATATCTAACATCTTCTATAGAGATTGGCTGCTGACTGACCTCCGGTAATCCTTTTAAGAAGTCCTTTACAAACTGAATTTTCTCAGCTAGATTTTTCATTTACTTTCTCACTTTCCTGGTTTTCTTTAAAAAGATTGAATCAAAATCTTTTTCCCATATAGAGACTATATTAAAACCATTATTTATTAATAATTTTTCTCTATCAGAAGTTTTTTTATTTAGGTACCCAAATGTTTTTCCTACTTGTTTATTTAATTGCCTACTACCAAATATATTTATATTGCCGTGCCAATAATCCCCATAGAATTCATATACTGTATTGGTTTCTGGATCGAACCCATCGACAACAAATCGTTTTTTTCCTATTTTAATAGAAACATTTCTATGCTTGGAATCGTCAGGAATACGCAAAACATCTAACCATTGTGTTTCTTTACACGAAATACTTATTGGGCAAAGTGGACATCCATGTTTCCCATGTATGTGATTACTTGGTAATTGCCAAAAAGAACCGTGGATGGGGCATATTATTTCAATTTTTGAATTACACATACTTGTATATATAGATTTAGAATAATCATATTTATAGTTATGAACTTTATTTCCAAGTTCTATTACATATTCTATATCTTTTTTGTACGACTTTTTGCATTTTGGACAACCTTGCTCTCCGGTTATATGTTTATCAGGACTCTGCAAGAAATCACCGTGCACCTTACAGGTTATGACCAGCTTGCTTTTTACTCCTGTAAAAACTGATTTTGTATAATCAAATCTATTTCCATGAATTTTTAATGCCTCAGTAATGAACCATAGCTGATCGTGTCTTGATCCACTACAAATAATACATCCCCTTTTATAACACAAATGATCTTTTGGTATGGTAGAAAACTCTCCGTGTTTGGAGCAGATAAGTATCACCGGAGTTCTGCTGTTAACATAATTTACTTTTGAATAATCAAATAGATTGCCAAAAATTGTCTTAGATTTTTGTATGAAATAATCTTGCGTAAATTTTGGTGGCACATATTAATACTAATTTATTGATATTTAGCTTCTCCTTTTATTTTTATCGATTTGAGTTTGTAAATTTTGATAATTATTTTCTGATAACACGTTAGCATATAATTTTTCCGAAGAATATACTTCCTTTTTGAACTTTTGGGCGTCTTCTTTTGTTTTTTGAATAAGTTCATGTCCGGTAAGCTCAACTACTCCTTTTGAGCTGCAGTTTATTAACTGCTTAAGTTTTTGTGGTTCCAGTCCTGCCTCTTGGCATTTAGGGCATACCTCTAACATTTTTGACATTGAGTGGTACTCTTCAAATTCACCATGGACCTGGCATTCGTATAAATATGTTGGCATTATTTCTCCGTACTTTCTATATCACTCATCGTTGTCTGTTCTGTTAAATAATGCAATCTTATCGCTAAGATCGTCTGAATTATATGTTTCCACATTGGTTATGTGAGGGTCATTTAACAAAGCACAACAAGCAAAGTTCTTATATATCTTACCTCTTGCTAGCTCTGTTCTACGGCTTTTTATAAGATGAAGTGGCATATCTGGGAACTGTTCTTCGTTAGCGCGCTTCTCAATTTGAATACCAAAATTGGCATTATGCATGATCATTTTAGAGCGACCAATCCTATGGAGGCCGATCTGAGATTCAGGAGACTTATTGCTGCCTGCCTTCGGATCGTTTAGCTGAACCGCACTTAACATAACAACCTCATGTACACGACCAAATTCGTGTAGCTGTTCGGCTATCTTACCTTGCTTTAACCAATCATCCATTTCCTGCTCTTTATAATCCATAAGAGTAAGATAATCTACAACAACTACCCTAGGCTTGCGTCTGCGCGTCGATATATCATTAAAGATAAGTTCTATGGTTTCTATCGAGGCACCGCGAGGAACGTCAACCATTTCGAAATCCCAAGGATAATTCTCAATGAACTTTGTTGCTTTAGCTAGGTTTCTACCCTCGTCTTCTTTAAGCCTTGCATCCCTTATACTCTTCTGAGGAACCATACCAAGTCTTGCAAGAACTCTTTCCTGACAATCATCAAAAGGCATTTCGAGAGAGAAGTATAAAACATCACAACCTTCCTTGAAATCTTTTTCCATGTCTATAGTATTACCTTGCATCCACATGTTGAGAGCCATATTCATTAACAATGCAGATTTACCCCCGCCTGTGTCTGCACCAATTAAAAGCATTTCACCAGGACGAAGACCGCCTGTTGTAAAATCAAAAAATGAATAACCTGTAGCTAGACCAACTCCAAAATTCGGATCGTTTAGCTTTGCTGTATATCTTGTTCTGAAATCAGCAAGAGATTCTTTTAACGTGTGCTGTTCATAAGCTTTTACTTGATTGACACTCTTGATATGCCCGAGGACTGACTGAATTTCATTCATGCCCTTCTTCACATCTTGTCCCAAATTATCTTTTAGGGTTGCAAGTAATTCTTCAGCGAATCGATTCTTAATCTTCTCAAGATCGTGTTTGTATTCCTTATCATCATACCGAATAGAATCAAGTTTAGAAAATACTTGGCTGGCATACTCAGCTAGTGCTTCATTCTTATTTGCTTTAACCCTCTCTAAAATAACTCTTTTAGTTGGCACATCTTTATAGACTCTAATATAGTCAATAATTAATTTAGCGAAGCGCCACAGATCTTTAGAGAATATTTTTTCATTGCATTCATGCACGAATTCTAGCGAGTACTTTCTATTCGTGAGAATAGTCTTAAGGATTACTAAATCTAACTCGTTGAAATCCATTACATCACCTGCTGTTTTCTAAAATCTTTTCCTAGTACTGGAATAACTTTAACCTGAGACATCAAACTATCTATACTGTTTTTGATGGAACCAGTGAATGATTCTACTGGGTTCGGACTATTGGTGCAAAATATAGTTGGGAGTTTATTCTGGGACCTGGTTCTGAAAATGTTCTCAAGCATTTTTCCAAATAAATCTGCTGTTGCTTCAGTTTGAATGACACGCGGGTCGAATTCATCGATTACAAGAAAATCAACACCTGTAAGTTCTCGGCGCGCCAAAAATCTTTCCTCAGATGGCGCATCCGTTAGAGCACTAACTATATTTTCTAATACTGTATAAAGACAAGTATAGTTTTTTTGACAGGCTTTTTTTAGGACGTTTGTCGCCGTTGAAGTTTTTCCCAAACCATGTGAACCAGCAAAACAAACCGATATTCCGTTTTTATATGATAAACTTAAATCCTTAATTATTTCTTCATAAGCATTATTTAGAGCAATCGGCCCTTTGAAATCTTTCATATCAAGATTCCAATAACTAACGGGTACGTTGCTATTGGCATACCTATTGTATGCAATAGCCATTATTGAACATCTCTCACAGAGACCATCAAGAGCTTGTTCTATTACCTTTACGTTTTTCTGAGAACAAATTTTGCAGCTCTGAACCAAGTTCAGAATCTGTTCCTGTAGTTTTTTCTCCGGGACGTTTGACAGTGCCAGGGATCTTGATATTTGACCATGGTAGCTCATAACTTACTTCTCTCATTCCATCTGCTTGATGACTAGACATTTTCTCGCGAAGATCAGCTCTATCCATCTCATTTATCTGAGATTTGAGTTCTGCTAGCTGCTTTATGTCGTCTTCTTCCTTGACGGGTTTCTCTTTTAGTTCCTCATAGTCATCGCGGAAATTTGTAATCTTGAAGAAGAGTACATCATCGAGAGTCTTCTGAAGAACAATTGTTGCTGTACCCTGGGAAGATTTTAATGCAGATTTTCCATCGCTCCAGCTAATCACATCGCCTTCAAGCTGGACTCCGTTCCTGAGACAAATGATTACATGTTCACCCTGTTTTGGATTCATATAGACCCTACTTCCAACATCTATGAGCTATTCCAGCGGATAATTGTTCACATATATTGCATCTATGACCATCACCAATATCATACCCTTCTATACCAAACTGAAGCATATCGGCCAATACATCTAGTTTTTCTTGTCGCAATTTATCAATAACACTAGTAAGTGTTTTTATATGTATAGTAATCATATCTTTAGATGTATTATGTTTCATCATTTCACCTTATCCAAAGAATTTGTATCAAGACCAGCTTTGCGAAGTGCGTCCATCATCTCCTTAAATTTAGGATCCGTAGCATTCCCGTTATCCATACATCTCTTTATAAAAGCAAGTTCACCATAATTACTAATATGTTGACCAAACCCTGTTATAACTTCTATATAATTAGGAGGAAGAGTTGTGGATCTATCGATACTAATATTTTTAGAAATAAGTAATTTTTTGAACTTATATTCATTAACTGTAATGGCATCAGTTAAATATGCCATGGAAGTTATTCTACGTTTGCGGGCTACTATTTTATTTTGGAAGAACCAGTCTATATAGTCCTTTAGAATATTTGGTTCCGAAGATAACATACTGGATAGTTTACGAAAATTAAATACCTCGTACGACTTTGTGGGAGCTGTACTATTAAACTTAAAAGTATAATCTAAATTATAATAGTCTTTGTATTTTTTGCAGAAATACCCTATTAAGTTAGTGGTATTCCATTCTTCAACTGGAATGGTATCAGTTTTGTTGGCAAGCTGAAAAAACTTCTTCCAATGCACTGAGGGATATTCGTTTAATGAAATGCTTTCTTGATTCACTTTTCTTCCTCTTTTGGCCATTGGACCTCGAAACCCCCTTCGGAGGCATATATTTTGCGGCGTATCTCTGCGTGATTCCGTAGGAATACTGTGTTGTCCACGAAGTCCACCACGGCTGCGTGCTTTTTCGATTCGAATTTCCTAATAACTCTACCTATTCTTTGCAGCGCTCTAACTGTCGACTTCCCTGCACAAGCAACTATTAAACCAGATAGTGCGGGAATATCTATACCAAGATCAAATATTCTGGATGCTAATATACAATTAATTTTACCATTTTCTAAATCTCTTTTTACTTTGTTCCTTGTTTTCTGATCATCAGAGCCATCCAGGAGCGCGCATTTAATGTGTGGTGAAATTAAATCGTATAGTATTTTACCATGTTTTATACTGTTAAATAGTATAAGAGTTTTGTATCCTTTTTGTACTAGTGTTTTAGCATACTTAAGAACTAAATCATTTCTAGTTTGATTTTCAACTATATAGTCTCTATATGCTTGTTTATAGTTTCTTTCGCACTTCATTTTAGGAACAGATACAAATTTAATTATAGGTTGTGCCAAATGTCCACTCTTAATTAATTGAGTAGCAGGAATATTCATTATATACCCGCCTAGAACGGATTCAATGAGCATATCTGCCCCGTCATCTCTCCATGGAGAACCGCTCAGGCCATAGATATGTTCAGGGGTACAGCATTTATAAATTTTTTGGATTGTATCACATGCTGCCATGTGGCACTCATCTATAATATGTACTCGTGTTGACTTCATTAATTTCAATATTTCTGAATACTTATTTGATCCTAATAGTTTTTCATTTTCGTTATCATCAAGTAAGATATCAGCCTTCTTCATGCCGAGTGCCTGCCCAACAGTCCAAACACTTGCAATATTGATATCTTTTATGATACAGTTGCCATCGCCTATAAGACCTATCTCCTCATCAAACACCTGTGAGAACAATTTATAAAATTGATATAAGAGGTCTTTACCCACAACATAGATGATGGTCTTCTTACCAAGATGAGCCGTTACAAGGGCAGCTATGAGGCTTTTACCACCACCCGTTGCAAGCTTTATAATACCACGTTCATAACCATCTATATTATCAACAACATGCTGCTGATAATCATAAGGAACAATATCCATTTTTTCTAGGTTGGCACGAACATCTTTAGGCTCTCCAACACTTTTAGGAGGCCTACTGTCTATAATTTCTAGTTCTTTATTTGCAGCTGCGTAGAATTTTTTTACTCTGTCTAGTAACCCAGTAGCAAATGTTAAATTGGTATTCAATAGTTTTTTGAACCCATCCCAACGGGTGAACTTTCCATCTGAACCAACATAGCCTTTGAATGCTTGCGTATGTTCGGCACCTAACACATAGAACGATAGATGCTTGTCGAGGTTTAGTAGGAAATTAATATCCTGCTCTTCAAGAATCTTGCAACTGTTTCCGAGTATTACTATCTTTGCCATAAAGAAACCACAACAATATTGTATATAACATTGTTGTGATATCGTCAGATTTATGATGTTTTATCGGATACTAAAAATCCACTTCCCTATCTTAGTAAGCCATGGTGCAATCTTGTCCCAGAAACTTACAACCTGTTGTGGTGTAATTGATGGCGCTGGAGATGCTGCCACTGGAGCCGGGGGCGATACAGGAGCTGCTACAGCAGGGGGCGGGACGGGGGCAGCAGGAGGAGCTACTGGTTGTTCAACCGCCGGAATGGGTACTGGTGTATTAGCTGCTGTTAGTGTTTCCCAGAATAGAGGGAATGCAGCGTCATATGAGTAAAACGAGAAAGGAGTCCCGCTATAGTGGGTCATAAATGTTTGTATATCAACGGCATTTAATGGACCCGGTACGCCTGGATATCCTTGTCCATAAGACACACCGATGGGGAAACGAGGTTTAGCAGCATCTGGATTAGCTTTATTAAAGTTCGCCCAGGCCTCATCTGATAGAGAAATTGTCTTTTGGACGGTCCAATTGAATTCCGTCCAATATGCCTGGTCACAAACAGCATCTACATATTTTCCAAATCCTGCATATGGGAAGCTAGGATGATAATTAACTATGGAAAATGGGGCATGCCCTATAAAAACATCATTTCCAACAGCTGCGCGCAGCTCCTGCATAAATGTTTCAGCAACTTCGTTTGCATTTGGAATTGTTTGAAACTCTATTTCAGCATCAATAAGATGCAGATCAACACCATCCTTAAATAAGGATTGTATTTGTGTAATTTGTGCTTGAGTAGTTGTTGGAATAGAATAATTCCAAGTTCCAAACAACAGCCCATTATTGTGGCAAATCTGAATTACTTCCTGTAAATGGGCTGTGGTCCAGTTGGAATATCTAGATGAATCACCAGACTTTGCTACGATCCATTTAATACCAGCAGCTTTGCATTTTTGTACTATGGCATTCCAATCACCATGTTCGCATTGTGATTCTTGCCATACAAATATTCCAATTCCTTGTAGATTAATCATTTTAATTTCCAGGTTTTATTTTTATGGTGAGCCTGCAGCATCTCATTGATGTTATTTTCTACGATCAATAACATTACTACTAACCAATTTACCGAACGAAGAAGATTTTGATGCTATCTTATCTTTAATTTTTTGAGCGGCAGATATTGCTTCGTCCGCACCAGTATTAAGATTCAAAGAAAGATTACGCGCAGTGCCTTTTTCTTTTGTTTTAGATTGTAAATCAGCTACTTCTTTTCGAAGTTGGTCGACTCTACCTGATGGTAAACCTAACCCGCTAAAAAATGAATATATTTTAATGACATCTTCTGAACTGTCATTGTTAACATAAACACCCTTAAAAACGGCTTGTGGATTTCCGCAAAGATCATTTACCATAGCTGTGGCGTAATTAACACTGGCTGCCGGAACTTTATCCCATACATTTTTGTTAGCAGATAAAATGAAACCTGCATATTTCGTTTCCTTCAAATCAAAACCACCAGCCAAAAGGTTTCCATTTAGATTACTAATTACAGCTTCTGCTATAGAGGTCTCTTCCACGTAATTAGAAACAATTAGCTCGCCGTATATACTTATACCTTCTCCATCCGTAAATAGTTTTGCCCATTCCATACTATCTAGTCCTTTAACTGCAGATGGTTTACTAGATAATGTATTGAATACATCAATCGGCTCAACAATAGCTTTATTCGCTAAACCAAAGAAATCAATCTGACTTACATTACTATAGATAGATTCTATCTTAGCATTATCTACCACAATCAAATTATGAATCTTCTTGCTTTGTGTAAATCTTGTTAGTTTAGATAATGTCTTTAGTGCATTATCTTTTGTCTGAACATCTTCACTGTCCATAGGAAGCACTGTAATGACAGCAAGTGGCTTACCTGTTGCCGATAGAATATCAACTAATACTTCGCAAGAACCAGCACCAGAGCCACCACCCAGGCTTGATGCTAAAATAAGAATCTGTGCATCAGCTAGTTGCGTATTAACTAATTCAGTAATTAGTGCTCTATGTGATTCCGCTGCTTTGAAACCAATTTCGATTTCTTTAGCTGCGCCACCCAAAGAATAATCCAAAAGTAGTTTGTTAGATTCTGGAATTGTTATGAACTTTAGATCTTGCGGGGCGGTATTGATTGCAACCGCATCATAACCGAGCTTATAGAAAGCTTCGGCAATTCTATCACCAGCCTGACCTGATCCAACTATGCCAAAATTTATACTTCTTTCTCTTTTTACCGGGGCGCTAGTCATAGCTGTTTCCTTTTCCTTTGCGGCAAGTCTAGCCTTTAATTTAGCTAACTTATCTTCATCCACCGCTGGTAATTCCGTTTCTTTATTTTCGTTGTTAGAAATATCGTCCATAATAACCTCTGATTGTAACATACCTCTGCTTACTTGAACTGGCATATCGACTAACCTTTCAAGAACCAATTATTGTTCAAATACCATTCGACCGTAGTAACTAGTCCAGCCTTGAATTTGAAATTTGGTTCCCAACCTAATTTACTAATCTTGGCTGTATCTACACCATATCGGAAATCGTGGCCTGGGCGATCCGGGACGAACTCCACTAATTCTAATCCTTTGCCCATTACCTTACTTATCTCATTAACAACTTCTATATTCGTAAATTCTTGATGTGCAGATATATTATATGCCTCTCCATTTTTACCAGATTCCATAATCTTCATTATGGCAGCACAATTATCTGCAACATGGAGCCAATCACGCATCTGCATACCTTGTCCATAGACAGGAATTCTGCTACCTTCATTGATGCACTTAATAACTTTTGGAATGAACTTTTCTGGAGTCTGTCGGGGACCATAGTTGTTGCTTGATCTCGTTATACAATAATTTAGTCCGTAGGAACTTGCAGCAGCTTGGACAACTAGTTCACCTGCTGCTTTCGATGCACTGTACGGATTTCGTGGTGCAAGTTTTGATTCTTCAGTCCAAAGAGGAGCATTGGCATTTTCTAATTGGCCATATATCTCGTCCGACGAGAGATATATAAACTTTTCTACTCCCCATTTAACAGCAGCATTAACCATCACCTGAGTGCCTAGCACATTGGAATGTATAAACTTATTTGGGTCCTTCAATGAATCATCTACAAATGATTCTGCGGCACCATGAATTACTATATCTGGACGCTCGTACTCAAATACAACATTGATAAAATGCTCATCTGCAATATCACCTATATAAAAAGTGTGATTCTTATTGTTGTATATGTTGTTTAGTACGGAGCCATTTTTGACTCTGTCGATACTAATGAATTCGTAGGGCTTTTTCTGATGGATAGCATTGCGAATGAAATTCGACAGGATGAAACCCCCTGACCCAGTTACTATTAATTTCTTTGCCATAGTTCTTTACTTATACAGATTAAATTTCTGATCTAGCATATATCTATCTAAATCCGTTACGTACTTACCGCGCCACTTTGTAAGAAAGAATGAAACATTGTGTTTTAGATAAAGCTTATTAACTGGATTATCTTTTAACGAGGCGCTCTCATCGTGAAAAATCTTTGTATCTCCACAATAAAGAATTTTCTTGTTTGTATTATTGCTTATGGCAAGGCAGGCATCGATATCGTCAAAACACCAAACTAATTTCTCACATAGCCCTTTGATACCTGATGCATTTGTATTGCAGACAGCTCGATAGTCACAAGCTCGACAAAGCATAACGGCTCCTGTAACGGCCTGGAACAGTCTATTCTTTGTGGCATGCACATCATCTAGTTCGCCACGACGTAAATGAATCGGTAAATTAAAACTGTTAAACACAACACCAGCATGCTGTAATTTGTTTGTACCAGTGTATAGCAGCTTGGCACCAACAACGCCTATGTCATCTTTAAGTGCCGCAATCATCTTCTTGATAGAAGTTGTATCATCAAAAATCACATCATTGTTTAATAGAAGAACTAGATCGTTATCTTTCGGCGCTGCAAGATTAAACAGAAAATTCATGCCCTCAGCAAAATTCTGAGCGTTATCTTTATACTTAGTGACGTTTACTTTATCGCCCCAAGTTGACGCTACATCATATGTATTGTCGGTAGATGCATTATCCTTCACGAACCAGTTATAATCGAGTCCCTCTAGGGCAGGCATCAAAGATTCATGGAGCCTACTGAGTTTATTAGATTGATTCCAAGTTAATGTAAGTATATTTAGCACTTAAAATCCTACACTTAAGTTACCGCCAGCGATGAAATTACCACCAGCGTCTATTTGTAATGATGGGCCAACATATGTACTATCAATTAATCCCTTAGGTAGGATACCACCCAAATTAAAGTTAATTGGATTAATTATCGCGGCTGCACGCTGCGTCCCAGTTTCATATACAACTCCAACCTGCAGTATGCTGAGTGAGGGAAGTGTTTTGGTTTGCCCATAGCTCATAATTCCTAGAGTAGCACCAACATTTGCTGAGCCTTTAATTGCAGTTACGTCAACACCGCCACCTGCAGTTAAGAATAGTCTTGGATTCCAGAAACTAAAACTTGGTGTTGGATACTGCTGTACAAATTTAGCCGTTGTTATTGGCACAGTATAAGACTTACCATTGGTTGAGATAGAAAACTGATTATAAACGTATTGTTGCCCGTTCTGATCGGTAGCAAGAACGTTTGTAACATCATAAGTGCGGGGGTACAGGTTAACGCTCCATGGGTTTTGCTGCCATGCGGAAAAACTAGCTGTTCCTACTGGAACTTGCACTTGAGCAAACTGCTCATTTAGCTGCAAGTTTTGTTCATTCTTTTGATAGCCATACGGGTCCGCACTAGGACATGGAATTTGTTGACCATTACAATTGACAGTTGTTGTAGTTGGTGGTGTTGGATTTGGCGTAGTATTTGTTGATGGGAGATTGTTTAAGTTCTCACCACTGCTGTTTGCAACGATTTGGTTCATGCCGGTTATTGTGGCATTTAGTGAATCAACATCTTTTTGTATTGCTGCGAGATTAACGTTGTTCTGTTGGGCAAAGGCATCTAAATCTTGTTTTGTTGCATACTGCGCTGATGATCGAGTAATGTTGTCTAACAAAGTTTTTTGTGCAACTACAGATGCGTTAATTTGCTGTTGCATAGTTGACATTTCATGTTGCTGGTAGATTATAAATCCAACAGCACACAAACCAGCTATGGTTGCTAAAATCAGTATTATCTTACTTCCTAGTGTCATGTTTGCTCCATTTGTTCACAAATATTTTGCGCGCTTCTGTGTAAAGCTTTGGAATATTAAATTGTGATGCCGATATTTTTCCGAAATGCACTACCGGTATATCAACTACTTTCATTGGCATGCCGATCTCTCGACATTTGAATCCAATGTCTGTATCGTTAAAGTAAAATTTTAGCTCCTCGCAAAATATCTGATTGTCTACGCTTATCTTTTCCCAATTTTCTCTAGATGATGCAAGGCACCACCCAGACAAATAAGAATTACCCTTTAATTCTTCATTGCTTTCTTTGACGAAATTGAATTCATTATCTAATAGCCCCATAGTTGGCCCCACTATATAATCATCACAGTATTTGATTAAATCATCTACCCAATTAGCATGATTCGATCTAACTTTAATGTCGTTATTAATGAATAGAACATATTTCCCTTTTGAACGTGCGAACCCAATATTACAGGCTTTTGAGTGAAATAGATTTTCGTCATTTCTTATGTAGACAAGGTTTTGTCTATTCATTGATGATAACTTATCTTGTGTTTCATCTGATGATGCATTATCTATTACTATGATTTCATGATCATTTTCCAACCGGGAAAAATCATTTATTGCGCTCATCGTAAAATTCACTTTATTAAATACAGGTAGTACAATGCTTAACTGTGTCATTTTGAATATCTAATCTTCCTAATTCTGTTTGTGTTATGCTTACTTACTGCTATTATTTGTACACAGATTTACGATCTTATCAGCAACAATATCCCACGTATGACAAGCAATAACCTTTTTCATGTTGGGCTTGAATTTCTCAATTAATGAATCATAGTTATCGACAGCTTTTTTTAGTTGGGCTGCACAATGATCTGTACTTGGACTAAAAACAGCTGCATAAGGAGATTGGGTCCAATACTGCATCTTCGCATCTGCCTTAATTACTTTACCATCTATTAGAATGGAATTATCATCATTCATATAATCTAATTGACCGCCATAATTCGGAGCAATAACAATCTTGTTAGCTGCGAATCCCTCAAGCCCAACCATCCAGAAACACTCGGCATGACTCATCGTCATAACAATATCACATGCATTATACAACGATTCTATATCTGGTATAAAGCTTGTCAACAACTCTATCTCTGCATGATTCTTATATCTAGCTTTGAATGACGCGTATATCTCATTAAAAGAAACATCGAACTGTTGTGTGGGTTTCTTGTTCACTATTTTCAGTACTAGACATACATCATCGTTTTTTGTGAACGCTTTTCCAAACGCTTCTAGCAAACCCGGTATATTTTTCCTGATGTGAGGTTGTGCTATGTTTGCAAGAATCTTATACCTCTTATGAGTTTTTAATTTGAATGGTTCGGTTCTTTCAAACTTCTCCAAATCTACCCCGTGTGGTATAACAACCATAGATTCCTCAGGGATTCCTGCCTTTGCGAATATCGTCTTGGAAAACTCCGAAGAGGGTAGCATCTTATCTGTAAACTTGTAGTTCTTGGCAAACCCGTGTGGTAGTACCGTTGTTTCATAATTCCAAATAGCGAATCTATTTTCACTGCCTTGAGATAGATACTCCTGAAAGTTTCTCATCGCTGTGTACGTAAGCTGCATATCGTACTTTTTATCCAAATCCCTCAAGTAAGGTTTAAGGTCTTCCGGAAAATATTCTAGCCCATTTGTAGAGCATAAATGTACTTCATGCCCCTTCTTAATAAGGCTCCTAGAAATATTTTGGGCTACGATACTCCACGAATGATTACTACCGAGGTAGCCCCGCCAACAGATTTTCACACCTATGACTATATCATAATCATATGCGGTTTAAGAACAAAATTTCTGTCTCTCCCGTACCATATCATTATTAGGCATATATACACACAGTTATGACAACTATTTACCCTGCCCAAATAGATAACTCTTCAACTTTACCATTAGTTATCGATGGCATTACACCAATTAATGCTGCACTCCTAAATGGTTTACGTGGCGCAATTATTGCTATAGAGCAAACATTAGGTATCAACCCAGCTGGTACCTATGGCACTGTTGTTGCACGTTTGAACGCCCTGGGCAGTGGCGGAGGTGGCGGTCCTGATGGTCCAGCCGGAGGAGATCTTGCAGGAAATTATCCGAATCCAATTGTAATCAACATTCAAGGTAGACCAATTTCTAGCATTGCTCCAACTATTGGACAAGTACTAACGTGGGACGGAATTGCGTGGCTGCCAGAAGCATCTGGTGGATTTGCTCCTGGTGGAGATCTTGGTGGCTCTAGTACAAGCCAAATAGTTATTGGTATTCAAAACCATCCGGTTTCCGGAGCAGCACCTACAACTGGACAACCGCTTCTTTGGAACGGATCAGAATGGACACCGAGCACTAACTTCGGGAATCAAAGCCTATACACTACCGGTGAATTTGTCACTGGGCCGCTGCTTTCTACAACAACTACAACTGGTTTAATTAATCTAACTGGTAAGTTTATTGCAAATGCCATCAGTACTTCCGTCCCATCTAATGCTGGCCAAGGGATAATTTACTTTGATAGTACAGAAAATGAGTTTTTAGTTTCTCAAAATGGTAGCAGCTATTCTACATTGGCACTGCCGATCTTACCAGAGACAGATGCCGGAACTTTAATGGTCTGGGATGGTTATGCCTGGGAGCCAAGCACTAACCTGCAGAACCAAAGTTTACTTACTACGGGACAAATAACATCTGGCCCACTACTATCTACATCAGTTACAACTGGATTTGTCAACGTCACTGGTAAAATAATTGCCAACGCTATCACAACAACTGGTCTCTCAAATTCTGGGCAGGGAATTATTTACTTTGACAGTTCTCAGAATCAATTCTTGGTATCACAAAATGGCAGCAATTACGAGCCAATAGTAACAAGCACAGAAGTTCAAACAGTTTTCAATGTCTTAAACTATGGTGCAGATCCAACTAATACAGCTGATTCTACTACTGCGTTTAATAATAGCATATCTGCCGCTACTGTACTTGGCGGAATTGTCTATGTTCCACCTGGCACATATAAGCTTTCATCTGCAATTACAGTTCCAGCAAACATATCTATCAAGGGTGCTGGCATAGGCGTAAGCAATCTATATTGGACAAGTGCTACAGATGGTTTGGATTTACATTCTGGCAGCCCCGTACTGGGCCAAGTTATTTCCGATCTTACCATCACATCCGCATCTAATACCGGTTTAGATGGTATTTCAGTTCAAAATAGATTCCAAACTAAGATCGAAAGATGTGAATTTGTACATTGGCAGCAGAGAGCTGTTTATTGGTTTGATTGCTATACCAGTAGTATGAAAGAATGCTTTATGGGCGAAAACGGAAGCGCCCCAGCTGCGCTTGCTATTTCCACTACAACTGGTAATGGCGTGGATCCCATTGTTATTACAACAACTACACCTCATGGGTTAACAAACGGAGAAAATGTTACCGTGTCTGGCGTTACAGGAAACACTGCTGCCAATGGTAACTGGACTATTACATCTACCGGCACTTATACCTTTAGTATTCCAATAACAGGAAATGGTGCCTACATTAGCGGCGGAATTGTCCAACCATTTGGTTATGCTCAAGTTGAATTAGACAGCTGCACTACATGGCTATGGGAACACAACTATATTTCTGGTGGTAATGCCAGTACTCCAGCAGGAATACGTGTCGATCGCAGCAGTGTTATTAACTTCATTGCTGGAGCTGTTGAAAGCACCGGAATCAACGTTCAGCTAAATGCTAAGTACGAACCTGCTATTGCTACTTATCTCATTCGTTTCAAAGGCATGGATATGGAGGGTGGTGGCGATCATTACATAGAAGCTGGATACGGTTGGCAGGGTGTTACGGCTGCCGGTTCACTGTACGGTTTACATATTGAGGGCTGTAACTTGGCAGTAGCATCCAATATCTATGGGATCAAATTAGCCAATACAGATTCTAGCTTTATCGATATGTGTTCCATTGAAAGTGGTTCTAATTGTGCTATACTATATGACGGTTCTGATAATACTAGAATGCGTTTGGGTACCAATTTCACACAAACTAATGCATTTACTTATGTCAAATACAATGGAACTGCACTTTCTGGTGTTGGTTGGGGTATGCCATTTAACTTTTATGGTACCACACCCATATTATACACCGGATTT
>Ga0209006_10000175_pt1 | contig 67834 bp, 62 predicted proteins | sample JacPin_JW_Ref_O2_FD_188567 | JGI IMG/M metagenome (GOLD analysis project Ga0209006, IMG submission 188567) | Forest soil microbial communities from Algoma, Ontario, Canada - Jack Pine, Ontario site 1_JW_Ref_O2 (SPAdes) (version 2) | ecosystem: Environmental > Terrestrial > Soil > Boreal... | reverse complement strand
GCCAAGGACGAGGATGGCCGCACTCGCGTCGCGATCGTCCCCCGAGAGGCGCAGGGGGTGAGCGTGATCGACGACTGGTCGGGCATGGGGCAGCGTACGACTGCCAGCGGCACCGTCAAGCTAGAGCAGGTCGTCGTTCCCGGCGAGATGGTGATCGCACACCATCGAATGTTCGAACGGCCGCAGGTCTACGGCGCGCGCGCACAACTGCTGCACACAGCGATCGATGTCGGCATCGCGCAGGGAGCGCTCGAGGACGCTCTCGAGTTCGTGCGCAGCTCCAGCCGTCCGTGGTTCGAGGCCGACGTGGAGCGCGCGAGCGAAGATCCGCTGCTGATCCAGCGTGTGGGCGAGCTCGCGATCGGCGTGCGCGCGGCGTGGGCGCTGCTCGGCGAGGCCGGGCGCACGATCGACGCCGTCGAAGCCGCAGGGGTCGACGATGCGGGCTCGGCGAGTGCCTCGATCGCGGTTGCCACCGCCAAGGCGTTCGCCGACCGCGTCTCGGTGGAGACCACGAGCGCGCTGTTCGAGCTCGCCGGAACGCGCTCGGCGGCCAACGACCTGAACCTGCACCGGCATTGGCGCAACGCGCGCACGCACACGCTCCACGACCCCGTTCGCTGGAAGCTCCAGCACATCGGCCGCTACGAGCTGAACGGCATCTATCCGCCGCAGCACGGACAGGTATGACCGAGCTCTCCTTCCACTGGTTCCTGCCCACCCAGGGGGACGGGCGGCGGCTGATCGAGGAAGCGAGGCCGCTCGGCGTGGCTGGACGCCCGCGGCCTGCGTCGCTCGGCTATCTCACCCAGGTCGCGCTCGCCGCCGAGGAACTCGGCTTCGAGGGCGCGCTCACCCCGACCGGGCTCTGGTGCGACGACGCGTGGGTGACGACCGCGATGCTCTCGCAGCGAACCGAGCGGCTGAGGTTCATGATCGCCTTTCGCCCCGGCCTCGTCAGCCCCACGCTGGCCGCCCAGATGGCAGCCACCTTCCAGCGTCACAGCGGCGGGCGACTGCTGCTGAACGTCGTCACCGGCGGCGACGCCGAGGAACAGCGCGCGCTGGGTGACGCGCTCGAGAAGACCGGGCGCTACGAGCGCACAGCCGAGTTCCTGCGGGTCGTGCTCGATCTCTGGCGCGGTGAGACGCTCGACTTCGACGGGCAGCACCTGAGCGTCGAGGCGGCCCAGCTCGAGCAGCTTCCCCCCTCCTCGCCACCGATCTACTTCGGCGGCTCCTCTGCCGCCGCGCTCGCCGTAGCCGCGCGCTACGTGGACGTCTACCTGAGCTGGGGCGAGCCGCCCGCGCTCCTGCGCGAGAAGCTCGAGACGCTCACCGCGCTCGCCGGCGCAGAGGGACGCAGCCTGCGCCTGGGAATCCGCCTGCACGTGGTCTGCCGCGACAGCGCCGAGGAGGCCTGGAGCGAGGCCGAGCGGCTGCTGGAGGGCATCCACCCGGCGACGATCGCGCGCGTACAGGAGCGGCTGGCGCGCAGCGAGTCCGAGGGCCAGCGGCGCATGATGGCCCTGCACAACGGCTCCGCATCGAGCCTGGAGGTAGCCCCCAACCTTTGGGCAGGCGTCGGCCTGGCACGCGGCGGCGCGGGCACCGCGCTCGTCGGCAGCCACGAGGAAGTCGCCGAGCGCATCGCCGAGTACGCCGCACTCGGGATCAGCGAGTTCGTGCTCTCCGGCTACCCGCACCTGGAGGAGGCCTACTGGTTCGGCGAGGGCGTGCTGCCGATCCTCAGCCAGCGCGGGCTGTGGTCGTATCCGGCCGCGCACGGCCAGCGGCAAAACGGCTTTGATGAGACGAGCGTTCCATTTGCGGGCGCCCAGCTCGAGACGGTGGGAGGAGCGCGTGGGCGCTGAGCGGCTGCGCGCCGCCCAGGAGCACGTGCGACTGCTCGTGGTGCTCGGCAGCGTCACTCCTCCCGGGCGGCTGCGCCGCGCGCTCGAGGACGCGATCTCGAGAGCCGATCTGGACTGGAACGCAGACATCGAGCTGATCGATCTCGCCGACCGAGACCTCGCCTTCGCGGACGGACGCGACCCTGGAGAGCTCGACGATGACACCGCCGAGGTGATCGCATCCGTCACCGCCGCCGACGCCTTGCTGTTCGCGACCCCTGTGTACCGAGGATCGATGACTGCGGCCCTGAAGAACGTCTTTGATCAGCTTCCCGTTCAGGCGCTCGAGGGCAAGGTTGCAGGGCTCGCGGCGATGGGAGGCAGCGATCACCACTTCCTCGGTGCCGACCGTCACCTGCGCGACGTGCTGTCATTCTTCGGTGCGCTCGTGCTCCCCGTGTCGGTCTACCTCACCGGCGCGGACTTCCAAGACGGCACACCCAGCGAGCGCGGCGCGCAGGCGCTCGACGAGCTGCTCGCGGCGGCCATCTCGCTCGCGGCGACGCTCTCCGACGGCGCGCATCTCGGGCCAAGCCCTCTCGCCGCCCGCGCGATTCGTCGCTGAGCCCTCGCCATTCAGGCGCCTGGATGAGAGTTCTCTCACCCTTTAGACACGCCACATGAACTCCCGTTAACTCCCGTAGGAGTCGCACGTGCGACTCCGTAACAGACGTCACTTTTACTCGGGAGCAGCGCATGTCACAGCAAGGGATTGCCACCAACGGCCAGCCGGCAGCGCGCCCCGCGCGGCAGGCGCTCACGAAGGTCCCCGAGATCACGATCTTCTTCTGGGTCACGAAGATTCTCACTACCGCAATGGGCGAGGCGACCTCGGACTTCATGAACTCCGCACTCGGCCCTGCGATCGCCGTGCCGCTGATGCTGATCGGGCTCGTGATCGCGCTCAAACTGCAGTTCAAGCAGCCAAGCTACAACGCGTGGAACTACTGGCTCGTGGTCGTGATGGTCGCCGTCTTCGGCACCTCCGCCGCCGACGCACTGCACGTCGGCTTCGGCATCCCCTACACCGTTTCCACGAGCTTCTACCTCGTCGTCCTGACGGCGGTGTTCGTCGCCTGGTACAGGAGCGAGAAAACGCTCTCCATCCACAGCATCTACACGCGCCGGCGCGAGCAGTACTACTGGGCCACCGTACTCGCCACGTTCGCGCTTGGAACCGCAGCAGGCGACATGACGGCCACGAGTTTCCACATTGGCTACCTCGCCTCGGGGATCATGTTCGCGTCGATCATCGCCCTCCCCGCCGTCGCCCACCGGTGGCTCGGGCTGAACTCGATCCTGGCGTTCTGGTTCGCCTACATCATCACCAGGCCGCTCGGGGCCTCGTTCGCCGACTGGCTGGACGCCACCCGCCACCTCGGCGGCCTCAATCTCGGTCAGGGGCCCGTCGCCCTGGGGTTCGCGGTCGTAATGGTCGGCTTCATCGCCTATCTCGCCGCAACCCGCGTCGACGTCAAACGGGACGCGGTGGTCGCGCCGCAACTGCACCCCGAGCCGGCGCTGGACCTCGAGCTCGACTAACCACCGCCCGCGCGACGCAGCGACAGGCCGAGCAGCGCCAGCACCGCCAGCGGCGTCACCCACCAGGCCGCAACACCCGCGCTCGCGAGGAGCGCCGTGGCGCCCAGCGCCAAGACCACGCCCGCGGCCATGCGCCAGTCATCGCCCACCACGAACTCCCACACACCCGCCAACAACGAGCTCAAGCCGCTCACGCGCTCACCGGCCACTCGACGCCTGGACGACCGGCTCCGAACGCGCGGCTGAGGCGCGCAGGAGGCTCACCGTGCCCAGCGCCGCGAGGGCCAGCAGCGGCACGATCGCCAGCAGCGCCGCATCGCCGCCGGGCCAGTGGGCTCCTGCGCCCTCCGCCCCCCAGAACATCCCGAACGAGGTGAGCATCACGCCCACCGCGAACTTCATCGTGTTCTCGGGGACCCGGGCGAGAGGCGCCCTTGCCGCAACCCCGGCGAGGATCACCAGCGCCACCGCCACCCCGGCGGCGGCAGCGGCGGGACGGACATGGTGCTGGTTCGCGCCGAAAGTGAGCACGATGAATACCACCTCGAGTCCCTCGAGCAGCACGCCCTTGAAGGCCACTGCGAACGCATAACCATCAAAACCGTCCCCACGTCGGCTCGCCGCAAGCGCCGCCTCCGCCTCGGCCTCGTAGATACCAAGCTCGTCGTGGAGCGCCTTCACACCCGCCCCCCGCAGGATCGCCTTGCGCAGCCACTGCAGCCCGAACGTCAGCAGCAGACCGCCCACGACCACGCGGAGCACTCCGATCGGCAGCGCGGTGACCGCAGAGCCCAGCGCCGCCACGATCGCCGCCAGCGCCAGCGCCGCCGCACCCACCCCCGTCAGCGACGAGGACCAGCTGCGCGTCGTGCCCACCGCCAGCACGATCGTCAGCGCCTCCACAGCCTCCACCGCGCAGGCGAGGAACACCGATAGGAGGAGACCGATCTCTGCGCCGCTCATGCTGCTGATTGTGGCGCGCAGCGCGCCGCCGCACTACGTGGGTCTGGCGTCGTGCCGCGCGCCGGCACCCGAGATCAGCGCCAGCGCGTGCTCGACCGCCGGCAGCAACCCCTGCGCGGTCTGCTCGATGCTGCGCGGGCTGCCCGGGAAGTTGATCACGAGACTCGACCCGCAGACGCCCGCCACCGCCCGGGACAGCATCCAGTTGGGCGTGTGTGCGCGTGAGGCCTCGCGCATCGCCTCCGCGATACCGGGGATCTCACGGTCGATCACCGCCAGCGTCGCCTCCGGTGTGACATCGCTCGGCGATACGCCCGTGCCGCCGCTGGTCAGCACCAGCTCGCAGCGCTCGCTCAGCGCCCAGTGGCGCAGACGCGCTTCGATCGTCTCGCGCTCGTCCGCGATCACGTCCCGGCCGACGATCTCAGCGCCGAGCTGCTCGGCCACCTCGGCCAGCTTCGGCCCGCTCTGATCCTCGCCTTCGCCGGACGCCTTGGAGGTGCTGATCGTGATGATCGCCGCCCGCCACACGCGCTCAGTCACCCGCGCGAACATAGTCATTGCGCCCACCGTGCTTCTCCAGCAGGACGACCTGCTCGATCTCCACCCCGCGCTCGACGCCCTTGACCATGTCGTACACCGTCAACGCCGCCACAGCGCACGCCGTCATCGCCTCCATCTCAACGCCCGTGCGCGCAACCGTGCGCGCCTCGCTCGTCAGCTCCACCAAGCCCCGCTCGACATCCACGCTCGCCCGCACGTCCACGAAAGTCAGCCCCAGCGGGTGAGCCAGCGGGATCAGCTGACCCGTCAGCTTCGCCGCCTGTACTCCCGCCAGCCGCGCGACCGACAGCACCTCGCCCTTCGGACCGTCTCCCTGCTGCACCGCCAGCGCCGTGCGCGGCGACATCCGCACCCGGGCGCGGGCCCGCGCCATGCGCTCGCCGATCTCCTTCGCGCCCACGTCCACCATCCGCGCGTGCCCGGCCTCGTCCAGGTGGGTCAGCCGCTGCTCGCTCACGACGGCGGCTCGCTTCCGGCCACCCAACGCCCGGGGAGCCCGGACTCGTGCTCGCGCTTCCAGATCGGCGCCTCGGCCTTGATCCGGTCGATCGCTTCGCGCGCCCCGGCGAACGCTTCGTCGCGATGCGGTGCGGAGACTGCCACGATCACGCTCGGCTCACCCAGCGCCACGCTCTCCACGCGGTGCTCCGCCGCCGCCGCGCACAGGCCGTGTGCGGCGATGCAGTCGCGCAAGATTGCTTCCATGCGCTCCTGTGCCATCTCCGTGTAGGCCTCGTAGTCCAGGCGCTCGACCTCCCGCGTGACGCCCTGGAAGATCACCAGCGCCCCGGCGCGGCTGTCAGCGACCGCGCGGGAAAGGCGATCCAGCGACAGGGGCTCGCTGCTCATCCGCACGTGCACCGGACGGAGCCGCGCACGGGCTTCGAGCTCCGGAGAGCCCCCACTCACCGGCGGGATCAGCGCCAGCTCGTCCTGCGCCGAGAGGACCGTCTCCGCGGAGGCGTAGTCGCGATTGACCGCCATCCGCACCGGCATCCGCTCCAGCAACGTCCCCAACGGCTCACGCTCGGAGAGAGCGCGTATCGCGTCGGCCACCGTCGCGCCGTCGCCGAGCTCCAGCTCGAGCGTGCCGGCTCCCGCGCGTTCGCGCAGCATCGCGAACAGACGCACGTGGATGATCATGCCCGCGTCACCATCGCCTCGCCACTGTAGTGCCACACTCACGCCGTGACCGAGCCCGAAGCGATCGTCGCCGTGCTCGCCGGGGGACGTGGCGAACGTCTCGGCGGCGCCAAGCCAACCGTCGCGCTCGGCGGGCGAGCGCTGATCCGCCACCCGCTGGTCGCCGCCCACGACGCCGGACTCGAGGCGGTCGTCGTCGCCAAGCAGGGAACGCGCCTGCCTGAGCTCTCCGAGACGGTGCTGCAGGAGCCCGAGCAACCGCGCCATCCGCTTTGCGGGGTGATTGCCGCGCTGGAGTACGCCACCGAGCGCTCGCCTGCTCCCGCCGTCGTGTTGCTCGCGTGTGACATGCCGTTCCTCACGGGTCCCCTGCTGCGCTGGCTCGCCGAGCTCGATGGTCCCGCGGTGGCCGAGGTGGACGGCCAACTGCAGCCGCTGCTGGCCCGATGCCTGCCTCGCGATCTGCCTCAATTGCGGGAGGCGCTCGCCGCAGAGCGCTCGCTGCGCGCCGCGATCGCAGCGCTCGAGCCACGCATCATCGGCGAGCTGGATCTCTCCCCGTTCGGCAGGCCCGAGCGCCTGTGCTTCAACGTCAACGACGCCGGCGACCTGGCGCGCGCGGAGGACTGGCTCGCGAGAGCACCCGGCTAGCCCAATGCCGTTCACTCGGGCCCCTGCCGCCCCCGGTGAAATTACCGGTACTGCAAGGATGGCCCGATGGAGCGCTCGCAGGTCTTCCAGCTGCTGCGACGGCCGGGCTTCGTGCGCTATTTCGCGACGGTCGCCGGGGCTCGCGCGACCGGCACGATGTTCACCGTCTCGGGTGTGCTGTTGATCCTCGAGCGCACGCACGACCTGGCGCTCGCGGGCATCGTCGTGGCCGCGGCATCGCTGCCTGCGGCCATCACCGGTCCGTTTCTCGGAGGCTGGCTCGACGTGACCGTGAGCCGCCGGCGGCTGCTCGTACTGGATCGCGTGCTGACCGCGCTTGCCCTGGCGGCGATCCTGATCCTGGCGGGACACGCGCCGAACTGGCTGCTCCCGATCGTCGCGCTGCTCTATGGCGCCACGTCTCCGCTGTCCTCGGGCGCGTTCTCGGCTGTCCTGCCGGAGGTGGCCGGCCCCGACCTGCTGGATGCCGCCAATGCGTTCGAAGGGGCGAGCATCAACGTGGCGTTCGTCGTCGGCCCGGCGCTGGCCGGCTTGCTTGCGGCGACTGGGGGCCCCCCGGTGGCGATCGAGGTGCAGATCGCCACCGGCGTCGCGCTAGCCGTTCTGATCGCATTCGACGAGACCTTCGAGCTGCGCCCGCGGCACGCCGAGAACGCTCCCGCGGGGATGCTGAACACCGTCGCGCAGGGGCTTCGTGCGACGTGGCAAATCGCACCGCTGCGGTGGAACATCACGATCGACGCCTTCTACGTGCTTGCCTGGAGCACCCTCAACGTCGGGTTCCCCGCATACGCCCTCGCACTGGGCGCCGGCGCGCACGTGGCCGGCTACATGTGGGCGGCCGTGTCGGCGGGCTCGATGCTCGGCGGCTTCCTCCTGACCGGGCGTCCGGCGGCGGCGCAGCCGCGATTTCTAATCGGCGGCTACTTCCTCGTGATGGCAGCGTCCGCTGTGCTCTGGCCACTCACCGGCAGCTTGGCGGTGGCGCTCACCCTGATCTTCCTGACGGGGGTGCTCGACGGCCCGGGCCTGGTGGGACTAATCTCGATCCGCCAGCGCCTTGCACCACCGCACCTGCGCGCTCAGATCTTCTCCACCGCCAGCAGCTCGCACTCCGCGGTGACCGCCGTGGGCGCGGCCGGCGCCGGGCTCTTCCAGCGAGCCTTCGGAACGGACGCGACGCTGCTTGCCTTTGCCGCGCTGATCGGCATCGCAGGGCTCATCGCGCTCCTGAGCCAAACCGAGCCCGGCAGCGCCGTCGCAACAACCGCACAGGACTGAGCGCTGTGGTCAGCCCGCCGCGCCGATGCGCTCTGCCACCGCGCGCAGCTCCGTCAGCGACAGGTCGGCGCGGCCGGCAATCCAGCAAGCCAACGGCGCAGCCGTCCGTTCCGAGGCGTGTGCCGCCGTGCCCGCGAGCTCCAGCAGCTCTCGAATCTCCTCCGTCGACGGCCGCTCCACGCCAACCTGCTCGGCGAAAGCACCGATCCACTCATCTCGCGTCATCTGCTCGCAGGCTAGCGAAGCGTCGGGTAGGCGCCTTCCAGCAACAGCACCTCCACGCGCTCCCCGGCCCGGACCGCCGTGACGCTCGTGGGAATCAGGGCGAGCGCGTCGGCGCCGAGCATCGAGCCCAGGATGTGCGATCGCTGATCGCCTGTGAGCTGCGCCTGCCAGCCATTCGGGGTCAGGAGCAGGCGAGCCCGCACCGCGTGCGCGCGATCCGCCGCCTTCTCGTAGTCCTCGGCGAGCGTCGCGTAGGTGCGCCGCGAAGCCGCCGTCTCTCCTTGCAGGGCACGCAGCGCCGGGGCGACGAGCAGCGCAAACGTGACCATCGCCGAGACTGGGTTTCCGGGCAGCCCGAACACCAGAGACGCCGCATGCGTCCCGAACGACGTCGGCTTTCCCGGCTTCAGCGCGATCCCCCAGAAGCGCTCGCGCACCCCCAGCGCCGCGAGGCTCTGCCGGACGTGATCGTGCGCCCCCACCGACATGCCTCCGCACACGACCAGCACGTCGGTCCCCTCCAGCGCGCGCTCGAGCGCGTGGCGCGTGGCTGTTGGGTCATCGGCGACCGTCGCCGGACGCGTGAGCACCGCACCGCAGCGCTGCGCGAGCGCGCCGACTGAGAAGGCGTTGGAGTCATAGATCGCCCCGGCGCGCGGACTCTCACCCGGCTCGAGCAGCTCATCGCCGGTCACCACCAGCGACACGCGCGGACGTCTCACGCACTCCACCTCAGCCGCCCCCACGGACGCGAGCGCACCCAGCTGCGCAGCGCCAATCGCACTGCCTGCCTCGATCACCAGCTCACCCGAGCGCAGATCGTCGCCCGCGTGCCTGACGTCGTTTCCCGTTGCCACCGCCACCAGAACCTCCACGCCATCGCTGCTTGCAACCGTCCGCTCCACAGGCACCACCGCATCCGCGCCCTGGGGCATCGCCGCGCCGGTCGAGATCGCAATCGCCTCACCCCGTTCCAGCTCCCGCTGAGCCGGATGGCCTGCGCGCGACTCGTCGACGATCCGAAGGCTCACCGGAGCATGCGGCTCCGCCTCGCGCACGTCCGCGCTGCGCACCGCGAACCCGTCCATCGCAGAGTTGTCAAACGGCGGGACCGCCTGCGGACTGGCGACGTCCGCCGCCAGCACCCGCCCCAGCGCCGCATGCAGAGCCACTTGCTCGCTGCCCAGACGCTCGGCGCATGCGAGCACGAGCTCGCGCGCCGCGTCGATCTCGATCAGCTGCGAGGAGGACATGGCTCGCACGAGCGTAGCCGCGAGGCGCCCGGGGTATCGTGGTCCTCGTGCCCGCAACGGTCGATCTGCTGCAGCGTCCGCTGCGCGACCTGCGCATCTCGGTCACCGACCGCTGCAACCTACGCTGCCCTTACTGCATGCCGCGCGAGGTCTTCGGCAGCGACTTTCGCTTCATGGACCGCTCCGAGCTGCTCTCCTTCGAGGAGATCGTGCGCGTCGCCCGCGCCGGCGTCCAGCACGGCGTGCGCAAGGTTCGCCTGACCGGAGGCGAGCCCCTGCTGCGGCGCGAGCTTGCGAGCCTGGTGGAAATGCTCGCGCAGGTGCGCGGCATCGAGGACATCGCGCTCACCACCAACGGCACAGCGCTGGCAGCGCACGCCCAAACACTCGCGCAGGCCGGCCTCGACCGCGTGACGGTCAGTCTCGACGCGCTCGAGGAAAAGGCGTTTCACTCGATGAGCGACTCGCGATACCCGCTCGCCCGCGTGCTCGCAGGGATCGACGCCGCTCACCACGCGGGGCTGTCGCCTGTGAAGGTCAACATGGTCGTCAGGCGCGGCGTCAACGACCACTGCGTGCTCGACATGGCCGACTACTTCCGCGGACGTCCGGAGACGCTGCGCTTCATCGAGTACATGGACGTCGGCGAGAGCAACGGCTGGAACATCGCCGAGGTCGTCCCCGCGAGCGAGCTGCTGGCGTGCATCGAAAGTCGCTGGTCGCTGGAGCGACTCGCTCCCAGTCACGAGGGCGAAGTCGCCACGCGTTGGGCCTACAGCGACGGAGCCGGTGAGATCGGCGTGATTCACTCGGTCAGCCAGCCTTTCTGCGGCGGCTGCACGCGGGCGCGCCTGTCCGCGGACGGGACGCTCTACACGTGCCTGTTCGCAAACCACGGGGCCGACCTTCGCGCGCTATTGCGCTCTGGCGCGGGGGATGCGGAGCTCGCGCAGCGCCTGGCGGATGTCTGGGGCGGGCGCTCGGACCGCTACTCGGAGCTGCGCGCTCTGCGCCACGCCCGCGAGGAGCAGCACAGACAGCCCCGCGCGAAGCGCATCGAGATGTCCTATATCGGGGGTTGAGCGCGCGTCGTGTGCAAGCTCATGTGACGGGTCTGATCTCCGGCAGATCGAGGCCGCGTTTCACAATGTGAGCGACATTACCCAGCGCCTCCGCGTCGTGCGCCCATCGTGACCTCCAGGTGGCAAGTTCAGCCGAGGATAGGATCGCGGGGGGCCGTGAGGCTTCGAGAAGTACTCGGCTATCGGCCGTCAACGAGCGAACTAGAGGTCGTACCGGTGTCGGCCACCGATCGCTCGAAAACGCTTGGGTATTCCTACGCAACGCCGCTACGAACATCGAGCTCGCCAATTCGACCTGTGAGTAAGGCGTCTTCGGCGTCCATCGAGCCGCTTTGGCGACGAACATCTCAGTGGCAGCGTCCTCAGGCGTGGCGATGCGCAGGTACTGTGCGCCGGCCACGCTGACCGACCCTCGGCGCAGCGTGAATGAGTCCCTCTGAGGCGGGGTCGGCGCCAGGCTACTCCCGTTGACGGACATCCAGGTCGAGTAAAGCTTGGCATAGGTGGGGATTTCTGAATTGACTGTCAGTCGGCGAAAGCCAACTGTGGTGAGGCTTGGGTAGGGAAACGGCTTGCCCGTCGCGCCGTCCTTCACATCCTCCTGCATCCACTCCGCCTCGTTGAACGAAGCGTGCGTCTCATCGCCTGTGGAGAAGTGAGCCACCGCGCCTGAAGTTGCATCCACAACTGCGAGCATCCATCGCTTGTGTTTCAGGCTGAGACTTGCCGAGACATCATCACCAGGGTTGACGCGAAAGATGAACAGCGGATGAAAGCCCCACTTAGGGTCACTCCAGAACGCTTCGTAGCGTCCCCTGTCCCGTTTGCCCGTCTCAATCAGTGGAGCGCCTCGCTCATTGGTTCCGATCTGAATAAACGATCCGTTTGCCGCCGTGGCTCCGATCCACGTCCCGGCGACTGAGCTGGGCGAGGATCCGCCTATGACACTGGGCACCGTCCAGGACGCACGCACTGACGCGACGGAGCCGCGCCACACATAACCGGCAAACGGACCGAACTGCCAGGTTGCGCTCGTCCCTCCAGAACCAGGGGCGACAAGCGCAGCGAGCGCGACCGCTATGGCAACCAGTACGAACGTCCCGAGGACTGCGCGTCGAGAGCGAAGTGTCACGGCCACGCATGCTAGGCGCACGAGTGCACCTGGCGTGCTACTGCGCCGTCGCTGCCGATCGAGCCCCCGACACGCCGGCCTCCAGCCGCCGCTGGCGACGGAAGTGCTCGAGGATGAGCACGCTGACGAGCGCCGCATACACACACCACACCGACGTGAACTCCGCTTCTCTGACGCTGAACGCGATCGCGACACCGACCAGGTTCACGACGCCGAACCACTGCAGATAGCGCCGGCTGGAGAGCAGCGCCGGCACGCAGGTCGCGATCACGTACCCAATCGCCGCCTGCGTTCCCAGCGGTGTATTGGTGGAGTAGTTGATGCACGAAGACTGCTCCTGTGCATAGATCGGATACTGCGTGACCTGCCAGAGCATGTATCCGCCGACGAGCAGCCCGAGCGCAATGAAAGGCAGCACCCAGCGGCGGTGCCTCGAGCTGGGCTCGATCAGATAGAGCCCGATCGGGACGATCACTGGCAATACCGCGTACGCGTAGATCACATAGATGTCTGTTGCTGTGTGAGACAGCCCACCAGAGACCTTGCCGCGCAGCCCCAGCCAGACGAACCCCTCGGTGAACTGGTGCAGCGCGAACAGCAGCGGCAGCGCACCGACGATCAGCTCGCGTCTCGCGCGCACGCGTCGCAGGGTCTCGACGCCGACGGCACCGACGAGCACCGACGCGGTGAAGTCTGCTTCGGGTGAGAAGCACATGGGATGCGATTCTCCCTACCCAGCGCGCAGGACCGCTGAATCGCCGGCGCCGTCTTCGCGGTTCTGCGGTCCGGGCGCCGGCCACACGGTCACGTCCTCCGGGGGGATCTCCAGGCGCAGGCGCTCACCGATCGCCAGCTCGGCCGTGACGGATGTGCGCACCGCGAGCTCCAGGCCACCTGCGAGCGTCACGGTCAGCTCGCGCGTGGAGCCTAGATCGATGTCATCGAGCACGGTCGCCTCATAGCCCCCGGCGCCATCCACCGAGATGCGCTCGGGTCGCACGCACCAGACGACTTCGCTGCCCTCCCCCAGACCCCTCACCGAGGTCTGGATCTCTGCCCCCTCGCTCCTGATCGCCCCGCCCGCCACGGCGACCCCACGACGGGCATTGGCGATTCCCAAGAGCCCGGCGACGTCAGCGGACGCCGGAGTGCGGAACACCTCCGCTCGCGGCCCGGACTGCAACACGCGTCCGTGGTCCAGCACGATGATCTCATCGGCGAGCAGCGCTGCCTCCTCGGGGTCATGCGTGACGATCACGCTGCATAGACCCGTGTCGCGCTGCAAGCGGCGCAGCTCGCGGCGCAGGCGATCGGCGACCGGCGCATCGAGGCCGGTGAAGGGCTCGTCGAGCAGCAGCACGCGCGGCTCGACCGCAAGCGCCCGCGCCAGCGACACACGCCGCTGCTGCCCGCCGGAGAGCTCCTCCGGGTAGCGATCCTCGAGCCCCTGGAGGCCAAGCTGCTCGAGCCACCAAGCCGCCAGATCCGGCTTGGCGCCCACACCGAAGGTGACCTGCTGCCAGACGGTCCGCCGCGGCAGCAGCGCCGGCTGTTGCGGTACGTAGGCGATCTGCCTGCGCTCCGTGGCAAGCCCGTCGAGAATGCGAGATCCAGCGCGCAGGTGCCCCCCCTCACCCACGGCGAGCCCGGCCAGCAGGCGCAGCGTCAGGGTCTTTCCTGCCCCGGAGGGGCCGAGCAGCGCGAGCCGCGGACTCCGCCCGCTGTGTGCGATCTCCAGCACGAACGAGCCCAGACGCTTGCTGAAGGCGAAGTCCAGCACGGCCGGGGAGTCGGGGATGACGGGCACGGAGGGCGCGGCGAGAACCACCCCCCGGCGCCGTCTCGGGATCGGCAGCTGTGCGAGCGCCAAGACCACCAGCGCCGCCAGCAGGGCCGCGGCGATCGGCAGCATCGTGCCGGGCAGGCCGGTCTCGTCGAACTGGACGAAGGTGAACACAGGCAGCGAGAACGGGTGGTAGGCGAGGATCACCGTCGCGCCGAACTCCGCGAACGCACGCAGCCACGTGAGCAGGATCCCGGCCGCGATGCCCGGTAGTGCCGCCGGCACCGCCACGCGCGCGAAACGCGCGACGCGCCCGTGGCCGAGGGTGGCGGCGACCTCCTCCAGCGCTGGATCCACGCCCAGGAACGCCGCGCGCGCGGCGATGATCAGGAACGGCGCCGCGACGAAGATCTGGGCGAGCACGATCCCAGCGCGCGTGTCCGTCAGCTTGCCGCCGAACAGTTCGCCGGGGATCGTGAACGGGCCGACGACGTAAAGCAGCAGGATGCCACTCATCAGCGTCGGGAGGGCCAGCGGCAGCGCCACCAGGGCCAGAAGCACGCGGCCGACGCCGCCGCGCCGCCGCGCGAGCAGATAGGCCAGCGGCGTCCCCAGCACGATGATCACCGCGGTCGCGATCGTCGCCGTGAACAGCGACGTCGCGAGCGCAGAGCCGAGCCCGGGGGACGCGGGTGCGCCGCCCGCGAGGCGCACCACGAAGGCGACGATCGGGACGAGCAGGTAGAGAGTGAGCAGCCCGCCCAGCCAGGGCAGCGGGCTGCTCACCCGGGCGCGCATCTTCTAGCCCGCGCCCACGATGCTGCGCAGGCCGCTCGGCACGGCGGCGGCATCGCCGGAGAACTCCGGCTTGATCGGCACGAGGCCGTACTCCTTTTCGACCGCCTTGCGCTTCGGGCTCAGCAGGAAGGACACGAGCGCTTCCGAGCCTTCCTGATTTTCGGCGTTGTTCAGGAGCGTGACCGTGTAGTCGGCGTACTTGTAGACCGGTGTCAACGGAACCGTCGGCACGTGCGCCGTCTTTGCCTCCACCACGTAGAAGAAGCCGGCGTCGATCTGCCCCGCCTGCAGGCGCGCAAGCATCGAGGTCTCTTCGAAGATCCCGAAGCGCTTCAACGCCCTGGCGAGTGCCGGGTCATGCAGCTTCTTCGCCGCCGCGTCGACCGCTTCCACGGTCAGTTTGCCCTTGGGGTCGGCCTTCGGTTCGGTGCGTCCGACGAGAATGCCCGGCTCGGTTAGGACCTTGTACCACGGCTTTCCGTGCGCCAACTGCCTACCGAACTTGGTTTTCGGGTCATAGCCGAGGACGAGGTCAGATGAGGTGAAGGTCGAGTACCAGGACACCCAATTGCCGTTCGCGGTCCCTTCGAGTTCCTCATCCGCCGATGAGGACGCGCTGACGAACACGTCGGCCTGGCGCACCTTGCCCTTGATCGCGGCCGCGTCTTCGTTGGAGCCACCTCCGAAGCCTTCGAACGGGTATCCCGTCGCCGCGGTGAATTCCGGGCCCAGCGCCTTTTCCATGATGTCCACAAGCGATCCGGCGAAGATCGCCGACACCTTGCCCTTCGAGGCAGCTATGCCCGCTGTCGGCGCGGCCGTGCTGGCGGCCACCGCGATCAGGCTCGCGGCGATCGCCAGCGCTGCGATCGCGGCGAGAGCGGACGCTGTACGCCTCACCGTTTTGCGCCCTTCACTTCGTCTTGTGCCCGTCGTCATGCCTGCTCCTTCTCTCCGTTCACGCCGGAGTTCGCTCGACCATTACCGATGTCGCCTTGACAGTCGCCGTCGCCTCCACGCCGGCGGCGAGTCCAAGCTCTTCGACCGAGTCCCGTGTGATTGCCGCGGTCACCATGAACGGGCCCGCCTGAATCTCCACGAGCGCCATCACCCCGTCGACCTCAACCGAGCGCACGACGCCCGCGAAGCGGTTGCGCGCGGAGTGGCGCGTGCCCGTGCGGTGGCGCTGCGGGCGGTTCGCCAGGCGCTGCACCTCCTCGGCGGAGACACGCCGTCGGTTGCGATCGTCGCGGTGGGTGCGCAGCTTGCCCGCCCGGTCCCAGCGTCGAAGCGTGTCGACGCTCACGCCGATCGCCGCCGCCGCGTCGCCTAGCGAAAGGTCTGAGGGCGTTTGCCTGGGCAATGCCTAGGCAGCATATCCAGTGTCGATCGCCTGGGATCGTTCGGGCGGGCGACGAGGGCACACTCACGGGTAAGGACCGTTTTCCCACCCCCCTCAACGGGGTAAGGTCCAAGTGAAGCGATGAGGAACCCCATCCGTGAGTGGCCGTTGCTTCGCCAGCTGCAGAGCGGCGACTCGCTGGCGCGCGGGGAAGCGGTGAAGTCGCGCCACACCGAGAACCTCGGCAATCGCGCCGCCGAAGCCGATCAGGTCGTCAAGTCAGTCTGCCCCTATTGCGCCGTGGGCTGCGCTCAGAACGTGTACGTCAAGCACGGCAAGGTCGTCCAGATCGAGGGTGATCCAGACTCGCCGGTCAGCCGCGGGCGCCTGTGCCCGAAGGGGTCGGCGACACTGCAGCTGACAACCGGCGACGCGCGTGAGCACAGCGTTCTCTACCGCCGACCCAACGCCACCGACTGGGAGCAGCTCGACCTCGACACGGCGATGGAGATGGTCGCCGAGAAAATCGTGCAGACGCGCCGCGACACCTGGGAATGGGAGAGCGAGGGCGCGCGCGTGCGGCGCAGCCTGGGGATCGCAAGCCTCGGCGGTGCGACGCTGGACAACGAGGAGAACTACCTGATCAAGAAGCTGTGGACGGCGCTCGGGATCGTGCAGGTCGAGAACCAGGCGCGCGTGTGTCACAGCTCGACCGTCGTGGGGCTCGGCACGTCCTTCGGGCGTGGCGGCGCGACCACCTTTCCCGGCGACCTGCAGAACTCCGACTGCATCGTGATCGAGGGCTCGAACATGGCCGAGGCCCATCCCGTTGCCTTCCAGTGGGTGATGGAGGCGAAGGCCCGCGGAGCGACGGTGATCCACGTGGACCCGCACTTCAGCCGCACGAGCGCGATGGCGGACACCTTTGTGCCGCTGCGCACCGGCACCGACATCGCGTTCCTCGGCGGGGTGATCAACTACGTCCTCGAGAACGAACGCTGGTTCCGCGACTACGTGCTCGCCTACACCAACGCCTCCACGATCATCGACGAGGACTTCCGCGACACCGAGGACCTCGACGGCGTGTTCTCGGGCTTCGATCCCGTCGACGGGCACTACGACTACGAGAGCTGGCAGTACGAGGGTGCGCCCGTGGCCGCCGCGTCGGGCAACCGTGACCGCTACAGCGAAACCCACGGCAACGGGCAGGCGATGCGTGAGTCCGCCCACGGCGAGTCCTCAGGCTCAGGCGGTCCGAGCGTCCAGGGTGAGCCCCGTCGCGACGAGACGCTCGAGGATCCCCGCTGCGTCTTTCAGATCCTCAAGCGCCACTACTCGCGCTACAGCCCCGAGATCGTCGCCCAGACGTGCGGCGTGCCGGAGGACGTCTTCCTGAAGGTGTGCGAGACACTCTGCGCGAACTCCGACCGCGACCACACGAGCGCGTTCGTGTACGCGGTCGGATGGACTCAGCACACGGTGGGCTCGCAGTACATCCGCACCGCGTGCATCCTGCAGCTGCTGCTCGGCAACATCGGGCGCCCGGGCGGCGGGGTCATGGCGATGCGCGGCCACGCGAGCATCCAGGGCTCCAGCGACATCCCGACGCTGTACGACCTGCTGCCCGGCTACCTGCCGATGCCACACGCGCACGAGTACGAAGACCTGCAGGCGTACATCGAGGCCGACTCTGCGGAGAAGGGCTACTGGGGCAACATGAGCTCCTACATGACGAGCCTGCTGAAGGCGTGGTGGGGTCCGGCGGCCAGTGCCGGGAACGATTACTGCTTCGACTACCTGCCACGCATCACCGGAGCACATGGCACCTACGACACCGTCATGGCCCAGCTCGAGGGCAAGTGCAAGGGCTACTTCCTGATGGGCCAGAACCCCGCCGTGGGATCTGCCAACAACCGCATGCAGCGTAAAGGCATGGCAAACCTCGAGTGGATGGTCGTGCGCGATTTCTCGCTGATCGAGAGCGCCACCTGGTGGAAGGACGGCCCTGAGATCGAGACCGGCGAGATGCGCACCGAGGACATCGCCACGGAGGTCTTCTTCTTCCCCGCTGCCGCGCACATCGAGAAGGATGGGACGTTCACGAACACGCAGCGACTGCTGCAGTGGCACCACAAGGCCCAGGAGCCCGAGGGCGATGCGCGCTCGGATCTGTGGTTCATGTTCCACCTTGGCCGGCTGGTCCGCGAGAAGCTCGCCGGCTCCGAGGACGTAATGGACCGTCCGATCCTCGACCTCGTATGGGACTACCCCACATCCGGCCCGCTGGATGAGCCGAGCGCTGAGGCCGTGCTGCGCGAGATCAACGGCAAAGGCCCCGATGGCGCGGCACTCTCAAGCTACGAGCAGCTGCGCGACGACGGCTCCACCTCCTGCGGCTGCTGGATCTACTGCGGGGTGTTCGCCGACGGTGTCAACCAGGCGGACAGGCGCAAGCCCCGCGAGGAGCAGAACTGGACGGGCGGCGAGTGGGGCTGGGCGTGGCCCGCCAACCGCCGCGTGCTCTACAACCGGGCCTCTGCGGACCCTGACGGCAACCCGTGGAGCGCGCGTAAGGCACTCGTGTGGTGGGACTCGGCCCAGGGCAGGTGGGTCGGCCACGACACGCCCGACTTCAAGGCCGATAAGTCCCCCTCCTACGTGCCGCCGGATGACGCGAAAGGCCCCGAGGCGCTCGGCGGCTCGGAGCCCTTCATCATGCAGGCCGACGGTCGCGGCTGGCTGTATGCGCCGGCCGGGCTCGCCGATGGGCCGATGCCCACGCACTACGAGCCGCAGGACTCTCCGTTCGAGAACTCGCTCTACGGCCAGCGCGCCAACCCGGCGCGCAAGACATATCCGCATCCGGACAACCGCTACCACCCGAGCGGCGACGAGCCGGGCGCCGACGTGTTCCCCTACGTGGTCACCACGTACCGCCTCACCGAGCACTTCACCGCCGGCGGGATGACGCGGTGGTCGCCCTATCTGGCCGAGCTGCAGCCGGAGTTCTTCTGCGAGGTCTCACCCGAGCTCGCCGCTGAGCGCCGGCTCGAGCACGCAGGCTGGGCCACGATCGCAACGGCGCGCGGGGTGATCGAGGCACGCGTACTCGTAACCGACCGCATGACCCCTTTGAAAGTCCACAACCGAACCGTCCACCAGATCGGCATGCCCTTCCACTGGGGCCCCAACGGATACGCGAAAGGTGACTCCGCCAACGAGCTCGCGCCGATGTCGCTGGACCCCAACGCCCACATCCAGGAGGACAAGTCGTTCACGGCTGACATCAGGCCTGGTCGTCGCCCGCGAGGGCCCGCCCGCCTGCAGCTCGTCGAGGACTACAAGCGACGCGCCGGCGTGACTGCCGGGACGGGCGTGCGCCCGTGAGCCGCCCGGAGCCCAGCCTGTTGAGCTCGGTGCGCGGGCAGGGCGATCCCGCCTCCGACGTCTACGAGGAGCACCCGCCGCGGATGGGTTTCTTCACCGATACCTCCCTGTGCATCGGCTGCAAGGCGTGTGAGGTGGCGTGCAAGGAGTGGAACCAGGTGCCCGAGGACGGACTGAACTTCACCGGCATGTCCTTCGACAACAGCGAAGGCCTCAGCGCCGACACCTGGCGCCACGTCGCGTTCATCGAGCAGCGCAAGCCGATCGCGGACTCGCAGGCCAATTTCCAGCACACGGGCGCGACCGTGATCGACCTTGGGCTCGACTCCGCGCCCGGCGGGCTGGACACTGAGTTCCGCTGGCTGATGTCCTCGGACGTGTGCAAGCACTGCACGGACGCTGCCTGCCTGGACGTGTGCCCGACGGGCGCGCTGTTCCGCACGGAGTTCGGGACGGTCGTCGTCCAGGAGGACGTGTGCAACGGCTGTGGGTATTGCGTCCCCGCGTGCCCGTACGGCGTGATCGGCAAACGCGAGGACGACGGGCGGGTGTGGAAGTGCACGCTCTGCTACGACCGCCTCGGCGAGGGCATGGAACCGGCGTGCGCGAAGGCATGCCCGACGAACTCAATCCAGTTCGGTGAGCTCGAGGAGCTGCGCGAGCGCGCGGGTGCGCGTGTGGAGCAGCTGCAGCACGCCGGCGTGTCCGACGCGCAGCTGTACGGCCACGACCCGCACGACGGCGTCGGTGGCGACGGCGCGTTCTTCCTGCTGCTCGACGAGCCGGAGGTCTACGGCCTGCCGCCCGATCCGATCGCCACGACGCGCGACCTGCCCCGCATGTGGCGCAGCGCGGCGATCGCCGCGGCCGGCCTGATCGGCGCTGTCGGCGCGAGCTTCGCGGGGCGCAGGTGAGCGGGCGCAAACGTCGCGGCGGCCGGCGCGGCGAGCAGGCGATGGTCCCCGAGGCTGAGTTCTCGAGCTACTACGGCAGACCGGTCGTCAAGGAGGCCACATGGGCGCCGCTGGACATCGCCGGCTACCTGTTCCTTGGAGGTCTCGCCGGCGCCTCCTCCCCACTCGCGGCGGGCGCACAGCTGAGCGGCCGCCCGGGCCTGGCGCGTCCACTGAAGCTCGGGGCTGCGGGCGCGATCTCGCTGTCGCTGGTGGCGCTCGTGCACGACCTCGGCCGCCCCGCGCGCTTCCTGAACATGCTGCGAGTCTTCAAGCCGACCTCGCCGATGAGCGTCGGCGTTTGGATCCTGACCGCCTACGCGCCTGCCGCCGGCGCGGCGGCGCTCGGTGAGCTCGTCCCGCTCGGGCGCCTGCAGCCTCTGGCCAAGCTCGGCACCGCGGCCGCCGCGATGCTCGGACCGGCGGTCGCCTCCTACACCGGGGTGCTGATCGCCAACACGGCAACGCCCGCCTGGCACGAGGGTCACCGGGAGATGCCGTTCGTGTTCGTCGGATCCGCAGCCAGTGCTGCCGCGGGTCTCGGCCTGCTGGGCGCGCCGCTGGGCGAGAACACCCCGGCGCGACGCCTGGCGGTGATCGGCGCTCTGGCGGAGCTCGGCGCGGTGAGGCTGCTGCAGCGCCGCGTGGGCGTCGTCGCCGAGACATACAAATGCGGCCGGGCAGGGCTGTTGATGCGTACCGCTGAGGCACTGACCGTCGTAGGGGTGCTCGGCGCCATCAGGGCAGCACACCGCACCCGCCTGGGAGCCGTGCTTTCCGGGGCTGCCCTGCTGAGCGCATCCGCATGTGCGCGCTTCGGAATTTTCGAGGCCGGCCTGCAGTCGGCACGCGACCCGAAGTACACCGTTCAGCCCCAGCGCGAGCGTAAGCAGGCGCAGACGCCGTGAGCGAAGCGCGGGTCCTCGCCGACGGCGCAGCGCCGGTGGATGCTCCGGCAGGCGCGCTCAAGCGCGTCATACGAGACGGTGAGAGCGATCTCGTCGCGATCGAGGAGCCGCTCGAGATCCGCGTCGACGGCGAGCCGATCGCCGTGACGATGCGCACGCCCGGCCACGACGAGGAGCTGGCGGTCGGCTTCCTCCACGGCGAGGGGCTGATCGAGCGTGCCCCGGTCGTTGGCCTGACCGACGAGCTCGCCGCCAACACGATCGAAGTCGGCGGTCCACTGACGCGCGCGCCCGGAGCACGTCGCTTCTACACAACCTCCTCGTGCGGGGTGTGTGGCAAGGGCGCGCTGGAGGAGGTGGCGGTTTACTCCCCAGCACTCCGGCCGGGGCCACGCGTGGCACGGGAGCTGCTTGCGAGCCTCCCCGACCGCCTCGTCCAGCCCGGCTTCGCGCGCACCGGTGGGCTACACGCCACGGGGCTTTTCGATCTCGAAGGTGGGTTGCTGTGCGTGCGCGAGGACGTCGGGCGCCACAACGCGATGGACAAGGTCATCGGTTGGGCGCTGCTCTGCGGCGAGCGCCTGCCGTTGAGCGACTCGCTGCTGTGCGTCAGCGGGCGGCTGTCGTTCGAGCTCGTTCAGAAGGCCGCCGTCGCCGGCTGCCCCGTACTCGTGGGCGTCGGCGCGCCGACGTCGCTGGCAGTGGAGCTGGCACAGGACAGGCAGATGACGCTGTGCGGCTTCGCACGGCGCGGGAAGCTCAATGTGTATACGGGCGCGGAGCGCGTGCTACCTGGCTAGGACCAGGTAGCAGAAGCCGAGAACGCCCCGATAGACGCTCACGTACTGTCGGAGCTGATCGTCGAGCTCCCGACGGACGTGCGCGGCCTGCCCGTCCTGCGGATGCCCGAGCAGCCACTGCTGGCGTCCGGCGCGCCAGGTCGCCTCGAAGTCATCCCACTCGCGCTGGTCGGCCGTGCTCAGGTGCAGGACACGCCAGCCCGCGCTCCCGGCCTGCTCGAGGATGTCTTCGAGGGCCAGCACCTCGCCCTCGAACATCCGCGCGGCATCGGGCGATGGGTCTCGCTCCCAGCAGCCATCGCCGAACAGCAACCGTCCGCCCGGCGCGACTACGCGACTGAGAGCCGTCAGTGCGTGCTCAGTCCCTCCCCATGCGTGCGACGCCCCGACACACAGGACGCGGTCGGCGGGCACGGCCCAGCTCGCCGCATCGGCCTCGGCGAAGCTCACCCGCGCGGCCAACCCTCGCTCGGCCGCGAGCGCCCGCGCACGCTCGAGTGCCTGGACGTTGGTGTCGATGCCCGTGCCGTCGGCGTCGACTCGAGCGCCAGCTACCGCTCGCAGCAGCAGCTCACCCCAGCCACAGCCAAGGTCCAAGAGGCTCCCTGACGAGGCTATTTCGAGGCGCTGGAGCAGCAAGGCGGCGTGATCCTCCGACAGGGGCGTGTTCCAGCGCATATGCGCATAACGGGCCTCATCGACGGCGTTTGAGTCCATCGATCGACGATTGTGGCGAAGCTCGACGAGCGCGGCTTTCAGCTGACTGTTTCGCAAGACCCCGCCGTGGGGCAGACTGCAGTGATGAACGGCGACGATCAACCCCAGGACGCGTTCGGCTCAGGGAAGCCCTTCACGGTCGGCGTGGAGGAGGAGCTGTTCCTGGTCGACCCGGTCACCGGGCGCCAGACCAATGCCTCGGCGGCGGTGCAGGCGCGCCTCGGGCCGGTCGAAGGCACCGTCGAGCGCGAGCTGCACGCCTGCCAGGTGGAGCTGATCACGGACATCTGCGACAGCGCAGACGAGGCGGCCGGCACGCTCAGGGGCCTGCGCCGCGCGGTAGTCGCGACGGGAGCGGGCCTGATCGGGTCAGGCGCCCATCCGGCGGCCGCGGAAGGCGCGGCCGAGATCACCGACAAGGAGCGCTACGAGCGGATCAGGGACCTGCTGGGGGATGCGGTCGCGACGCCGGTGGGTGGGCTGCACATCCACATCGGGATGCCCGACGCCGAAACGGCGATCCGTGCGTTCAACGGCCTGCGCCGCCACCTGCCGCTGCTGCAGGCGCTCGCCGCCAACTCCCCCTTTCGCCACGGCCGCGACACCGGGCTGGCCTCCGCGCGCGAGGTGACGATCCGTGGCTGGCCCCGCTCGGGCGTGCCGCGCGCGATGCGCGACTACGCGGACTTCCGGGCGATGGCACAGCTGCTTGCTCACGCGGCCGACGTGCCTGACTACACGTGGTTCTGGTGGAAGCTGCGGCCACACCCCCGCCTGGGCACGGTCGAGATCCGCGCCCTGGACGCCCAGACGACGTTGGAGGACACCGCCGGCCTGGTGGCGCTCGCCCACTGTCTCGCGCGCCACGCCGCCGAGGCCGATCCGGAGCCGGATCCGCCGGCAGAGGTCCTCGAGGAGGGCTCATTCCAGGCCGCCCGTTTCGGAGTCAGGGCCCGTCTCCCCGACGCGCAGGGGCAGCTGCGAGGAGTGGCCGAGTGGCTCGACGACGCGCTCGCTGTCGCGGGCGAGCACGCCTCGGCACTTGGTTGCGTGGCTGACCTCGCGGGTCTGCCGGAGCTGGTCCGACGAGGAGGAGGCGCCGGGCGCCAGCGCGCGGCGTATGAGATCTCTGGGATGGACGGCCTGCTGCGAGAGCTCACGAGGCTGACGGGGGAGGGCGCAGATGACGCACTGTCACCCCAAAACGCTCCGCCATCCGCTCGGCGATGAGCGAGCGGTGACAGGCCTCCGGGTCGCGCTCCACGCACAGCAGAGCGCTCGTGCCATCGCTCGGCAGCCCTGCGAGGAGAGCGCCGAGATCCACCCGATCGAGGATCTCGGCGATGTAGCGATCGCGGTAGCTGCTCGCGAGCTCCACGCGTGAGCGCTTGCCCACCCCTAGGCGATCGTCCTCGCGGTACTGCAGCTGCCGAAGCTCGGTCGTGGGCGCCAGCTCGCGGTGATGCTCGTACTCGATCCCGCCCGCCAGCAGCGCCGACTGCAGGCGTTTGGAGTTGGCCCACGCATACTGGCTACCACGCACTCCACGGCGCTGGCGCACGTCTAACACCAGGCCGACATCGGCCTCGTTCAGGGCTGCAAGGAAGGCCTCCAGGTCGAAGCCGTAGACGCCGATCGTGGCGATACGCGTAGCTCGTCCCACCATCGCTTTTCGCTACCCCCTCGCGGAAGGCAGAAACGCCTCACGCGAACAGAGCATCCACAGACATCTCGATGCGCCGCCTTGGAAGAACCTCGCCGCTGATCGGGCCCGACGGATCGGAGCTGCGCGTAACGGTGAACAGGCTCTGCACGGCCTCGGTCAGAAAGCGCGACGCCTGCCCGTAGCCGTGAGCGTCGTCGCGGCCCTGCGGACGATGGTGGTAGCGCGAGGGGACGTATACGTGCAGACGCCGCCGTGCTCGCGTCAGCGCTACGTAGAACAGGCGACGCTCCTCGGCGATCGACTCCTCGGTGCCGGTGCTCATGTCGGCCGGGAAGTTGCCGTCGTAGGCGCAGATCACATGGACGGCATCCCACTCCAGGCCCTTGGCGGAATGCACGGTGCTGAGCACGAGGAAGTCCTCGTCCAGGTGCGGTGGCACGGCCAGCGCGGCGCTCGAGGACGGCGGGTCGAGCACCAGCTCGGAGACGAAGTGGCGTACATCCTGTGCGCGCCTGGCGGCAGCCACGAGCTGGTCGAGATCGCCGACGCGGATCGCGCCGTCGGCGTAGCGCAGCCGGATCAGAGGAGCGAGTGCGGCGCAGAGCCGCTCCACCCGAGCGCCTGTCGTGACGTCCTCCTCACCGGCTGCCGCGAGCGCCTCGATCACAGCACCGGCATGCTCGAGCGAGCTCTCAGGCACATGCACGGCTGCCAGTGGCCAGCGCGCGAGCTCGGGCGCCCCACCGCCCGGTGGGCGAAGCGCGTCGAGCACGCGCCGCGCGCGGATCGGACCGACGCCGTCGAGCAGCTGCAGCACGCGAAACCAGCTGAGCTCGTCTGCGGGGTTATCGGTCAGGCGCAGCAGCGCCACGAAGTCCTTGACGTGGGCCGCCTCGAGGTAGCGCAGTCCTCCGTACTTCACGAACGGGATGCCACGGCGTGTCAGCTCGAGCTCGAGCAGGTCGGAGTCGTGGCCGGTGCGGAACAGAACGGCCTGGTTGCGCAGCTCCATCCCCTCCTCGCGCGCCGCGAGCACGCGCTCGCACACCTCTCCCGCCTGTCTGCTCTCATCGCGAGGGAACATCAGCTCGGGGAGCTGACCGCCGTCTCGCTCGCTCCACAGCCGCTTGGGAAAGCCGCGTCGATCCTGCGCAGAGACGGCGTTTGCGACCGCGAGGATTGGCCCCGTGGAGCGATAGTTGCGCTCGAGCTTGGCGAGCTGGGTCCCGGGGAACTGCTCCGGAAACTCGAGGATGTGGGCTGCGCTCGCCGCACGGAAGCCGTAGATCGCCTGGAAGTCGTCGCCGACGACGGTCAGGCCGGGGCAGCCGCCGTGTAGCCCCCGCACGATGTCCACCTGCAGGCCGTTGACGTCCTGGTACTCGTCCACCAGCACGTGGTCGTAGGCCGCGGCCATGCGCGGCCCGATCACCTCGTCGAGCGCCAGCGCGCGCCAATAGAGGAGCAGATCGTCGAGGTCGATCACACCGAGCGCCCGCTTCCTGGCGCCGTATTCGCGAAACATCTCGGCGAGCGCGTCGTGATGCTCGGCGCACCAGGGAAACGCATCGGCGAGCACCTCTCCCAGCGGGGTCTGCGAGTTGACGGTGCGCGAGTAGATGTCGAGCATCGTCCGCGCGCGCGGGAAGCGCCGGACGCTCGCCGCATGCCCCCGCTCCTGACGAACGAAGTCCAGCAGGTCGCAGGCGTCGCCGGCGTCGAGGATCCCGAAGCCGGGGTCCAGGCCAAGCGAGGATGCATGCAGCCGCACGAGCTGGTGGGCGAGCGAGTGGAACGTGCCGCCCATCACGCGACCCGCGTCGGGAGCCACGCGCTCGGCCAGCGCGCGGGCGCGCTCGACCATCTCGCGGGCGGCGCGGCGAGTGAACGTGAGCAGCAGGATGCGCTCACCCGGGACTCCCTCGGCGAGCAGCCACGCGACGCGCGCGCACAGCGTCGTGGTCTTGCCCGTGCCGGCTCCGGCGAGGATCAGCAGCGAGCCGTCGGCGGGGTGCGTCGCGGCGGCGCGCTGCTCGTCGTTGAGGGCCTCGAGCCAGGGCCGCAGATTACGCTCATCGAACATCTGTTCGTCACGCTAGGCGAGGGCTCGGATGGTGTGCAAGCAAGCGTGCGAACGCACCCGCTGCCCGTTCTGCAGCGACCTACCGCCATAATCCCCGCGTATGAGCGCATCGACCGTGCCGGCCACAGACACGATGGCCGCGGAGGTCGAAGCCGACCTGGAGGCGCTCGTTGCGATCTCGAGCCCTTCCGGAGACGCCGACGGCGCCGAGGCATGTTTGGCGCTGTGCGCCCGGCGCCTGCCGGCCGCGGCGGCGATCGAGCGGGTTCCCTGCTCCTCTCCCGGACATGTGGCCGACCTGCTCGCGCGCATCCCCGGCACGGGCAGCGGGCGGGTGCTGCTGCTGGGACACGTCGACACCGTCGTGCGCCACGCCGATCATCGCTCGCTCCTGCGCGAAGGGGACACCTGGCGCGGCTCGGGCACGGTCGACATGAAGGGCGGTGTCGCGGTGTCGCTCGCGCTGGCGCGCTTGCTGGCCGAGCAGCCGGACTCCTTCGCGGAGATCGGAGTGCTGCTGGTCGTCGATGAGGAGTGGCGCCTGGAGCCGTTCTCGCACGTTCCGCGCTTCGCCGGATACGACGCGTGCCTGTGCTTCGAGGCCGGCGAGCGCACACGGACCGGTGAGGAGGGCGTCGTCGTGCGACGCAAGGCAGCGGGCACGATCGCGGTGAGGGGCAGCGGCAGGGCCGCCCACGCCGGCTCGAATCCGGACGCGGGTATCAACGCACTGCTCGCGCTCGCCGAGGCGGCGCGCTCCGCATCGACGTTGCATGATCCTCGCGGAGAGGAGGCGTTGAGCGTCGTGCCGACGAGACTCAACGCCGGCGACGCCGTGAACGTGGTGCCTGCCCACGGCGAGCTGATGATCGACGTGCGCGCAAACAGCGACGCCTCCTTCGGGCGCGTCATGCAGTCCGTCTCGCGCGCCGGCAGTGGGGCGAGTACGGAGGTCGAGCTGATCCGTTCCTGGCCGGGGATGGAAACGCGCGAGAGCACGCGCGACCTCCTCGCCGCAGCGGGCGCGAGACTCGGACGCGAGATCGTGGGCGTGGCACGTGGCGGCGCGAGCGACGCCAGTCACTTCGCGGGCATGATCCCCCTGACGATCGACGGTCTCGGCCCCAGAGGTGGTCACGCGCACTCGCCCGAGGAGTACGTTCTCGCGACCTCGCTGCGCGAGCGCAGCGAGGTCGCGATGGCGATTGCGGGCGCCGTGCTCGCCTCGCCTGCAGAGCCCGCCGGCTGACCGATGTCGGCAAGCGCGTCACGAGACCCGTCCTAGCAGGGAGTATGTAGAGATGGCACGAGCCACCGTCAAACGCCAAACGGAGACCCCGAAGCGCCAGCGCTCGCTCGCGGGGTCGATCGTGGAGCTCCTCTTGATCATCGCCGTCGCGCTCGGCTTGGCTCTTGCGATCGAGGCGTTCGTGATCAAGCCCTACCGGATCCCCAGCGGCTCGATGGAACCGACGCTCCAGGTCGGGCAGCGTGTCCTGGTGAACCGCATCAGCATGGACTTCGGCAAACCACATATCGGGGAGATCGCGGTCTTCCACCCGCCGACGGGCGCAGAACAGCAGCAGTGTGGCCCCACGCCGTACACCGTGAGGTTCGGCGGCGCACCTTGTTCGGCGCCGATCCCCAAAGAGGCGAGCGTCACCTTCATCAAGCGTGTCGTCGCCGGGCCCGGTGATGAGATCTATGTCAAGGAAGGCCACGTCTATCGCGAGGCGGCGGGAACGAGCCACTTCGTCCGCGAGCAGGACTCGTACATCAAACCGTGCGGCACGAGTCCGGAGTGCAACTTCCTCACCCCCATCAAGGTCCCTGCCGGCCACTGGTTCATGATGGGCGACAACCGTGGGGACTCCGACGACAGCAGGTTCTGGGGACCCGTCCCCACGGGCTGGATCATCGGCCAGGCGGTCGCCACCTACTGGCCGCCGGACCGCATCGGCAGCCTCTGAGTCACCGACGGGTGTAGGTTGTCGGCGCAGCCGCGAAAGCAGCCACGCCACGGGCACATGATCACCAAACTGCTCTTCCTTCCTTTCAGCATCGCCGCCGGTCTCATCGGGGGACTCGTCGGCCGCAGAGCGTTCGCGCTCGCGTGGGGCGCTGTCGACGATCAGGAACCGCCTAAGCCACAGGACCCGCGGGCGCGCCTGGGCAAGCTCGCCCTTGCTCTCGCCCTTGAGGGCGCCGTGTTCCGGCTCGCCAAAGGACTGGTTGACCGCGGCTCACGCAGCAGCTTCGCCCGCCTGACGGGTAGGTGGCCGGGCGAGACTCGGGACGAGCGCCAGGAGCAGGCGCCCGCGTAGGACGTGCTGCGCCGGGGGTATGTTCCCGGCGATGATGCCCATCCCCAGCCCGCCGGCGGAGCCGATCGCGCCGCGCGGCCACGTTGCGATCGGCTCGGCGCTGCGCGACGTGACGAGCTTCGACCGCTCCGCGGTCTCTCTTGCGGGTGGCCTGATCGCCACGATCCCACTGCTTGCGGCCTTCGGCCTCCCGATCGCCGCGGGAGACCCGGTGGCCGCGGCGACGATGGGCGCGGGCGCGATGCTCGTGGGGATTGCGTGGCGCGTGACGGGCGGGCGCCCGCCCGTCGGCGTGCTGACCGCCGACGCGCTGCTGATGGGCCTTTCGACGTTCGTCGGCTCGGCCACCGGTGCGCGACCGTGGCTGCATCTGATCGTCCTCTTCGCCTGGTCGCTGGGGGCCGGAATGCTCGTGGCGCTGGGCCGCGGCGGCGCGATCGTGAGCACCCAGTCGGTGATCGCGATCGTCGTGTTCGGCCGTTTCGCCGAACCACCGAGCGGCGCCCTGGGCCTGGCGGGTCTCGTGCTCGCAGGCGGGCTCGCGATGGCGTTGTTCGTGGCAATCGTCCGCTGGCCCTCGCCGCTGCGGCTGCAACGTCTCGAGACCGCGCGCGCATATCGGGCGCTTTCGGAGTTGGCGCTCGCACCGGGTGAACCATCCACGATCCCCGCGGCTGAACGCCTCGACGAGGCAAGGGCGGCACTATCCTCGCCGTCTCTGTTCGGCGATGCGGCCGTGCTGGCGCTGCGCGCGCTGATCGACGAGGCCTCGCGGTTCAGGGTGGAGCTGCGTGCTGTCGAGGTGCTGCTGGCCCAGGGCATGGCCGGCGGTGGACCCGTGACGGCGCGCGTTGTGCTGGAGCGCGGCGCCGACATCCTGCGATTGATCGCTGCGACGGTCGAAGGCGAGGATCGCGCTGCGGGTGAGCTGGCCGCCGCCGTCTCGCGGATGCCCGATCCGAACCTGGATAGCGCCGGCGCCGCGCCCGTGCTGAGACGACGCCTTGATGCGCTCGGCGGACAGCTGCGCGCGATGGCGCGCCAGGCACCGGCAGCCGCCGAGCACGGAAGCCTCCTGGAGCGTCGCCCGCGCGCCGCGGGCGCGCGCCCGCGCGAGGCCGTGCGCTCGAGCCTGCGACAGCTGCGCGCGAACGCGACGCTCGAGTCGCCGGCGGGCAGGCACGCCGTGCGCCTGGCTGTGGTGGTCGTTATCAGTGAGATCGTCGCTCAGCACATTCCGCTGCAGCGCAGCTACTGGCTGGTCGTCGCCGCGGCTGCGGTGCTGCGACCCGAGTTCGCCGCCACGTTCACCCGTGGCGGCGAGCGCATCCTGGGCACCTGCGCAGGAGTCGCGCTCGCGGGCGCGATCGTTGTGGGGCTGCACCCGAGCCTCGGTGTGGTCGTGCCGATCGTGGACGTGCTCGGGTTGGCCGCCTACTCGGTGTTCCCTGCAAGCTTCGCGCTCGGCTTCGCCTTCATCACGACGCTGGTCGTCTTCCTGCTGGACGCGGTTACGACAGACACGCTGGCCACCGCCGGCGATCGACTGCTGAACACGCTCCTCGGAGGCGCGATCGGTCTGCTGGCCTACGCGTTGTGGCCGACGTGGTCGCACAAGCCGGCGCGTCAGGCGTTGGCCGACGTGATCGCGGCCCAGCGCGCGTACCTCGCGAGCGTGCTCAGCGCGATCGCCGCGGCCGCGCCTGCCCCTCAGCGAGAGCTCTCGGCGCTGGCCCGCCGCGCACGAATCGCCTACATGAGCGCAGGCGAAACAATCGTCCGTGCGCTGGCAGAGCCCGGGCGGCTCGGCGACGCCCAGTTGAGCGAGAGCGCGCTCGGCGCGGCGCGGCGCATCGTGAGCGTCGTGCACGTCCTGCGAACCGACGTTCAGGAACGACGGGAGAGCGAGCCTCTGCCCGAGCTCAGCTCGCTGGCTGAGGATCTCGACAGGACGCTCGCGAGAATCGAAGCGCGGCTACGCGGCGATGTCCTCGCGGGGAGCGCCGGCGAGTCGGAAGATCCACCTGAGCTGCGCGAGAGCTATCGGCGCCTCGTCCAGACCGCCGAGCTCGAGCGCGGAGATATCCCGCTTGCGCGAGAGCTCGACGAGCTCGTTGACGCCGTCAACAGCCTCGCGGCGCTCGTGGCAGACGACTGAGGCCGATCGCCATGTGTGATGATCGCTCGCCATGGACGAGCGTATCCAACGCCGTATCGCGGCCAACGAGAGCGCTTTCCGTGAGGTCAACGAGGCGATCGAGCGAGGCCTGTGGCCCGGCGAGGCGGACTCGCTCGTGGCCTTTCGCTGCGAGTGCGCCAGCCTGGACTGCGACCGCCTGGTGGAGCTGACGCCGATGGAATACGAGCACGTCCGCTCCGATCCCCGCAAGTTCTTCGTGTTGCGAGGACACGAGATCCCCGAAGCGGAGATCGTCGTCGAGACCAACGAGCGCTACGCGGTGGTCGAGAAGGTGGCAGTGGCCGGTGCGATGGCGCAAGCGGAAGACCCGCGCGACTAGCGCTCACGCCTGCTCAGGGCAGATCGAAGCGCATCCGCACCTCGACGCCACCGCTGGAGCGGGTGAGGATCGTCAGAGTGTCGCTCAGACGCGCCATCAGGCCGAGGCCCAGCCCCAGCCCGCGGGTGTCGCCCCGCCGTGCGCGCATGCCCTCGCCGTCGTCGGCGATCACGATCCAGAGCTCCCCCGAGACGGCTGCGGCGAGCACGTGGATCTCGCCGGGAGCGCCGTCGTAGGCGTAGGCGACGGCGTTGGTGATCGCCTCGGAGACCGCCAGACGGACGTCCTCGAGGCGCGGCCCGCCGATTCCCGCCTCGGCGGCGAACGCAGCCACGACCTTGCGGGCCCACGGCACCGAGCTCGGCGTTGCCGGGTAGGACTCGCTCATGTACAGGCGCGCGCCGGAGTCGCCGCGCAGCACCTGCTCTGCCTCTGTCGAGGCGACCTCACCCGAGACCGAGGCCGACGACCTCGGATCGAACTCGCTCTTGTTGGCGCCCGTCACCACCAGCAGTCCGCCTGCGGGGTCGCCGAAGATGTTTGCGCAACGATGCCGATCGCCATCACGCCTCTCATTTAGCGGCCCACCTCTGCGCTCGTCCGGGGCACCGGCGACGCGTCACGATCGCCGGGCGCTCAAACCCGTCGGGAGCCCGGACACTGTCTTGATCGTATCGTCTGGTGCCGTCGTGCTCGCGCTATGAACGGCGCACGAAGCCGCCCGACACGGGCCGGCGCAGGGCGTTGAGCCACCGAGCACCAGTAGCGACCGTCGTCTCCCCCGCTCCGGCGCTCACTCGCTGCCTCCGTGGGCGCGCACGGAGAGATCCGACCACTGCTCCCACTCAGCGAGTCGCCGCGCGTACTCCTCGCGGATCATCCCGAGCGGGCCGTCGCCGAAGAACACGCGCAGCGGCGGCTCAGCGGCGTCCACGATCTCGAGGATCGCCGCTCCGGTTGCCTCGGGGTCGCCGCGCTTGCTCCGCACGGTGCCGAAGCGCTCGTTGACCTGCTCCCACAGCGGCTCGTAGGCGGCGATGCGCTCGGCGCGCACGGCTGACGGTCCGCCCCAGTCGGTCGAGTAGCCGGTCGGCTCGACGATCGTCACCTTGATCCCGAAGCCCGCCACCTCGGCCGCGAGCGCCTGGCTGAACCCCTCGAGGCCCCACTTCGAGGCGTGGTAGAGCCCGACCGTCGGGAACGCCTGCACTCCGCCGATTGAGGAGACCTGGATGATGTGCCCGGAGCCCTGCTCGCGCAGGATCGGCAGCGCAGCTTTCGTCACCCACAGCGCCCCGAAGAGGTTGGTCTCGATCTGGGCGCGCGCCTGCTCCTCGCTGACCTCCTCGATCGTGCCGAACAGGCCGTAACCGGCGTTGTTGACGACGACGTCGAGGCGTCCGAAGCGCTCGTGCCCGGCTGCGATCGCGCGCTCGATGGCGGCCCTGTCGGTGACGTCGAGCGCCAGCGCCAGAACCGAGTCACCGTACTCGTCGAGGAGCGGCGTGAGCGTATCGACTTGGCGTGCGGTGGCGATCACCTGATCGCCACGCTCGAGTGCCGCTTGCGCCCAGATGCGCCCAAACCCCTTCGACGTGCCCGTGATGAACCAGACCTTTGCCATGCGCGCGCTCCTATCGGTGGCGTGAGGGCCGCTGTCGCGTGCCATAATCAAACGGAGGGCTCCTCCGTTCCCGCGGATGAGTTTAGCATCAAGCGGAGGGCTCCTCCGCTTAGAGAGGGCGAATGGCTGTAACCGAACCCACACTCAAGGATGCGCCCGCGAAGGCGATGCGCTCAGACGCGCGCGAGAATCGCGAGAAGCTGCTGCGCGCGGCGAGCGAGCGTTTCGGCGCCGGCGGACCGGACGTGTCACTCGAGCTGATCGCGCGGACCGCAGGCGTGGGCATCGGGACGCTCTACCGTCACTTTCCCACGCGCGAGGCGTTGATCGAGGCGGTGTATCGCAACGAGGTCGACCAGCTGTGCGACTCGGCGGCCGTGCTCCTCGCCGAGCTCCCACCTGAGGCGGCGCTGGCCGAGTGGATGGAGCGCTTCGTGGGCTACCTGACTACCAAGCGCGGCCTGCTCGGGGCCCTGAAGTCCGTCGCCGCCTCCCAGTCCGACCTGTTCCCCACGACGCGCGAACGGCTGATCGTCGCGATCGACGAGCTGCTGCAGGCGGGCATCGCCGCCGGCCGTGTACGCCCGGACGTCGATGCCGAGGACATCATGATCGCGGTCAACGGCGTGTGGACGATCGCGGGCGTTGGCGAGGAGTGGGCAGCACGGGCCAGGCGCGTCATGCGCCTGGTGCTGGACGGCCTGCGCTTTGGCGCCGGCGCGTAGACGCGCAGGTCAAACCTTCGTCCAACCCGGTTCCGTGTAGCGCAACGCGCGCGCGTGAGCGCCGATCAATGGGTGATGACGCCACCCACCGCCCTGCACTCACGCCCCGCAGGCGCCGCCCCGCTCTCGGTGGCCGAGCTGGTGCACGAGCAGCGGGTCGTGTCCGTCTACCAGCCGCTGGTGGACCTCTACTCGGATGAGACGGTCGGCTACGAGGCGCTCGCGAGGGGTCCCAGCGGCACAAGTCTCGAGCGACCGGTAGACCTGTTCGCCGCCGCCCACGTCGAGGGCCTGGACGATGAGATCGAGTGCGAGTGCCAGCGAGCGGCGCTCGAGGGAGCGCTCGAGGTGGGCTTGTCTCCAGGCCAGTCGCTCTTCGTCAACTTCGAGCCAAGCATGCTCGCGCGGGAGCTTCCCGAGCAGACGGCCGAGCTGCTGCGCGCGGCGCTCGAGCGCTTCTCCGTATTCGTCGAGTTCACCGAGCGCTCGCTCACTGACCGCCCCGCCGAGCTTCTCGCCGCCGCGCAGCGCCTGCGCGAGATGGGCGCCGGGATCGCGCTGGACGATGTCGGCGCCGACCCGCGCTCGCTGGCGCTGATGCCGTTCCTGGCGCCTGAGGTGATCAAGCTCGACCTCAGCCTGCTGCAGGGCAACCCCTCCGTCCAGGTGGCTGAGGTCGTGCACGCGGTCAGCGCCGAGGCCGAGCGCACCGGCGCGCTCGTGCTGGCGGAGGGCATCGAGACCGAGGAGCATCGCGCGACGGCGCTCGCGCTGAGCGCCCGCTACGGGCAGGGCTGGCTGTTTGGCCACCCCGAAGCACTCGATCGCACGGCTGCGCCGGTGGCCAATCCGATCGCGCGTCCACAGCGTCAGTCGGTCTCCTTCAGCGACACGCCGTTCGGAGTGATCGCCCGCCAACGCCCGGTGCAGCGCGGCGACAAGCGCCTGCTGCTGGCGCTCAGCATGCAGATCGAGGCGCAGACCCGCAACCTCGGGCGCTCGGCGGTCCTGCTGAGCGGATTCCAGGACGAGTCCTTCTTCACCAACCGTGCGCAGGCGCGCTACTCGTCACTGGCGCAGGACGCAGCGCTCGTCGGCGCGCTCGGTTACGGCCTCTCAGAGCAGCCCGCGCCGGGCGTGCGCGGCGTTGCTCTCGACCACGCCGACCCGCTGCGCGGCGAGTGGGACGTGACCGTCATCGGCTCGCACTTCGCGATCGCGTTCGTGGCGCGCGACCTCGGCGACAGCGGCCCGGACATGCGCCGACGCTTCGACTTCGCGATCACCTATGACCGCGACCTGGCGATCGACGCCGCGCGCGCGATGATGACGCGCGTCGCAGCCATCTAGGCAGCCTCGGCGCTCACAGCCCGCTCGCTCACGGCCCGCTCGCTGACAGCTTCCGCCTGTACTTCGCGGGCACGAGAGGCCCCGTCGGAGGGAAGGATCACGAGCGCTACGAGCAGCGCCAGGCCGAAGATCCCCGCTGCCCACCAGAACGCAGTGGTGTAGCCGTGGATCGCCGCTGCGTTGCTGAGCGTCGTGGCCCTTGCTTGGCCGGCCGCGTAGCTCGCGGCGGCGCTCGCGAAGATCGTGCTCAAGAGCGCGGTCCCAACCGAGCCTCCAACCTGCTGGGAGGTGTTGACCATCGCTGAGGCGATGCCCGCGTCCTGACGCGGCACACCGAGCGTCGCGGTGGAGAAGGCGGGGGCGAAGATGCAGCCCATGCCTACGCCGATCAGCAGCAGGCCGGGCAGGACCTGGGTCGCATAGCTCCCATCCGGCGTCAGGCGCGTGAACAGGACCATCGCGGCGATCCCGAGCGTCGAGCCCACCGCGACGAGCGGCCTGGCGCCGGTGCGATGCAGGACCTTCGTCTGCACGGTGGTCGCCGTGAGCACGATCGCGCCGGTCATCGGCAGGAACGCAAGACCCGTCTTTAGTGGCGAGAAGCCGAGGTTCTGCTGGAGGTAGTAGGTGAGGAACAGGAACACGCCGAAGACGCCCGAGCCGGCGAGGGCGATCGAGGCATACGCCCCGCCGCGTGCCCTGTCCCAAACGATGCGCAGTGGCAGCAGCGGGTGCTCCGTGCGCAGCTCGATCGCGACGAAGCACGCCAGCATCACAGCGCTGACGGCGAGCGCGATGATCGTCACGGGGTCAGACCACGAGCTCGTCTCTGCGTTCGAGAACCCGTACACGAGCCCGAACAGGCCGGCGGACGCCGCGAGCACGCCCGGCAGATCGATGCGCGGACGGTCGGGATTGCCCTGGTTACGCAACAGCCGTAGCGCGGCGAACGCGGTGGGCACGGCGATCGCGAGGTTCACATACAGGCACCAGCGCCAGGAGAGCACCTCGGTGAGCGCGCCGCCCAGCAGCAGCCCTACGGATGCACCGCCACCGGCGATCGCGCTGAAGATCCCGAACGCCTTGGCCCGATCGGGAGATCCCTGGAAGGTGACCGTCAACAGCGACAGCGCCGACGGCGCGAGCAATGCGCCGAATGCGCCCTGCAGCGCCCGCGCGGCAACGAGCATCCCGAACGATTGCGCGAGACCCCCGATCGCCGAGGCGCAGGCGAAGCCCACGAGCCCACCGATGAACGTCCACTTCCGCCCGAACAGGTCGCCGAGCTTGCCGCCGAGCAGCAGCAGGCTGCCGAAGCTCAGGGCGTACGCGGTGACGACCCACTGGCGAGAGTCGGTGGAGAAGTGCAGCGCCGTTTGCGCTGACGGTAGGGCGATGTTCACGATCGTCGCGTCGAGCACGACCATCAGCTGGGCGACTCCCAAGAGGGCGAGCACGGCCCAGCGGTTGGACTCCTTGGCGGGTGATGGGGCGAGGGCGCTGATGCTCATTGACGACTCCTTGCAAGCTCGGTGTAGAGCACAACATAGCAAATATAATCCATGCTCTAGGTATTATCTACTCCTGCATGATCGTCGCTGCACTGTGATAAAATCCACGCCATGGCTGAGCAGACGCGCAAGTGCCCCCCGAGTTCGATGGTGCTGCTGATGCGGCTGGGAAAGCAGGTGTACAGGCGCAGCGACGAGGATCTGCTGGGCATGCACATGCGACTGCTGATGGCGCTCAGCTATGTCCGCGACCACAACGCCGCGCCGCAGCAGGAGCTGGTTGACGCGCTGTGCATCGACGCCAACAACGTGGTGCTCCTGCTCAACGAGCTGGAGGACCTCGGACACGTCGCGCGACGACGCGACCCGGAGGACCGCAGGCGCCATCGCGTGGAGATCACACCCGCGGGGCTCGCCGCTCTGGAACGTGCCGAGCGTGCACAGGAAGCGATCGAGGACGACGTGTTGGGTGCGCTCGACGCCGAGGAACGCCAAACGCTGTGGCAGCTTTTGACGCGCGCGCTGCAGGGCGCCGAGCCGTCGGGCGAGGGCGCCGATGAGGCGCTCGTCGCTGGCTCACGCTCCGCATAGGGGTTGGCGCCGGTAGCCGGCGGCGTCCACCGCTTACGATGGGTGCTTGAGCACCACCTCAGACGGGGGCACCGCAGGATTCGCCGGCCGCACTGCATGGGCGCGCAGCGTGGCGGCGCCGGTTCGCGACTTCCTCGGGACCGAGACGGGCAGCGCCAGTGCGCTGCTGGCAGGTGCGATCGTGGCGCTCGTTTGGGCGAACTCGCCGTGGTCGCACTCCTACGAGTCTCTGTGGGCGACGAAGCTCTCGATCGTGATCGGCCACGCGGGCATCGCGATGGACCTGCGCCACTGGGTCAACGAGGGCCTGATGACGCTGTTCTTCCTGGTCGTGGGACTGGAGGCCAAGCGAGAGCTCGACCTGGGGGAGCTGCGTGAGCGGCGGCGATTGACGATCCCGGCGGCGGCGGCGCTCGGCGGCATGACCGTGCCGGTGGCGATCTACCTCGCGTTCAACGCGGGCGGCCCGGGTGCGCACGACTGGGGCGCGGCGATGTCGACAGACACCGCCTTCGCCCTCGGGGCAGTGGCCGTGCTGACACCGCGCGCGGCAACGCGCCTGCGTGTCTTCCTGCTCACGCTTGCTGTCGTGGACGACCTGTTCGCGCTGCTGGTGATCGCGATCTTCTACACGACGCACGTCTCCACGCTCGCGCTCGCGATCGCAGTCGCGCTGTTCGCGGTGCTGCTGGCGCTCCGCTACGCGCCGTACGGGCGAGGACCGGTGTCGCTCGTGGTGGGCGTGGGGATCTGGGTGGCGATGTACGAGTCCGGAGTGGACCCCGTGATCTCCGGCCTCGCGGTCGGCCTCGCGACGAGCGCCTATGCGCCTTCGCGCGAGGTCCTCGAGCAGGCGACCGTACTGACGAGATCCTTCCGCGAGCAGCCAACGCCGGAGCTCGCGCGCTCGGCGCAGCAGGGGGTGGCGTCGGCGATCTCTCCCAACGAGCGGCTGCAGTACGGCCTGCACCCGTGGACGGGATACGTGATCGTGCCCCTGTTCGCGCTGGCAAACGCGGGCGTGCATATCACGGGATCGCTGCTCGAACGCGCGATCGGCTCGCCAATCACGCTGGGGATCCTCGTCGGCTACGTGGTCGGCAAGCCGCTGGGGATCACCGCCGCGTCGTGGATCGCCTCGCGGCCGATGGTTCACGGACCGCGCTCGCCGCTGAGCCCGCCGCTGCTCGCCGCTGGCGGGGCCTTTGCAGGCATCGGCTTCACCGTTTCGCTGCTGATCTCGAGCCTCGCCTTCAGCGGCCAGGACCTCGCCGAGGCCAAGCTCGGCGCGCTCGGCTCGGTCGTGCTCGCGCCGGCGCTCGCGTGGAGCGTCCTGAGGATCGTCGCGCGATTGCCCGCCAACGTGCGCGCGCGCCAGCTGGCAGGCACCTCCGACGACATCCTCGACCTCGCCGAGGACGTCGACCCCGAGCGCGACCACATCCGCGGCGCCGACGACGCACCGGTCACGCTCGTCGAGTACGGCGACTTCGAGTGCCCCTATTGTGGCCAGGCCGAGCAGGTGATCCGCGAGCTGCTGTCGTCCTTCGGCGAGGACGTGCGCTACGTGTGGCGGCACCTCCCCCTGAACGACGTGCATCCGCATGCGCAGGTCGCGGCGGAGGCGTCCGAGGCGGCGGCGGCTCAGGGCCGCTTCTGGGAGATGCACGATGCCCTGCTGGCACACCAAGGCGAGCTCGACCAGCGTCAACTCGCCGAATATGCAAAGGAGATCGGCATCGAATCCGAGCAGATGCTGAGCGCGCTGCACCGGCACGAGTACGCTGCGCGCGTGAGCGAAGACGTGGCGAGTGCGGATGAGAGCGGCGTATCGGGAACACCGACGTTCTTCGTCAACGGGCGCCGCCATTACGGCGCCTACGACATCGACACGCTGAGCGCCGAAGTCACCGCCGCGCGCAGGCGCGCGCTGCTGGTCGCCAACGCGGCATGAGCAAAGACGCGTTCGTGCATCCGTTGCAGTGGCTGAGCGCCCGCGACCGCGATCTGGCGGCACTGCGGCGCGCCGGACGTGCGGCGATCGTGATGCCGGCGATGTTCGCGATCGGCATCGAGTTGATCGAAAACCCCGTCGTCGCCACATTCGCCGCGTTCGGCTCGTTTGCGATGCTGCTGCTGGTCGACTTTGGCGGGCCGTTGCGCGAGCGGCTCCAGGCGCAGGCCGCACTGGGACTGGTGGGAGCGGCGTTCGTCTGCCTGGGCACGCTCGTCTCGCAGAACGTGTGGCTGGCCGCGGTGGCGATGTTGCTCGTCGGCTTCGGCGTCCTCTTCGCAGGCGTCGTCAGCTCCGTGCTGGCGGCCGCCACGACCTCGCTGTTGCTGTCATTCATCTTGCCCGTCACGATCTCCGCGCCTGCCTCCTCGATCCCTGACCGCCTCGCAGGCTGGGGCATGGCGACGGGCGCCGCGCTGCTCGCCGTGGGGCTACTGTGGCCGGCGCCCGTGCGCAGCCCCCTGCGTGCGGCAGCCGTGAGCGCTTGCCGAGCGCTGGCGGCACGGTTGCGCGCCGAGGCCGCGTACGCATTGAGTGGACACGACGCGGCCCTCGCGGATGACATGGAGCAGGCGGTAGAGCAAGCGCAGGAGGCGATGGCAAAGCTGCGCAGCGGCTTTCTGGCGACGCCCTACAGGCCGACGAGCCTCAGCACGGCCGCACGGACCGTCATACGGCTCGTCGATGAGCTGGACTGGCTGGACGCGATCGCGATCCAGCCCGCTGCGCCTGAGCCACGCGTCCCCCCCGACCACGCCGCCTGTGCGGTCAAGGTCGCGGCGGCCAGCGTGCTGGAACGTGGCGCGGACCTGTTGACGTTGGCGGGTGGTGACTGCGCGTCGCTGCGCACCGCGCTCGATGGGTTGCAGGAGACCCTGGACGGCCTCGAGGATCGTGCCCTCGCTCTGCTCCCGGGCGCGCGGGTCGATGGCGAGCCGATCGTCGGCGATCTCGTGAGCTCATTCGATCCCAGCTTCCGCGCGCAGGAGCTGGGCTTCGCGGTTACGACGATCGCCCACAACATCGACCTCACGGCGGCAGCGGAGCGGCGGAGCTGGCTGGCTCGGGTCCTGGGCCGCCAGCCCGAGGGACTCGAGGGGACGCTGACGGCCGCCCAGCAGCGCGCGACGTCTCACGTGGACCGCAACTCGGTCTGGCTGCACAACAGCCTGCGCGGCGCGGTGGGCCTCGCAGCGGCGGTGTTCATCGCCAACCGCACGGGCGTGCAGCACTCCTTCTGGGTGGTGCTGGGCACGCTTTCGGTGCTGCGCTCGAACGCGCTCAGCACGGGGCAGACGGCGGTGCGCGGCCTGCGGGGCACGGTGGTCGGGTTCGTTATCGGCGCAGTCCTCTTGGAGGTGATCGGGACCGACCGGACGCTGCTGTGGTTCCTCCTGCCGCTCGTGATCCTGTTCGCGGGCGTTGCCCCCGCCGCAATCTCCTTCGCGGCCGGCCAGGCGGCGTTCACGCTGACGCTCGTGTTCCTGTACAACATCATCCAGCCGACCGGCTGGCGGGTGGGCCTGCTGCGCGTGGAGGACATCGCGCTCGGGTGCGCGGTGAGCCTCGTCGTCGGCCTGCTGTTCTGGCCGCGGGGAGCGAGGTCGGTACTACGCCAGGCGCTCGCGGACGCCTACACCGACAGCGCCGGCTATCTGGCGCGCGCGGTCGCCTTCGGCATGCTGCGCTGCGATCACAACAGCGGGGAGAACGGCACCCCCGCGCCCATGCAGGACGCCGAGCGCGCGGCGGGCGCGGCCCGACGACTGGATGATGCCTTCCGTGGCTACATCGCCGAGCGCGGCGCCAAGCCGGCCCCGCTTGCGGCGGTAACGAGCCTGGTCACCGGCGTGGGCGGACTGCGCCTGGCGGCAGACGCGATCCTCGATCTGTGGCAGCGCGAGGACGGATCGGTGGCAGGCGACCGCGCGGCGGCGCGGGAAGAGCTGCTGCGCTCGAGCGATCTGCTCAAGAGCTGGTACGAGCAGCTGGCCTCGAGCCTGCTCGGCGACGCGCAGCCGCCGCACCCTCTCCCCCACGACACGGTCGCCGACGGGCGACTGCTGACTGCGCTGCGCCGCGACCTGAGCGCCACCGACGGCAGCGCCAGCGCCACCGCGCTACGGATGATCTGGACGGGCGATCACCTGGACGCGGTCAGGCGCCTGCAGGAGGTCATCATTGTGCCCGCGCAGCTCGCGAAGGAACGCTGAGCGCCAGCCGCTCGTGGACCGAGCGCACCGCGCTCGAGCCCTCACCGACCGCTGCGGCCACGCGCTTCATCGAGCCGTAGCGGACATCGCCAGCGGCGAATACGCCGGGGGTGGAGGTCTCGAATGGCAGCGCCCCGGGCAGGTCGACGTCGAGCGCCCCGGAGAGCTGGCGATCGGTGAGGATGAACCCGTCGGCGTCGAGGCGCACGCTGTCGCCGAGCCACCCCGTGGCGGGCCTGGCGCCGATGAAACAGAAGAGCCCTGCGCAGCCGACGGTCTCGCGCGTGCCACCGGAGACCTGCTCGAGCGTGACCTGTTCCAGGCGCTCGCCGCCGGCGAGTCCCTTCACTTCCACGCCGGTTACGAGCTCGATGTTGGGGTCGGCGTCGATGCGCTCGATCAGGTACTGCGACATCGTCTGGGTGAGGTCCTTGCGGCGGATCGCAAGCGTCACCCCGCACTCGCTCTGGCTCAGGTAAATGGCAGCCTGCCCAGCCGAGTTGCCGCCGCCGATCACCATCACGCGTGAGCCGCCGCAGACGCGCGCCTCGAGGTCGGTGGCGGCGTAGTAGACACCTGCGCCCTCGAAACGCTCGAGGTTCTCGGCGCCCAGGCGCTGGTAGCGAGCGCCCGAGGCGACGATCACAGACCGTGTGGGGATCTCGCTGCCGTCCTTGAGCACGACCACGTGGAAGCCGCCATGGGCGTGCAGACCGACGACCTCGCACGGGGCGTTCAGCCGCGCGCCGAGGCGCAGCGCCTGGACGGCCGCACGGGAGGTGAGGTCTCCGCCGGAGATGCCGTTGGGGAACCCGGCGTAGTTCTCGATCCGCGAGCTCGACCCGGCCTGACCGCCAACCGTGACCGCGTCGAGGCAGACGGTGCTGAGGCCCTCCGAAGCTCCATACACCGCGGCGGCGAGCCCGGCAGGGCCGCTGCCGACGACGACGAGGTCGAAGATGAAGCCGGGAACCGGTTGGTATGTCAGCCCGAGCATCTCCGCGAACTGGGCGGTGGTGGCGTGACGAAGAACCCCGTCGGGGGTAATCGCCACGGGGGTGTCCTGCGCCTGTAGGCCCAGGCCGGCGAGCAGCGCGTCGATGTCGTCGGCGTCCTCGACGTCGATCCACGTGTGGGCTAGGCGCGAGTGCTCGGCGAACGCCCGCAGCGCCATCGCCTCGGGCGAGTAGCGCGAGCCGATGATCTGGATCGTCTGCGCTCCCTGTCCTGCCCTGAGTATCTCCCGCCGGGCGACGAGCGCGGCGAAGATCGTTTCGGCGAGCGCCGGGCGAAGGCTCATCAGCCTGCGAAACTGCGGCTGCTCGATCACGAGCACGCGTCCAGCCTTCGAGACGCGCGCGTCGAGGAAGCGGTGCTGGCCGGTCAGGAGCGTCAGCTCGCCGATGAAGCCGCCGGGGCCGAAGCTGGCGATGAGCGAATCCTCAGCGCCGCCCGGGCGCAGGACCTCCGCCTCGCCCTCGAGCACCACGAAGAGGTCGTAGGACGCCTCGCCGGCCGCGAACAGAAGCTCGCCTGCGACGGTACTCCGCTCTCTGCCGAAGGAGGCCACGTCGGCAAGCTCCGCGGCGCTGAGGACAGGCCATGCGACTTTGTCGGCACCCCCGCTAACGCTCATCGCCGCGAGTGTAGCCGCACCCGCCGGCGCGACTCAGCTGACGGCGAGCGGGTCGACTGGAGCACCGTCGCGGCGCGCGAGCTCCTCGCGTACGAGCGGCGCGACGCGCGTGGCGAACAGCTCGATCGAACGCATCACGTCGGCGTGCGCGACGGCGCCGACGCTCATCTGCGCCAGATAGCGGTCGTGCCCGAAGAGCTCGTGCTCGTAGAGGATCTTCTCCGCGACCTGTTCGGGCGAGCCAACCGCGAGCGCGCCGTCGGGCGCGCGCAAAGCCTCGTACTCCCGCTGCCCCGACGGCGGCCACCCTCGCTCGCGTCCGATGCGGTTCATCATCGTCAGATATGAGGAGGCGAAGGCCGTGTCAGCCTGCGCGCTGCTGTCGGCGATGAACGCGTGGGTGTTGATCGCAAGGCGCGTCTGTGAGGGGTCGTGACCGGCCTGGCGCGAGGCCTCGCGGTAGAGCTCGACCAGCGGCGCAAAGCGCGCCGGCTGCCCGCCGATGATCGCGATCGTCAGCGGCAGCCCGAGGGTTCCCGCGCGCACAACCGACTGAGGAGAGCCGCCTACGGCAACCCACACGGGCAGGCGCTCCTGCACGGGACGCGGCCATACACCGGCGTTCTCCAATCGCGGACGGTGACGACCGGACCACGTCACGTAGGCGCTCTCGCGTAGCGCCAGGAGCAGGTCGAGCTTCTCGGCGTAGAGCTCGTCGTAGTCGTCCAGGTCGTAGCCGAAGAGCGGGAAGGACTCGGTGAACGAGCCGCGTCCGGCCATGATCTCGGCGCGCCCGCCTGAGAGCAGATCGACCTCGGCGAAGTCCTGAAAGACGCGTACGGGGTCGTCCGAGCTGAGCACGGTGACGGCGCTGGATAGCCGGATCGTGTTCGTCTTGACCGCAGCCGCACCGAGCACGACAGCCGGCGAGGAGACGAGGAAGTCAGGACGGTGGTGCTCGCCGATCGCGAACACGTCGAGCCCCAGCTGGTCCGCGAGCTCGACCTCCTCCATCAGCTCGCGCATCCGCTGCTGCGGATCCACGCCGCTGCTGAGGTCTGCGAATGTCGCCAGTCCCAGTTCCATATTTGCAGCGTAGCGGATAATCGTTGCGTGCGCAACTACCCGAGGCGAAGCTCCATGACGAAGTGCGGCCCGATGCCGGGTATCTCGAACTGCTCGGACACGATGTGAAGGCCGGCGCGTTCATAGAACGAGCGGGCAGGCGTACGCGCGTTACACCAGACGCGCGTGGCGCCGACTGCGCGCGCGTGCGTGATCAGCCCCGCGAGCACGGCTCCCCCTGCACCCTCGCCGCGGGCGCGGGCGACGGTCGCCATGCCACGTATCCGCCAAGAGCCGGGCGTGCCGTCCGCCGCGATGAAGCCCACCGCGATCAGATCCTCGCCCTGGAAGGCCCCGAGCGCGAACGCGTCCTCGGGCTCCTGCGAGGCGACGGTCTCCTCGGAGTCGTGCGGGCGGAGGATCGCGCGTCTCAGTGGCCGCGTCTGGGCTACCGGCACTTCCCGCACGAGCAGATCTGCCACGCGCGAGATCCTAGAGTGCGCGCATCTCAGCCCCCGGTGACGAAGACCTCCTCGCGCGACGCCTTTGCAGCGTAGAGACGAGCGTCCGCTACAGCCATGAGCGCGTCTGCGTCGGCGACGCCGTCCCATTCGGCGACGCCAGCGGAGAACCTGCGATCGTCGGGCGTCGCCTCGACCAGGCGTTCCAGGAGCGCATGCGCATCCTCCATGTGGCAGCCGCTGAGGATTGCGGCAAACTCGTCTCCGCCGTGGCGCGCGAGCAGATCGACCGGGCGCAGAGCCGAGCTCCAGGCGACCGCGTTCTGCTTGAGCAGCTGATCGCCCGCATGATGGCCGCGCGTGTCGTTGAGCTGCTTGAGCCCGTCGACATCGATCATCGCCACGCACAGCGGCCACCGCTCGCGCTTGGCGCGCGCCATCTCGCGAGGCAGCGCCTCGCGCCATGCGCGGCGGTTGGGCAGGCCTGTGAGCTCGTCCGTGCGCGCGATGCGTTCCAGGCGCGAGAGCAGCTGCGCACGCTCGATCGCGATCGCCGCCTGCGCCGCCAACAACACGATCGTCGCGCGCACGTTCTCCTCAGGCTCAGCGACCGGCTCGACCCAGTAGAGCGCCAGGACGGCGACGGTGACGTCCTCGCGCTGCACCGGCTGCCATAGACCGCAGCTGACATGCCCTACTCGAGCGGGCTCGAGCTCACCGCACCGGCGCTGGGCGATCGCGGCGAAGCTGGGCTCGCCGGATAGGTATGCCTCTGCGGCGTCCGACAGATCTCCGTCGAGTGGGAGACTGGCGGCGGCCAGCTCCGCGCCGACGGCCGCGACGGGAAGCAGCGCTACCTCCTCCGCGCCCGGCGCCCAGAGGACGACGCCGTCGGCACGCGCGACGCGCAAGGCGGTCTCGCAGAGGTCCAGGCGGGCAGCCTCGATCGTCGGTTGCTGGAAGATTCGATGCATAGCGTCGATCACCGTCGCGAGGTTCTCGGCGTCCTCGGCGGCCTGCCGGCGCTGACTGGTTATTCGCCGCACGAGCGCGTCGATGAACATCCCGGCGATCACGAGGGAGGCGATCGTCGTAACCCATCTCGCGTCTGACACCCGATCGTGGCTCAGCGCGAGAACAGCCGCGTATGCCGCGGCGATCACGCCCACGTGCGCGCTCGCCTGACGCCGTGTGAAGAACGAGAAGCCGAACAGCGCCGCCCATACGTACCAGACGCTGTAGTAGCTGACGCCCTCTCCGCTGTAGTAGATGGCGCGGGTGATCAGCGCCGTGCCGGCGAGCAGCGCGATGTGGAAGGTCCAGGCCGGCAGTCGACGGCCGACGAGCAACGCGAGCAACCCGCCCGCATAAGCCAAGGCGATGTTCACACCCAGCGCGCCCACGTCGGTGCCGGGCGCCCGCGGCAAGAACAGCGAGACCAGCCCGATCGTTGCGCCCGCGAGATACAGGCTGCCGAGGCTCCGCGCCATCACGGCCGGCTCTGACCCTGAGCCTGACGCCTGCTCGCGGGCCGCGTGCTCAGCGACGTCTTTCATCTACCTCAAAGGTCGGCATCAGCGCGGCTCGCCTTGAGTCGAGAGACGGTCATTGGTCCAATAGGTCAAGCCCCTCCGATCTTCTCTGGGCGTGTCGTGTCACCATGCAGGGATGGCGCCTGTATCCAGAGGCTTTCATGGTCGCCGCAACCCCGACGTGGACCGTTCGCGCATCCCACCCGGGCAGTACCTTGTCCAGGACTTCCCGGTGCTCTCGGCTGGACCCACGCCGCGGACGCACCTGCAGGATTGGAGCTTCACCCTCGACGGCCTGTTCGCGCCGCCTCGCTCGTGGCGGTGGGAGGAGTTCGCGGAGCTGCCGAGCGAGACGTTCACGGTCGACATCCACTGCGTTACCAAGTGGTCGAAGCTCGACACCTCCTGGACGGGCGTGTCGATCGACACGCTGCTGGAGGGCGTGGAGACCGACGCCCAGTTCGTGCTTGCGTGGTGCGACGGCGGCTATACGACGAACCTGCCGCTCGCGGACCTCACGGGCGGCAAGGCATGGATCGCGTACCGCTTCGGCGGCGATGAGCTGGAACCCGAGCATGGCGGCCCGGCGCGGCTGCTGGTGCCACACCTGTATTTCTGGAAGAGCGCCAAGTGGGTGCGCGGACTACGACTGCTGCCCGCGGATCAGCCCGGCTTCTGGGAGGCTGCCGGCTACCACAACCGCGGCGACCCGTGGCGTGAGCAGCGCTACTGGAGCGATTGAGCGCGCGAGCGCAGCCGATCGTCTGGCGCACAGCCTCGGTCGATTCGGTCCAGCGCGAGACCGCGCACGCGAGCACGTTGAGGCTCGACCTGCCGGGCTGGCCGGGCCACCGGCCAGGCCAGCACGTCGATGTGAGGCTGACCGCCGAGGATGGCTACCAGACCGAGCGCTCCTACTCGATCGCCTCCGCGCCCGAGGAACCCGTGCTGGCGTTGACGGTCGAGCGGCTCGAGGACGGCGAGGTGTCGCCGTATCTCACCGAGGAGCTTCGAGCCGGGGATGAGCTCGAGTTGCGCGGGCCGATCGGCGGCCCGTTCACGTGGAGCGTCGAGGACGGCGGCCCGCTGCTGCTGATCGCCGGTGGCTCCGGTCTGGTGCCACTGATGGCGATGCTGCGCCATCGCGCGGCGCGCGAGAGCGGGGTGCCCGCGCGGCTGCTCGTCTCCTCGCGCACGCTCGAGGACGCGCTGTTCGTAGGCGAGCTCGAGCGTCTGGACGGCGGTGGGCTCGAGGTTCGCCGCACTCTTACGCGCGCGCATCCGCCGGACTGGCAGGGGTGGACGCGCAGAGTCGACGCGGGGATGCTGGTGGCCCTGGGCCCTGCCGCCGAAGAGAAGCCACGCGTATACGTCTGCGGCCCGACCCCCTTCGTCGAGCACGCTGCGAACCTGCTGCTCGACATCGGGCACGAGCCGGGCGCAATCCGCACCGAGCGCTTTGGCCCAACGGGGAGCTGATCCGGTCAGTCAGAGAAGTGAGTCTGCGGTCGAGCCTGCGGCTCGCCATCGATGAACACGTCCACCTTCTCGTCGTAGAAGGCGATCAGCCCCGCGATCGGCAGCAGCTGGCGAGTCGGAAAGTCGTAGGACCAGGCGAGGTCGGCGTGGAGCGCATCGCCTGTGGACACCGACCAGTAGGAGCTCGTGCGGCCCTTGTACGGACAGGCCGTCACGGTGTCGCTGGCTTGCAGATGCGTGAAGTCGACACAGGAGCGGTCGAGGTAACAGCGAGTCGGCAAGCCTGTCTCGAACACCATCACGGGGGCGCTCGATGCCGCGAGCACGATCCCCTCGAGCTCGACACGTACCGTGCGCGTGGAGCGCAGCGCGTCGACGCGGACGTAGGGACTGCGGGGGTGGACGAAGACCTGCTCGTCCTCCTCGAACCACGCATCCAGCGCCTCCCAGTCGAAGCGAATCGTCCCGATGAGGCCATCGACATCGGACTCCAGATAGTGGCGCCCTGCCCCAGGACGCTCCTCAGACCCAACTTTCAGCCCCACCCGCGCGACCTTGCCGCGCGAGACGCGATGACTATGGCGCTCATCGACGAGCGCGCCAGGATCGACGTCCTCGACGGGAATCTGGAACTGCGGATAGAACGGCCACTCCCAGAGGTAGAGGGCGTGCGTCGTGTCGAGCACGACCCGGCCACCCAGCATCGCCCGCACACGCCGCGCCACCGGCTCGACGTGATCGACGGGAACGAGTGGCTGAGGGTAGCCCGCCATGCACACAACCTAGATGGTTGATCCCTGCTCAGCCGTCTGAGTTGACGCGCTCGATCAGCTCGCCCAGCACTGCCTCGGCGTCAGCGTTGGCCACCTGGCAGGTGCCGGCCGCCTCGTGCCCGCCGCCGCCGTAGGAGAGCATCAGCGCACCGACATCGGTGCTGCTCGAGCGGTCGATGATCGACTTGCCCATCGCAAAGACGGTGTTCTGCTGCTTCAGCCCCCAGAGCACGTGGATCGAGATGTTGCATTTGGGGTGCAGCGCGTAGATCATGAAGCGGTTGGTCGGGTGGATGACCTCCTGCTCGCGCAAATCGAGCACGACGAGGTTCCCGTGCACAGTGGAGTTCTCGAGCAGCTGTGCCTGCGCCTCGACGGCGTGCTCGCGGTAGAGCGCCACGCGCTCGGCCACGTCGGGCATCTCCAGCACCTCCTCGACACTTCGCTCGACGCATGCGTCCACCAGCTCCATCATCAGCTGGTAGTTGGAGATGCGGAAGTCGCGGAAGCGCCCGAGGCCCGTACGCGGGTCCATCAGGAAGCTCAGCAGGATCCAGCCGGTGGGCGTCTGGATCTCATCGAGCGAGAACAGCGCGCTGTCCGCCTTGTCCACCGCCTCCATGAGCGACTCGCTGACGCGCTTGAAGCGCTCGGCACCGCCGAAGTAGTCGTACACGACGCGGGCTGCCGATTGGGCGCCGGGGATGATGATGTGGTTCTCGGCCAGCTCGTCGAGGCGCAGCGTCTCGCTCTCGTGGTGGTCGAATGCAAGGCGCACGCCGGGCACGTAGGGAAGATTGGTGGTGATGTCTCGATCGGTGATCTCGACGAGACCGTCCTGCATGTCCTTGGGGTGGACGAACTTGATGTCGTCGAGGATCCCCAGCTCCTTTAGCAGGGCAGCGCAAACCAATCCGTCGAAGTCGCTGCGGGTGACGAGACGGCACTTCTCCGCCGTGTGCGTTGCTGCCATGTGCTCACTCCTTGCGTTTTGTTGTCCAAGGGACACGTCGGCAATTCGCGGGCAATCCTGAAGCGCCTCGAACATGAAGGGATAATCCGCCGCTGATGGGGACACCTGAGCCGGACACGCCGAGCGACCAAACACCGGCGACAAGCAACCCCTCCGCCTGGGGGCCGTTTCGCTCTCGCGACTTCGCGAGGATGGCCTCGGCGCAGTTCCTGAGCAACGTTGGTGGCTGGATGCAGACGATCGGGGCCCAGGAGCTGATGCTGACGTTGACGACGTCGGCCACGCTCGTGGCCTTGATCCAGACGGCTGCCGGCCTCCCGGTGGTGCTGCTCGCCGTTCCCGCGGGCGCGATCGGCGATCTCGTCGATCGCCGCCGCCTCCTGATCGCTTCGCAGGCGTTCATGCTGCTCGCGGCGCTCGCACTCGCTGGGCTGACGCTGGCCGGCCTGGTGACGCCGTGGGTGCTGCTGGCTTTGATCTTCGCCGTGGGCGCCGGGCAGACGCTCACCTCCCCCACCTGGCAGACGCTGCAGCCCGAACTGGTGGCACCGGAGGACCGAACCCAGGCGATCGCGCTGGGCGCGGTGAACCAGAACCTCAGTCGAGCCGTCGGCCCAGCGATCGGCGGCGCGCTGTATGCGGCAAGCGGGGCCGCCGCCCTGTTCTTCGTCAACGCGGCCAGCTTCGTACCGGTCCTCGGAGCCGTCGCGCGCTGGCGTGGCGGCGCGCGACCTCGCAGTGCCGCAGCGCCCGAGCAGGTCCTGGGAGCGATGCGCGCGGGGGCGCGCTACATCGCGGCGAGCCCGTCGTTGCGCGTGATCCTGCTGCGCGCCGGGATGTTCATGTTCTTCGCCAACTCGATCTGGGCGCTGCTGCCGCTCGTGGCCCGCACGCGACTGCACCTGGGTTCGGGCGGTTACGGGCTACTGCTCGGAGGGGTCGGCATCGGCGCGGTTGCCGGTGCCGCGGTGCTGCCGCGCCTGCGAACACGGGTGACGCCGCAATCCCTGATGAGCGTCAGCACGCTCGCGTTCGCCGGCGTGACGCTCGCGCTCGCCTACGTCCACGCCAGCGCGGCGGCCGCCGCGGCGCTCGTGATCGGTGGCTTCACGTGGATTCTCGTGCTCTCGACGCTGAACTCGCTCTATCAGTCCGCGCTTCCGGGATGGGCGAAGGCCCGCGGCATGTCCTACTACCTGGTGGTCTTCCAGGGCGCGGGCGCGCTCGGAAGCGCGGCGTTCGGCGTGTTCGCTCAGAGCTCGGGCCTCACGCACGCTCTCCTCGCGGCCGCCGTGGGGCTCGCGCTCGTCGCATTCGTCGGCCTGCGACTGCCGTTCAAACCGATTGCACCGCAAGAGCTTCTGCCGGGCGGAGACTGGCCGACCCCACAGCTGGTCGATGCGACGGTGCCGGAGGGCGCGGTGATGGTGAGCGTCGAGTACAGACCTCGTGCAGGACTGGAGCAGGACCTCCTGGACGCTCTGCACGCGGCGCGCTACGCGCGACGGCGGACCGGCGCTGTCAGCTGGCGCGCGTGGCGAGACGCCGCCGATCCTGGGCACGTGCTCGAGCAGTTCATCGTCGGGTCGTGGAACGAACACCTTCGCCAGCACGAACGCGTCAGCCGTCGCGACGAAGAGCGCTTCGACGCGATCAAGGCCATGACCGACCCGGACCGGCCGGCGACGGTGACCCACTGGTTGGCACCTGGCCTACAGGGGGACGCGCCGTTGTCGGCCGCTGAGGGCCAGCCCGACGCGCGCCAGGCGCCGTCGAGCGCCTCGTCTCTGTAACGCCACGAGCGCTGGCGGCACTGAAGGGGGCAAGCCTCATTTCAGAAACGTCAAAGGAGAATGCAATGCGCAGACTCGCATATCTCGTCGGGACGGCGCTCGCGGCAACCGGAGTGCTCGCAGCCGCGGTCGGTGCCTCGGCCGCGCTCGCCGCCGGCCCGGGTCACGCCGTTTTCGTGCAGAACGACCGCCTCGAAGGCAACCAGATCGTCGCGTACAGCCGCTCGGCGGAAGGCACGCTCACGCAGGCTGGTGTGTACGCCACCGGCGGTGACGGCGGAGCGCTCGAAGGCTCGGTCGTGGACCACACCGCGTCGGAGGGCTCGCTCGCGTATGACAGCTCACAGAAGCTGCTGTTCGCTGTGAACGCTGGGAGCAGCACGGTCTCGGTCTTCTCAGTGTTCGGCGATCGCCTAGCTCTCCGTCAGGAGATCAGCTCGGGCGGCAAGTTCCCGGTGAGCATCGCCGCGGACGGCAACTCGGTGTACGTGTTGAACGCCGAAGAAGGCGGCTCGATCCAGGGCTACACGATCGCCTCGTCCAACCTCGTCCCCGTCCCGAGCTCGTTCCGCTCACTCGGGCTGCCGGTGGTGGCTGCGGGTAAAGACGAACAGTTCACCCACACCCCGGGGCAGATCGCGTTCTCACCAGAAGGATCACAGCTGATCGTGACGACAAAGGCGGCAGGTCAGTCGGTCGAGGTCTTCGCGAACCCGCTCACCGCGCTGTCTGCGACTCCCGTCGTCAACTCGTTGCCGGGTACGGTCCCGTTTGGGGTCACATTCGACAACCAGGGGCACCTCTTGGTGGCGCAGGCGGGCAACAACTCGCTCGCCAGCTACGCGCTCGGTGAAAGCGGCACGCTCTCGCAGCTGGACTCGGTGGCGACCGAACAGGCGGCAACGTGCTGGGTGGAAGCCGGCGCGGGCAAGTACTACTACGCCTCCAATGCCGGCAGCGCCAGCATCACCGGCTTCTTGAGCAGCCTCCACGGCAAGCTTCTCACGAAGCTCGAAGACACACCCACGCACCCGGGAACGGTCGACGCTGCCGCGGCTGGGAAATACCTGTACGTCCAGGGTGGCAAGGAAGGCACCGTGGACGAGTACGAAGTTCAGCCCGGTGGGTCGCTGGAGAGCCTCGGCTCCGTGATCGTGCCCAGCGGCGAAGGCGGCGAGGGGATCGTCGCCGGCTAGACGAGACGGAGTGCGGGCCGCGGCGCAAGGATGCTGTCGCGGCCCGCTCGAGCATCGGGTTATGAGATCGTGAAGGACATGCCGGATCCAATCACGACGAAGCTCAGCCCCTCCTCGGTCGAAGAGACGGTGAGTCGCCTCACCGAGATCGTCACGGCAAAGGGACTGAAGCTGTTTGCTGTGATCGACCACAGCGGGGAGGCCGAGCACGTGGGTCTCGAGCTGCGCGAGACCAAAGTCGTCATCTTCGGCAGTCCGCAGGCAGGGACGCCTGTGATGGCGGCAGCCCCGCTCGCGGCCCTCGACCTGCCGCTGAAGGCGCTCGTGTGGGCGGACGAGGGACAGACGAAGGTGAGCTATACGAGTCCTGCTGCACTCGCCGCCCGCTATGGCCTGGACGACGAGCTCGCGGCCAGGCTCGCCGGGATCGACGCCCTCACGGACGCTGCCGTAGAGGGATAGCGTCCTCGGGCTGGAAAGCCGATCCCATGAAGATCCACGCGCTGAGCACGGGGGCGGTGAGCGTCAAGCACAGCTTTCTGTTCCCGGGCAAGGGGGTGCGCCGCCAGCTCGACCTGTTCCTGCCTGGCCCGTGGTCGGCGCCGCTTCCGATCCACGTGTGGGCGATCGAGCACGACGGCGTGCTGCGACTGGTGGACACGGGCGAGAGCGCTGCGGCGCGCAACATCCCCTTTGCGCGCTTCGCGGTGACGCGCGAGCAGGAGCTTCCGGGCGCGATGGCCACGGCGGGCCTGAAGCTCGAGGACGTCTCGGAGGTGATCCTCACGCACGCCCACGGCGATCACATCGACGGGACCGTCCATGTGCGCGGGCGCGTTCTGATCAACGAGACGGAGCTGCGCTACCTCTCCTCCCCCTTTCCCAGCGTGATGCGACGCGTGCTGCGCCAGCCCCTGCCCACCGGCTTCGCACCGGAGACGTTCTCCCTGGACGATGGGCCGTTCGGCGCATTCCAACGAAGCCACAAGCTCAGCGCGGACGGGCGCATCGTCGCCGTGGACACGCCGGGGCACACCCCCGGCCACGTGTCGGTCATCTGCGTCGATGACTCCGATCGTCACGTGATGCTCGCGGGCGACGCCACCGACACGCTCGAGCAGCTGCGTTCGCTGCGCGCGGACGCGGTGGCACCCGACCCCGGGGTGCACGTCGCGACACTCGAACGGATCCGCGCGCACTGCGCGGCCCACCCGACGGTCTACCTCCCCTCGCACGACCCCGAGTCAGCGTCGCGACTGGCCCATGCTGCCGTGTTGGGCGAGACAGCGCTCAGCCGGTAACGAGCCCCTGGCGCCCGCCACACGCCAACACCTCGTCTCAGTCGAAAGCGCGCGCAGGCAACACGAACCGTCGCGCCGGCCCGTCTTTGGGCGCGGCGTTGGCGTCTATGCGCGACCCATGCAGGCCCTTGCTCCGCACGGCGGTGACGGTGAAGTCAGCGACGCCGTCGTGGTCTGAGATCCAGCTGAGGATCTCGGCCGAGGAGGTGCCCTCGGCCATGATCACGGATCGCTCGACGACCATGCCCCCTGATGCATGCGGGCGGGCAAGACGCTTTACGACGGCTCCAATCGCATCGGCACTCACGCCGTCCACCCTACTCCCACCGTCGATCGCAGCTCGACGCGCCCGATGTCGCACGCGAGATCGCAGTCGACGTCGCCGTCGCCGGGCGTCAGGTCCAGCAGCGTGCTCAGCAGCAGCAGCGTGGTGCCCGCCGACCACGCCTGCGGTCGAGAGGCGGTGGGGTAGGCCACGGGTACGTAGGTGACAGCGGCGGGATAGCCCGCGAAGACCTCCGGCAGGCGGTGCTCGAAGTGCGGCGCCGCGGAGAGCATGCCGGCGGCGATCTCGACCGCAGCCTCGCGATGGCCGTAGCGGGCGAGGCCGGCGACGATCAGCGAGTTGTCGTGCGGCCACACGGTCCCGGTGTGGTAGCCGAGGGGGTTGTAGCCGCCCTCGCCGGAGCCGAGCGTCCTCACGCCCCAGCCTGAGTAGAGCTCCGGATCGAGCAGGCGCTGCGCGGTGTCCGCTGCCTGCGCGTCGTCGAGCAGTCCCGACCACAGCAGATGTCCGATGTTCGACGTGAGGCTGTCCACTTGGCGCTTCTCGCCGTCGAGCGCCACGGCATGGCAGCCGCGTTCGGGCATCCAGAAGTCGTTGTGGAAGGACGCGCGCAGTTCGCTCGCCTGGGTGTCCAGACGCAGCGCGAGCGCCTCGTCGTGCCAGACCTCGCGCGCCAGACGCGCTGCTCGACGCCGTGCGTCATAGACGTAGCCCTGGATCTCGCACGTGGCGATTGGGCCACGTGGGAGCGTGCCGTCAGCGAACTGGATCCCGTCCCAGCTGTCCTTCCAGCACTGGTTGACGAGACCCGTGGTCAGGTTGCGGCGCGAGTACTCGACGTAACCGTCCCCGTCGGCGTCGCCGCTGTCATCGATCCACTGCAGCGCCGCTCTGGCATTTGGCTCGAGCGTGCGTACGAGCGCGTCGTCGCCGGACCAGCGGTGATACTCGTCGAGCAGGATCAGGAACAACGGCGTGGCGTCGGCCGACCCGAAGTAGGGCGAGTGCGGGCGCTCGCCGCGAGCCGTGAGCTCGCCGAAGCGCAACTCGTGCAGGATCTTGCCGGGCTCGCGTTCGTGGAAGTCCTCGCGCTCGCGCGCCTGGGCGCCGGCGAGCACGCGCAGCGTCGTCGCGGCGAGCTCGGGCAGGTACGGGAGCGCCTGAAAGCTCGTGATCAGGCTGTCGCGGCCGAACAGCGCCATGAACCACGGCAGCCCGGCTGCCGGGAGCGCGGCGCCCTCGCTGATGTCGGGCGGGAGTCGCAGTGCGGCGAGGTCGCTGAGGCTCGTACGGTAGGTGCGCATCAGCTCCGGCTGACTCGCCACGAGCACCGGTGCGCGTTCCAGCCACTGTTCCAGCTCGGCCGATTTGCAGGCGTCCATCGCGTTGAAGCTGCCCCGCGCTCCACGCTCGCCGAATGCGACCCCTGACTGCTGCGCGAGAGGTGTGATCGTGAAGGTCGTCGACCACTGCTCGCCAGGAGCGAGCGTCGGCGAGTACGCGAACCCCTCACGGCTGACCCGCGCCGGCAGCGTCGAGGAGATCGTCACCGAGCGCCGGAAGCCCTCGCGCTCGTAGGACAGGGCCAGCGAGCGGTCGTCGTGGCGGAATCCCACCTCACGCGCTTCGACCGTCCCATCCTTGACCTCGAACAGGTCGGCGAAGTCCGTGTCGAGCTCGAGCTCGACCTGGATCGTGCTGCTCTCGTGGCGATGGTTGATGACGGATATCTCCTCCATCCAGACGTGATCGACCAAGCGACGGCGCATGATCGAGCACGGCGCCTCGGTCTCCGGCCCGACACGGGGCGTGAGAAAGAACTGGGCTGAGAAGTACGCGGCCTGATCGAGCCCGAGCCCCTCCAGCGGCGCCTCGCTGACGCTGAGCACCCAGTGGGACAGATAGCGCGTGTCGTGAGAGAAGAACCCGTGTTCGCGGCCTTCGCCGTGCCGCACGTCGCCGAGGCGATCGCTGACCACGAACGTGCTGCCGTCGAGGACGCTGAGAGTACGTTCAGACAAGTGCCATCGCCTCCTCGCGCCCCCAGACGGCTGCGCGGTAGGCGGACTCGTAGGCGCCTGCCACGACATCGACGTCGCAGTTCTCGGCGACCCATGCACGGCAGTCACGCGCGGAGATGTCTGCCAGGCGTCCTACGGCTGCCGCCATCGCGGTCTCGTCCTCGACGAGAAACCCGGTCTTGCCTTCGATCACGAGCTCGCTTGCGGCGCCGGCGGGAAATGCGATCACGGGGGTACCGCACGCGAGCGCCTCGACCATCACCATCCCGAACGGCTCCTGCCAGCTGATCGGCATCAGCAGAGCGCGCGCGCCGGCGAACGTCGCTCGCTTCAGCGACCCGCCGACCTCACCGAGAAAGCGGACCTCCTCGCCGTCGATGTGCGGTGCGATCTCACGGTCGAAGAAGTCCTGCTGGCCCGGTTGGATGACGCCGGCGAGCACGAGTGGCACGCCGGCCGCGCGCGCAGCGGCGATCGCGCGGTGCGGTCCCTTCTCCTCGCTCATGCGACCGATCCAGAGCACGTAGTCCTGCTTGCGCACCTGCATCGGCCAGTTCTGCAGCTCGATCGGGTTCGGGATCACCTCGACGCCGCGCAGCGCCTCCGGGGCGCTCGCCCGCTGGGCGCGGCTGATCGCGACCAGCGTCGCCTTGGCCTGATGCTGGCTGTAGAAGGCGGCCGTGGCCCGCGTGAACTGCCCGTGCAGCGTGTGCACGAGCGGCGTGGCGAGCCGGTCCGCCATGCCGAGGGCCGTGAACCCGCAGTGGTCGTGCACGACGTCGAAGCGACGCTCGCCGTGCACCCGATCGATCGCGGCAAAGGCACGTGCCACGTGGTCCACCTCGTAGAGGGAGCGCTCGATCTCATCCGGATGGGCCTCCTCCAGCAGCGTCACCACACGCGCGCTCGATGCCGACCCAGGCGCACAGAACAGCGTCACGTCGTTGCCGCGCCGCACGAGCGCCTCCGTCAGCGTGCTGACAACCGACTCCACGCCTCCGTAGCCCGAGGACGGAACCGAGATCCACGGCGGGGCCAGCATCGCCACGCGCAGGTGCTCGCGGCCCTCGCGACGGCGCCCAAACGGCTGCGAGCGCACCGGCGCTCGAGTGGCGGAGAAACGCCGGGATGGTGGAGCGGCGACTGCGTCGGTGACGGTCGGCGGCGGGGTGACGGCGGGCCTCGTTTCGGTTGGTGTGCGCAGCGAGCGCGCCAGCGACCTGAGTGCACCGCGGACCTGACGAACATAGCATGAAATTAATATCCATGAATTTAAAGTCTAGATACGCTAGCCTTCCGCGAATGACCGAGGACACCCCCCGCTGGAAGTTCCTCACCAACCACGCCCAGGTACTCGCGTGCATCGCGCAGGACCCGGGCGTGCTGGTGCGAGAGATCAGCGAGCGAGTCGGAATCACAGAGCGCGCCGCCCATCGCATCGTCACCGAGCTGGTGGTCGACGGCTACATCACCCGGGAGCGCCACGGACGCAGAAACCACTACACGATTCAATCCACCCGCCCGCTGCCGGATCGCCTCGAGCGCACGCAGCGCGTCAGCGACCTGCTCACGATCCTCGTCGGCACGCGGGACGAGGCGGCAGCGTAGGAAGCTGTATGCAGAGGTCTAAGCGGGAACGCGTGCGAGCCGTTGGTGCACGAACTGCACGACCATCGCTCCCTCGCCGACGGCCGTTGCGCAGCGCTTGACAGAGCCCGCCCGCACGTCGCCGACGGCGAAGATCCCCGGGACGCTCGTCTCCAGCAGTCCGCCGGCCCCTGCGTCGGCGCCGGTGAGCACGAACCCGTGCTCGTCGCGCGCCAGGAGGTCCCCCAGCCAGCCCGTGCAGGGAGACGCGCCGAGGAACAGGAACAGGAAGGAGAGCGACAGGCGCTCGCCATCGGTAAGCGTGACTGCCTCCAACTGGCCGTCTGTGCCGTGTAGCTCGGCGACTTCGCTGCGGTCGCGCACGGCGACGCCGTAGCGCTCGAGCTCGAGCACCAAGTACTCGGACATCGTCTCGCGCAAATCCGCGCGACGATGCAGCAGCGTCACGAGCGCGCCGCCGCGCGCCAGCCAGACCGCGGCCTGCGCGGCCGAGTTGCCGCCTCCGACCACGCCCACCCGGCTGGCGCCGCAGAGCTTTCCCTCCGGCGGACCGGCTGCGTAGAAGACGCTTATGCCCTCGTACTCACGCAGCCCCTCGACGGGCAGGCGACGGTATTCGGCTCCCGTGGCCAGCACGACGGCGCGCGCCGTGATCTCGTGGTCTTCCTCGAGCTTGATCGTGTGGCTGCCCACCCCCGGCTCGAGCGCGACCGCGCGGTAGGGCGTGGCCGTGCGGGCGTCGAACTTGCGTGCCTGGGTGACGGCGCGGGTGGTCAGCTCCGAGCCACTGATGCCGGCGGGGAAGCCGAGGTAGTTCTCGATCCGCCGTGATGTGCCCGCCTGTCCGCCGAGCGCGGTGCTCTCGACGACGAGCGTGCTCAGCCCCTCGGAGGCTCCGTACACGGCGGCGCCCAACCCGGCGGGACCGGCGCCGACGATCGCGAGATCGACCTGCTCGCGCGGGTCAAGCTCGAGTCCGATTCCCAACGCGCGGGAGACCTGCCCGGTCGAGGGGTTGCGCAGCTCCAGGCCGCCCGGCAGGCGCACGAGCGGGAGCTCGTCGCTGTCGAGCCCCGCGATCAGCTCCTGCGCCTCGCGATCTTCGGAGTGCTCGGGGTCACGCCACGTGTAGGGCATGCGGCTCGCCCGCGCGTACTCCACCATCGTGCGCGTCGGCTCGGACGAGCGCGGGCCGATCACCTCCAAACCGATGCCCTGCTGGCGCTGCAGCAGCTCGCGCCTGGTCATGAAGCTCGAGAGCAGGATGTCACCGAGCGGTCCGTCCTCGAACAGCAGCGGACGCAGGTCCTCACGCTCGACGGCGATGTAGCGCATCGGCTGCGTGACGATCGCGCTCAGATAGGCCGTCTGACCGGTGAGCAGGTTCATCTCACCGATGAAGCCGGAGGCCCCGTGGCGGACGATCTCGCGCCCGGTGGCGTCCTGCACCGCGGCCTCACCCTCGACGATCGCGATCAGCGGGTAGCGGCGATCGCCGACTTTGAACAGGACATCCCCGACCGCGGCGCTACGTTCCTCGCCGTGCCGGCGCAGCGTCTCGAGTTGTGAGCTGGAGAGGACCGAGCTGCCGATGGTGCTCATGAGCTGAGAGGGTACTGCGCGGCCGCCGTCTGGAAGATCGGCCAGCCGATCTCGGTTCGCCACGTGGACGCCTCCGAGGTGTCGAGTCGGCTGACGAGGTAGCGCTCGCGCAGAGGGCCCTCGATCCCGATTGCGTGTTCGGCCACGTATGTCCCCAGCGCGCCATACGTCCTGTCGACGTCGGTATGCGGGCCGTTGTGGACAGCAACCGCCATCTCGCCGGGAGGGACCACCGTCGCCCGCGCGCGCCCCGAGCGCGACGCGCGGCCCTCCACGGGGATGAACAGCATGGCCTCCCCCACCTCCTGCTCGAACAGCTCGCCGGCGAACAGCCCACCTGGCGGCCCGCTCACCTCGAGCCCGCTTTCGGCCACGAGCGCGCGCAGCTCGGCGAAGCCCTCCGCCCACCAGGCGGCGAGATCGTCGCGTGAGACGGTCTCCTCGATCGCGATCGCGCGCACGGCGGAGACCTCGCGGTGCTCGACTGAGATCGGCGCGGTGGACATCTCAACGAGCGCTCGCAGCGACGCCACCGCGGCCTGCGTCTGCTCGAGCTGCTCCTCCATACGCCTCAGGTGCGCACCGATCAGCGCGTTGCGGCTCTCCAGATCCCCGGCGACGAGCACAGCGCCGACCTGCTCGACCGGCATATCCAGATCGCGCAGGCGACGGATCACCTGCGCGGTAGGCACCTGAGCGGTCCTGTAGTAGCGATAGCCGCTGGAGGGATCGACCTCGGCGGGCTGGAGCAGGCCGACCTCGTGGTAGTGGCGCAGCGTCTTGACGCTCAGGTGCGTCATGCGTGAGAACTCGCCGATCGTGAGCGCTGGCTGCATCGGGCAAGTATCGACCCTCCCGTCACGGGAGGGTCAAGCCCCGGCGTGCGCCCCTTGACTCTCCCCTTGGGGGAGCCCCGAAGCTGGCAGGACAGGCAAATGGCACCCGAGAAGAGGAGATCGAAACCATGGCAACCGAGCTGACGGGCGTGATCGCCGCACACATCGCAGCGGTCAACGCCTTCGACACGGACGCGATCGTGGCAACGTTCGCAAAGGACGCATACGTGAACGACAACCGCCGCGAGATCGCGGGCATCGACGCGATCCGCCGCTGGGTGGAGAAGGAGATGGTAGGTGACCGCGTGACGCTGGACGTGCGGGAGGTCGTCGATCACCACGGCGACACGATCGTGCGAGCAGCCTACGACGGTGACTACGACAAGACGAACCTCCCGGAGGAGCTGGTCATGTCCAACTACTTCAGCGTGCGCGACGGGAAGATCGTGAGCCTCGTGGTGATCCGCAACCAGCCCTCGGAGTACTGAGCTGCGGGCGGAGGTGGACGGGGAAGCATGGCCGGCGCCCTGTGAGCGCCGCGCAAGCTGAGCCGCATATCCTGCGCAGGCATCGTTCGACCCAAGCGCGAGAAAGCAGGCGGTCCATGTCTCCCCTCCCCCTCTCCCAGCGGCAGTCCTTCAAGGAGCTCGAAGCTCACCACAGGCAGATCAAGGATCGCCACCTGCGCGAGCTGTTCGCGCAGGACCCCGGGCGCGGGGAGCGCCTGACGGCGCAGGCGGCGGGGCTGTACCTGGACTACTCCAAGAACCGCGTGACGGATGAGACGCTGCGCCTGCTGGTGGCGCTGGCGCGCGAGTCGGGCGTGGAGGAGCGCCGCGACGCGATGTTCGCGGGAGAGCGGATCAACGTCTCAGAGAACCGCTCGGTCCTGCACGTGGCGCTGCGGATGCCCCGCGAGGCATCGCTGATCGTGGGCGGCGTGGATGTGGTGAAGCAGGTGCACGAGGTGCTCGATCGCATGGCGGCGTTCTGCGAGCGCGTGCGCTCGGGCGAGTGGAAGGGTCATACGGGCAAGCCGATCCGCAACGTGGTGAACATCGGCATCGGCGGCTCGGACCTGGGTCCGGTGATGGCGTATGAGGCGCTGCGCTCCTACTCCCAGCGCGAGCTGACTTTCCGTTTCGTGTCGAACGTGGACGCGACGGACTTCGTGGAGGCGACACGCGACCTGAGCGCGGAGGAGACGTTGTTCGTCGTCTCCTCGAAGACGTTCACGACGCTCGAGACGCTCACCAACGCGAAGTCCGCGCGCGAGTGGACGCTGGCGCAGCTGGGCGACGAGTCGGCGATCGCAAAGCACTTCGTGGCGGTCTCGACGAACGAGAAGCTGGTGCACGAGTTCGGGATCGACACGACCAACATGTTCGGCTTCTGGGACTGGGTGGGCGGGCGCTACTCGATGGACTCGGCGATCGGTCTGTCGACGATGCTGGCGATCGGTCCGGAGCAGTTTGCACAGATGCTGAGCGGCTTCCACGCGATCGACGAGCATTTCCGCACAACGCCGCTGGAGCAGAATCTGCCGGCTCTGATGGGCCTTCTGGCGGTCTGGTACGGCGACTTCTTCAACTCGCAGTCGATCGGCGTGATGCCGTATGAGCAGTACCTGAAGCGCTTCCCCGCCTACCTGCAGCAGCTGACGATGGAGTCAAACGGCAAGCACGTGACGCTCACGGGCGAGCATGTGGACTACGAGACTGGGGCGGTGTATTGGGGCGAGCCGGGAACGAACGGCCAGCACAGCTTCTACCAGCTGCTCCATCAGGGCACGAAGTTGATCCCGGTGGACCTGATCGGCTTCGGCAAGAGCATCAACCCACTGCGCGACCACCACGACATCCTCTCCTCGAACGTGTTCGCGCAGGCGCAGGCGCTGGCGTTCGGCAAGACGGAGGAGGAGATCCGCGCGGAGGGCACGCCGGAGGCGGTGATCCCCCACCGGGTGATGGAGGGCAACCGCCCGACGAACGTGCTGCTAGCGGAGAAGCTGACACCGGCGATCCTGGGATCGCTGGTGGCGCTGTACGAGCACAGCGTGTTCACGCAGGGCGCGATCTGGGACGTCGACTCCTTCGACCAGTGGGGGGTCGAGCTGGGCAAGGCGCTGGCGAAGGCGATCATCCCGGAGCTGGAGAGCGAGGCAGAGCCGGCGCTCGAGCACGACTCCTCCACGAACGCGCTGATCCGTCGCTACCGCGAGCTGAAGGCACGCTCGTGAGCGCGCCTGACGGATCGCCGGTGAAGCTCGTCCTGGCAGACGTGGACGGCACGCTGGTCACCCAGGAGAAGGCCCTCACCGAGCGCGCGATCGCGGCTGTCGGACGCCTACGCGAGGCGGGGATCGAGTTCGCGGTGACGAGCGGGCGCCCGCCGCGGGGCATGTCGATGCTGGTGAAGCCGCTCGCCCTCACGACTCCGATCTCGGCGTTCAACGGCGGGGTGATCGTACGTCCGGACATGTCGGTGATCGAACAGCGCACGATCTCCGCTGAGATCGTGCCGGCGGCGGTCGAGCTCCTGAGCGAAGGGGGCGTGGACGTGTGGCTGTACAGCGGTGCGGACTGGCTGGTGCGCGATCCTAAGGCGCCGCATGTGGATCGGGAGGCGAAGACCGTCCAGTTCCAGCCGAAGGTGGTGAAGGACTTCGCCGGGGTGAAGGACGTGGCGAAGATCGTGGGGATCTCAGACGATCACGACCAGCTCGATGCCGCTACCGAGAAGGCGCGCGAGAAGTTCGGCAAGCACGTCTCAGCGGCGCAGTCCCAGCCCTACTACCTGGACATCACACACCCCAAGGCGAACAAGGGCGAGGTGGTGAGCTATCTCTCCAAACATCTCGACATCCCCGCGGAGCAGTTCGCGACGATCGGCGACATGCCCAACGATGTGCTGATGTTCGCGCGCTCGGGCCTGAGCATCGCGATGGGCAACGCGGATCATCAAGTGCAGCGAGCGGCGCGGCATGTCACCGCCTCCAACGAGGACGAGGGGTTCGCGAAGGCGATCGAGCGCTTCGTGCTGGGCGGGAGCTAAGGTCTGAGCGCAGCAGCGTTTCACCGGACCCATGAGACCTACGAGAGGGAGACCGCATGTCCGGCCCATCCGATCCGTCCGACACGCTCGCGCCTGAACTGGCAACGAGCGCATGGCGCCTGGACCCGACGCGCTCGAGCGTCGAGTTCTACGTGCCCCACTTCTACGGCCTGATGACTGTGAAAGGCCGATTCAAAGACTTCGAGGGAACGCTGGATCTGCGTGAGGATCCGGCGGTGCAGTTGACGATCGAGGCGACGAGCCTCGACACGGGCAACGGCAAACGCGACAAGCACCTGCGCTCGGCGGACTTCTTCGGCGTCGAGCAGAGCCCACAGGTGCGCTTCGTGTCCGACAGCGCGACGCTGACGGGCGAGCGCTTGAAGGTCACGGGGACGCTGCAGGCGGCGGGAGCGTCGGTTCCGCTGGAGCTGGACGCAACGCTGCGCACGGTCGACGGCGAGCCGGGGATCGAGGCGGTCACGGAGGTCGATCAGCGGCTGCTGGGGATGACGTGGAGCCCGATCGGCATCACGCGCACGCCGACCAAGCTGATTGTCCGCGGCCGCCTGATTCACTGATGACGAACGTCCGCGAGGCGACGTTCGAGCTGCTGCGTTCGCACGGGATGACGCGCATCTTCGGCAACCCGGGCTCGACGGAGCTGGGAATGCTGAAGGACTTCCCGGATGACTTCAGCTACGTGCTGGGCCTGCAGGAGCTGGTTGTGGTGGGCATGGCGGACGGCTTCGCGCAGGCGAGCGGGACGGTGGGCCACGCGAACCTGCACACGGCTCCGGGCGTGGGCAACGCGATCGGCGGCATCTTCAACGCACGGGCGAACAAGTCGCCGCTGCTCGTCACGGCGGGCCAGCAGGTGCGCGCACAGATCACGATGGAGGCGAACCTGACCAACCGCGACGCGGCGGTGATCCCGTCTCCGTATGTGAAGTGGAGCCACGAGCCGCCGCGTGCGCAGGACGTCCCGCAGGCGCTCGCGCGCGCGATCCACCACGCGTCGCTGCCGCCGCGGGGCCCGGCGTTCGTGTCGATCCCGATGGACGACTGGGACCAGGAAGCGGATGAGGATGCTTATAGGAGCGCGCTCGCGCGCGCTGTGCGGGGCAGCGCGGTTCCCGACCGCGGCGCGCTGGAGGACGTGGCGCGGCGTCTGGGAGAGGCGCGAAGCCCGGTGCTGATCGCGGGTCCGGACATCGACGCGAGCGGCGGCTGGGATGACGCGGTGGCCCTCGCGGAGAAGCAGCATCTGCCGGTGTGGGCCTCGCCGGCGACGGGCGGCGGACGGATCGGCTTCCCGGAGGATCACCCAAATTTCGTGGGCGTTCTGCCGCCGGCGATCGCGGCGGTCTCAGAGACGTTGAAGGGCCACGACCTGATCCTGGTGGTGGGCTCCTCTGTGTTCCCCTACTACCCATACCTTCCTGGCGCGCTGCTGCCGGAGGGGGCTGAGCTCATACAGATCACGAGCGACCCAGAGGAGGCGGCGCGGGCGCCGATGGGCGAGGCGATCCTCGGCGACGTGGCGGGCGCGCTGCACACGCTCATGGAGCTGGTCGCTCCGAGCGAGCGCGAGGCGCCGCAGCCTCGTGCGCTCCCGGGCGAGCCGGCGGCGAGCGATCCGATCAGCGGCACGGCGGCGATGGCAGCGCTGGCGGCGGCGTGGCCGAAGGACGGGATCGCCGTGCTGGAGGCGCCGTCGAGCACAGTGGCACTGCGCAACCGCCTGCGTCTGTCACAGCCAGGGAGCTACTACTTCAGCGCGAGTGGCGGCCTGGGCTTTGGGATCGCGGCGGCGGTGGGAGTGCAGCTCGCGCAGCCCGAGCGTCCCGTCGTGTGCGTGCTCGGCGAGGGCTCGGCGCAGTACGGGATCACGGCGCTGTGGACGGCGGCGGCATACAAGGTGCCGGTGACTTTCCTGGTGCTGCGCAACGACGAGTACATGATCCTGAAGTGGTTCTCAGAGCTCGAGCAGGCGCGCGGCGTGCCGGGCCTCGACCTCCCGGGCCTCGACGTGGCGGCGGTGGCCCAGGCGTACGGCGTCCCCTCCCGTGCGGTTTCGAGCCAGGAGGAGCTCGTCGCAGCGCTGCGCGAGGACGTCGCCGCGCAGGACGGCCCGCGCCTGCTGCAGGTGCCGGTCGCCAGCGGCATGTGGCTGGACTAGCGGCGGCGAACGACCGTCTGCCCGCCGCCCGCGGGTGCCCAGACGACGCCGCGGAACGCCCAGCGCTCGCGCGGCGCGTCGGTGGGCACGAGCTCCATGCGTTCGAGCAGCACGCGCAGCACGACGTCCATCTCCATGTGCGCGAACGTGGCACCGATGCAGCGGCGGATGCCGCCGCCGAAGGGGATCCACGAGTAGGTGTCGGGCAGCGTGTCGAGGAAGCGATCGGGGTCGAAGCGGTCGGGGTGCGGGAAGAGCTCGGGGTCGTAGTGCGTGAGGCAGGCGGCCAGCAGAATGCGCGTGCCCACGGGCAGCCGGTAGCCGCCGAGCTCGAATGGCTTTCGCGTGTAGCGCCCTGCGAAGGCGATCACGGGACGCGTGCGCTGCACCTCACGGATCGTGGCCTCGCGCAGCGCCTTGCCGCCCGCGTCGACCTCCTCGACGAGCCGCTCCACGATCTGCGGGTGACGTCGCAGCCGCTCCAGCGCCCAGCTGAGGGTGTTGGAGGTCGTCTCGTGACCGGCCACGAGCATCGTTACGAGCTCGTCGCAGAGCTCGGCGTTGCTCATCGGGGTGCCATCCTCGTGGCGCGCCTGCACCATCAGCGCGAGCACGTCGGCGCGGCTTTCGAGATCGGGGTCGGCCTTGGCGAGCGCGATCAGCTCGACCAGCACCTCGTCGATCTGCCGGCGCAGCTTCTGGAACTTCGGCCAGGGCGCCCATGGGCCGAGGTTGCGGCGCAGCTCGGGTGAGAGCGAGACGCGCGCGCCGAGCGCGGTCCACCGCGGGATCAGCGCTTCGAGCGTCTGCAGGTTCGTGCCCTCGGCGCCGAACACGGCGCGCAGGATCGCGCGCAGCGTGATCCGCTGCACGGCGCCCGCGGCTTCGAACTCGACTTCCTGCGGCCAGCCGTCGATCTCCTCGGCGGCGATCTCGGCGATCATCGGCTCGTACTCGCGCATACGCTGGCCCTTGAACGACGGCAGCAGCAGCTTGCGCTGCTCCATGTGCTGCTCCTCGTCGATCCCCAGCATCGAGTTTTCGCCGAGCAGTTCGCGCAGCGGGCTGGCGGTCCCCGCGTGCAGCACGGTGGGGTCGGCGCGGAACGTCTGCTTGATCAGCTCGGGGTCGGACACGATCACCGTCGGCCCCAGCCCGATCACGCTGAGCGTGAACATCGAGCCGTAGCGACGGCGCGAGCGCTCGAGATAGGGGCGCTGGCGCGTGCGCATGGCGAGCGTCTGCACGCTCATCGGCAGGGTCGGTCCGGGCGGCAGACCGTCGATCGGCGCGAACGGGCGAGCGCCGTCCGCAGGAATCCCCGCGGCGGGGACCTCTACGGAGGCGGCGGCACTCATCGCAGCACCCCCTCGGCGGGCGTGCCGTCAGCGCTCGCGAGCCCGTCGAGCAGCAGCTCCGACTGGGTGCTCTGATGGCCGTTCTGCGCGTGAGGCGGCTGGCCGCTCACGGCGGACTCAGCCGCGGAGCCGGCCGCTGCATGTGCGGCTTGCTCGCGCGTGGTGAAACTGACGCCATCGTCGATCGGGCCACGCCTCAGCATGCGAACATCCTTGATGTAGTTCTGGTGCAGTCGCCAGGGCGCAACGGCCCCCTGTTTGGGCAGCGCGTCTACCGAGCGAAGCACGTAGCCGGATTTCAGGTCGATGATCGGGACCCGCGCCAGATCGTGCTCAGGTGCCTCGGGGATGCACACGGCGAGCCCGCGCGCGTCCATGTGGTTGAGCAACCGGCACACGTATTCGGCGACGAGGTCTGCCTTGAGCGTCCAGGAGGCGTTGGTGTAGCCGACTGTCAGCGCGAGGTTGGGGACGCCGCTCAGCATCATCCCCTTGTAGGCGACGGTGCTCCCGATCTCGATCTCGCGGCCGTCGACGGCCAGCTCGATACCGCCCAGCATCATCATGTTCAGGCCGGTGGCGGAGACGATCACGTCGGCGTCGATCTGCGCGCCGGACTCGAGGCTTATGCCGCGCTCGGTGAACGTCTCGATCGCGCCTGTCTCGATTGATGCCTTCCCGCTGGAGAGCGCCTGGAAGAGGTCGCCGTCGGGCACCAGGCACAGGCGCTGGTCCCACGGGCCATAGCGCGGGTTGAAGTGCGTGTCGAGGTCATACCCCTGCGGAAGCTGCTTGCCGACGAGTCCACGTAGGAGCTTTCGCATGATCCTCGGGGCTCGGCGGCAGAGCTGGTAGTTGAGCATCGCCAGGAGGACGTTCTTCCAGCGCACGATCGCGTAGGCGGTATGCGCAGGTAGCTTCTCGCGCAACACGTCCGCGATCGGATCGCGGCCGGGGAGCGAGAGGATGTAGCTGGGCGAGCGCTGGAGCATCGTCACGTGCTCTGCGCCACCGTCGGCGAGCGCCGGGACGAGCGTGACGGCGGTGGCGCCGCTTCCGATCACGACGACGCGCTTGCCGGTGTAGTCGAGCTCCTGCGGCCAGTGCTGGGGGTGCACGAGCTCCCCTGCGAAGCGCTCGCCGCCGGGGAAGGCTGGGCTGTAGCCCTCGTCATAGCGGTAGTAGCCGGTGCAGCAGTACAGGAAGTCGCAGGTGATCTGCATGGTCTCGCCGCTGTGGCTGCGCTGCACCTGCACGGTCCAGCGCGCGTCGGCGCTCGACCACTCGGCGCGCAGCGCCCGGTGCCCGAGGCGGACCTTCTGCTCGATCCCGTGATCGTGCGCGGTGTCGCGGATGTAGTCGAGGATCGAGGCGCCGTCGGCGATCGACTTGGCGCCCTGCCAGGGCCGGAAGCGGTAGCCCAGCGTGTACATGTCGGAGTCCGAGCGGATGCCCGGGTAGCGGAACAGGTCCCAGGTGCCGCCGATCTCCTCGCGCGCCTCGAGGATCGCGAATGTCTTACCGGGACACCGCTCGCGCAGCTGACATGCCGCGCCGACGCCGGAGAGTCCGGCACCGAGGATCAGCACATCGAGGTGCT